>Ga0209382_10000698_pt1 | contig 54400 bp, 38 predicted proteins | sample SoiMetdeltSBSDD5_FD_187599 | JGI IMG/M metagenome (GOLD analysis project Ga0209382, IMG submission 187599) | Bulk soil microbial communities from a Populus tree surrounding site in Tennessee, USA - Soil MetaG P. deltoides SBSDD5 (SPAdes) (version 2) | ecosystem: Environmental > Terrestrial >...
AACTTAACCGAAGAAGAGTATGAAGAAGCAGTCGCACAGGCGCGGGACTTGCCGCCTGATCCTTCGCTGGTTCCCGGCGTTGGTCTTCTGGCGACCGGCCCCACATTGGGGACGAACTTCAACGGGCTGGACGTTGCGGATTGCTGCGGAAGTCCAGGAACTTTCTTTTCCTGGCCCCCCGACCCGGATATCGCCGTTGGTGCGAATCACATTGTCGTCGCGGTCAATTCCGCGTTTGCGGTTTATAACAAGAGCGGCGTTAAACAAGGCTCCACGGTTAATGCGTACTCTTTCTGGAGCACGGCCGGCGGCGACTGCGGCACGATTGCCAATGATTCGAATGGGAATATCTTCGATCCTTTCGTCGCCTATGATCCGGGCGCGGATCGTTTCATCGTCGGCTTTGATGCCTTTTCAGATAATGGCTCAACTCGCCGGTCGTATGTGTGTCTCGCCATTTCGCCGATCGGCGATCCCACGGCCGCGGCCGGTTCCTGGTATCGGTACTCGATCAACGTCAAAGAAAATGTTTCCGGCAGTGATTACTGGCTGGACTATCCCCATATTGGCGTCTGGTATAACGGCATTTATGTGACGGGCAATTACTTTCGCTTTGGCGATAACGCTTATCTTTATTCAAGCATCTATGCGCTGGACAAGGCGGACCTGTATGCGAACGCCGCCGTGGATGTTCGCATTGTGGATGATGTCCGGGATGCCTATAACTATAAAGTCTTTACGCTTCAGCCTGTAAAAGCCAGTTACACTTATCCGGGCAGTGGGCCAGCCTATTTTCTGAACAATGATTGCCTGGTGTTTTCTACGCCATGTGATGGGGCGGAGCTAAATGTTTATAAGCTGACGGTGGACTTTGTGGGTGCGGGAACCTCCCTCACCTTGGCCGCGAACCTCAGTCTTGGTGACTATGCTTTTCCGGTTAGCGCGGCGCAGTTAGACCCATTGAATAATAAAATCCAGGCGAATGACGAGCGGCTATTGGATGCCCAGTGGCACACCAACGGCACGCTTTACGCCACGCACACCATGGGGTGTAATCCCGGAGCCGGGACAGTGGATTGCATTCGCTGGTATCAAGTGGGCAACTTGAGTGGCACGCCCACCCTTCTGCAGGAAGGAACTATTTCAGGTTTGACCCAGTATCGTTTCTTCCCGGATTTGGCCGTGGACCGGGCGGGCAATATGGCGATTGCCTACAGCTATTCGAGCAGTTTAGATCGTGTGGGAATTCGCTACACGGGCCGGCTAGCAGGCGATACTGATGGGACAACAGCGAGTGATTCGACTTTCAAGGCCGGCGAGGCCGTTTATTCCAATAGCTTTGAGTCATCACCCAATCGTTGGGGTGACTATACGGCGATGGTCGTAGACCCGGTGGATGGTTGCACCCTGTGGTACGTGGGCGAATTTGCAAAAACTCGCGTTTACGGTAGCGGCCCGAACTGGGGCACGCGCATTGGTCAACTTTATTTTAATCCCTGCTTGACGTTGGTCGTTAACCCGGCAACCGTGATGGAAAACGCTCTCAATCCGGCGGCGACCGGCACGGTCTCGCGTGGTTCAGCGGATGCCAGCCCGCTGACCGTAAATATCAGCAGTAGCTTACCGTTGACGGTGACTGTCCCAGCGACAGTCACGATTCCTGCCAGTCAAGCCTCGACAACTTTCCCGGTCACGGTGGTGGATAATGCTTCGCCCGGCATCACTTTTTTGAATGCGACCCTCACCGTCACCGCCACCAATTACCTCACCGGCACCGCGCCTCTACTCGTCTTGGACGATGAAACAGTCAAGCAATTCTTCCTTTCAATTATAAGGCGAGAGAGTTGATCAATTTTATGGGAGGCACGATGAAGAGCCGGCTAAAAGGATTAAGCTTTTTTCTGGGACTGGCTTTGGTTAGCGGAAGCCTGAATGCGGCGGCGCAGATGCCCCCGGCTCAGAACCAACCGGCTGGCTTCTTCTCTGCGTCTGCCCCGGCACATTCTTCCGGCGAGGCTTTGTCCCAAATCACGCTGACCCCCACACCCGCACCCCGCAGCCGCTTGAATGGGGATGTGAGCGTCGCGGGGTCGGCTGGCGCAACTCAAGTGGATCAGGCCGCCCCGGATATTTCAACTCTAGCTTGCACCAATCTCCTTCAAGACCCGGGTTTTGAGGCCGGTGTTCCCAATCCCTATTGGGGAGAAACCTCCACCAACTTTGGGACACCCCTGTGTACCCCCGGGACTTGCAATGGAATCCATTCTAATGCCGCGCCGCGCACTGGCTCCGTCTGGGGCTGGTTTGGCGGGACTCCTATAACGGAAACAGCAACTCTTACTCAAACCGTCACGTTCCTGCCTAACACCACGACGCTCGATTTTTATTTGTGGATCGGTTCGGCTGGCGGCGGCAGCGATGCCAACGACAAGTTCAACGCTTACATTGACAATACACCGGTTTTCACCGCGACCGCTTTGCAAGCCGGTTCTTACTTAACCTATACGCTCGTTTCGCTCAATGTGGCCGCCTATGCTAATGGTAATCCGCATGTCGTGAGCTTCGCCGTAACGACGACCATCCAACAAGTTGATTTCAATCTTGACGACCTCGTGCTGTGTGCCGACTCCACCTCCAGCAACTTTAAAATCTATCTACCGCTCACGATGGAAAATTATACGTCGTTCGATTTGAGCGTGAGCCGGGTAGAAGTCATTCAGGGGATCACCATGGGCGACAGTTACACGGTTCACATCGCCAACCGTCCGGCTTTCTTCCGGGCTTTCCTCAACTTGAGCGGGCCGACTACTTTGAGTGATGTCACCGGCCGCCTCACGCGCTACGTAGGCGGCGTCGCGCAGGATTCGCTCAACGCCGGCCCCATTACGGCGCAAGCAACGACCAACGAGGGCAACCTGAGCCACACGCTGAATTTTAATTTGCCTTCCAATTGGCTAGTTCCGGGGACGGCGTACGTGTTTGAGATTGATCCGCTGAATTCACTGGATGAGACGAATGAGGGCAACAACCGCTATCCACCGAGTCTTCAGCAGTCGTTTGATTTCGTCAACGCCGATCCGCTCCAGGTGGTGATTGTCCCAGTGACCTATGCCCGTCCCGGCATCATACCCACAAATCCGAACACAAGTAATTTGTCTTATTTGACCTGGATGCCCATCAAGGTCTACCCGGTCTCGACGATTAACTACACCTTGCATGCGTCGCATATCACCACCCAGGATTTGCGCACATACACCGGCTGGTCGAATTTGCTTAACGAGATCACCAACTTGCATGATCTGGAGGAACCAGGTGTCCAGACGAAAGTCTATTACGGCGTGGTTAATTTTTACAGCGCGGATGGCTGTTCCTCTGGCTGTATTACCGGGATCGGCTGGATCAGTTCGCCGACGGCTACGGGCTTCAGCGGCTGGGGGACAGGCACAGTTGATGCCGGCGGAACGTTCACGCATGAAATGGGCCATAACTTCAACCGCCAGCATGCACCCTGCGGCAATCCGGGCGGCCCAGATGGTTCTTATCCCTATTCCGGCGGGGGCATTGGTCAATGGGGCTATGATGTCTTTGCACCAGCCGGCCTCCTTAGCCCAACGAGTTATAAGGATTATATGAGCTATTGCAGCCCGGAATGGACCTCCGACTACACCTATAAGCGAATCTATGATTATCGCTTCGACGCTGCTTACAATATCGCCTCGTCGGCGGAAACGATAGACGCTTTTTATCTGAGTGGTTCTCTCGACGATCAGGGTCAGGCTCACGTCAGCCCGCTATATCGCCAGACCGCGCCTATCCCACCGGAACCTACAGCGGGCACGCACCGCGTGGAGCTTTTGGATGCGAACGGAAAGGTGCTGGCGATCCGGTCATTCAATTTGACTTCGATTGCGTTTGATACATCGAGCAGCGGCGGGGAGGGGCAGGGCTTCAGCGTCTTCATGCCGGCCGTCACGGGTGTGGAGGCCATTCGCATTTACACCGGGGATCGGTTGCTCTTTGAGCGCTCTGCCACCGGACCGTCACCTGTCTTTGATACGGCGCGGCGAACGAGCGGCGCTTCAGTCGAATGGACCTTGCGCGCCGGTTCACCATCGGTGGTCTATCGCATTCGCTTCTCACCGGACGGTGGCGCCACCTGGCAGGTGCTGGCGCTGGAGTATGCCGGCACTACTTATAATGTGCCGGCAGCGCTCCTGGCCAACGCCACCCAGCCGCTGGTTGAGATTCAGGCCATGGACGGTGTGCGGACGGATACGCGCCTGATTGCCCTCAATGGTCGGTGACCATGAGAGTTCATAACAAATTAATTGTGAGACGGTAGCTCGTAGCGTGATTCGTGATACGTGACACGTGAACACCTGACACATAATCACGTATCACGCGTCACGCCTCACGTTACCCGCCCCTCCATCTTCGCTTTCACCGCCTCAATCAAAGTTTTAAATTCCGCATCCTGCGGGGAGAGGCTCACACCTTCCTCCAACGTGTTCAGCGCTTTCGCGTAGCGGCCCAATTGCGCCTGCGCCACTCCAAAATCTTTATAGAACTGCGGCTCGGTGGATTTGAGCGCCACGGCTTTGCGCCAATGCATCGCGGCCAGCGCCCATTTCCCCTCGCGCCGGTAAGCGTGTCCGCGCCGGTAAAGCTCCACCGCGGTGCGCGCCTCTTTATCTATCACCACCCTCAGCCGCGTGCGCGCCTGGTTCCGGCTCGCCAAAGCGGCCAGGGAAGCTAAAAGCAGACCGGCCCCCAGCACTGCGTTGACCACGGCAATCAGCGGATGCAGATAACCCAGCAGATAACCCCCGCCCGACCAAATCAGGTCCAGCACCGCCACGCCAAGCGTGACGAGATAGGCCCCCGGGAGATCGCTCAGAAACATCAGGATCAAGCCGGCCAGCAGGAACAAACGGACAATGGCGACGGGAGCAAAATTGTGGGCGAAAGCTTGAAGGCCTAAGCTCATGGCTATCGGAGAACTGGCGGCATAAATGATGAACACCTCGAACAGCGCCGCTTGAGTGTCCAGCCCGCCGATGATCAAGCTTGCATACTCAAAGCCGCCGCCTTTCCACCGGCCCGCAACGAGCAGGTTGCGACCACAGTGTGGACAGACATCATCCGTCTCGCGGGTCAACTTGCCACAATAAGCGCATTGAAAAGGATCATCGTCTAAATCGTAGGTGAGAGAGGCTAGGGGCTGGGGATTGGGATTTGGTTCTTGGGAGTTGGGAGTTGGATTGGGTCCTTGGTCCTTGGTCCTTGTCCCTTGGTCCTTGAGAGTTGGCTCCTGCTCCAGCCCTAACTGTCTTCGGAGGCTTTGAGCTTGAGTCTGCACCTGGGCGTTCGCGGGATTCAGAACCAGCGCGTTTTCCAGCGCCACTAGTTTATCCGCCGGGTCGTCCACCGCCTGGCTCAACCAAAGCCAGGCCGGCTCCAGCTGATCATCCGCCTCGACGACTTGCAGGAGCAGGTCGCGCCCGCGCGGCCGGTCGCCGTTGCGGATGGCGTTGATCCCGTCGTTAAGCAATCGTTGAATCTCGGAACGCTCCATTGGGCCGGATTATACTCCCGGAAGGGGCGCGTGGTATAATTTTGAAAAATCGCACGGAATTTTTTAGAGGAATAGAAGCCATGTCTGGTCACTCAAAATGGAAGACAATCAAACGCCAAAAAGGCGTAGCCGATGCCCGCCGTGGGCAGGCGTTCACTCGTTTGGCCCGCGAGATTGCCATTGCCGCGCGTGAGGGTGGAGGCAATGTGGATGCCAATTTCAAGCTGCGCTTGGCCGTGGAGAAGGCGCGCGCCGGGGCGATGCCCAAGGAAAACATCGAGCGAGCGATTAAGCGCGGTACCGGCGAAGATAAAGATGGCGTGGTGTTTGAATCCGTCATGTACGAGGGCTATGGCCCACACGGCTCAGGGCTTTTGATCCAAACCGTGACCGACAATCGGAACCGCACCATCGCCGAATTGCGTCGGTGGGTCACGCGCGCGGGCGGCTCCATGGCCGAAGCCGGCGCGGTCGCCTGGCAGTTCACGCGCAAAGCCTACATCACCGTCCCCGCCGAGGGCAATGACCCGGACAAGATCTTTGAGATGGTGGTCGAGGCCGGCGCGGACGATATTATCCCCGGCGACGAGGAAATCGAAATCTACGCCCCGGCCGAGAACTTCCACATGGTCGTGCAGGCGCTGGAAAAGGGCGGCATCAAGATCAAAGAATCCGAGCTGCGCATGGAACCCAATCAGAAAATGGAACTCGATCCCGACGCCACGGTGCAGGTGATGAGGCTCATTGAACAATTGGAAGAAATGGACGACGTGCAGAGCGTCTACACCAACCTGGAAATCACCGACGCGGCGCTGGCGGCCCTTGAAGAAGCGTGATTGGGTGGGGGGCTAGGGGTTGGATGATTGTTAATTGCTGATTGTCGATTTCTGATTGTTGGTTGATTCTTGGGAGTTGGGGTTTGGGATTTGGGATTTTGTCCTTGGCCCTTGAGCCTTCGTCCTTCGTCTCGCGTAGCGGTCCGTCCTCCGTCTCTTTTCCATGCTCGTCCTAGGTATTGATCCCGGAACGGCGACCACCGGCTATGGCCTCGTGCGCGATACGGATACCGGACTGGCGCTGGAGGCCTACGGGACGATCCAGACCCCGGCTCACACGCCCATGCCCGAACGTCTGCGGACGATTTACCACGAATTGAAGAAACTCCTCGCGTTCTACAAACCGGATTCGGGCGCTGTCGAAAAATTATTTTTTCAACGGAACGTGAGCACGGCGATGACGGTCGGTCAGGCGCGCGGTGTGGCGATCCTGGCGCTGGCCGAAGCGGGCGTCAGCGTGGGCGAATACAATCCGCGCGATGTGAAGCAGGCCGTCGCCGGTTATGGCGGCGCGGACAAAGCGCAAATGCAGCAAATGGTGCGCGCCCTGTTGAACCTGACTAAAATCCCCAAACCGGACGACGCCGCCGATGCGCTAGCGGTCGCCATTTGTCATTTACATTCGGCTAAAATGAAAGCCCTTACTGAGAGCGTGACAAAGTGATCACGTGTTAAAGTTTCAGGTGTCAAGTGTTTACGTTACCTGACACTTCAACACGTGACACTTAAACACTCACCTTGTCACCCGGTCACCTTGTCAATTTTCATCATCAACTTATCCCTATGATCTCCTCCCTCCGCGGCACCGTCCTCCAAATCAATCCCGACTTCCTCGTCATCGAAGTCGGCGGCGTGGGACTCAAAGTTCAGGTCCCTGCTTCGGTCTTTGACGAACTCGATGGGGTGGGGCGGAACATTTTTCTCCACACGCATCTCATCGTCCGCGAAGATGCGCTCGCGCTGTATGGTTTCTCCAGCGAAGAGCAGCGCGCGCTTTTTGAATTGCTGCTCTCGGTTCAAGGCGTCGGGCCGCGCCTGGCGTTGGCCGTGCTCTCGTCTCTTTCCCTCGATGTGCTGCGGCGCGCCGTCGCCCAGGAGCAGGTGGAAGTGCTCGACCGCGTGCCGGGCGTCGGGCGAAAAACGGCGGAGAAGATCGTCTTCACCCTCAAGGACAAACTGGGCGGCGGAGAATTCACGCTCGGCGGCCTCACGCAGGTCAGTGATATAGATACGGAAGTCATGTCCGCACTCACCACGCTGGGCTACAGCATCGTCGAAGCGCAAGCGGCCTTGCAGGCTATCCCCAAAGGCGAAGGCAAGAACGTGGAAGAGCGTGTCCGCCTTGCCTTGCAGTATTTTGCAGTGCCGTGAGGCGGGCTCTTGTGTCTCCGTTCCTTTTGCTTCTATAGCTACTCTCCCCCGTTCAATGCCCTCCAAGATTAATCACGAATGCCACGAACCGCTTCGCGCGAATGTCACGAATATTTCTGGTTTATTCGTGCTATTCGCCTATTCGTGATATTCGTGATTGCTTGAACTGCTAACTTCGGAAGCGCCTGAATTTATATCCTCGCCAAGTGCGGCGCACCTTTGGCGCCCGTTATATAATCATCCCGCTATGCCCACTTCTGACTTGCTCCAGACGCTGACCAGCTACGTCCCGGCGCTGATCGCGCGCCGCCTAAGCGAGAATCCGGCGCCCCTCACTCAGCCCGCCTCGGAACGCTTCCCCGCAGCCGTCTTCTTCGCCGACATTTCGGGTTTCACCCATCTGGCCGAGCGTCTGGCCCAGCAAGGCCCAGCGGGCGCAGAAGAACTCTCGCGTTTGCTCAACGAATACTTTGGGAAACTGATCTCCATCGTCAATGCGCATGGCGGCGATGTCTTTAAATTTGCCGGGGATGCGTTATTGGCGCTGTGGCTAGCCGGAAAGGATGAAGGCGGAACGCTTCGCGTGAAGGATGAAGGCGAAGGAATGAACGCTTCGCGCGAATCTTCTTCATCCTTCATCCCTCATCCTTCATCCTTACTTGAAGTCACTCAGCGCGCCGCCCAATGTGGCCTCGCCGTCCAAGAAGCTCTCCATAATTACGAAGCCGGTGAAGAAGTTCGTCTCTCCTTGCGCATCGGCCTCGCGGCCGGTGAAGTCGTCCTGGCTTACATCGGCGGGGTGCAGCAGCGCTGGGAGGTCGTCGTCTCCGGTTCCCCTCTGGCTCAGGTGAGCGCCGCCGAGCGCCAAGCGTTACCGGGGCAAGTTGTCCTCGCACCGGAAGCGTGGGAATTGATCCGCGCCCATTGTCTGGCGGAGCCGGTGGCTCCGAGCCAAGTTGAAGAATCACAAACAGAAACTCCGGGGCACATCTTGCAAACTGTGCCCGACTCACTTCTGCTCCCGCCCTCGGTTCCATTCGATCTGAACCCGAACATGGAAGCAGCGCTGCGCGCTTACATCCCGGGCGCTGTCATCGCGCGCCTGGCTGCCGGGCAAACCGGCTGGCTGGCGGAACTGCGCCGCGTCACCATCGTTTTCATCAATCTCCCGGGCTTGAGTCAGGACATTGCACTGGATCAAGCGCAGACGCTCATGAGTACTTTGCAAACGGCGCTGTATCGGTATGAAGGCACTCTCAATAAGCTCAATGTAGATGATAAAGGCGTAACGCTCGTGGCCGCGCTTGGGCTGCCGCCGCTGGCGCATGAGGATGACGCCGTCCGAGCGGTGCAGGCGGCGTTGGAGATCAAGACCGCCCTCCAACCATTGGACGTGCGGAACGCCATTGGGATCACCACCGGGCGCGCCTTCTGCGGTTCTGTCGGAGATAACACGCGGCGCGAATACACGATGATCGGCGATGTGGTCAACTTAGCCGCGCGATTAATGCAGGCCGCGCCGGACGACATTTTGTGCGACGCCGCCACCGCCCAGGCCGCTCAGGGACGTTTAGCGTTTGAGGCCCTTCCAGCCATCATTGTCAAAGGCAAAGTCGAGCCGGTCGCCGTCTATCGCCCGGCGCTCATCACCGAAGCGGAACGCCGAGGGCGCGGAAAAGCAAAAGTCGCCGTCCGTTCGCCGACGACGATTGTGGGGCGCACGGCGGAACGCAAGCTGCTCGCCGATGAACTTCAAGCGTTCCTCCAAGGTGGGCCGGGTGGGGTAATCATCATTGAAGGGGAACCGGGCATCGGCAAGTCTCGGTTGGTAGATGACCTGCGCCGCCAAGCGGAAGCGCTGCGCCTCACGGCGTTCTCCGGCGCGGCGGACGCGGTTGAGAAGTCCACCACCTACTTTGCCTGGCGCTCTATTTTTAATCAACTCTACGATTTAGGGATCCTCGCCGACCTGGCCGCTCGCCGGCAACACATTCTCGATCTTTTGGAACTGGGCGACGATCTACTGCCGCTCGCGCCGCTGCTCAATGGCGTCCTGCTGTTGGATTTACCGGACACTGAAGTGACAGCCCAAATGACGGGCCAAGTGCGCGCCGACAACACCCGCGATCTCCTCCTGCGCGCTTTGCAAGAATCGGCGGCGCGCTCACCCAAGGTCGTCATCCTCGAGGATGCGCACTGGCTTGACTCCGCGTCTTGGGCGCTCGCCCGGCGCGTCATCCAGCAAGTCAAACCACTACTCCTCATTATTGCCACGCGCCCCCTGGGGGAGTCGCCGCCCGATGAATATCGTCAAATAGTGAATCTGCCGGGCGTGCATCACCTGGTCTTAGGCAACATTTCCCCGGAAGACATCGAGCCCCTCGTCTGTCAACGGCTGGGCGTGGCCGAGGTGCCCTTGCCGATGCTGACCCTCATCCAAGAGAAAGCCGAAGGCAATCCCTTTTTCACCGAGGAACTGGCTTACGCCTTGCGCGACTCTGGCCTGGTGCTGATTGCCGATGGAGAGGCGCAGCTTACCCCCGAAGCCGGCGACTTGCGGATGTTCAATTTCCCGGACACCGTTCAAGGCGTCATCACCAGCCGCATTGACCGGCTGGGGCCTTCCGAGCAGTTAACGCTCAAAGTCGCCAGCGTCATCGGGCGCGTCTTTGCTTTCAGCACCTTGCAGGATATTCATCCCATCGAAGCGGACAAGCCCCGGTTGGCGGATCACCTCCACACGTTGGAGCGCCTTGATCTCACGCCGTTGGACACGCCCGAACCGGACCTCAGCTACATCTTCAAACACATCATCACTCAAGAAGTTGCCTACAATCTGATGCTCTTTGCCCAACGGCAAACGCTGCACCAAGCCGTCGCTGAATTCTATGAGCGCACGTTTGCGGATGACCTCTCGCCGTTCTATCCCATCCTGGCGCATCACTGGGACAAAGCCGGTGAGCGGTTGAAAACGATTGACTACCTGGAGAAAGCCGGTGAACAAGCGCTGCGCGCCGGCGCTTACCAGGAAGCGATTGGCTTCTTCGACGAAATCTTGCGCGTTGACGAACTGAGCTTTAGTGATTTGTCTGCAAAGCACCCTGAGCGGAGCGCGGCGGCGCATCCTGAGCGGACACTGAGCTTGTCGAAGTGGCAGTCGAAGGAGCCGCCGCGCGCACTACAGCCCCCGAAGCGAAGCGGAGTGGGGGTCGAAGGGGCCGCCCGGCTTCGGCGCGCGCGCTGGCATCGTCAATGGGGCGAGGCGCATTATGGGCTAGGCCATCTCGCGGAAGGCCGCGCCGGAATGATGCAAGCCTTAGCGCTCTTGGGTTATCCGGTTTCGACCGCGCGTGGGCCTTTGACGCTGAACGTATTAAGCCAGTTGGTAAAACAAGTCTGGCATAGGTTGCTCCCCGTTCGCTTGGTTCAAGGTCAGGAACGGGATCGTTTTCTGGAGGTCGTTCGGGCGTACACCCTCTTAGGCGAGATCAGCTACTTCACGACTGAAACCCAGCTGGGCATCGCGTGCGTCATGGCCAGCCTCAATCTGGCGGAAGCTGTTGGACCTTCGCCGGAACTGGCCGGTGCGTATGCCAATAATTGTGTGGTCGCCAGCTTTATCCCGCTGCATCCGCTGGCGGAATACTACAGCCGGCGCGCGCAGGCGACGGCGAACACGATTCAGCAGCGCGCGGCTCAAGCGCACGTGTTTAATATCACCGGCGTTTATTTCATCGGCGCCGGCCAATGGGAACGCGCACACCGCCTGATTACCTCCGCCGCCGAAGCTGCCGATCAACTCCGCGACCGGCGACAGTGGATTATGAGTCAAGCGACGTTGGCGCTGAAGGCGCATTATCAAAGCCGGTTCAATCAGGCGGCGGAACTGAATGCCGCCGTCTACGCCGCGGCGCGGACCACCGGCAATTTGGTTCAGCAGGGCTGGGGGCTTTACTCCGGGGCTGAAAATTTGACGCGCCTGGGACGGTTGGAGGAAGCCAGTGTCCTCCTGGAACAAGCGCTCGCCCTGCAGTCCGATGATATTCGGCGCGCAGCGCGGATTCGGATTCATGGCATTCTAGCCGTCACCCGTTGGCGGCAGGGGGAATGGCAGGGTGCTCAAGCGGCAGCGGGCACGGCCAGTGATTTGATTACTGAATCCGCTACCGGCATTTATTCCGCGATGGAGGCGTATACCGGTGTCGCCGAGGTCTATCTGGGGATGTGGGAAAAGCGGCTGGCCGAGGGTGAGCCGGTGGGAGAAGACTTGCGCGAGCGCGCGCGCCGGGCCTGCTGGGTGACACGCCGGTATGCGCGTCTGTATCCGGTGGGTCAGCCGCGCGCCCAGCTTTGGAATGGTTTGTACGCCTGGCTCGATGGAAAACCGGGAGCCGCGCGCCGCGCCTGGAGCAAGAGCCTCGCGTATGCTCAACGCCTGGTCATGCCCTATGAAGAAGGCCTGGCGCATTACGAGATCGCGCGGCATTTAGACCCCGGCGATCCGGCGCGCCGGCAGCACCTGACCCACGCCTGCGAAATTTTTTTGGAGTTGAACGCCGCGTTCGATTTGGAACGTGCGCAGCAGCTACTTGAGAACCGCTGAAACTATGGGGGACTCCACTGCCAAAAGCCTTTTTTATTTTGGTAACTGCTCAGCCTCACCCCCAACCCCCTCGCCTGAACTTGATCTTCGTCGTCAGGAGAGAGGGCTGGGGGTGAGGTCTTTGCCACCCTCCAAGCTATACAGGGGAAGCCACAGGGATAGCCATGGAATGCTGCACTGAGCGAGACGCGGCGCGGCGTTTGGTCACTAACATCTTGATTCCATGTTTGGGAAACACCGTCATAGAAAACTCCGGCTCGACGATCTGCCCCGGCGCCAATTCGAGGTGAAATCTCTGAGCGACCGTGGCCAAGATCAACTTGGCTTCCATTTTCACAAAGCCGTTCCCGATACACTGTCGTGGCCCGTGGGAAAAGGGCATGTAGGCGAACTTCGGCAACTGCTTGGCGAAGTCTCCCTCCCAGCGTTCCGGCCTAAACTCGTCCGGCGCTTCATAGTAGCGCGGGTTGCGGTGCATGGCCCACGGAGAAATCCAAAGTTCCGCGCCGGCCGGGAAGTGATAGCCATCCAATTCAAAGTCTTTGGTGGCCTCCCGCCCCAGCAGCGGACCGGGTGAATAATATCTCAGCGATTCCGTGTAGACCCTATCGAGATAAGGTAAGTTGGACAAGTCTGCCGCGGTCGGGCTGCGGTCTCCCAGGACCGCGTCCAGTTCCGCCACCAGTTTAGCTTCGACCGCTGGATGTTGGGAAAGTAAATACCACGTCCACAGCAACGAGGCCGCCGACGTATCCGTCCCGCCGACGAACGTCGTCATGATTTCATCCCGCAGTTGCTGGTCGGTCATGCGACTTCCCTCTTCATCTTGGGCCTGCAACAAGGCCGAGAGCAGGTCGCCGGAATCCTCATCCGGCTGGGCCCGTCGCTGCTGAATGATCCGGTAAATAAACGCCTCCACGCCCTGAACAGTTTTTCGATAGCGCCGGTTGGTCGGCGTCGGAATAGTTTCCGGCAGCGGGATCGGGCTTCTGAAGCGAGCGGTGATTACTTGCGCGACCTCCTTAAGCGCTTCACTGATCCCTTTGCCTTCCGCATCATGTTCGGTATCGTAGCTTAAAAATGCTTTGACCGTGATGGCTAAGGTCAGGTTCATGGCCGTGGCGATAATATCCAGAGTTTGAGCCTCTTGCCAGGTAGACAGCATTCGTTCCGTGTGGTCCACCATAATCTGCGCATAGGCCTCAATGCGCTCGCGGTGGAAAGCCGGTTGGATCAGCCGCCGCTGATGCAGCCAGAAATCGCCTTCGCTGAGTCCCAACCCATTCCCCATCAGGCTATCCATCAGGCGATACATCCGGGATTTGGTGAAATCTTGCCGCCGGGTAATGAGGACATACTCCAGATGGTCCGGATTAAGCAGAAGATAAGCGGGGAGGTGAACCAGGCGCAGCGGCACAATCTCACCATACTCTTGGACGCAGCGTGTCAAAAAAGCCAACTCGTCCTTTCTGAATTCCCACAAATTTCCCCAAAGGAAGTGTCCCTTGGGGCCTACCAGGGTGTTTAGCTTAGACATCATTTTCTATATCTCCTTGTTTCCTATTAGACAGCTGTGATTACTCTATTCACCCCGGCGCGGCGGGCGCATCGTTGTCGCCCGCACGCCCCGTGGCGCGCCCTGACGGCGCGCCCGGCGCGGATTCGACCCCCGCCTCTTTGAGCGCATCGAGGAAGTCCTGATACCCGATTGGCTTTAGCAGATAACCGATCGCGCCCGCCTCTTGCGCGCGGCCCACCTCGTCCCGCGCCGAGCAAATGACGACCGGGATTTGGCAGGTGACCGGATCCGCTTTCAAAGCCTCGAGGACCTCCCACCCAGAGATGCCCGGTAGCTCCAGGTCAAGCAAGATCAGCGCCGGCCGGACTTGTTGCGCGAACCCTGGGACGTCTTCCCCATAGCGCAGGTTCACCGAGCGGCAGCCGCTGGTCCGCGCGTAACGCCCCATCAAATACGAGGCATCCGCGTCGTCTTCCACTACCATTAGAGTGGGAGGTGTTTTTGTTGGCTTGATTGGCATGGAGGGGTAGGTTGGGATGGGGCGCGTCACCAGTCATTGGGCTTCTGTGAGGTATTTCCAGCTATACTCTCCACCTCGGCCCCAGCCCCGGCCAACTTCGGTTTTGAAGTTCAAGCCTGAATAGTCAGAAGGGCATGATCCTATTCTAAGGCGAAGCCGCGCCTCCGTAGGTAACTTTTTTGTTACATCGGCGGGGGGTTGCTAAAAAGTGAGCCGTCCGGTAACGTCTTCGTATAGAATAAGCTCAGGCAGCAAACTCTTTTAGACGCTCGATGAAGTTTTTCTTGGTGCTTTTCTGGGATGTGTTCGAGAACCTCCCAATTTGTCTGGGTTTTCTGATCGCCGTCCGGCTGCGGCGCCGGAGCGTTCCCTTGTCTTTGGCGTCGCTAACGGCGGGGACGGTCTTGACCTCCCTGTTGATTTACTTTATCCAGGGATATAGACTCAGCGGAGTCCCGGAGCTTGACCATCCTCCGACCTTGGCCGCTGTCTTAGTGAATGTCGTAGTTTTCACGGGCATGGGAATTCCCCTCATGTTGTATTGCTCCGCCGAGGCCTGGTGGAGCAACTGGAAGACGGATGTGGTGCTGGGCTTGTTGGTGGGCATGGTCTCGGCGCTCGCGCAGGCCTCCTTCGGTTGGTCGGTTGACGTATTTCAAATTCCTCTCCATGTAATTGCCTTAGCTCTGAGCACCCCGGTCTTCTTGCTAGGCGTCCGTCAGCTCCGGGGCGCCCGCTCCTGGCCACTGGCACTGGCGGGGATGGTGATCTGCACCGTCATTGCCACAACGCTTATCATCGCCATTGACTACCGATCGTTTTAAAGAGAGGGATTGCAGGCAGTTCTGCAAAGTGGTCTGAAAAGGTTCGCAACCCACGATGACTTCCCTTCCTCCAATGCACTTGCCCGAGTCGTTCCCCCGGGCCCGTGGCCGGGTTGGGGCCAATCTCCTCATCCCCATCCTACTGCTCGCGGCGCTGAATATGGCGGCGTTGGCCGCGATCCTGGTGATTCAATCTCTGTCGCTCCGGGAGGCCTCGAACCGTGCGCTTCGGGATGACGCCGCGCGCGTCGTGAACGACCTGGACAATTTCCTGGGTGATAGTGATCGGACGATCGCGCTGACCTCGGAGGCGTTGGCGGGCCAGTGGGCTGACGGGAATCCCTCACCCGCGGCGCTTGATTTCCTGCTCCTCCGGCTCCTGGAACGTTCTCCGGCGCTAGCCCAGGTCGTCCTCATTGACGCTGAGGGAAAAGAGTTAGCCGTCCGAAGCCGCGTCGGAGCGTTATCCATTCTGGGAACCGAGGCTGACCAACCTTGGAGCGAGTCGCTTCGGAACGGTGTGCCTTACCTGGGCGAGATCGCCCAACCCTCCACGGCCTTGCCCTTCATCGTCATCGCTTATCCGGTTTTGGATCCGGATCACCGGATGCTCGGTGGCTTGGTTGCTCAGGTGGATTTGACAATCGCCTGGACGCGTATTGGCGCGGAGCGGGCCAATGAGGCGGGATATGCTTACCTGGTGGACCGAGCGGGAAAAGTCTTGGCCTGCAACCAATCGCCCGTACGCCACTCCTGCCCGTCCGATTGGATGGGTGTGGAGATGGCCTCGGCGGTACTCGCCAGCGACCCGACCTCCTATACCGGCTTGAGCGGCAGCCTGGTGGTTGGGATGTCTGCGCCGCTTGAGCACCGCCCGTGGTGGGTCGTCGTCGAAACCCCTCAGCGCGAGATTTATCAGCCGGCCTTCATCTCCCTCGCGCTTATCGGCGGAACCCTCCTGGCCTCCGCCGTCATCGTCGGATTATCCATCCGGCTTATTAGCCGACATGTCATCAACCGGGTGTCGGAACTGCATGCGGGCGTGAGAGCGCTTAGTCAGGGGCAATTCGATGTACGCCTGGCGGTGTCCGGGGATGATGAGTTAAATGATCTGGCGCGCGCCTTCGAGGAAATGGCCGCCCGGTTGAGCGCCACGCTGGAGGAACTGAGAACCTTGTATTCCGAGCAAAAAGCGGTGAGCGAGCGCTTGAAGGAACTTGACCGCCTAAAGTCAAGTTTCATTGCCGGGATGAGTCATGAACTGCGCACGCCGTTAAACGCTATCCTGGGTTTTACTCGGTTGATCCTCTCGCCGGCGGCGGCTGGCTTCTACGGGCCGCTCCCCGAGGTCGTGCTCAAGGACTTGCGGCGGGTTGAGCGCAATGGCCTTCACCTGCTCGCCCTAATTAATGACTTGCTGGACATGGCCAAGATCGAGGCCGGTCAGTTGCGTTTGGACCTGACTCTCTTCGACTTGCGTGAAGTGGTGGCGGATGTGGTGGACATCTTGGAGCCCTTGGCGCGTGAGAAAGGGCTGGCGCTTCAGGTGGAGATTAGCGACGAGAGCGATTTGACCTTGGAGGCCGATAGCACCCGCCTCCGGCAAGTGCTGCTCAACCTGGCCGGGAATGCCATCAAGTTCACCGAACAAGGAAGCGTGATCTTGCGCGTGGAACGAATACCCGGCGGCGTGCGGGTGGAGGTGAGAGACACGGGGCCGGGCATTCGGCCCGAAGATGCCGAACCGATCTTTGAGCCGTTTCGCCAATTGGAGCGGGGTCGGGCGGGCAAGGTCAATGGAACGGGCCTGGGGCTGCCGATCAGCCGGCGGTTGGTAACGCTGCATGGGGGGCGGCTGTGGGTCGAGAGCCAAGGCCTTCCCGGCCTGGGAACCGTGTTCGTGTTTGAATTACCTGAATTGAAGCACAGGACAGAGTGACCGTGATGAAGAAAGTGCTCTACATCGAAGACAATGCCGACAGCCTGGAGTTCATTCGGGAGGCGATGATCATCGGCGGCTATGACTTCCTGGGCGCGGCCGATGGGCAAAGTGGGCTGGCGCTGGCCTCGCGTGAACAACCGGACCTGGTTCTGCTGGACATCAACCTGCCCGACATTGATGGCTCGGAAGTGGCGCGCCGCCTGCGAGCTGATTTCCAGTGCCTGCCTATCCTGGCCCTCTCGGCTGACACCACGCCGGATGGCCGGAAGAAGGCCCTGGCGGCCGGGTGTAATCAATACCTCGCCAAGCCGATTGACGTCTCAGAGCTTTGGCGGGTCCTCGCGAGTTATCTACTCCGCTGAAAGCATAGCACCGTCATCTCTAAATGCTTTTGTCCTCGCCGGAGGTTCGTCCGCCTGTCTGATGGTACAATCTTATTCCCGTTCGCCAAAACTCTTGAGCGGAAGGCTGAGTGGGAAGATCAAGGAGTGGCTCGCTCAGGTCAACCACGGGGTAGGGACTAGCTGGAAATGTGTGGAACGTTGCCTACATTGCGGGGCAAGAAGCATGTGGCCGAAGAAAAAAGTACTCTACATTGAAGACAACACCGATAGTCTAGAACTGATGCGGAAGGTGATGGTCATCGGCGGCTATGATTTCCTGGGCGCTCCGGATGGGCAAACCGGGCTGGCGCTGGCGCAGAGCGCCTCCCCTGATCTCATTCTGCTCGACATCAGCCTGCCCGATGTGGATGGCCGCGAATTAATCCGCCGCCTGCGGGAGGACTTTCAGAGCATTCCCATTTGGGCCATCACTGCCCTCGCGGCCAAAGACGATCAGGAGAAAGCGCTGCAAGCCGGCTGCAGTCGCTACTTGACGAAGCCGGTGGATGTCTCGGAACTCTGGCGCGCGGTGGCGGCCTGTTTTCCTTTTTCTGACTGAGAGATGAGTTCGACGATGTCAAACCGCATCCTGGTGATTGAGGATGATGCTGACAGCGCTGATCTGGCCCATCGGGCTTTGACCATCACCGGCTTCCAGGTTCAGGTGGAGTCCTCCGGGCTGGAGGGGTTGGCGGTTGCCCGTGAGTGGCAGCCGGACTTAGTGGTGCTGGATGTCATGATGGCCGGTATGGATGGGTTTGAAGTCTGCCGGCAGATGCGCGCCGACTCGCGGCTAGCCGATGTGCCCGTCCTGTTCCTGACCGCCCGGGGACAGGTCGAGGACCGAATGGAAGGCTTGCGCGCGGGCGCGGATGATTATCTCACCAAACCGTATCACCCCGGCGAATTCGTGTTGCGGGTGCGCGCCATCCTCCGGCGCGCGGCCGCCCAACCCTCGGGCGGCGACGAACCGGCCGGTCCCTTGGTCCGCGGCGACCTGGTCTTGGATTTTCAGAAGTTCACGATCCAATCGCCTCGCGGGACGGCCACCCTCTCGCCGGCGCTGTTTGAGTTATTGGGCTACTTAATGAATCACGCCGACGACGTGATCTCACCGGCGCGGCTACTGCGTGAGGTGTGGAATTATCCTCCCGATGTCGGCGAACCGGAACTGGTGCGAGTCTCCATCCGGAGACTGCGTGAGAAAATCGAGCTTGATCCCAGCCGGCCGGTTTATCTGGTGACGGTGCCCGGGCATGGCTATGTCCTCCGCGGCCGCCGAATGGAGTAAAGCTCGCTTGAAAAATATATGGTCAAAAATCGGGATTGGACTGGCGCTGGGCCTGGTCGTCATCTTCGGGCTGGCGCTCTTTGCGGATATTCGCGCCGTTGGTGCCTCCCTCACTAATTTTTATTGGCCGTACGTCCCCGTAATCCTCGGCCTGACGCTCTTCAATTACGCGCTGCGTTTCCTGAAATGGCATTACTACATTCGGCTCATTGGCGCGACGCAAGTTCGCTGGCAGGATAGCCTGCGCATCTTCGTCGGCGGGTTCCCATTGGCCCTGAGTCCCGGCAAAATAGCGGAACCGCTCAAAGCCGTTTGGCTCCGGCAATACAGCGAGGTGCCAATTGCGCGCGCCATTCCGGTGGTCGCGGCTGAGCGAATCAGCGACGGCCTGGCTGTACTGCTGCTCTCCACGTTCGGCGTCATCGCTTATCCGCAGTATTGGCCCGGCTTTCTTGTTGTGTTGGCCGGGCTGGTGGGGATCATCGTCGTCAGTCAAATTCGTCCGCTGGCGCTGTGGCTGATCGGCTGGGGGGAGCGACTTCCCATCTTCTCTCGATTTTCTCATCACTTGCACGAATTCTATGAAGGGATGTATCAACTCTTCGGACTTAAGAGCACGCTGATCGCGGTCGGCTTAGGGATGATCTCGTGGCTGGGGGAGGGGATTGGATTTTATCTGGTCCTGCGGGGCTTGGGCCTGCCTCCCAGTTTGCGGACAATGTCCGTCGCCATCTTCGCGCTTTCATTTTCGACCATCATCGGCGCGGTGTCCTCGTTGCCGGGCGGCTTGGGCGCGGCCGAAGCCAGTCTGGCGGGGATGTTGTTTCTGACCCTGGGCGTCTCGCGCGAGATCGCAGCCTCGGCCACACTCCTCATCCGCCTGTTCACGCTTTGGTTTGGCGTTGCGCTCGGAATGGTGGTCTTGTTCTCATCACGGCGTTTGTTGTTGCTTGAGATACCAGTTAATCCTGCTGTGGCAAGTAGCAAGTAGCAAGTGGCAAGTTACTTTCCACTTTCCACTTTCCACTTGCCACCTGCCATCCGCTATTAGCCCATGTATACTCTAGAGCTCCACTCTCACACGCACGCTTCCTCGGATTGCATCATGCGCCCGGCAGACATCGTCCGCACTTGTCGGCAGAAGGGCATTGACCGGTTAGCTGTCACGGATCACAACACCATTCGCGGCGCGCTGGAAATGCACGCGCTAGCGCCCGATCTCGTAATTGTGGGCGAGGAGATCATGACCACGCAGGGCGAGCTCTTGGCGTACTTCGTCAAGGAAGAAATTCCCCGTGGCCTGTCGCCGGTGGAAACAATTAATCGCCTGCGCGCGCAAGGCGCGGCGATCAGTGTCTCTCATCCCTTTGACCGCTTGCGACACGGCGCGTGGCGGGAAGCTGACCTGGCCGCCATCCTGCCGCTGGTGGATGCGATTGAAGTTTTTAACTCGCGCTGTATTTACTCGGAAGACAACGACCGCGCGCTGGCTTTTGCGCGGAAGAATGCTAAACTCGGCACCGTCGGTTCGGACGCGCACTGGCACTCGGAGTTCGGTGTCGCGGTCCTGCGGGTTCCGCAGGCTCCCACTTCGGGCGCGGAGTTCGTCGCCGCACTCGCTCGCGCCGAATCCGCGACGCGGCTTTCATCGCCGCTGATTCATTTCACTTCAACGTTCGCTAGAATCTGGAAGAAAGTCAAACGGTTTATTGGACCTCAGTAGAGAAAATAAGGACGCAGATGAACGCAGATTTTCGCAGATTTAAAAAATCAGCGCCGAAGGTCTGCGTATATCCGCGTCCCAATCTTTAATCCTTTAGGAGGCTAACATGGCGCTATTCCTCGGGATTGGGTTATCCACTATCTTAGGCATCGGCCCGATGACGCTGTACGCGGTGCTGCTGACATTCTTCGACCGTTACGAGAAAGAGCCGCCCCTGCTCCTGTTCAGCGTCTTTATGTGGGGGATGATTGTGTCGGCGGGTTCGGCCTTGATCTTGAACACCCTCTTTGGCCTCAGTCTTTTCGTAGCGACCGGCAGTGAAGGGATCGCCAGTATTGGCTCGGCGGTGCTCTCAGCGCCATTGGTCGAGGAAACGGTGAAAGGGCTGGCGGTGTTCGCCGTCTTTGTCTATTTCTACCAGGAATTTGATTCTATTCTGGATGGAATCATCTACGGCAGCCTGGTCGGGTTCGGGTTCGCGGCGGCGGAGAACGTTAATTACATTTTCTTTTACGGTTTTACTGAGGCGGGTTTCGAGGGGCTGCTCGGCGTTGCGCTTATCCGTGTGATCGTCATTGCTTTCCTGCACGCGATGCTCACGTCCTTCACCGGGATCGGTTTCGCGGTGGCGCGTTTGAATAAAGGGCTCATTCGTTTCATTGCCCCCGTCCTCGGATTTGGCACGGCTGTTTTCCTGCATGCCTTTCATAATTTGTTGAGCAGCCTCGGAGTGACATTGATTTGCCTCCTGGGCAGCCTGCTCGATTGGGCGGGCTTCGCGGGGATGTTTATTTTTATCCTCTATCTGGTCTACCGCGAGGGACAGATCATGCGCCGGCATTTGCGCGAAGAAATAGACCTCGGCCATCTCTCGGCGCAGCAATATCAGGTGGCGTGTTCGATCACCGGGCAAATGGCGGCGCGCTTATCGGCGCTGTTTGGGGGACGCTGGGGGAGGTCCTCGAACTTTTACGATTTGTGCGGGGAGTTAGCGTTCAAGAAATATGAACTCGCGCGCGTCGGGCCGGAGCCGGGTACCCAGGCGATTATTGATCGGCTGCGCGGCCAATTGACGATGCTGAGTCCAGGGGTGTGAGGTTTACAGAGACCCTAAAGGTCTCTCTCGCGCTTCGGTACGCTCTGAGTATGTTTTGTAAGACCTTTAGGGTCTGAACTTTCTTTTGGTGGTAAGCGCAAAGCCCACAAGCTAATTAATCCTAGACCGACAAACAGGCTGCTGGTCAGTGCGTGGTTTAGCAGCACGACGCCAGCGGCCAAGTCTTTTTCGATTCCCAGTGTGACGAAGATCAATAAGCCAAAGGCTTCCGTGCTGCCAATGTAGCCCGGCGCGCCGGGGACGATGAAGCTAAGTGTGAGCAGTCCAAAGCCGGTGGCCACCACGGCGAAGTTCACGCGGATATTCAAGGATAAGAAAAGCAAGTACAGGCCCAAGGCATCGTTTAGGATCGCCACCAGAGAGAGTCCCAACATCAGCGCTAAATCGCGGGGGCGCTGCGCGGCCGTCGCCAGACCGCGGAGAAATGACTCACCCACCGTGAGGATCCGCTGCCGCAACGTCTCATTTAATTGTTTGGGTAAAAGCCGGGTGAGGAGCGCCAAAAGGCTGCCTCGGCTCCACAGCGTCAAACCGATCAAGACGATGAAACTCACGAGCAACCCGCCGCCCGCCAGAATCACCAACGCCAGGCGGTTGCTTAGATGAACGCCCACCAGCCCTCCCACGATTCCAAGCGTCAGCACGGCGACTAAATCGAAAGCCCGGTCAATGGCGACTGTGGGCAGCGAGGCCGCCACCGGCACTTGCCGGCGATATTTCAGAAGCAGACTCTTCGCAATTTCGGTGGTGCGTAAGGGAACGACGAAGTTAATTAAGCTCGACGCGGCGTTGATCATCCACAGTTCCCACAGCGGGAGAGTCACAATCGGACGAAGCACGCGTCGCCAGCGCCCCGCGCGCAGCAGGCCGTTGCTGGCCAATAAGCCGGCGGCGGCCAGCACGAACCCCCGGTTGGCTTGGCTGAGAATCTGACCGACGGCTTGCAGGTTAACTGCTCGCAGCCAAATCCACAGGAGGATGGCTCCCAGGAGTGTTTGAGCAATCAGCAGGCCAACCTGACGGCGGGTGAGTAGCTTATTTTCCATTAGCTGGGGCCACCGGTGCGCCACACTTTAGAAGTGCGGCGCACCGGTGCCCTCAATCCTCTTCTTCATCATCTAATTCCAGCGGCGGCTGTTCCGGCCACTGGGGCACGACGATTTTTCGCGGAGCGGGCTTGGGCCGTCGCCGGGCGGCAAGCGTTTGCTTAACCGTTGCGACGCCTCGCCCGCTGAATAGCGCTCCGTCTACCAGCAGCGCCAGGAACAAGAGCAGGCTCAACCCGGATAGAATGGTCGCTGCTTTTTCGCTAGGTGAGGGCTCCCACATAAGTTTCACCGAAGCGGCTGTTGAAGCTGTTTGAAGCGGCATCAGCATAAATCCCGGCCCCGCGCGATAAATGGGAAGCGATTGTTGTTCCTGTTCATCCTTCAGAGAAGCGTGCCAATCAGGATAGTACGCCTCACGCCAGTAAAGCCAGGTCGTTTGGCCGGGTGCGGTGTGGAATGCGAAGTCTACTCGATCTGGATCATTCCGTATTACCACGGGTGAGGTCAATTCTGCACCGCTTTTCTCCTTAATCAGCCAATTGAGCAAATTGCTTACTAAATGGAGTTCCTCGGCGTTTTGCTTACCGGAAGTCGCGGACGTTGCGTGAGCAATCAGATTCATCCCGGACCAGATGACTCGCCCACTTCCATAATTTCCACCGACGATCAACGGACGATCGGCAGCGCTCAAAACAACTTGGCCCCATTCACGCACATCCTCCGGTTGCGCTCCAGACACGCTCCACGGCTGGCCCTCCCAAATCAACGGCGGGAATAAATCCGGATTGAGTTCGCCCGCGATCTCTGGCGCGGATAGGCGATAGTCGTCGGTCATGCCGTAATTCGTCCAGGTGAGTCGTTCAACCGGCAAGACTTCCGGGGCTTGAGCAAATTCCCATTCGGGGACTTGGAATTCCCAACCCGTATCCACGAAGAGACTGCCGCCTTGCTGGACGTAGGCAGCGAGGGTGTCCCAGGCTTGATGGCTGTTTTTGTAGTCGTACCCATATAAGACCAACGCGGCAAACGGCTTAAGCTCGTCCAGTGTGTATTGATCCACCTCCGGCCGGCCTTCCACGATGAGCGCTTTTGAGTAAGGGAGGATGCCATTGTTTGCCAAACGGAAGATATTCATGTAGGCATTCGTTTTTTGTTTGCCGATGACGAGAACCGCCGGCCGCGTGGTTAGAGTGGCGAGATCAAGCTGAGAGGGATAACGCCAAAGTTCGATCGGGTTTTTGAAGGCCACTTCCTGCAAGACCAGCTGCCAACCGGCTGCCTGGTAAATCTCTAACGGGTCTTGAGCGGGATTCAGAAAAACGTATTCTGTTCCAAACCATTGAGCGAGTTCATTCAACGACTGGGGAGTCCCATACTCCTGGCCCGGCTCCTCATGTGAGTAAAACACATTTTGCTGATAGCCCCACATGGCATGAACCAGATTAATTTGGAAGGCGTAGGAATTGATTTGAGAGGCTTGCGCGAAGCCACTCAAGTCGGTCGCCAGACGCCCCAGGTAAGGGGAGATGTCAATCCGCAAACCGGCCCTAGGCGGCAGTGCCTCGGCGAGATGTTGAGAGTAGGCCAGGTCGGGGTCTTGATCGTTCAGGGCGAAGGCCGGCCAATTTTTAAAATTCAGTTGCGCGAGCACCGATTCGCGTCGAGCGCGGCAGGGTAGCCATGTCCCGTTGAAATCTGTGGCGGCCTGGCAGTCTTGAAGAAATTCGATCACCAACGCTTCGGTGGGAGCAGAGGTCTGACAAAGAGTAGGCTGGGTTACGCCTTGGGCTTGCAGTTGGGCACAGGCTAGTTTGAATTCTTCGATATTGAGTTGCGTTCGCGCCGGCAGCACAGCGCAGAATTGGGATCGGACCACGTTGCTATCCGGCAGGTCACAGGGATCGTCGGCTCGACGATGCCAAAGGTCACGGAGATTGATTCCTTTGGAGAGCGGACCATAAGCGACTAACCACGGTTCTTTGGCGGTGAAGTTCCAGAGCCAGCCGAGGCTGCCCGCGGCGATCAGCAGAGAAAGCAGCGACACCAAAGCAGGACGCCAGGGAAAGCGGGGTGGGGCAGGTGACATCTCTGACTCAGTCTGGAATAGGCCCAAGATTTCAGCCGGATGAAAGATGGCGTGCGCCAGACTCCAAACGCCATAGGCGGCGATGACCGGTAGCAGCACCATCACCAAAAGCAGCAGGCTGCGGAAGTTAATCAGGAACATCAGAAACGGCGAAACTTTGAGCACGAGTTCCACCAGTTCAGGCGTGAGAGCGTAAATCGTCGCTGCGATTCCGATCAACATCCAAATCAGGGCTTTCCGCGATTCCGCTAAATTTTTCCGGGTGTAAATGAACGCCAATACAATGCCGAGGATGGCGAAGAGCGTGACGGCCAGCGGGAATTGCATCCGCGTGAGAATTTCTTGCGGATTGATAGGATGCAGGCCGAAGAACTCGAGTGGGGGCAGCCGGTGTAATTGATGAGGCGCCGGGGTGTTGAGGCCCTCCCGATTCGCGATACGCATAGAATGGCACGAGATAGAAAGCGGCCAACCCGCCAACGACCAGTCCGGTAAGCACGGTGAGGGTGAGCCCCCGGCGTAGGGTGGTTGAGCGGTCAGGGCCAACGAGCGCCGCGAACAAGGTATATAACCCCATCGCCGCTGCAATCGCCGTAGCCACCAGCATATGCGTGAAGGTGGCGAGCACCACCAGACTGACCAATCCGGCAAACCAGATCCATTTTAGGCGGCTCGGCGACTGGTTCGTCAGATGGGACAACGTTTGATCGAAGGCGATCAGGGCTGGAGTCAGAAACACGAACGCTACGTGCTGAGGAAAAAATCCCCAGTCGTACATCCACGTCCACGTGATGGGCGCGGCGAGATAGAAGATTGAGGCGATTAATCCCACCGTCTGGTTGCGGAAGACGATCCAGCCGTAGAAGTAGATTCCCAACGCGGAGAGCGGGAAGGCGGCGAAGCTGATGAGCCGGAAGGCTTGTAAGAGTGAGAGACCACTGAGATGCTGTACGCCGATGAGCAGGAGATGCGCCAGCAGGGGGTAACCGTGCAGGAGCGATTGACCGCCACCCTGCAGTGGATACCAATGGGGCACGCGAGGCAAGAAGGTGTCCAGCCAGCGCGCATAGCCCAAGTGCAGCGCGCTGTCGCTCCCTCGGAGTGGTCCGTTCAATAGCGTATAGCCCAGGAAGTACGCCAGGGCGAAGATGATCGCGCTCGAGGCGATCAGGTGCAGAATTTTACCGAGGCGATCCAGGGAGCGAGGCATAGAGTCAACGGATGGAACAGATGCAACGGATCAATGAGATGAAACAGATGATGCTTCCGGGAATTTCACTCCCAAATCCGTTCTATCTGTTTCATCCGTTGATGGGATTGGGAGGCGGGGCGGTACTCGCGGATGGCCTCGGCCAGCGTCTCGGCCAGGGTTTGATGGTGGCGTTCATAAGAAAATAATTCGTGCGCGCGGCGATGGCCGGCCCGGCCCAGGCGCTCGGCCAGCGCCGGCTCACGCACCAGACGCAATAGCTTGGCCGCAAAGTCGTCCGTGTCGTAAGGCTCGATCAGGAATCCAGTTTCGTTGTTCTTCACGGTTCCGGTGGGGCCGCCGTTGTTCCAGGCGACGACGGGAACGCCGGTTGCCATTGCTTCCACAATCCCCATCCCAAAATCTTCTTCGGGCGAAGGATAGACATACACCGCGGCCTCGCGATAGAGCTGGCTTAACTCCTGCTCGGTGACCAGGCCAACAAAGTTCACGGAGTTCTCCAATCCCCATTTAATGACTAGATGCCGAAGGTACGTTGTATATTCCGTCTCCTGGCCGGTAATGACGAGTGAGACCTCCGGCGCTTCGAGGTGGAGAACTTGGAGGGCCTGGATGGCATACTCAAAGTGTTTCATCGGCGAGTGCCGGTTGGTGAGCAGAATATACGGTTTGCGGATGATGTGACGAGTGAGTAGTAGTTCTCCCTGCCAACGACGTGCGTAATCCAGTTCTTTGGGAGGCAGAGGATGACACCCGGCGGCGCAGATGCGGTTGTCCACTCCGTAGACCTGGCGAATCCAATGGCTGACATGTTCGCCATTCGTCAGCACCACCTGTGCCTGGCGCACGCTGAGTCTGTCCGCCCAGCCGATGAGCCATCCGGCGGTGTGCGTCAATGCCATCAAGAAGCGATGGTCGCCTTCCCGAATCCGTAAGCCGTTTTCTAAATCTACGCGACGAGGATGGAGCAGGCGCATAGGTTGCGCCAAATAGATGATATAGGGTTTGTTCAAGAGTTGGCCTAGCACGAAGGCTAACCACGGGCCGGGTTGGTTCGCTCCTAGAAAAACATCATAAGACCGGAAGCGCGCGGCCAGGAACGGAATCAACAAACAGGTGAACGTGACCCAGAGGGGGTCTTTCATGGGGAGCCAGCGTGGCGGCGGCGGCAGCAACGGCTGAATTTCCGCCATCTCCGGAATATCCGGGAAACACCCTTCACGATCCACGTAAGGCGCAAAGCAATCCACGTGATGTCCCAACGCGCGCAGGCCGCGCATTTCCTCCAGCACCAACTTCTCGCCGCCGCCGGAATAGAAGAATCCTAGATGAAACAGCGCCAGCTTCATGCGCGGATTCCTTCACTTGTGCTCGCCGTGCCGTCCTCGGCGCGGGTAATGGGTCGCCGGGGACGGCGGCCTGAGCGGCTGTCTGGGCTGACCAGCGGATGAGCCAAGGCACCCTCGAAGATATCCAAGACCGAGTCCGCGTAGCGGCTCCAGGTCAATTGGCGAGTCGTATACTCTCGGCCTTTGGCTGCTCGGCGTTGATAGGGCAGGGGGTCGCGATAAATTTGTAGGATCGCTGCGGCAAAGGCTTCGGCGGTGGGTACGCAGACGACGCCCAACTCTTCTTGGGTGAAAACTTCGGCGGCGCCGCTATCGCTGGAGACGATAGAGATGCGCTCCGCACACAACGCTTCAAAAGGTGTCAGTCCCCAACTCTGGTCCAGCGAGGAAAATAAGTTGATCGCGCAAGCGTGATAGAGATCGCGCGCCTGTTGATGGGTGACGGTTCCGAGGAACCGGACGTGATCGGTGATCCCCAAACGGGCGGCTGAAGTTTGATAGTGTTTCAGCATCGGGCCATCACCGGCTAACAGCAAGAGAGCGTTGGGAATATCAGGCAGCACGCGCTTGAGCGCCTCCAGGCAAACGATCTGGTTCTTCTGCGGATGGAGTTTGCCGAGGCACAGTAATACAAATTTTTCTTCCAGATTGCGGGAGATAGCCAAAGCTTCTGGTTGGATAGCTATTGGTGTTTTTTCAACGGATGGACCCCCTCCCTTACCCTCCCCCATCGCGGCCAAAAGTTGCGGGGAAAAACTTGGTGTTTGATAGCCGCGATGGGGGAGGGCGGGGTGGGGGCCTGTTCCATCCGCCGAAGGCTCAAAGAAGCTTGCGTCGACTCCCAAGGGGATGATTTCCGAATCCCGACCATAGCGTGCCCGTACCTGCTCGCGCGTTTTTTGGGAGGGGACGTAGATCGCGTCAAAACGTTTCACCAAAAGTTTATCTAGCCAACTGCTGGCAATGAGCCAGCCCACAAAATCACCCAGGCCTACTTGTGAGGGGGCACGCGTCGGCGGCTCATTGCAAGTCCAGACGATGGGTAAACGCTGGAGCGTCCCAACCAAGCTGGCGACCCACGCGGCGGGGAAGTTGTGCGGGTTGAGGAGATCGGCTTCGCGTGCTTCTCGCCAAACCAGGGCGAGCATGATCCACGGGCCAAACAACAGGAAGAATAGTCGGTTCCGCTCACACCAACGCGCGAGCCAACGCGGTGGGAGCACATACGGGAGCGTGTGCGCCTGCTCCGGCATACCGGTTAAATCCAAAAAGGTGCAGATGATCGTGGCCGTGTGGCCGCGCTGTTGAAGGTGCGCGGCCAACTGGACGCTGATCAGTTCTGCGCCGCCCAGGCGAATCCAGGGTTGGATGATTAAGACTTTCACGTGTCTCTTCTATGGTTTTTTTTATCACGAATACCACGAATTGCACCCTGAAGGGTATCTTTGACTTCGAACGAATAGCACGAATGAATTTTCGGCACATCACGCAAGCGTCCTGAGCGGAGCGCGGAGTTCTGAGCGGAACGCAGTGGAGCCGAAGAACTCCGCGCGCAGTCGAAGGATGCGATTCCAAACCAGATTCTGTTAGGGAAACGCACCCTTCGACTGCGCCCTGCAGAGAGCGCAGGTCTCCGCTCAGGGTGCTGGCTCCTTTTCGTGATGTACTGATTTTCAATTTTTGAAGCGGTTCGCGTCATTCGTGATTAGCCATCCTCTATTTCCAACAAACTCTTGCCAGTTAGCTCTTCCCCATCACCTTAATCGCCGCTGTTGGATGCGCGAGCAGACTCGGATAGAGAAAACATTCGTGCGTGCAGTGGCAGCGCTTCTCCACGATCTTCTGGCGTTCGGCTTGCGCCTTGGGCGAGTTCCAGATTTCTTCAAAGCCAGCCTGGCGTAGATTTCCAATCGGCGGGAGCAGTTCGCATTGGCGCACGTTGCCGTTATCCTCGATCACGCCCTGAATCCGGCCGGCTTCGCATGGGACGACCTGTGTCTTCTGGCGCAGCGTCTCCAGACTCAGTTCGAAGATCATCTGATCCAATTTTTTGCTCAACAAGGATCGTTCACCCACGCAATACTCATTGCGATGCGCGTACAACGCCCGCAGTTCCGGCTCACTGGGGAGGAGCAGGCTGTGGTCATACGGGCTGCCCCGCAGCAGTGAGAGCGAGGGCGTGTTGACTCCGGGGAAATGCGTTGGGTGCGTCTCGAACAAGGTGAACAAGTCCTGATAATTCCGGTTCACGACGGTGCTGTTCACGCGCAAGCGCAGATTCGGGAATTCAGCTTGCAAGGGCCGGAGCATCCGGTACGTTTCCTCCGCGCGCCGGAAGTTGCCGGGCACGGCCCGAATTTCGTCGTGGACGGACTCCGTCCCGTCAATCGAGAGCGCGATGTGTACCGGTCGCCCGCGAGCGATTTCCAGGATGCGTCGCGTGAGCGTGTACGTCGTTTTGGGTTGCAGCCCATTGGTCGGGATGTTGAGCGCGCCCAAGTCGTTGCGCTCGAAGAATAATTCGCAGACCTCGGGGAGATCGCGCCGGAGGAACGGTTCCCCGCCGGAGATCAGGAGAACATCCACTTTTCCTAACGAACGCGAGAGGGCCTCCAACTCGTCAAACGTGAGATCGCGGTTCTGATTGAGATTCTCCCAATAGAAACAATGCTGGCATTTGGCGTTGCAGTGCGAGGTCACAAAGAGCGTGATGACGCGCGGCGTTTTGATCCGCTGCTTGAACAGGCTGTATTCCACAAAGCGGCCCGCTTCGCGCAGCAGGCTGTGCGTTGGTCCGGCTTGCCACAGTGATTGCCAGAGGCCGCAGTGACCGCTGAACTTGCCCACGAAGATGAATGGACTGAGCCATAAAACGTCCGGATGTTCCCGGAGATTAGCCCACACCGTTTGCAGCGTGGCGGCAAGCGCGAAGGGCAAAATCATGAACAGGTAGACGAGCGGATGCCGGAAAGCGGTGATGAATTGATAAAACCGGCTCTGGTCGCGGTACCGCGCTTCCGTCGTCAGCCCGCCTGCTTGGCCGTTAGTGTACAAGTAAGTGATTAACGCCTTCAGCGTTGTCCGGCGATGATCGTGCCGCACTTCGATCTTGGGTTGATAGACGGTCTGATAACCCGCGCGCTCCAGGCGGTGACACAGGTCAATGTCTTCGTGGACCTTCAGGCTTTCATTGAATCTGCCTACTTGCTCCAGGACCTCGCGCCGGATGCCGAACGAAGCGCTGCACAGCGGCCGGACTTGCCGCTGAGAGACCTGACACAGGCTGAAGTTGGTGAAGTCTACGCAGCGCGCGAAGTACGCGCGCGATTGGCCGATGACCTTTCCACTCACAGCTCCTACGCTGGATTGTTCCAGCTCTGCTAAATTTTCTTTGATCCAATCCGGTTGCGCTTCGCAGTCATCATCCAGAAAGAGAAGATTTTTTCCGCGCGCTTTGACCGCGCCCAAGTTTCTGGCCTTGCCGGGCCGAAAGAGCGGTCCAACGTCGAGCGCGATGATCTGCGGCCAGTCCGCCGTGAGCGCCGCGCTGCCTTTGCCGACGACGATGATTTCCATCTGCTCGGACGGATACTCTTGCGCAACGACGCTGCGCAACGTGTTGTGAATGGTTTCGGGTTTGGAGAACGGGATGATGACGCTGACGACTTTGGGAGTCGAATCAAACTGGCTGCCTGAGCGCTTGTCCTGAGCGGAGTCGAAGGATGTCGAAGGCAGCGTCTCAATCGCTGAAACTGAATTTTCTGTTTCGTACCACACCAGAGGGTTTGACATATTAGGCCAGCTTTCCCTACTTGCAGCAGAGCAGATGAACGCCCGATCCCGGAACGTTAATCAGCAGCCGTGACTCGTAATAACTCGCCACCGCGACACTGCTCTTGGCCGCGTTGACTAGCCAGGGAATCATCCCCGGCGGCGCATCGTTCAAATAGCTTTCCACGGAGGTCGTCACTTGTCGCCCACGCCAGTCTATCCAGGTGAAATAGGCAACATCCACAACTTGATTCACGGCGTGACCACTCCAGCGGCTGCGGCTGACCCGGAAACCGAGTTCGGCGAGGAGCGTTTGCAACTCGCTGGGCGTGAAATGTTGAATGTGACCGATCAGTTTTTCTTTGGCCTGCCAACCTAAGCGCCACAACAGACCGTGCAACGTGCGCGGGTCGCCTCACACGGGACGAAGAGATGAAAGCGACCGCCCGGAATCAGCACCCGGTAAATCTCCGCCAGCGCCCGCCGGGGATCAGGCAGATGCTCAAGGACATCCAACATGACGACGGCGGCGCAGCTTTCGGTCTCGAGCGACACGTTGTGCGCATCCCCCACCCAGTAAGCGACTCCCTCCGGCCGCTCTTTTGCCATGCGCACGGACGGCCAACTGAAATCGCAGCCGTACACTTCTAAATCCGAGCGATAGGCTTTGATCGCGCGCAGCATCGCGCCGCCGCCGCAGCCCACCTCCAGCACCTTGCCGCGCACCTCGGCCAAATCATCCAGGCAGTAGCGCAGCTTCAGCCCGCCCAAATAGGTCGGCGTCGGCTTGACTTGGTGGCCTCCCCATAGTTTGCTCGCGTAATCGGTGGATTTCACGGAAGCGACCTCACCCCCCGGCCCCCTCTCCTGACGACGAAAACCAAGAGCGTCGTCAGGAGAGGGGGAGTCCTTAGCGGAGTGCTTGTTCCTTGGGCCTTGCCCCTTGAGTCCTTGAGCCTTTCTCACGGCCCAATCACCTCATACACCTGGATCGTCCCTCGGTTCACGGTTCTGAGATAGCGGAAAGATTCCGGCTCACGTTCGACCATCTTCGCGTAGTTTCCATTATTCTCGTAGAAGACCAGCAGGCGGATATCATTCTTGGTCAGCCAATTTTGGACGACCGTCCAACTCGTGCCCCAATCCGCAAACGGGTCGCCGGTGAAATAGTAGAACGGATCAAACATCTCGCCCTGTAAATGCTGCGCGGTCAGTCCGTGATATTCAACCAAGGCATAGACGAGTCCCGGACGATCCTGAGGAATCGCAATCGCGCCGCCGGGGTAGACCTCCGCAATCTCTTGCGCCATCTGCTTCTCCTGCGACCAGACTTCGGTGAGCGGCTGGTAATAACCCAGCAGCGGCGGCCAGGCGAGTTGTGAGAGACCGAGGACCGCGAGGACCGTGACCCAGCCCACGCCGAGCCACAGCCGCGTCGCGCGCGCCGGAGGCAGGCGCGGCAGCCATTCCAGCAGACCGAGGGCCAGGAAAATTCCCAGGTACATATAGGGCACGACCAGGAGCCGGTCATAGATAAAGCGCGGAATAAAGCCGTGAATGTAGGAACTGAAACCCCACATCAGACCCAGGAAGATAATGTTCCCTAATCCCAACAACAGCAAGAGATAAAACTTGGGCCGCTTCCAAACGAGCCAGGCCGCCGCCAAGGCTGCCACCACCAGCACCACGCGGGCGATCCCTTGCGCCCACATCCGTTCCGGGTTAAGCGCGGCCTCTTCCATCCACGCCCCGGCGGCGTTGCCCAAGAAATTCCAATAGATCGGGTAGATGGGATTGCCGGTGTAATCCAAAAGATATTTCATGTACACCAGACTCGGCAGCCCCCAGCCCAAGCCGAGCAGGAGCCGGTCAACTTTCTCTTTGGAGAACATGGCGACGACGATCAAGCCACTGCTGAATAGCCAATACTCCGCGCGCACCATTCCCGCCAAAGCCCACAGCACGCCGACCCAAAACGGAGAGCGCGGCCACAGTAGCAAGCCCAAGAACAGCATCGCCAGACCGAGCGGCTCCTGCATCCCAACCGAGTCGCTGAAAATTCCTACCGGGTTGAACGCCGCCAAAAGAATTCCGGCCAGCGCCACGTGCCGGTTGAAGTAACGTCGCAGCAGAAAGAACAACAAGGCCAGACACACCGCCGCGCCCACCGAACTAACCAGGCGCGGGATAATGATGTTCACTGAACCGGTCACCGTAAACAGCGTCACTAATAGCAGTGGGTGCAGCAGGCCCCAGAAATATTCCAGCCCTTTAAAATCCCACAGCCGCAGGAAACCTTGATGGAAGCCAATCTCTTTGCTCAGATACGCGATCTGCCAATGATGGAAGGTGTCGCCATACCAACCGAGTCCTGGATTTTGCGGATCGGTGACGAAGAAGAGCACATACAGCCGAGGCAGCAGCGTGACGATGAAAATGCCCAAGCCGATGGAGAGTGACCGGACGTTGAGCGTCGTCGGGCTTTTGACGTTCTCTGCTCCCGAGCGGATCCCCAGGCCCTCCCCGACTGGAGCGGGTACGCGATTCCCTTCGCCTAGCTGCCCAACCATTGCTTTGTTTTCTTGGTCCATAGTTGATCTTTCTTATGGTGTAACTACTCAGCCTGCCTCACCCCCCTCCCCTCTCCTGACGACGAAAACCAAGAGCGTCGTCAGGAGAGGGGAGCAGAGCCGTCTCGTCTGTATTTCTCCCCTCTCCTGAACGTGGGAACTTCCGCGTTCAGGAGAGGGGCCGGGGGTGAGGCCGAGCAGTTACCTTATGGCTTCCTAATCCGATGCGGCGCACCGCTTCACCCGTTGATCCGTTGCGCGCAGCGATCCGTTGACGCAATATCCATCTCCAAAACTTTTTCCGCAGAAGCGGTCGCCGAATAACTGTTCACTTCCGGTTTCGGGCGAGTGAGCGCTTGCCGGCAGGCCTCTTCTAGAATTTGGACATGCCGCTCCCAACTGAAGCGGGCTTCTGCTCGGTCGCGGGCTGCTCGTCCCATCTTCAATCGGGTTTCCGAGTCAAGCAAAAGTTGGCTGATCCCGGCTGCATAACTCTCCACCTCGTACGGCTCGGCCAGATAACCGGTCACACCGCCGACGACGGTCACCGTCGGGCCGGCGTGATTCCAGGCGACCACCGGCACGCCCCACGCCATCGCCTCAATCACCCCCATCCCGAAATCTTCTTCCGGCGCGGGGTAGCAATAGACATCGGCTTCACGGTAAAGGCGTTGCAAGTCGGCCTCGGCAATCGCGCCCAGGAACAGCACGTGGTCTGCGATTCCTAACTGCTCGGCCAGCGTGATTAAGTGCGGGGTGTGGCTGGTGAAGGGGCCAGGGATCACCAGGCTCGCCTGCGGCAGCGTTTGTACGACGCGGGCCATCGCCTGGATGGCGTACTCGAATTTCTTCTGCGGTTCGTGCCGATTGGTGAGCAACACGTACGGTTTGTGAATCGGCGCGCCTTTAATGATCAGGGAACTTTCTTGATTTCCAGTGTGATTCAGCTTTTCAAGCGGCTGCGGATGGCAGCCGGCCGGACACTCAATTGGCAGCCGCCCGTAAATATCGGCGATGATGCCGGCCATGTAGTCGCCATTGACCAGCATGACATTGGCGCCGGTGAACGACTTCCGATCGGCCCAGGCCACAAAGCGCTTCAGGCGTTGAATGACCGTGTTGAGAACGTAGTAGTCCCGCCGGGTGAGCCAGCCCGTTTCCTGGTCAATGGCGCGTGGGTAGATTAACCGATTGGGTTGATTGAGATAGACGAGGTATGGTTTTCGCAGCAGCCGGGCCAGACAATAGGCAATCCACGCGCTGGGCTGATTCGCGCCGAAGAAAACATCCACGTCCCAAAAACGCCAGGCGAACATCGGCGCGAGCAGACTGGTCAGCGCCATGGCGATGGCGTCTCGCAGCGGGAACCACTTGGGCAATTGCGGCAGAAAGGTTTTGACTCCGATCTCGTCAATGAGATCAGGATAACAATTTTCACGGTTCAAGGCGGGCGCATAGCAAGTGACGTCATAGCCGCGCTGCTTGAGTCCCTTAACTTCTTCCAACACGATCCGCTCACCGCCGCCGCTATAAATAAAACTGCAATGGAAGACGGCGATCTTCAAAGGCTTGCCAGACGCAGGCGCGGAGAGGGCGGTTCCCTTTTGCTCTATGCCCGCGTCCTCGCGGGGACGCAGTCTAAGAGCAATAAGTAGCCGGGAGAACAAGGAAGGGCGGACATACCACACCGCCAGCCCAAGGCCAATCAAGGCCAGCAAAATATAGCTCAACCATTCCGGCATCCATCCATATTGAAGCGCCAGGTGGCAGGGCCCGGTCTGTTCCGGTTCGATGAGGAGGAACCCAACCGGGTCTTCTCGGATGGGCACCCCTCGGCCGTTGCAAACCGCTTGCCACGCCGGGTGATAGGTTGTCCGCACCAAGACGACGGCCTGGGGGCTGGGGAGATCAACGTCAAACTCCAGCCGACTGCTGTTCGGCGAGCGGTCAACTTGCGCGGGCGACGATTTTTCGAGCCAGGCTAAATAACGGCGCAGCCCGTCGTCGTCGGCAGGATCGCGCAGGCGCGGCGGGGGCGGTGAGACGGACTGAATCATCGCCACCAAACTGGCGCGTTCGAGGGAGGTGTCGAAGATCGTGGTTCCCTGTTGATCGTAGACTTTGGGCAGTTGGCCTTCGAAGGTGGCGGCGTTGAGTTGGCCCGGAGAGTTATTCTGCTCCGAAGAACTGGCCACCAGGTAACGAATGCCTAAGGCTTGGGCCCACAGCACAGTGATTTGACCCTGAGAGTCGGCGTCAATCTGGCGGCTGACTTGATCCCACCACACATGCGTGACGCCTTCGTCCGTGGCGCTTCCGCGGAGTTGCGGCACCGAAGTGAAGACGTTGAGCCAAGCCGCTTGGCGACCGGTAGCGTACACGCGCTCACCGGGTGCGTAATCGGCCAGCCACGCGGCGGTTTGGTATTCCGAGGTAGAGGCGACATCCGGCTGAGGTTGAGTTACTTGGTGCGCGAGACGCAAGAATGGAAGCGAAACAAAAGTTAGCAGCCCGAGAACAAGACATGTGTAGATCGGTGGGAACGCTTTGGCCCAAGCGGGATTTTCTGAGCTTAAGGTAGGCCCTTCGACTGCGTGCGGCGGCGCATCCTGAGCGGACACTGACAGCGCTGTTTGCTGTGTCGAAGTGGCAGTCGAAGGATCCGCCGCGCTCCGCTCAGGGTGCTTTCCCAAACTGCTTAACTCCAGATTTTTTCTGGGCAGCGTGGTATAGACCCAATCCACAACGAACCCCAGACCCACGGCGGCTGCCAGGTTGAGTTCCAACAGGTAACGGCTTGGCTGCGGTGCGAGGGCGAGGCCGGCCTGGTACCAGGCCAGGACGATGATGGAGAAAGTGACCAGCCAGCCTCCCACCACGAGCCACGGCTGCAGCTCATCCGTGCCGCTGAAAAAGATAGTGACGGCCACGACGAGCGGCGGGCTGAGGAAGACAAAAGCTAACCAACTGCCGCGGATCAGATTGAGCAGTTGTGTCTCACCCTCTGAGATGAAGGCGGTGGGCCAGAGATAGGGGAGAAACCAGAACACATATAAGCCGGCCGTCAAAAGGAGCCAGGCCAGCATGACCCGGAGTTTCGTCCAATCGAATCCCACCAACAGTTCAGCGAAGATAACTCCGAACAGGATGATACCCAGCGCGAAATAGGCGATCCGGTCTATGAGCGCAACCGCCAGGATCGTGAGCGCAGTGAAGAACAGGTTGCGCCGCGAGGGATGGCGCAAGGCATGTTGCAATCCCAGCGCCGCCAGCGGAATGAGTGCCAGCGCCATCACGTGCGGGCCTTCACCCTGTTGCAAAAGCGCCACCAGCGGCCACGGGGCGTAACCAAAATCCGCCGCGACCGCGCGCACTGAGGGCAGCCAGTAAATGAAAGAAGGCGCGAGGCTGTAGATCAGGCTGCTAATCATGGCGGGGTAAGAGCGGCCGGTCAGGTAGCGGACGAAGAGGAAGAGCGCGGCGGGCGTCCCGATGTAAGCCAGCCCGGTTAATACCCGATAAGCGGAGGCGATGGAGAAACCGAATAGCAGGCGCAAACTAGCGACGAGATAGAGCAGGCCCGGTGCATAGAATTGATGGAAGGGGAAACCCAGAAACCAATCCGGATTCCAGGCGGTCCGAGGAAAATTTTCGCTCAGGAAACGCGCGCCGCTCAAGTAGGCGCTTTCGCCCGAGTCAAGGTAGGGAGTATAACCTCCCCGAAAAAGGGGGAAGATCAACACCGCATTGAGGACGATGAGGCTGAGCACCATCCACGGAACCGGATAGCGCTTGGGTGAGAGGCGCTGCCACTTGTCGGACATGCTCACCGGGCCGGGACGGTTATTAAGGCGCGATCCAGAGAGCGCTCGGCGGCGGCGAGTAGTTTGTCGGGTGTCGGCGCCTCGTCGGGTAGGGTGGCTCCCTTCCACACCAATTGCAAGTGGGAGTTGTAGCGGCGGTTAATGCCGCCCAAGATTAAGCGAGTGATATTCTGCGTGGTGCGGTCTGCGGCCCGGCTAATCACGGACGACGGGCAGCGCAGCAGGGCAATCGCAAAGCGTTCGTCGCGGCAGCGGCAGACGATGTCATACACGCGCACGTTGCTCACCAACGCTTGCCCCACCATTTTTAAGGCGTGATTGGCGGCCGCCTCCCCGTGCTGCTCACGCAACGCCGCGAGGCCCAGGACGTTAATCGTTACACAACTGATCGGGGTCGGGCGGCGAAAGACCTTGTCGACTTGCAGGTTGAGGATGTAGAGCCAGAATTTGCTGGTGTAGACCTGGGTGAGCGGGTCGCGCACAATGATGCCCCGCTGGGCGAGAAGGTGTTCCTGTTCCTGGACGAGCTTCTGGCGCAACTGGCGCTCGCGCTCGTCGTTCCAGCCGGACCAGGAGAAAAGTAAAAGCAGCGCCCCGCCCAGGGCCGTGCCTTTGAGAATAAGCCCTAAATAGAATTTGATGTCGGGGGATAACGAAAGAAAAGGGAGCGCAATGAGCGTCAACCCGGACCCCAGCGTCAGGGCGTAGTAAATCCGCCGGGACAACACCTCGAGGAAATCCGAAGCGCGCCTGGCGCGTTGGGCGACCATCAGTTGGCGGTCGGTCGGTGCTTGCCCGTCCGCCTCCAGCCGCTGGGCCTGACGATTCCACTGATTCCGGCGCCATCGTCCAACGAGGACGATACTCTGGATGGCCACCAGCGCTACCAAGGCCAGCGCGCCCCAGATGAGCGAGAGTAAAGACCCAAAGTCCTGCAACGAGTTCCCCGTTCTCAGAGCGGCTTTCCAGACTCGAAGCTCGGCGGCCTGCGTGTTACTGAGGATCATGCTCCACCTGAGCCTCGGGTCGCAGCTCCAGGACAGAATTATAGGCTAAAGACCAAAAGGCGAACAACCACAGCAGTAGGAGCAGCGTCCCGCCGTAATCATGATAGAGCGTCGCCGGCAATTGGCCGAAGTAATAACCGACTAAGACCACACTGACGAGCCGCAATAAGTTGAATAAGAAAGTTCCCAACCCGCCGATGAGGAGGCATTGTAATTTACTCCAGCGGGTGTACGGGCCGGGCAGTCCGGCCAGCAGCGTGATGACCAGCAGAATGAAACTCTGCCAGCCCACGCAGTTCCAGCTAATAAACACGCTGACCGACCGGCCTTGGCCGATGAGGTGAATCATGTCCGGTGTGAGTTGGACGCCGATGCCCAGCGGCAGGATCAGCACCGCCATCATGCGCGCTTCAAGTGGCACGATCCAGGCGCGCAACAGCGCATCTAATCCCAGGCGCATGACCACCGAGGTCAGGAATTCGTTGAACGTGCTGATGAAGGGCATGAAGAGGAAAATAGCCGCGGCCAGGACGAGGAGCGTCTGATAAACCGGTCGTTCCTGCCGGGCTTCATCGGCGGTCGTTTCCAAGGGGGATTGAGCGAGTGTGGTCATAATTGGTGGCTGGTTGCTGGTCGTTGGCTGCTGGTGGCTAGTTTTTGGCAGTTAGTTGTTTATCATTCGTCATTCGTCATTCGTCATTCGTCATTCGTCTTTCGTCCGTTGTCCGTCCACCGTCCTCCGTCCATGTTTCGTCTTCCGCTTCTTGAGTTGCCAGACCAGCAGCAGCACACCCGGCGTGAGCGCCAATGCTATCTCCGGCAAGACAGTATAGGTGGCTGTCGCCGTGATGGTTTGACCGTTGCAATTAGCTTGGGTCGCCTCGATTGTATGTGATCCTGGGCTGGCGTCGCTGGGTACGCTCGCCGAAGTGCTGAAATTTCCACTTGCGTCTGCAGTCCCATTGCCCAGTCCACCACCTCCAGGGGGGTCCCATTTGATTAGAACCGGCGGGGGACTGGGACACCAGCCGGTTCCAGTTATCGTGAACCCATCATTCGGAAACCCACTGGTGGGACTCAAGGTGATGCTCTGGCCTCCCTGCGCCCAAACCAGGGTAGGCAGGAAAACGGCGCTGAGGGTAATCCACAGCGTCACCAACAACAAGGACATGGTAACCAACGGGCCGAAGCGCCGACCGGGGCGCTTTTTCGGAGGCGGGAGGGCAGTCGCATGCGCGGAGGCGGACTGCGGCGATGTCTGTTTCCCTTTCGGCAAGAGCCGCTTGAGCTTCTTTCGCCACGTCGTCCAGCCGAAACTTTCCGTGATGTTCCCGGACTTAAGTGTGCGATCCCAACCGCCTTCTTCTTTTTCGAATAGACCCTTCAGGGAGGCGTACGCTTGATAGGGCGCCAGGAGTGTGCTCAGGATGAGGAAGGAAAACAGGCCGGTGAGATTTTTGCGCGTGTCTTTTTCCAGGAACAGCCCGCCTAAGTTCATCAGGAACAAGGCCAGCGTGTTGCTGAAAACCAGCGACCAGCCGGCCACGGCGGTCCAATAAGGAATCTTAGCCCGCAGGATAATTTCGGAAATGAGCCAGGCCGCCGTGCCGATGATGAAGAAACATGATTGCAGATAATAAGGCGCGTAATACACACATTCCAGCTTCTCCATCCACGTCATGTGCGGCGAGCGGAGGACCGGCCCCAGGTAGCGTTTGATATTGAAGGTATGGCCTTCCGCCCAGCGCATCCGCTGCCGGGTGAGCCGCCGGAAATCGGAGACGCATTCGGCGGGCGCTTCGATATACGGGGTATACAGAACTTTGTAATTATTCAGATACAGCTTGAGCGTCAGTTCCCAATCTTCGGTGATGGAGGTGCCCCAACCAATTTGGCGGATGACATCGGCGCGGATCATGAACACCGCCCCAGCGATCATTTTCATCCCACTCAAAAGTTCCTGGCTGGGCCGCTCGATGACGTAGCTGCCGCTAAACTCGGTGCGGACGCCGCGCGTGATCCAGTTCTCACCGGCGTTCAACATGTGCCATTGATAACCCTGCACGACCGCGACTCGCTCATCCCGGTATTTGCCAAAATCGCCGTTGTCTTTGTAGAAGTAGGCCAGGAACTGGTTGAGAATCTGCGGCGGCGGCACAAAATCGGCGTCGAAGATCAGCACAAACTCGGTGCGGGCATCCATGATCTGCAGCCCGGCCTGCAACGCGCCGCCCTTAAAGCCGGTGCGCTCCGGCCGGTGGTGGATGCGGACGCGCGGCTCATCTTTCCAACGCTCCAGGTTGGCTAAGGCCACCGGGTCATTCGAGTCGTCCAAGACGATGACTTCGTAGTTGTCGTAGTCAAACGCCGTGCAGGCGGTCAAGAGCCGGTCAATAACATTGACCTCGTTATACATGGGGAGGTGAATGGAGATGAACGGCTGGCGTTCGGGTTCGGGTTTGTGATAGTAACCGTTCCCATTCCCATTGCCATTCTTGAGCCGCGCGCCGTTGCGGTAGCCGTTGCCATTGCCATTTCCGTTCCCATTCGTGTGGCCATTCCCATGACCATTCCCGTGGCCGTTCCCGTTCCCGTTTCCATTGCCATTGCCGTTACCCGCCGTCAAAATCAGCGCTGTGCCGATGTAGTATTTCAGCGCATACAGGAAGAAGAACAGGCCGAAGAGCAGGCCGATGGCGGCCGGCAGGCGATGGGTAAATAGATCCACCAGATCAGGGAAGCCGCCACTCAACCACAAGAGAGGGATGGCAACCAGGGGGAGCAAGAAGGCCAACAAAAGGACGGCTTGAACGGGGGTGAGGGGGAAGCGCTTTAACGCTTGCCGCAACCAATCCAGGCGGTAAACCGTCCGCTGGGCGCGGTCAAGGTCTTTGGCTTCGGCTGCAACCGGCTTGATCTGCAAGCCGGTAACCTGAGCCAAGCGCTCTAAGGCGGCTTGGTCCTCGGGATGAGCCATGGCCACGGTTAGGAGGTAGCCCTGCCGCGCAATCGGGATGGCGCTTAATTCTTTTGCTAGTTTACCGGAAATGAGATACGCAGCAGCCGGGTCAACGAGGTAGATTGTCTCGTTCCCTGGATTTCCCCCTGATGTACCCGGAGTACTACTCGGGGAATTACTAGACCCCTTGATCGTTTCTTGGGTCATCTCGGTTAGTATAACTCAATTATTACTAGGTCTATAACGCTTTTATAGCTATTTATAAGACTAGGATAACAGCCCTGCGCTTAAAGAGCGATTAAGAGTGGCGGGTGGCAAGTTGGCTGATAGCCGATGGCGAATAGCTGATAGCCGATAACCGGTAATAGAGGCGCTTACCATCTGCCATCGGCTACCAGCTATCTGCCGCTTGTACCGCCGCCTCAGGCAACGGTGAGCATCCGGGATATGGTAAAATCCGCCTGCATAGCGTGCCCCTGTAGCTCAGTGGATAGAGCGCTGCCCTCCGGAGGCAGATGCCGGTGTTCGAGTCACCGCAGGGGTACTTGATCCAACTTTTACCTCAGGCCCGGAAATTTCCGGGCCTGAAATGTTTTTGGGATGAAGCACAAAAAGTTAGCCGCGCTCAGTTTGGCCTTTGGATTGACGTTGGCCCTCGGAATGCCTGTGACCGGCGCACCGAGCGCGCAGGCAGCCGGCCGGCCGAATACCATTCCAGCGCTGCGAGAATGGACGGAAGGGGCGGGGCGTTACACCTTTAGCTCGGCCAGCCGGATTGTCTACAACGGCCCGGCCCTCGCTGAAGACGCGGCCACCTTCGCCGACGACTTACTCCAAATGACCGGGTTCATCCTCCCCACGGTCAACGGCCAGAGCGGCAATCCCGGCGATATCTACCTCACACTGGGGGCCACCGACCCAGCCATCGGCAGTGAAGGTTATCGCTTAACTATCAGCAGCAGCGTCACGATTAGCGCGCAGACCGCGACCGGCGCTTTCTACGGAACGCGGACAATCCTCCAACTGCTCAAACAAAGCTACACAATCGCGGCGGGGAACGCGCGGGACTGGCCCAGCTATCCGCAGCGCGGCCTGATGGTGGACAATGGCCGCAAATATTTTACGGTTACCTGGTTGCAGAACCACATCAAAGACCTGGCGTATCTCAAGCTGAACTATTTTCATTGGCATCTTTCCGACAACTTGGGCTTCCGGCTGGAAAGCGCCAGTCACCCGGAAATCGTCTCAGCGCAGCATTACACGAAAGCTGAAATCCAAGCGCTCCTCACACTGGCCGCCAAATATCACGTAATGATTACACCGGAGATTGACATGCCCGGTCATATGGACGCGCTGCTCGCCGGTCATCCGGAATTGCAATTGGCGAACTCCGCCGGTGTAAAGAACCCGGGCAAAATTGACTTGAGCCTGGACGCGGCCTACACGTTTATGAACGACCTCTTGCAAGAATACCTACCGCTATTCACCGGACCCTATTGGCACGTGGGCGCGGATGAATATTTGACGAACTACGCGCCCTATCCCCAACTGCTGACGTATGCGCAGACTCACTCTGGCGCGGCGGCGAATGCGAAGGATACGTATCTGGGATTCGTCAATTGGGTGGATGGGATCGTGAAAGCGCACGGCAAGACTCTGCGGATGTGGAACGACGGCCTGGAGGGCGGTGCGGCCGTGACAGTCAACGCGGATATCGTCGTCGAGCACTGGACGGGCCGCCCTGATCCGCAAAGCTTGCTCAATGAGGGACACTTCCTCATGAACTCTAACGGCGATTATCTCTACTATGTGCTCGGTGACTTGTGGAAGCCGAGCAACTTCACCCTCTATGAGGATTGGGAGCCACATATGTTTCGGGGCAACCAGAACATCGCGGCGAATGATCCCCAGCAGTATGGGGCCAAGCTGCAAGTTTGGTGCGATCATCCAAACACGGAGACTGAAGATCAGGTCGCCGCCGGCATCAAGAGCCTATTACGCAGCGTCGCGCAGAAAACGTGGGCGACGACCAGGCTGGTCACAACCTACGTGGCCTTCACCCCAATCATCAGCGCGATTGGCCGGGCGCCGGGCACGACCTTCAACGATGGCCCGCCGGGAGGTGATTTAGCGCTCGGAAAACCGGCGACGGTTTCGTCCGTGCAGGGCCGCACCGGTTTTATCGGAAACCTGGCGGTGGATGGTGACTACGGCACGCGCTGGTCGAGCCAATCTACCGACTCGCAGTGGATTTATGTGGACCTCGGACAGACGTACACGATCACCCGTGTGAAGCTGAACTGGGAGGCCGCTTATGGCCAGGCCTATCAGATTCAAGTTTCGAACGAGGCCACGCATTGGACGACGATCTATAACACGACGACCGGTGACGGCGGCGTGGATGACCTGAACGGCCTCTCCGGCAGCGGGCGCTACGTGCGACTCTATGGCGCCCGGCGAGCTACACGCTGGGGCTACTCCCTGTGGGAATTTGAAGTGTATGACCGTAGCAGCGCCACCCCCACGCCTACTTGGACGCATACATCTTCACCGCCTACCGCTACGGCTACACTCAAGCCGCGCCCTGACAGCAGTGTTTGCTGTGTCGAAGGGACAAGCCCGACTCAGGTGCTGGACGACAATCTACAGCACGATAAGCGGCGCCGGCGGGATTGACGATCTGAGAGGAGTTTCAATGATGTCAGCCACCCTGAGTGACTTTGAACGCGGCCGGCAGGAGCGCGAAACTCGCAACGAAGCGATGGTGGATGTACTGCGCGGGAGCTTCTTGCTCGCGGTGATCATCGCGCATTTGGCCGTGCCTCCACTCTTTGGCATGTCGGTACCCTCACAAACCGTCATGCTCACCATCGAGACCACCGGGCTGCTGTTGAGTATCCTCTCGTTTTTTGGCTTTCGCCTAAAACCGGCTTATCGCCGGGGGCGGAAATATTTGATTGCTGCTTTTGACTTGTCGCTGGTCACCGCCCTGGTCCTGGCGTTTCGGGTGGATGGCCCGCCCCTGGTGTCCTTGATGATACCCATCCCGGCGTTCATCTTGATGGTGATTCTCGCGGGCCTGCGCTACAGCACGCGCGTGGTGTTACTGGAAGGTTTTGTTGGGACAGTTCTGCATTTGTTGCTGGCGGCGACAGGGCCAACCCCGGATTTCAGAATCTTGGTGATGGTCTTTGGCGTGCTGCTGATAACCACGAGCACCGCCGGGGTGGCGTATCTGGTCTCCAGCTTAATTCAGCTTCACGGTGAAGCGGTATCCAAGGAACGTTTCCGCCGTTTCCTCGCGCCGGAGGTCGTGGAGGAAATCATGCAGGCCCCCGAGGTCACGCTGGGCGCGAGCGAAAAAGACGTGACGGTTCTCTTCTCCGATATTACCGGCTTCACGCAGATGTCCTCCAGCATGTCGCCGCAGGAAGTCGTGGGCCTATTGAATGAGTATTTCCCCGTCATGGCCGAGATCGTCTTTCGTCGGCGCGGCACGTTAGAGAAATACATCGGCGATGCGTTGATGGTCATCTGGGGCGCACCGCTTCAGCACACGGATGATGCCCGGCGGGCGGTGCAGGCAGCGCTTGAGATGCAGACGGCCGTTCAGGAACTCAACCGCCGCTGGTCGGAGGCTGGGAAACACACCATCCAGGTTCACATCGGCATTCACTCCGGTAAAGTTGCCGCCGGAAATATCGGCTCGGATGCGTATCTGCAGTACGCGACGATTGGCGATACGACGAACGTCGCCAGCCGGATTTGCAGCACCGCCGGGGCTGGGCAGGTTTTGATCTCGGCCACTACTCTGGAAAAGCTGGGCGAAGCCTCCTTCCAGTTTGAGCCGTTGCCTCCGGCCCACGTCAAAGGTAAGGACGCGCCGCTTGATCTTTACTTTGTGCGTCAGTGATAGGTCTCTAGCTCAACTGGTCCGTTGTTAATACCACATGCGCGGCGAATTTTAATTAGTTCTTGTCGGGAAATTCTGCATAGAAGCAGGTGCGCCGCACTTTGGAAGTGTGCCGCACCGATTGGCTCGAGGCGGGACTTAATGGGGAAGCCTCTCCGCAGACAGGTGTGGTAGAATTTCGCTCCGTACCTCTACGGGAACGGAAGGCGAGAGAGTGAGAGTGACTACGAGGCTCACCGAGCCTCGTATTATTTTGGAAGATGGTGGAGGGTGAGCGAAGTTTATGAAAAAAGAAGTTCAAGCGTTGATTAACCGCGACCGGGGCCGAGCGCGATCCGTGCGTCTGTCGCCCGCCCTCTTAGCCGGAGCCGCCGGCCTCGCCGGTTTGGTGCTGTGCGGTAGCGTCATCGTCTTTTTTACGGCTGGACCCGGGAAGGCCTTGTTCCCCACACCGACTCCGACTGCCACACTGACGCCGACTCCGTTACCGGCGACGCCCACACCGGAATTTACGGAGACTCCGCTTTTCACCGAAACGCCCTCGGCCACCCCCGGCCCGCCGCAGCCCATTACCTACACGGTCAAAGAGGGCGACACCCTTTTCAGCATCGCTCAACAATTCAATGTGGATTTGCTAGTGCTAATGAGTTTCAACAACATCTCGGATGCTTCGTTGTTGAGTGTCAGTTCCGTGCTCACCATCCCGGTGGGCACGGTGAAGTTGCCGACGGCGACCAGTGTCCCGACCGGGCTGCCGCGCGGCACGCGCATCCAGTATGTGGTGCAGCCCGGCGATACCCTCCAAACGATTGCCGCCCAATTCAATAGTACGGCGGAGGATATTGCGAAGACCAATAAAATTACCGATGCCAACAGCATTCAAGTCGGACAAGTGTTGGAGGTGCGCGTCAACATCGCCACGCCGACTCCGACGCCGATCAATACCCGCGTTCCAGATACGCCCGCACCCACGGTGACCTCATGAAAGACCTTGACCGAACGACTTTTAAAACTGAAGTTCAGGAGGCGCGCGAGCAACTTTCCCCGGCCCGCGCCGGATTGCTGTTTGCCCGCGAGTTGATCTACCCCGACCTGCGGCCGTCGGATTACCTGATTCAATTGGATGACTTGGCGGCGGCGGCTCACCCGGCCCTGGAGTCGCACCGGACCGCTCGCAATCGGGGACTGGCGCTGGCCGAGTTTTTATTTCAAGAGCTTAGCTTTGGCGGCAATCAGTTGGATTACCACAACCCGCGCAATTCCTATCTCAACGAAGTGCTCGACCGGCGTTTAGGGATTCCGATCAGCCTCTCCGTGATCTATCTGGAAGTCGGCTGGCGCTTGGGGCTGCCGGTCATGGGTGTGGGATTGCCGGGGCACTTCATCGTCTCGGTCATGGATCCCTCGGAGCCGCTTTATCTTGATCCGTTTCATGGCGGGGTGATCTTGGCGCTGGAGGATTGCGCCCGGCTGGTGCAGCGAGCCTCCGGCCATCGCGGCAAGTTTGACCCACACTGGTTAACGCCGACCCCGCCGCGTGAGATTGTGGCCCGGATGCTCAACAACTTGCGCGGTTTTTACGCGCAGAAGGAAGAGTGGACGTTGGTCGTGGCTGTCCTCGAACACTTGCAGGTGCTCCAGCCGGAGGTCTCCACCCATCTGCGTGATCTGGGGCTGGTGCATTACCGCAACGATTCATTCCGGCGCGCGCTCCAATTCCTGGATCAGTATCTCTCCCGCGAGCCGGATGCCGCCGACTTTGACTCCGTGCGCCAGAGCCGCGATCTGTTGTTTGAGCATTTGATGCGGTTGAATTAGTAGGGTTCTCTTGGATTGAGCCTTAAGATGGGTCAACGGATGGAACTGATAGAACGGAAAAAATCTGTTAAATCCGCTCCATCCGTTGACTCAAAAGTCTGAAGCTTGTTCTATCGTCTCCTTGGCATCTGCGCCATCGAGTCGGCCACGTCCTTCAAAATCACCGCTGCTTCTTCAGGTTCCGCGAGGCGCGGCTGGAAATTATTGTGGATGTGGATCGGAACCGGATTCACGCTTTCCATCTGCGCTCCCCGAAAAGTAACCTCCAGCATGATCCCCTGAATCGGGAACTGTCGCCCGTCTGACCATTCCTGATCAAACACAAAATTGCCGAGCGAGTAAGCGGCCACCGCTCCCTCCGGAAATTTTTCCACGCCTTGCACGTGATGGGGGTGGTTGCCCACGATCAAGGTGGCCCCGGCGGCGATCATCTCCGGCACGGATTCGATTTGTTCCCAATTGATCCGCCCCGAATATTCGGTGCCCCAGTGCGGCATGACAATCACCACATCGGCTTGAGCTTTCGCGCGGCGGATGGCGTCCAGGTACACATCCGGATCAAAAGGGGCTGGCCCCGCGGTGGTCTCAGTTGCCGCTAACGTCCGGGCAATCGCGGTAAATCCTAAAAAGGCGAAGCGTACGCCGTGAAGGGGGATGATCACGGGGGTGGTCGCTTCGGCCAGGTTATTTCCTGCGCCAGCCGGTTGAATCCCCGCCGCTCGCAAATTTTGAAGCGTGTCGAGCATTGACTGATCTATGCAACCGCGCACGAGGCCGCAATCCTTGATGTGGTTGGTGGCGACGGTTAACACGTCGAAGCCGGCGAACTGCAAACCCTGTACGGCTTCCGCGGGCGCGAGCAAATTACGCGTTTCCATGCATGGTGGGGACGGGTTGTAATCTGAAAGCGCCCCGTCCAAACTGCCAATGGTGAGATCAGCGCTTTTCAGTTTTTCAGCCAGTGGCCGATAAGGCAGGCCCATGTCGTTGGCTTGTTTGGAATAGGCGTAGACACAGCGCCCAGGGTTAATGTCGCCCGTGAAAAGCAGATGAATCTCCGGGATTGGGGTGGCGCTCGGGGGCAGACTCTCCGTCGCCGTCGGTTGGGGTGGGGGGAACGTCACCGTCGCTGCTGGCACAGTGTTCGTGGTCAGCGGCACAGCAGGAGTCGGCGTGAGGTTGGCCGGGGAGTTGATCGGGCCACAGGCCGCGCAGAGTGTTAAACAGAGAGCGATAAGTGAAATTAGGAAACGCATAGAATAAGTTCCTTCAGTTCCCATAGTCAGTAGATCACGAAAGCGTCCTGAGCGGAGCGGCGGGATTTTCCGCCGCGCAGTCGAAGGATGCGTCCCTGGTGCAAAGTGGCTTGTTTTCAGGCCTGAATCGCGCCCTTCGACTGCGTTCCGCAAAAAGCGCGGAACTCCGCTCAGGGTGCTCGCTCTTTTTCGTGATCTACTGATAGTTCCTTGAGTTCCTGGAACTCAAGGAACTAAGATGTTAACCGGCACCACGATCGTCTGCCCGATTGAGAGTGTGTACGGGGAAGCCAGTTGATTTTCTTCGGCGATGACATCCCACTGGCTGCTGAATTTGGCGGCGATGGTTTGGAGTGTGTCGCCCGGTTCCACGGAATAGTCGTAGAGGCTGCCGGACGGAAGGCTCGCCCCTTTTTTTCGAAAAACATCGAAGCCTTGCAAACCGGTGCGTCCGATCTTGGGACTTTTGACCCAATCCTTTTTGAAGACTCCGGTGCTGGGATCGTTAGGATCGTAGAGCATCACTTTTTGGATGATGTAGGTCAGGTCGGGCTGTTTGTTGTTCGTGACGGTGTAGGCGCGACCGAGCGCGTCCACTTCGGTGACGATGAACATGTGCTCGTAGCCATCCCGGCCTTGATAGGTGTAGAGAAAATCCGCCGGTCGTAACGGCCAGGCCACAAAATCAAAGCGGTTGATGGCGGTGTCAAAATGAAACACTTCGTAATCGTTCGGTGGGAACATGGACCACGGGCGACCATTGATCCGCGGATCGTCCAGCCAGTAGTTGCGCAGTTCCATGAGCGGGCCGTAGTTGACGGGGAGCAATCCGGCGTCGCGCAGGATGGCGCCGGCGAGCGGGCCGCACATGTTAGAGGGGTCTTCGTTGTTCCCCGGACGAAAATCTAGGCGGTGAGCAACGGTGTAGGTCTCCGTCTGGTCGGCGGCGATGTAAGCCTCGGCGGCTTGCTTTAGATTGGCTTGCCAGTTGGGGGGAGTGGTCTCCGCTTCAGGGCGCAGATCGGCGTAGCCCTGCTCGCGCATCCACTCGCAAATGACGGGGCCACCGTGCCGGTCGGGGATCGGGATTCCATCCGAGGTCGGGACGCCCGAATAACCTCGGAAGTAGCCGAACTCGCCGGTGAGTTGTTCCGTCGCCGCCTCCGAAAGTTCAGCGTCCCCAATGGCGATGGCGTGAATGTGAATGCCCGATCCTTCGCCGAGTTCGTTCCAATCCCGCAGCCAGGCGGCGAACCCAGCCGCGCGCAGCGCTTTGATGGTCGGCTCAATCTCGTTATACATCACTATCTTTCCGCCGGGAGTAATGACGGAGATGTCCACCGCGCCGCCGCCGAGGTGTGTGCCGAAGCTGGCCGGACCGTTGCTGCTATAACTTCCTTGCGTGATGGCTGTATTGGCGAGGTCAATGGGGCCGGTGTAGAGCTGCGCGGCGGATTGCAGCATGGCGTAGGTCCGCTGGTCAAGTTGCCAGCCATTGATTTGAACGTGCGAGTAATCTTCCGGCGGTGTTTGGCAGCCCGCCGGTTCCAGAAAGAGTTGCGGTTCCGGGGTGGGAGTGAGGGTCGGGGCAGGGGTTAGTGAGGGCGAGGCGAGGGTGGGGACCGGAGTAAACGGTCGAGGAGTCGCCGGCAGTTGGGTTGACGCGGCGCAGGCGCTGATGAATATGAAGAGGGCGAGGTAAAACCGGCGGAGAGGGAATATGTGTTTAGCTGGCATGCTGTGAATTGTAGATTGCTGATTGTGGATTGCTGATTTTCCTAATCAACAATCTTCAATCAGCAATCAAAAATCATCAATTCTTACCCCCGCCGGATCAGCCGCATAGCTTGATTGATCAATCCCTTGAGCGTCTTCTCGCGAGCGGTGAGTTTGGGGGTTTGATTCAGTGCTGCGTCCATGGAGGCCAACGCCTGAAATTGTTTGCCTTGTTTAATTTGCAGTGCACTGAGGGCTTTGAGACAGGCGGCGCGGTTTTCTTTTTCTCCCAAGGCCGCGAACAAGTCAATGGCTTGGGTGTAGAGTTCGGCGGCGCGGTCGAGGTGTCCGGCGCCATCGTGCGCGGCGGCTAGGTTGCTGAGCGCTTGCGCCTCGCGCAGCCGGTCGCCCAAATCGTGGAAAATTTTCGGGGTCCCCTCCACCGCCGCGAGCGCGGCATCCCACTGTTTTTCCGCGAGGCGCACGACGCATAGGTTATTTTTCATCTCCGCCGCCGCGCCTGGGTCGCCCGAATCGGCAAAAGCCTGCGCCGCCGCCGCGAATTTCTCGGCAGCGTCTCCTAGCTGATCCGCTTGAAAGGCGCGAAGGGCGTCTTGTTTTAGTTGTTCTGGGGAAGGCATAGACGGAAGACGGATGACGGTGGACGGTGGACGGACGAATGACGGAAGACGAAGGACGAAATGGCAAGTGGCAGGTAGCAAGTGGAAAGTAGCCAGCGACCAACTACCAGCAACCAACCCCCAGCCCCTAGTACGTGATGTCCAGCAAGCTTTCCGCTATTCCGCGCAGTTCGTCGGCGGAGAGGCGGCTGAGTTGATAGGCGAGGCGCAGATAGGTTTCGTTGATGGGTTGGCTGATGAATTCGCGCAGTTCCGGCGGCAGGTCGCGCAGGCGCTCCAGCGCGCGGCGGGTGCTGTCCCATTCGCCAACCGGGCCTTGCGCTTCGAGGAAATGTTCGATGGTCAGGCCGAGCCGCGTGGCGATGGCTTCCAGTTCCGGGATGGGGATGGGTTTTTGCCCGAACTCATAAGCCGAGAGCCGCCCCGACGAGAGGCCGAGTTCGACGGCCAGTTCTTTGATTTTGATGCCGGAGTCGTTGCGCGCTTTGCGCACCTTCGCGCCGATCATCCGGTCGCGCAGGCTGATTAAGTCGGCGGCGCGCAGGTCGGCCTTGCCCTGGCTTTGGGATTCGGCGAGGGTTTCGTTGCTCCAGAAATGATTGAGGGGCGTGTCGAGGAAGTAGGCTAGCAGTTCAAGTTGCGGCAGCGAGAGACTTTTCTTGCCGACTTCGTAAGCCGTGTAGACGCCGGGGGTGCAGCCCAACGCGTCGGCGCAGTCTTTGATTGTTTTGCCTTTAGCCAACCGAGCATCTTTGATTAACACCCCTAAGATCTTGGCCCGCATTGTCTGGGAAGCCTCACGGTCAGTCATATCCTATTCTCCATCGGGCTGGATTATAGCATTTTTGTGGGGAAGGCTGATGGGGGAGTGGGTTTGGCAGGGTTTTTCAAAAGTTTTCTGGCGGGCGACTGCCCCGTCCCGCGCTCCGCGCGAGCGGGGTCGTGGGAAAGTCGCAGCAACAAGAGTGCGAAGCCCGCTTGCGTGGGCTAAAACCAGTCGCCGCAGGGCGACTTCGCACTCTGTAGGCGCGGTTTCAACCGCCAGCCGAAGTGCTATGGATTATCTGGCTTGCTGGAAATTGTGAAGCGAACGGACTTATTTTCATCCAAAGATATATCACGCTCTTCTATATTTGCGATTGGTCCAAGCTCTGTTTCATATGCCAGAAGTCTACCAATGTTTGAAGGATATACTCGTCGGATACCACGAATTTCGACATCTAGATATTCGATCTCAACTGGTCCTTTTTCCGTTTCAATCATAGCCTCATTGGATTCAAATCGCCAAGCACGAGTTACTGTTGAGGGCTCATTGCCTAGGGGTACGCCTTTAAAAAGGCTTGGGAATTTATCACTCATCAGAATGGTTGCGAAGGTTTGTGGTGGTAGATGTAATGTAATATCGCCCTTGATAGAGTCGTAAGGCTTATTCCCAGCTTGTAGCTCTGCTTCTCGGAGTAAGTCGCCAATACTTATAAGAGTCCCATCGGAGATTTGTCGTATGAATTTATACTCAATGTCTCCTTTCGCATACTCGGCCCTCAGATTTGGATCCATCTTTGGTTGAGGATCGTTTGGTCCGGTTTTGAAGACTATACGTAATTGGCCTAGTCCAAAATGTTCACGGATCATTACGATTTCAAGGTTCTTTGCCCAATTGCGGATAGCATCCTCTGACACTTCGCGCAACAGCCGCGTTTCAATATTGTGAAGCCGTGCTTTTACTAGAGCAGGTTGAGTAAAGCCTGAGGATGATACGGCTACTGTTACGCTGGCTCCTATGCTTTCCCGTTTGCTGATTAGTTGCTCAATCCATGTTACGTCTTCCTCGCCAGTTCGGTCTCGGCATTCAACAGTAATAAGGATAGGAACAGATCCGCTTACATATCGAATAGATGCATCAACTTCCCGAGACTGTCCCGTTATTTTGTCTGGAATGTAATCTGGCGAGGTAACGGTTGCACCTTTGGGTCCAAGATGGGTCTCAATAAGGGCAACTAGCTTTTCAAACCTTCGCCATTCAGGTGTATTATGTTTCTTTTCTATCATAAACTACGTTCCTATGATCTAGCATTATGACTTATCGCTCTGTCTCCAAAGATTCTGATTATCTAGTGGCATGCTGCATGATCCCGAATTGAACTAAGCCTTCTTCTGCCTTCGGCTGAGAAGTGTCAGTAAGGGGAGCGTTCCCCTAGCCAACGAGAACTCGGGAGCAGACATCACTACATCTATGCAATAAGCGATACTCTACTATCTTTATTACACATACCCCATTACGATAAGGGAACCAACCAGTAAGTATTTGGGTTGCCTTCAGGTGTCCAACCGGATAGTTCAGTTTGCTGCTCGGAGTGCACGAGCCACCACACCCACCCGCTTGCACAAATTGGGCCATCTAAAATCACCATCGTTTCTCCAGGTGGCATTTTGCCAAGAATTCCAGCGCCGTTGTAAGGTTTTACTCGAACATGATTAGATTCGGGCGGGTCGTAACTAACATATGCCCGATCCCCTACACGCAATCTGGATGATGGCGCATCCATACAGTTCGTTTGATGTTCCGGTGGAACATCTACCGAAGCCACCCTAGTAACAGTAGGTATTTTGGGTTGAGTCGGCTGAGGCACAGAAGTACTTGTCTGGATTGATTGCTCTGTTAGTGAGTTGGTTGAACTGGTATTTGTATCATAATACTCAACTATTTTATTGCGCTCAACTGCAACAATTACATTCCCGTTCTGGTCCGTTTTTATTTCTCTAACCCAATCATTTCTTTGGAATTTTACATTGAAGGGCTCGCCTATTTTGTAAGAATCTCCATAAACTGAGCCGCTTGCGCTTTCCCATAAAATATAAAGATAATAAGAAGTGTGCTCAGCCTTTTTCAGAGTTTTCTCAAACCCAACTATCCAGTTTACGCCAAGCATGTCTGTTCCGATTAATCCGTAAGAGTACTCACTACTTAAGATAACTTCACCATTTGAATTTCCAACAACAGATATGCTGACTGGTCCTGCAACTACCTGAGGGCCAGTATAGTATTCTGTATCATTGCTACTTTGACTACAGGCGCTTGTGACTAAAATTAATACAAAAGATACGACGATGATATTTTTCATCTTGCCTCGCTGCTTTGTTAAAAGTCACTGCATAAGCCTGAGTTGAATTAAGCTGAGCGCAACACTCAACCTAGGCAACGAAAGGCTTAGCCGTATGTAAACGGGTTGCTCTTGTGATTGTTTGTGTTGGGAGTGTGGCATGATCCCCCTGGGGTTAGGTAATAGGTTCCCTCACAGCTAGCGAGAGTATAGTGGAAACTATTGGGGGAGACAAGGTGTCAATGGATTGCTTCGCACAATGGATCAACGGATGATGCGCGCCGCATCCGTTGATCCGTCGGAAAGTGTCAATGGGAATGGGACAACTCCGTGACGAGTTTAGTGTAGATTCTCCGTGTCTACACCCGGTAATAAAGCCTGCGGTCTAGGGGTCCCAGCCTCTTGCGGCGGGTTAATCCATACGGC
>Ga0209382_10000699_pt1 | contig 54369 bp, 43 predicted proteins | sample SoiMetdeltSBSDD5_FD_187599 | JGI IMG/M metagenome (GOLD analysis project Ga0209382, IMG submission 187599) | Bulk soil microbial communities from a Populus tree surrounding site in Tennessee, USA - Soil MetaG P. deltoides SBSDD5 (SPAdes) (version 2) | ecosystem: Environmental > Terrestrial >...
CCAGCAAGACGATCCAGGTGCTGGCCCGCGCCTATGCGCCGTCGGTGCTCGCCAACGGCCTTGTGGCCGGCACGCCCGGCGCGCTGCAGCCCGTCAATGGCAACGTGCTGATCGCCGGGTCGGTGCAGATCCTCGGGGCCGCTGTCGGAGGGCCTGTCCCCGCCATCAGCTGGAACGGAGCCGCGGCAGGCATCCGAAACAACCTGAGCAGCCTCACCGCCGAGGCGCCCAACCAGATCCTGCGGCGGCTGCCCGCCCAGCAGGCGGTCTGTCCCCCCACCGCGACGCCGTGCGCCGCTCCGAACGCCTACTCGCTGGGGGCCGAGGTTCAGGTGGCCAGGCCCACCGCGGTCGCCCCCGTCGCCCTCGCGGGCAGCGCCGCCATCGGCGGAGCCGCCGGCGCGGCCTATCAGACCGGCGGCAGCAGCGCCGGTAACCAGGCCGGCAAGGGGCCGCTCGACGCCATCTTCATCGCGGATGGCTGCCAGAACAGCACCTGCAGCGATAGCTATGCCATCACCGCGCCGTCGCAGTTCCCCATCGTGGACATGGGCGCGATCGGGCGCGCGTATGTCGAGAACCCCGTCTCGCCCTTCCCGGCGCTGCTGGCGAGCACGGTGCAGATCGGCGGGTACTCCGGAACCGTCGCGAACTACTTCGCGACCCGCGCGGCGGTCATGACGGCGAGCCTGGCGGCCCCCGGGCTGCCGGGAAGCGTGGCCGGACTCACGTCCGATACTCCCGCCATCGACATCCAAGGATCGTTCACCGCCAGTGGCGGCACTCCGCGCCGGGGATGCATTCGGTGGCGACCTACCACAGCGCTCGCCGGCACGCTGCAATTCCGGGTGCTGAACGCGGCGAGTGGAAATGCGTGTACCGGTGCTGGCAGCATCGTGGCAACGGCGGCGAACCCGCTTCTGGTTTACAACAATGGCCCCTGGCGAATCGCGAGGGGCGCAGCAACTCACGCTGCCGGCAATTGCCCCGGTTCCGGGCTGGCCAACACCGAGATCTGCTACGACGGGGTGGCGATCGTCTACAACACGGGGGCGGTGACGATCGAAGAGACAGTCAACAGCTACTGCACCGGAACGGGGACCTGCGGGGGCAACAAGTTCCCCACCCAGGACCTCCTGGTGCTGCTGACGCCGGGGAACGTGACGGTGGGGGCGACGGCCGGCAGCGTGGCGCGGGTCATGGCCCTGCTCTACGCGGGCACCGATTTCATCTCGCGCACGGCGGGAGGGACTCCCACGCGAATCGTCGGAGGCGTCGCGGCCAACCGCTTCTGTTTCGGCGGGGGCGGGGCCTGCCCAGGGGGCACCACCAATGGCCCCGAGTTCTATCAGGTTCCCCTGAATGGCTCCTCGGCGAACGGCGCCACGGCCACCACCCCCTATGATGCCCGGGCCCTCCCGGAGGAGGTTTTGGCGCTAGCCCCATCCCCAAATGGCCAGGCCCCCCGCCACTGGCGGGTGGAGAGTGTGCCCCGCCTCTGGCTGGAATGCCGCCCCATCGCCCCCGCCGCGACCTTGCCGAGCACCCCAACGGGAGTCTGTAGTTACTAGCTCAGTCGCCTGACCTCCGGTTTTTGTCGCTTCTGCCCGGTTTTCCTTGGGTGCCAGGGACTTACGTTGCTAACATCGAGCACCGTGGTGTGTCCATTCGGGGCATGAATCTCAACTTTCTCCGGCGGCAGCGGGTGGTAGGTCTGGATGTTGGCCGGGGCTCCGTCAAGGCGCTGGTCCTGGAGCGGCGCGGCTCGGAAGACGTCGTCGTCGGCCGAGGGGTGAGTCGGATCGAAGCCACCCTGGACAACCGCCAGACCCCCCAGGCCATCCACACCGCGCTGGCCGCCGCCGGCGCCACGGGGGAGCCCGTGATCGCGGCAGTGGGCGGCCCCGACATCGTCATCCGACTGGTGTCGCTGCCACCCCTGCCTGCCGCGAAGATCATCCCGGCGCTGGAGATCCAGCACCGCGAACTCGGCCTGCTGCCACCCGGCGACTCGGTGATGGACGCCCAGGTGCTGCGCAAGTCCAAGGACGGCACCAGTAATGACGTCCTGTCGATCAGCGCCCCCAAGGCGCTCGTGGAAGAGCGGACGCGGGTGCTCCAGGCGGCGTCGGTCACCGTCCAGACGCTCGACGTCGAGCCCCTCGCGCTCCTGAACGCGGCTCTCTACATCACGGGCCTCGAGGCCGGTGAGCTGCTGGTGCTCCTCAACGTGGGCCGGCAGTCCTCGACCTTGTGTCTCTTCAGCGAGCAGGGGCCGGTGGTGGCGCGCTATCTCGACGTCGGCGCCGAGTCCTTTTCCGAGCAGCTGCGCGTGGCCTTCGGGACGTCGCCGCCCTCCACCGAGTCGTTCCTCCGCGGGATTCCCGCAAGCGACCTGCCGCGGGCCCAGCGCGCGTGCCGCGACCTCGTGGAGCGCATCGCCGAGGACATACGCTTGTCGTTGACCTTCTATCGGACGGAGTACGATCGGGAGAGCCTCCCGCGGTACGCCATCGGCGGATGGAGCGATCTCGCGCCCCTCGGCCGGTGGCTCTCCGAGCGGATCGGCCTCACCGCGCCCCTCGAGCTGATGGACCCCTTCAAGGCCGTCGACCTCAAGCTCAAGCCGACCGTTCCCGCCCCGGAGGTCGCCGAGGCGGGCCCCCAGTACCTGCAGGCCTTCGGGCTCGCGCTGCGCGGCTTATGACCCGGCGCTTCAGCGTCGACCTTCTGCACCCGGGTCAGCTCGCGCTGACCTGGCAGGAGTGGTTCATCGGCGCGCAGGGGCAGCGGCACCTCGCGCTGGTGGCGCTGGCGGGGATCTCGCTCCTCGTCCTCATCCTCGTCGGCGGGATCTTCCCCGTCTACTGGCGGCTCTCGACGGACCTCCAGGACGTGCCGCGGCTGGAGCGTGACCTCGCCGCGGCGGACGGCGACCTCACTCTCCTGCGCGCCAATCTCCAGGCGCTGACGGTGGAGGCGCGGCATCAGGTGCGCTGGGCGGAGCTGCTGCGCGCCCTCGGCCAGCACATCCCGCCGACCCTGCGGCTCCTGGCGGTCGAGGCCTCCCGCCCGACAGCGCCGGCGCCGGGCGCGCCCACCCCCACAGGCGCCAAGGCGGAGGGCATGCTCCGCATCGACGCGGCCACGCCGGTACGGCCGGGCAGCGCGCCGCTGCTTGACACGGCTCAGTTCATGGCGGGCCTCATGCGCGACCCTGCCGTCAACAAGCGCTTCCACCTCAAGAGCTGGGAGATCAAGCCGCCCGCCGGCACCTCCGGCGACGACGAGGGGCTGCTCGGCATCAGCATCCAGCTTTCGGAGCGCGCGCCGTGAGGGGACGACCGCTCGCCGTGCTCTGGATCGTGGTCATGGGGGCGCTCGTCCTTCTCATCGTGGTGTCCTTCGTGCAGTGGCGCTCGCTCGCCGCCCGTGGCCAGCGCGCGACCGCCCAGCGGGTGGCGCTCGGCAACGAGATCCGCGCGAAGGAGGGGGAGATCGTCGCGCTCATGCGCGCCAACGCGGGGCTCCTCCAGGAGATGCAGTGGACGTCCTCGGGCGGCGATCCCTCCGCGTTCCTTACCCGGCTCGGCGAGCTCGCTCGTGAGAAGCGCATGAAGGTGATCGGCATCGGGCCCCTCGAGCGGTCGGCCACCGCGCAGTTCACCAAGTCGTGGCACACCATCCAGGTGGTGGCCCCGTACCGTGAGCTGCGCGAGCTCGCCGCGCGGGTGGAGGCGGAGAAGGGAATCCTCGAGGACGTCAGCGTCACCACGCCTCAGGGGGCCGGCCGCCCCGGCGGCCCGCGGACGGACGAGGTTGATGCACGCTTCAAGATGACGGCCCTCGAGCTCACCCCGGACGCCAAGAAAGTGTTCGAGCGGGCGGTGGCCGCCAGCGGCACCGGCGCACCGGCGAGCGGATCACTCGCGTTGCCGCTCCCCAGCACGGTGACGGACAGCGGCGCGGGCGCCCGCGATCCCTTCGCGTTCATGGCCGGCGTGCGCCGTCCGGCGCCGGGAGCGCCGAGCGCGCCCGCGGGCGCTCCGAGCGGCGCGCCGAGCGGCGGATCACTGGGCGAGCCGGCGCGCCCGGGCATGGAGCTCAAGGGCATCTTCGGGTTCCCCGGCGGATATCTCGCCATCATCAACAACCAGATCGTCAAGGCCGGCGACGTCGTGTCGGGACAGCGCGTCGAGCGGATCACCGAGGACTCGGTGCTGCTGCGCGAGCCCGGCGGCGGTGCGCGCACGGTGTCGCTGCCGGGACTGAGCACGGCCCCACCCGGGGCACCCAGGAGGTGAGGATCAACATGCGGACGCGCATTCGCGGAGCTTTGGTGGTGACCACGCTGGCCCTTGTGACTCTGGGCACGCCGAGCGCCGCTCGTAGCCAGGCGCCGTGCGCGGACCGGCTGCCCGCCGAGCGCATCACGCTGAACCTGCGTGAGGCCAACGTGCAGACGACGCTTCGGCTCCTCGCGCAGCAGTACCGGATCAACATGATTGTCACCGACGAGGTGAAGGGCACCGTGACGGTGGACTTCTACCAGGTGCCCGCCCGGGACGTCTTCCAGGTGCTGGTCGATTCCGCCAGCCTTCAGTGCGTGGAGGTGGGCGGCGTGCTGCGCGTGTCGAGCATCGGCCGACTGCGGGCCGAGGACGAGGAGCGCCGCACCGTCTCCGCGGAGCGCGCGCGCCGGGAGGCGGAGGCGGCCAAGCGGCAAGTGGAGGTCGACCGGGATCGCGACGAGTTCGAGAAGGTGCGGGCGCGCGGGGTGGTGAGGGAGCGCACGATCCGGCTCGCCTACGCCGATGCCGAGGAGGTGGCCAAGACCATCCTGGGCATCCTCGGCCTGCCGCCGGAGGGCTCGCTGCCGCCTCAGGCGCCCGTTCCCAGCGTCCTGCTGCCGCCGCCGCCGATCAACATTCCCGCGGGTCCTTCGCCGACCGCGCCGCTGCTCCAGCCCGCGCCGCCGGTGGCGCTCCCCGCGGACGCCCTCGCCAAGGGCCTCACCGTCCGCGCCTACCGCCCGACCAACTCGATCTTCATCCGCTACTACGAGAATGACCTCGAGCGCATCGTGCGGCTGATCAGGGAGCAGCTGGACATCCCACTGCCCCTGGTGCAGATCGCCGCCACCATGGTCATCACCACCCAGAACGCGCTCGACCAGATCGGCATCCAGTGGGGCGGCGCCGTCGTCGGTCGCACCGCGGGCGGGCGTGGGCCCGCGGTCGTGGGCTCCGGCCTCAGCCCGCGAGTCGGGACTCCCACCGGCGTGTCCGGAGGCCCCTATAGCCCCAACCCGAACTTCACCGGGTCCGAGCTGCTGCCGGTGGGGCCGACCACGGGGCTCCCCATCGGCGGCAACCTCGTGAATCTCCCGACCACCTTCCTCCCCACGCTCGCAAGCCCTTCGCTGGGCGCCCTCTTCGGCCTGGTCGGCCAGAACTTCAACCTCAACCTCGCCATCCAGGCCCTCGAGGTGCAGGGTCGCGCGCGACGGATCTCCGAGCCCAAGGTCGTCACGGTGGAGAACTCGAAGGCCACCATCTCGCGGGGCTTCGAGGTGCCCTTCACGAGCACGCCCACGGCGGACGTCTCCAACGTGCAGTTCAAGGACGCGCTCCTCCAGCTCCAGGTCACCCCCAACGTCATCTACGAGGACGGCGTGACCAAGATCCGCATGAAGGTCATCTTCGAGAACAACGAGCCGGACTTTACCCGGTCCATCAACGGCAACCCGCCCATCTTCAAGCGGCGCAACGAGACCGAGGTGGTGATGAAAGAAGGGGAGAAGCTCGTGATCGGGGGCATCATGCTCGACAACGCGTTCAAGACGAACCGAGGCGTCCCCATCCTCAACCAGATTCCCATCGTGGGATGGCTCTTCAAGTCACGGGAGATCTCATCCGATGGCGAGGAGCTCATCGTGATCCTCACGCCGACCGTCGTGGCCGCCGGCAAGACGGCAGCGAGGTAGGGCGATGTACGAAGCCTTCTTCAGCCTCGACGACGCGCCCTTCGTCCTCACGCCCGACCCGCGCTTCCTCCTGCGGTCCAAGGGGCATCACGAGATCCTGTCCAGTCTTCTCTATGGCGTCACCAGCCAGAAGGGCCTCATGGCCCTCATCGGCGACGTCGGTACCGGCAAGACCACGCTCTGCCGGGCCCTGCTCCGCGAGTTGCCCCCGGACGTGCAGAGCGCCCTCGTGCTGAACCCCCACCTGTCCGACATCGAGCTGATCGGTACCATCCTCGATGATCTGGGCATCGAGCGGCGCGGCGCCACCAAGGGCGAGCTGATGACCACGCTCAACCAGCACCTCCTCGCCGCCGGGGAGGCGGGCAAGACGGTGGTGGTCGTCCTCGACGAGGCGCAGCAGATGAGCGTCGAGGCGCTAGAGCAGATCCGCATCCTGTCCACGCTCGAGACGGCCACCCGCAAGCTCCTCCAGATCGTCTTGGTGGGGCAGCCCGAGCTGGAGGACAAGCTCCGGCGGCACGAGCTGCGCCAGCTCGACCAGCGCATCGGCATCCGCTGCTACCTCACACCCCTCGGCAAGAAGGAGACCGCCCGCTACGTCGAGCACCGGTTGCGTGTCGCCGGCCTGCCCGGGGCGCTGCCCTTCAGCCGGGCCGCGCTCGTCGGCGTGCACCGCTGGAGCGGCGGGGTCCCGCGCGTCATCAATCTTCTTTGCGACCGCGCGCTCATGGCCGCGTTCAGCGCGCGGGCCCGCGAGGTCACGCCCGCGCTCGTGCGCACCGCGGCCCGGAATCTCGAGGGGCGCTCGGGACGCCGGCGGCGGTCGTACGCGCCGGAGTGGCCCGCGCTTCGCCGCCTCGCCACGGCGGCGGGGATCACCGGGCTCGCGGTCCTTGCCGGCGCGACGGCGGTCTCCGTCTTCGCGGGGCGCTCCGACGTCGACGCGCCCGCGCGCGCCGCACTGCTCGCCGCTCCCGCCGAGCGGGTGCCGCGCCTCGAGGCGTCGGCGGGGGCGCCTCCGGTGCTGGCGGCCCCCGTGCCGCCCGCGGCGAACGGGGAGGCGCGGCCCGCGGAGCCGGTGCGGGCGCTTCTCGCCCAGCTCCTGCGCCTCTGGGGCGTCGCCGATGATCTGAGCGCCGCCGCCGTCGCCGCCTGGCCGGTCGGCTCCGACGGCATGCTCGACATCGCCCAGGTCGCCGCACGTCATCACCTGGCCGCCACGTTCCTGGCCGACGCCACCGTCGGAGAGCTGCGCGCGGTCAACCTTCCCGCCCTGATCGGGCTGGAGGAGCGGGGCGCACGCCAGCCCTATCTCCTACGTCGTCTCGAGCGCGACACCGCCATCGTGCTGAGCGCAACCGGCGAGGAGCGGCGGGTGAGCCTCGACCGTCTGGAGCCGGCGTGGACGCGCGCGGCCTGGGTCGTGTGGAGAAACGTGGACCAACTGCCCACCGACCCGGCCGGGCAGATGACCCCGACCGTCGTCACCACCGTCGCGCTGCGCCTCTCCAAGCTGGGGTTCCTGCCGGGCGCCACCCCCGCGGAGGCCGGCCCGCGCCTCGAGGACGGGGTGCGGCGCTTCCAGCGCGCCGCCGGGCTGCCGGAGGACGGCATCATGGGCCCCCGGACCACGCTGGCCCTGGCTCGCGCCACCACCGGCCCCTTCGGCCCCACCTTGAAATGAGTCGGCTTTTCGATGTGCTGGCTCGCCTCGACCGCGACCAGCCGCGGCCGGCGGGACTGGGGCGCATCTCGATTCCCACTCCCCGTGCGGAGGGCAGACGAGCATGGCGCATTGTCGGCACTTTGATTATCCTAGGGAGTATGGCGGCTATGGCGATGGCCGTGTACGTGCGTCCGCCGGCCGCAAGGTTCGCAGCAGCCGTCCCCGTCGCCCTCCCCATCGCGACGGCGTTGCCGGCACCCGCCATCGAGCCCGCGCTCCGGCCCGTCCCGGCCGGCGGCGCACCGCTCGCGCGAGGCCTCGAGGCCGCGCGGCGGGGTGATCTGGCCGACGCCGAGCAGCTCCTTCGCGAGGCCGTGGCCCGGGACGACGGCGCCGCGGAAGCCTGGAACGGGCTGGGCGTGGTGCTCATCCGCCAGGGGGACCGCGAGCCGGGGCTCGCGGCGCTGCGCACGGCCCTGCGCCTCGATCCCGCCCACGGGGAGGCGCACCGGAACCTCGGCGCCGCCCTCGACCGCCTCGGCCGGCGCGACGAGGCCATCCCGCACTACCGGACCTTCCTCGCGCTCACCACGGACGGACATCCCGGCCGCGACGAGGTGCGACGGCGGCTCGCCGAGCTCGGGCGGGAGCCCGCGTGACGCAGGCCGAGCGCTGGGGCTGGGTGCCGCTGGGCCAGATGCTCGTCCAGGACGGCATCCTCACCGACGAGCAGGTGGCCACCGCCCTCGATCGCCAGCGGAAGACGAAGGAGCGCCTCGGGCAGGTCCTCATCGACATGCGCCTCATCGACGAGGAGGTGCTGCTCAAGTACCTCGGCGCGCAGTTCCGCAAGGAGCCCATCACCCGCCAGGAGCTCGGCGCGCTCGACCTCGACGTGGTCAAGCTCATCCCCGAGGAGGTCGCGCGGCAGCACCGGGTGATCGCCGCCGAGCGCAACGGGCGCCGGCTGATCGTCGCCACCGCCGATCCCCTCAACGTGGTGGCCATTGACGACCTGCGGCGCGCGACCGGGCTCGAGATCGACTTCCGCATCGGTCCCGGCGCCGCCATTCAGGAGGCGATCGACCGCACCTACCGGCGCATGATCTCGACGGAAGGGATCGACGAGGCGCTGCGCCAGGACCTCGGCCTCTCGGTGGGGCTCACCACCGCCGCCGAGGAGAACGTCGACATCAAGCAGCTCCGCACGCAGGCCGATGATCCGCCCGTGGTCAAGGTCGTCAACTACGTGCTCGGGCGCGCGGCGAGTGACAACGCCTCCGACATCCACGTCGAGCCGCACGAGGATAGGACGAGAGTGCGCTATCGAGTCGACGGGCTCCTCTTCGATCTCCTCGAGGTGCCGCGCTCGCTGCACCTGGCGGTGGTGTCGCGGCTCAAGATCATCTCGCGCCTGGACATCGCGGAGCGGCGGCTCCCCCAGGACGGCAGCTTCGCCTCGCGCATCCATGGCCGCGAGATCGACTTCCGCGTGTCGACCCTGCCCACCATCTTCGGCGAGAAGGTCGTGCTCCGGCTCCTCGAGAAGGAGGCGGTGGTCCAGCACTACTCGCTCGAGAGCCTGGGCTTCGAGCCCGAGCAGTTCGAGCACTTCATGCGGGGGATCCGGCGGCCGTGGGGCATGGTGCTCCTGACCGGGCCCACCGGCAGCGGCAAGTCCACCACGCTGCACACCGCGATCAAGGCCATCAAGTCCCCGCGCAAGAACATCATCACCGTCGAGGATCCGGTGGAGTACCGCCAGCCTGGCATCCAGCAGGTGCAGGTCAAGTCCGAGATCGGCTTCGACTTCGCCCGCTCCCTCCGGTCCATCCTGCGCCAGGACCCCGACATCATCATGGTCGGCGAGATCCGCGACCAGGAGACGGCCCAGATCGCGGTGCGCGCGGCGCTCACCGGCCACCTCGTGCTCTCGACCCTACACACCAACGACGCCACCTCCACGGTGACGCGCCTCATCAACATCGGCGTGGAGCCCTTCCTCGTCGCCACCGCCGTCAACGTGGCGGCGGCCCAGCGGCTCGTGCGGAAGATCTGCGCGTCCTGCAAGGAAGCGTACCGGCCGAACGCCGAGGAGAGCGCCCTCTTCGGCCCCGACCCCGCGCCCGAGGTGCTCTATCGCGGCCGCGGGTGCAAGGCCTGCCGGAACATCGGCTATTCGGGGCGGATGGCCCTCTACGAGGTGTTCTGGGTGAACGCGGGGATCCGGCGCATGGTGCTCGACGGCGCCGACGGCGACACGATCCGGCAGCGCGCGACGGAGGACGGCATGACCACGCTGCGCCAGGCCGGCTTCCGCCGCGCCCTGCAGGGCCAGACCACCGTGGAGGAAGTCATGGCGGTGGTGGCGGACCAGGAGTAGCGGGCGTGCCCTTCTTCGAGTACGAGGTGGCCGATCGCGCGGGCGCCCTCTCGCGCGGCCGCGCGCAGGCCGAGAACGCGGGCGACCTGATCCTGCGCTTCCGCGAGCAGGGCCGGCTCGTCCTCGCCATCCGTCCCGCCGGCGGAGACGGCGCCCTCGGGCGGGCGACCGGCCTCGCCCTCGGCGATTCAGTCCGGAACACGATCCGCCGCTTCTCGAGCGGGGTCGGCCTCACCACCCTCGTGCTCTTCACCGGCCAGCTCTCCGCCATGCTGGGCGGGGGTCTCCACCTGGTGCGCATCCTCACCTCGCTCGCCGCGGAGACCACCAATCAGAAGTTCCGCAAGATCCTCATCAGCGTGCGGGACGGCATCACGGGGGGAACGAGCTTCGCCGACGCCCTCGGACAGTTCCCGCACGTGTTCGACCGCCTGTACGTCTCGGTGGTGCGCGCGGGGGAGCTGTCCGGCTCGCTCCCCGGCGTGCTCGACACCCTCACCGTCTACCTCGAAAAGTCGGCGGCGCTCCGCCGCAAAGTCCTGGGCGCGATCGCGTACCCCACCGTCATCCTCACCGTGGCCATCGGCGTCGTCTTCATCATGGTCGTGAAGATCGTGCCGATCTTCGAGGGTGTCTACGCCCGCGCCAATGCCACGCTCCCGGCGCCGACCCGCTCCCTGATCTGGGCGAGCGTGCTCGTGCGCACCTACACGTTCACCGCTTTCGTCCTCTTCCTCCTCGCGGTAACGGCCGTCTATCTCGCGCTGCAGTCCGACGCCGGACGCCGCATGTTCGATCGGGTGAAGCTCGCGTTCCCCATGTTCGGGTCGCTCATCCGCAAGGCCATCATGGCGCGGGTGTGCCGCACGCTCGCCGTGCTGCTGAACAGCGGCATCCCGCTCATCGAGGCGATGGAGACGGTGTCGCGCGTCGCGGGCAACCGGATCATCGAGGACGCGCTCACCCGCGCCACCCGCCGGATGCGCGACGGCGGCACCATCTCCGCCACGCTCCGAGAGACCGGAGAGTTCCCCGCCATGATCATCCAGCTCGTCGCCACCGGCGAGGAGAGCGGCACCCTGCCCGCCATGCTGGGCAAGGCGGCGGTGTACTACGAGCAGCAGGTGGACAACGCCGTCGCCACGCTGTCGACCCTGATCGAGCCGGTGATGATCGTGATCATGGGGGCCATCGCGGGCGGCGTGATCTTCGCCCTCTACCTGCCGATCTTCACCCTCGGCCAGGCGTTCCGGGGCGGGGGGCGCTAGATGGCCCCGGATCCCTTCCGGCCCCTGCGCGGCTCGGCCCGCCTCTACATCGTGCTTCCGCTCGTCATGATGGCGGCGGCGGTGGCCTCCGGGCTCTACGTGCTCTTCCTCGCGCGGCCGTTCATCAACAGCCTGAACGCCCAGCTCGCCGAGCGCGCGGCCGCCTGGCTCTTCTTCGGTACCGCGGCGGCGGGCAGCCTGGGCGCGCTGGGCGGGCTCGTCATCGGCCTCCGGGTGACCGGACGTCTCCGCGGCATCGCGCGGAAGGCGGAGGCCCTCACCGCGCGGGTGGACGGGGACGCCGGGCCCACCGGTCCCAAGGACGAGATCGGCGCGCTCGACGCGGCCGTAGGACGGCTGACGCTGTCCATGGATCGCTTCGTGCGCGACAGCGACATTCTGAGCCGGCTGCCCGAGGGCATGCTGCTGCTGGGGCCGGGCGGCGATCTCCTCTCCTTCAACACGACCGCGGAAGTGGTGCTGGAGACCTCGCTCGAGCGGTTCCGCGGGGCTCCGCTCCTGTCCGCCCAGGGGCTCTTCCCCCTCGCCGACGGCAACGAGCAGCTCGCCCGGCTCCTCGACGACGCCCTCCTCGAGGAGCGCTCGCTCCAGCTGGGCGAGGTGTCGGTGGTGCCCGCCACGGGCCGCGAGTTTCTCCTCGAAGTCACCGTGCAGCACCGCGAGTGGCGCCGCGACTCCACCGCGCTCATCCTCCTGTTCCGCGACGCCTCCGAGAAGCGGCGCATCCGGGAGGAGATCCGGCGTGCCGACCAGCTCGCCTTCCTCGGCGGCATGGCCGCCCGGGTCGCCCACGAGATCCGCACGCCCATGGCGACGGTGCGGGGACTCGTCGAGCTGCTCCAGGCCGACCTGTCCGCGACCGACACCACGCGCCGGCAGTACATCGACCGGGTGCTGCAGGCGGTGGACCGCCAGGATCGCCTCGTGGAGGACATGCTGACGCTGTCGCATCCGGAGCCCGAGAGCCTGCAGCCGGTGAACGTGCGCGAGCTGGTGGACGAGGTGGTGCGCGAGCTGCCCGCCGACCCGCGCCTCCGCGTGGAGGGCGAGGGCGCGAGCACGCTCGCCAGCATCCCGGGTGACGCCTTCCGGCTCCACGAGGTGTTCAGCAACCTGATCAAGAACGCCTGCGAGGCCTCGCCGGCGAGCGGGGTGGTGGAGGTGCGCGTGGAGGGGCCGGATCGGGGCCTCGTGCGCGTGCGGGTGCGCAACACGGGCGTGGGCATTCCCGCCGACATCCGGGAGCGGATCTTCCACCCGTTCTTCACCACCAAGACCAAGGGCACCGGGCTCGGGCTCGCCATCGCCAAGCACATCGTGGACGCCCACCGGGGAAGCCTGCGGGTGGACAGCGACGGTCGGACGGAGACCAGCTTCACGGTCGAGCTGCCGACAACCCAGCCCGCCCCCGCGGCGCCCGTAGTAAAGTCGAGCCATGGCTGAGCGGATCCTGATCGCCGAGGACGACGAGGACCTCGCCTTCGTCCTGCGGGAAGCCCTCATCCGCAAGGATTACGAGGCCGAGGTGGCGCCCACCGCGGGCCGCATGCTCGACACCCTCAAGGGCGGCGCATGGGACCTCATCCTCCTCGACGTGCGGCTGCCCGACATGGACGGTCTCGACGCCATCCCGAAGTGCCGCGACCTCGCCCCCGACACCCCCATCATCGTCATGACCGCGCACGGCACGCGCGAGGTGGCGACGGAGGCGATCAGCCGGGGCGCCTACGACTTCTTCACCAAGCCGCTGAAGATGACGGAGTTCCAGGTGGTGGTCGCGCGCGCGCTCGAGCGGCGGGCCCTGCAGCTGCAGATCAAGGCCTTGCAGGCCGCCCAGGGCAGCGGCTTCGAGGAGCTCGTGGGCAAGAGCGAGAGCCTCAAGCGCGTGGTGGAGATGGCGCAGCGGGCGGCGCCCGCCGACGTGACCGTGCTCATCGAGGGCGAGAGCGGAACGGGCAAGGAGGTGCTCGCCCGCGCCATCCACCGGCTCTCGATCCGCAAGGACGGCCCGCTCATCCCGGTGAACTGCGCGGCGATCCCCGAGGGCCTGCTGGAGTCCGAGCTGTTCGGCCACGAGCGGGGCGCCTTCACGGGGGCGGTGCGGGCCAAGCCGGGCCGCTTCGAGCTCGCGCGCGAAGGCACGATCTTCCTCGACGAGATCGGCGACATGCCGCTCGCCATGCAGGTTAAGATCCTCCGCGCGCTGCAGGAGCGCGAGATCGAGCGGGTGGGGGGCACCAAGCCCATCTCCATCGACGTGCGCGTGATCGCGGCCACCCACCAGAATCTCGACACCCTCGTGGCGGAGGGCAAATTCCGCGCCGACCTCTTCTACCGGCTCCAGGGCGTGCGCCTGCGCCTGCCCCCATTGCGCGAGCGCATCGACGATCTCCCCGACCTCATCACCCATTTGCTCGACCGCACCGCGCGGCGCATGTCGCGGCTGCCCGCGACGGTGTCCACCGAGGCGCTCCGCGCCTTGTGGGCGTATGCCTGGCCCGGCAATGTCCGGGAGCTCCAGCACGTGCTCGAGGGCGCCATGGTCATGTCGGACGGCGTGATCCAGCCCGAGCACCTGCCGCCCGCCATCCAGCGCTCTACCTCGCAGCCGCCCGCCGAGGCCGCCCCCGTGCTCGCGGGGCCGCTCGACGAGGCGCTCGAGAACTGGGAGCGCCGCATGATCCTCGACGCCCTCCGCCAGGGCGGGGGCGTGCAGGCGCGCGCCGCCAAGATCCTCGGCATCTCGGAGCGGAGCCTCTGGTACCGGGTGAAGAAGCTGGGCATCCAGGTCCGAACGTCGCCGGACGCCTGACCGCCCGCGCCGCCGCCACCATGCCGACACCCGTTCGCAAGGCCGTCTTCCCCGCCGCGGGGCTCGGCACGCGATTCCTGCCCGCCACCAAGGCGCAGCCCAAGGAGATGCTGCCCCTGGTGGACAAGCCCACCATCCAGTACGTGGTGGAGGAGGCGGTCGCCTCCGGGCTCCAGGAGATCGTGCTGGTCACGGGCCGGAACAAGCGCGCCATCGAGGATCACTTCGACGCCGCCTTCGAGCTCGAGTACTACTTGCAGGACCGCGGCAAGACCGAGGAGCTGGCACAGATCAAGACCATCTCCGAGCTGGCCAGCGTGTCCTACGTGCGCCAGAAGGAGCCGCTCGGTCTCGGCCACGCCATTCTCTGCGCGCGGCCCCTCGTGGGCGACGAGCCCTTCGGCGTGTTCCTCGGCGACGACATCATCGTGGCGGAGACGCCCTGCATGCGCCAGCTCCTCGACGTGTACGCGCGCCACGACGGGCCCGTCGTGGCGGTGATGCGCATCCCCGGCGAGGAAATCGGCCGCTACGGCGTGATCCAGGCCAAGCCCCTCGGGGGCAACGTCTACGAGGTGCTGGACATGGTCGAGAAGCCCGCGCCCAAGGACGCGCCGTCCGATCTCGCCATCATCGGCCGCTACGTGCTCACCCCCGATCTCTTCCCGATCCTCGCCGAGACCCCCGCGGACGCCCGCGGGGAGATCCAGCTCACCAACGGCCTGCGCACGCTGCGGAAGCAGCGGTCCATCTACGCGGTCGAGTTCGAGGGGCAGCGCTACGACACCGGCGACAAGCTCGGTTTCCTCAAGGCGACGGTGGCGTTCGCGCTCGCCCGGCCCGACCTTCGCGACGAGTTTCGCGCCTATCTCAAGAGCCTGGGGCTCTAGACTTCGCGGGGGCCATCTGAGAGAATCCGCGTCAATCGGACGCACCCCTGACGGCGGATGAACTCCTGACGGGAACCCGAACTGCCATGGCGAGCCATCCCAAGCGGGCGTTTCACATCGCCTCCGAGCGGGACATCAAGGCGGGGGAGGTGTCCGACGTCTACTTCGCCCGCACCGTGCAGATCCTCCGGGCGAAGGGCATCAACCGGCGCGTCAAGGCGGAGATTCGCCTCAAGAGCTTCCCTCAGTCGGACTGGTCCTTCGGGATCCTCGCCGGCATCGAGGAGGCGGCCTCCCTGCTCGAAGGGCTGCCGGTGGACGTGTGGGCGATGGAGGAAGGCACCATGTTCGCGCCCTACGAGCCGGTGCTGCTCGTGGAGGGCCCCTACCTCGACTGGGCGGAGTTCGAGACGGCGCTCCTCGGCCTTCTCTGCCAGGCTTCCGGCATCGCCACCAAGGCGGCGCGGTGCAAGCGCGCGGCAGGTGAGCGCCAGGTGATCTCCTTCGGGGCGCGCCGCATGCATCCCGCCCTCGCGCCCATGATCGAGCGCAACGCCTTCATCGGCGGCTGCGACGGCGTGGCGGTGACCAAGGCCGCCGAGCTGATCGACGCCGATCCCATGGGCACCATCCCCCACGCCCTCGTCCTCATGTTCGGCGACACCGTCGAAGCCCTGCGCGCGTTTCACGAAGTGGTGGATCCGAAGGTCCGCCGGGTCGCCCTCATCGACACCCTGCAGGACGAGAAGTTCGAAGCCATTCGCGTGGCGGAGGCGCTCGGCAAGGACCTCTACGCGGTCCGCCTCGACACTCCGTCGTCGCGGCGCGGCGACTTCTATCGCATCCTCGAGGAGGTGCGCTGGGAGCTCGACTACCGGGGCTTCGAGCACGTGAAGATCCTCGCCTCAGGCGGCATCGACGAGTACGAGATCCTCAAGCTGAACTCGCTGGTGGACGGCTACGGGGTGGGAACCTCGATCGCCAATGCCCCGGTGCTGTCGTTCGCGCTGGACATCATGGAGATCGAAGGCCAGCCCATGGCCAAGCGCGGGAAGCAGTCGGGCGCCAAGCAGGTGTGGCGCACGCCGGGCACCGTGCAGAACGTGGTCCTGCCCGCGCACAAGCCGGCGCCGGTGTCGCCGGACGGGCGCGCGGCGGAGCCGCTGCTCAAGGCCCTTCTCGCGGGCGGCCGACTCGTCCGCGACCTGCCGCCGCCGCGCACGATTCGGGAGTACGTGATCGAGCAGATGGCCCGGATCGACATCGGCGCGTCCCGGGAGCGCGGACTGCGCGGAGACTACTGAGGGCCCGGCCGGCCCGCGCCATGGGCGTGCTGGACGAGATCGTCGCCCACAAGCGTGAGGAGCTCGCGGCTCGCCGCGCGGCGCGGCCGCAGTCCGAGCTGGAGGCGGCGTGCCGCCGGCTCCCCCCCGCGCGCGACTTCGCCGAGGCCCTCACCCCGGGCCCGGACCGTCCGGTGCGCCTCATCGCCGAGGTGAAGAAGGCCTCCCCGTCCAAGGGTGTGCTCGCCGCCGACCTCGACGTCACCGGCCAGGCCCGCGCCTACGCGGCGGCGGGGGCCGACGCGGTGTCGGTGCTCACCGACGCGCGCTGGTTCAAGGGCAGCCTCGACGACCTCGTCGCGGTGCGCGGCGCGATGTCGCGGGCGCTGCTCCGCAAAGACTTCACCGTGGACGAGTACCATCTCTGGGAGGCGCGCGCGGCGGGGGCGGACGCGGCGCTGCTCATCGTGGCCGCACTCGACGCGGCGGCGCTACGCGACCTCTTCCAGGCGGCCAAGGGAATCGGCGTGCACGTCCTCGTCGAGGCGCACACCGCCGCCGAGCTCGAGGACGCGCTGACGCTCGGCGCGCGCGTCGTCGGCGTGAACAACCGCAACCTCCAGACCCTCCAGACCGACCTCGCGACGTCGCTGCGCCTGCTCCCCCTGATCCCGCCCGGCCACGTGGCCGTCGCGGAGAGCGGCATCTTCACCCGCGACGACGTGGAGCGCGTGGCGCGCGCGGGCGCCCACGCCGTGCTCGTGGGCGAGGCGCTCGTCCGCGCCGCCGACATTTCCGCCAAGGTGCGCGAGCTGACCCTCCAGGGGGCAGCGTAGGTGAGCGCGATGCCCGCGGTGGCGCGCGTGAAGATCTGCGGGATCACCAGCGTCGCGGACGCGCGGCTCTGCGTCGAGGCCGGTGCCGACGCCCTCGGCTTCATCTTCGTGGAGAAGACGCCGCGCTTCGTGACGCCGGCCCAGGCGCGCGAGGTCATCGCCACGCTGCCGCCGTTCGTCACGCCCGTCGGCGTCTTCTGGGATCACGCCGCCGGCCACGTGAAGGCGGTGGCCGAGGAGTGCGGGCTGGCCGCGCTGCAGTTCCACGGCGACGAGACACCGGAGGATCTCGCCCACTACCGGCTGCCCGTGATCAAGACGATCAAGGTGGACGGGCCCGGCGCCCTCGAGCGCATCGGCCGCCATCCCGCCGCCGCCTTCCTGCTGGACTCGCCGGCGCGGTGGAGCGAAGGCGAGGCGCGGACGCCTATCTCCTGGGAGGTGGCGCGCGCCGCCGCCGTCGCCGGCCACCGCATCGTGCTCTCGGCGGGGCTCACGCCCGCCAACGTCGCGGACGCGGTCCGGGCGGCGCGGCCGTACGCGGTGGACGTCAACTCGGGAGTCGAGACGCGTCCGGGAGTCAAGGACGCCGACAAGGTGCGCCGCTTCGTGGCGGCGGCGAAGGGGGCGTGATGGCGGTGGCGCGGCTCGACCCCGGCGCCCTCCCCGACGCCCGCGGCCACTTCGGCCGCTTCGGAGGACGCTTCGTCCCCGAGACCCTGATGGCGCCGCTCATCGATCTGGAGCGGGCGTTCAAGGCCGCACGCAAGGACGCGCGCTTCCGCCGGCGGCTCGCCGAGCTGCTCCGCGAGTACGCGGGCCGGCCCACGCCGCTCTACTTCGCCGAGCGGCTCACCAAGCATTGCGGCGGAGCCCGCGTCTATCTGAAGCGGGAGGATCTCTGCCACACCGGCGCCCACAAGATCAACAACGTGCTGGGGCAGGCGCTCCTCGCCGAGCGCATGGGGAAGAAGCGCATCATCGCCGAGACGGGCGCGGGCCAGCACGGTGTGGCCTCCGCCACCGCGGCGGCGCTCCTCGGCCTCACGTGCGAGGTCTACATGGGTAGCGTGGACGTGGAGCGCCAGGCGCTCAACGTCTTCCGGATGCGGCTGCTCGGCGCCACCGTGATCCCGGTGGAGAGCGGGTCGCGCACCCTCAAGGACGCGGTCAACGAGGCCCTCCGCGATTGGGTTACCAACGTGCGGACCACGTACTATCTGCTCGGATCGGTGATGGGCCCGCATCCCTATCCGATGATGGTGCGCGACTTCCACCGGGTGATCGGTGAGGAAACGCGCGCGCAGGTCCGGCGCCAGGCCGGGCGCCTCCCCGATCTCCTCGTGGCCTGCGTGGGCGGGGGCTCGAACGCCATCGGCCTCTTCTGGCCGTTCATCAAGGACGCGAAGGTGCGCATCGTGGGGGTGGAGCCCGGTGGCCACGGGCTCGCGAGCGGCCAGCACGGCGCCTCCCTGACCGCGGGCTCAGTGGGCGTGCTCCACGGGAGCATGAGCTACGTCCTGCAGAACGACGACGGGCAGGTGAAGGAGGCGCACTCGATCTCGGCGGGGCTGGACTATCCGGGCGTGGGGCCCGAGCACGCCTACTACAAGGACGTCGGGCGTTTCCACTACGAGGCGATCACCGACGCCGAGGCCCTCGACGCCTTCCAGGCCCTCGCCCGGCTCGAAGGGCTCATGCCCGCCCTCGAGTCGGCGCACGCGGTGGCCTACGCGATGAAGGCGGCGCGGCGGATGAAGAAGTCGGAGGTGGTGGTGGTGGGACTGTCTGGCCGCGGCGACAAGGACGTCCACACCGTCGGCGCCGCGCTGGACGGCAAGGGCAACGGCCACCCGTGAGCCGGCTCGAGAAGACCTTCGCGGCCCTGCGGGATCGCGGCGAGCGGGCCCTCATCCCGTACTTCACCGCCGGAGATCCCTCCCTGGCCGTCACCGCCCGCCTCGTGGTCGAGGCCGCGCGCCAGGGCGCCGACGTCATCGAGCTGGGCGTGCCGTTCTCGGACCCGCTCGCCGACGGGCCCGTCATCCAGCGCGCCACGCAGCGCGCCCTCGCCGCCGGCGTCACGCTGCCCCGCGTGCTCGAGATGGTGCGCGAGCTGCGGGGCGAGGTGGCGGCGCCGCTCGTGTTCCTCAGCTACTACAATCCCATCCTCGCCTTCGGGCTTGGCCCCTTCTGCCGGGCCGCCGTGGAGGCGGGCGTGGACGGGGTGATCGTGGCCGACCTGCCCCCCGAGGAGGCCGGCCCGCTCCACTCCGAGGCCGACCCGCTCGGGTTCGACCTCATCCATCTCGCCTCGCCGACCTCGCCGCCCGCGCGCATGCGGCTCATCGGCCGCGCGAGCCGCGGATTCGTCTACCTGGTCTCGCTCACCGGCGTGACCGGCGAGCGGGCCAGCCTGCCGCCCGACCTGGTCGGGCTCCTGCGCACGCTCCGCGCCGTCACCACCAAGCCCGTGTGCGTGGGCTTCGGCATCTCCACTCCCGAGCAGGCCGCCCTCGTGGGCGAGGCCGCCGACGGCGTCATCGTGGGCTCCGCCATCGTGCGCCTCATCGAGCGCCATGCCGGGTCCGCCGACCTCGTGCCCGCGGTGGGGCGCTTCATCGCCGCGCTGAAGGCGCCGCTCCGCGGCCCCGCGACGCGCCTCGGCAAGCGGGCGGGGTGAGGGAATAGGTCATGGCCGCCTGGTTCTGGAAGAAACGGGAAGGGGAGGAGGAGGCGCCGCGCAAGAAGGTTCAGATCGCGGAGGGCCTCTGGGTCAAGTGCGACTCGTGCAAGGAGATCGTGTACCGCGCCGAGGTGGACCGTGCCGGCCGTGTCTGCCCGCGCTGCAAGTACCCGTTCCGCATCTCCGCGCGCGAGCGCGTCGCCAGCCTCCTCGATCCCGACTCGTTCGAGGAGCGTGACGCCGGCCTCACTTCGCGCGATCCCCTCGAGTTCAAGGACACCAAGCGTTACGTGGACCGCGTGAAGGCGGCCAAGAAGTCCACGGGCCTCGACGAGGCGGTCATCACCGGCATGGGCCGCATCGGCGGCCATCCCGTGGTGCTGGCGGTGTTCGAGTTCGGCTTCCTCGGCGGGAGCATGGCCTCGGTGGTGGGGGAGAAGCTCACCCGCGCCATCGAGCTCGCCGTGCAGAAGCGGGCGCCCCTCATCATCGTCTCCGCCTCCGGCGGTGCACGCATGCAGGAAGGTATCCTCTCGCTCATGCAGATGGCCAAGACCTCCGCGGCCCTGCACCGGCTCGCCGAGGAGCGCGTGCCATACATCTCGCTCCTCACCGACCCCACCACCGGCGGCGTCACCGCGAGCTTCGCCATGCTCGGTGATCTCGTCCTCGCCGAGCCCCGCGCCCTCATCGGGTTCGCGGGGCCGCGCGTCATCGCCGAGACCATCCGCCAGCCGCTGCCCGAGGGGTTCCAGCGCTCCGAATTCCTCCTCGAGCACGGGCAGCTCGACATGGTCGTCGAGCGGCGCGACCTCCGCGAGACCCTCCGCCGCATCATCGCCTTCTTCGGGACAGGGCCCTCCCAGCCGGCTCCATGACCTACCCCGAGGCCGTGGCCCGCCTCCTCGGCCTCCGCGGTGGTGAGATGGCGGGCATGCGGCCGGGCCAGGAGACCATCCAGGCCCTCCTCGACGCCGTGGGCAATCCCGAGCGCCGGCTGCGCCTCGTCCAGGTCGGCGGCACCAACGGCAAGGGCTCGGCCGCCGCCATGCTGGCCGCCATCCTCACCGCGGCGGGCCTTCGCGTCGGTCTCTTCACCTCGCCCCACCTCTGCTCGGTGCGCGAGCGGATCCGCGTGGACGGCCGCTGCATCGGCCCCGACGCGCTCGCCGACGGCGTGGACGCGCTGGGCACGCTGTTCGTCCGCTTCGACGCCAGCGTGTTCGAGGCCTTCACCGCCCTCGCCTTCGACCACTTCGCCGCGGTGGACGTCGACGTCGCCGTCCTCGAGGTGGGGTTGGGCGGGCGGCTCGACGCCACCACGGTGGGGCGGCCGGAGGTCTCGGTGCTCACGCGCGTCGACTACGACCATCAGGCCCTGCTCGGCGACACCCTCGCGCGCATCGCCTGGGACAAGGCCCACATCATCCGGAGCGGGGTGGCGGTGTCCGCGCGCCAGGCCGAAGAGGCGGAGGCCGTCATTCTGACGCGGGCGGCGGTGGTGGGAGTGCCCCTCTTCATCGAGGGGCGGGACCTGTCCGTCGCCGTGCGCGCGCGCGCGCTCGACGGCCAGCGCCTCGACCTCGCGGGGCCGGGGTGGCGGATCGAGGCGGCCCCCTGCGCCCTCCTCGGCGTCTACCAGCCCAGCAACGCGCTGGTCGCCACGGCGGCGGCGCGGGCGCTGGGAGCGGACGAGGCGGCGGTGCGCCGCGGCCTCGGCGCCGCCCGCTGGCCCGGCCGCTTCCAGGTCCTGCCCGGCTCGCCGCCGCTGATCCTCGACGGCGCCCACAATCCCGGGGGCGCCCGCGCGCTCGCCGAGTCGCTGCGCGCGTACTTTCCCGAGCAGCGCATCGCGTTCGTGCTGGGGATGTCCACGGACAAGGATCTCGCGGGCATCCTCGCGCCGCTGCTGCCGCTGGCGGCGCGCGTGGTGTTCACCGCCTCGCCGAATCCCCGTGCCGCCGATCCCGCCGTTCTGCGTGACCTCGCCCTCCACCTGGGCGGGCTGCCCGCCGAGCACGTGCTCACCGCGGCGGATCCCGCGGCGGCGGTAGCGCGGGCCCGCGCGGGCGGCGACGCGCCGGTCTGCGTCGCCGGCTCCCTCTACCTCGTGGGCAAGGTCCTCGCCCCGCGGCCGGAAGACGCCGAGGCACTTTGCTTGAGTCCGGCCGGCTGATAGCATGTCGGACTGAGCTCAATGCCCTCTACTCGCCCGCGTGCCATCGGGATCGTGACGCTGCTGGCGCTGATCCTTCTCCTGGCCTCGTCGGGCGTGCTCCCCGCCCAGCCCGCCCGCCCCGAGCCCCTGCGGATCCCGCAGGACGGCGGGGAGGTGAGCGTGGTCGCCGATCAGTTGCAGCAGGTCGGGGGCGCCACCAACTTGCTGGTCGCCACCGGCAACGTGGAAATCGTCCGCGGCGGCACGCGGCTGCTCGCGGATCGGGTGGAGCTCAACCGGGATACCGGCGAGGCGATGGCGCAGGGAAAGGTTGTGTTCTTCGACGGGCAGGATCGCCTGGTCGGGGATCGGATCGACTACAACCTCCGCACCGGCACCGGCGTCGTCTACAACGGCTCCGCCTTCTCGGCGCCGTACTACCGCGTGGGCGGCGACCGGATGGACCGGGTGGGCGAGGGGATCTACGAGATCCAGGGCGGCACCTTCACCACGTGCGAAGGCGACCCGCCCCACTGGTCGTTCCGGGTCGGCGAAGGCACCGCGGATCTCAACGACATCGTCTACGGTCGCGACGCCTCGTTCTGGGTGGGCAAGGTGCCCCTCCTGCCGTGGATTCCGTTCTTCGCCGCCGCCATCCGCCGCGAGCGCCAGTCGGGCTTCCTGTTCCCGGAGGCGGGGGTCTCGAGCCGCAAGGGCTACTTCATGAAGATCCCGTACTACTGGGCCATCGACGACAGCCAGGACCTCACGGCGTCGCTCGACGTGTATACCAATCGCGGAATCGGCGCGACCGCTCAGTATCGATACATCATGTCCCGGGAGTCGGAGGGCGTCTTTACCGGCTTCATGGTCAGCGAGGTGTTCCAGGACAAGAGCACGCGCGGCCTGGCCAGCTACCAGCACGCCTCGCAACTGACGCCCCGGCTGTCCTTCAAGGTTGACGCCAACGTGGTGAGCGACGACAACCTCCTCCGCGACTATTCGTACCAGCTGGCCGACCGCACCCGGCAGCGCGCGGAGACCAACGTGTTCGTCTCCCGGCGCTGGGACACCTGGAACCTCGTGGGCAACATCCTCTGGTATCAGGACCTGACGACGGGCCGCCCGGTGGAGCTTCAGCGCGTTCCCGACATCCGGCTGGAGGGCCTGATGCAGCCCGTGCCCGGTCTGCCTGGCTTCTTCTACGAGGTGCGCTCGTCCGCCACCTACTTCTTGCGTGATGTCGGCTCCGACGGCCCCCGCTTCGACCTCCATCCCCGGATCTACCGGCCAATCCCCGTGGCCGGCATCTTCACCGTCACGCCCTTCGCGGGAGGCCGCGCTACGTACTACAACAAGCGGGTCGTCGGCGAGCGCCTGACCCGGGTGGGGGGGCACCTCATCGAGGAGACCGAGGACGAAAGCCACGTCCGTACGCAAGTCGAAGGCGGGGTCGAGGTGGAGACCCGTGCCTCGCGGGTGTGGATGGTGGATGGCACGTGGGGGCTCGGTGCAATCCAGCACGTGATCGAGCCGCGCGCGACCTGGACGGAGATCCGCGGCCTCGACCAGAAGGCCAACCCCCAGTTCGACCCCGCCATCGACGACATCGGGAAGGTGAGCCAGATTGCCTACTCGATCACCCAGCGGCTCAATGCCAAGACCCAGGCGGGCCCGAATGAGGAGCCGGTGCGGTGGGAGGCGGCTCGGTTCACGGTGGCCCAGATCTTCAATCTCCTGCCCGCCGCGGACGCGCCGTTCAAGGATCTCGCCGCCGAGCTGATCGTGCGCCCCAACCAGTACTTCGGCCTGCGCGGCGTCGGGCAGTGGAACGTCTACGGGCTCGGCTTGCGGACGGCCAACCTCGACGTGTTCGCCACCTACCGGGACATCACGGTGGCGGCGGGCTCGCGCTTCAACGAGATCGCTTCGCCCTTCTCCACGATCACCGCCGGCATCGCGGCGCGGATCGGCGCCAACGTCAATGTCCGCGCCGGCACCGAGTACGACGTGCTGAACTCCAGCAAGGTCGAGAACCGCGTCGGGGTGGACATACACTGGCAGTGCTGGTCGGTGCTCCTCGAGTACGTGGACCGCCACCGGAGCGACGACGAGATCCGCTTCTCGGTGAACCTCCTGGGAATCGGCCAGACCGGCACTCGTTTCGGCACGGGCGCATTCCTCCGATGAGAGGCCTGGCGAGCCGCAGCCGAAGGCGAGGCGAGCGGATACGTGATGGGTGCCGAGCGGAGCGAGGCCTGGCGAGCCGCAGCCGAAGGCGAGGCGAGCGGATACGTGATGGGTGCCGAGCGGAGCGAGGCCCGGCATGAGCCCCGAGATCCGCGTTCCCCAGATCGACCTCAAGCGGCAGCACGCCGCCCTCGCCGCCGAGCTGCGCGCCGCCGCCGACGGCGTGCTCGCCTCCGCGTGGTTCATCATGGGGCCGGAAGGCCGCGCGCTGGAGCGGGAGCTCGCCGACGCGAGCGGCGCCCGGCACGGCGTCGGCGTGAACTCGGGCACCGACGCTCTGCTGCTCGCCCTGCGGGCGTTCGGGGTGGGTCCCGGGGACGAGGTCGTCACCTCCGCGTTCTCGTTCGTGGCCTCCGCGAGCACCATCGCGCTCGCCGGCGCCACCCCGGTGTTCGTGGACATCGATCCCGTGACGTACAACCTCGATCCCGCCGCCGTCGAGAAGGCGCTCACGCCGCGGACGCGCGCCATCGTGCCCGTGCACCTCTATGGGCAGGCCGCCGATATGGCCGCCCTCAGCGACATCGCGCGGGCCCGCGGCGTCCCCGTGATCGCCGACGCCGCCCAGGCCGTCGGGGGCTCCTACGCGGACCGGCCCATCGGGGCCTGGGGCGACGCGGTGTGCCTGTCCTTCTACCCCACCAAGAACCTGGGGGCGTGCGGGGACGGCGGGATGCTCCTGACGCTCAGGGACGACGTGGCCGAGCGGGTCCGGCGGCTGCGCGATCACGGCTCCGCGCGCCGCTACGAGCACGTGGAGCTGGGCGTCTCGAGCCGGCTCGACGATCTCCAGGCCGCCCTCCTCCGCGTCAAGCTCCGTCACCTCGGCGAGTGGACGGCGGCCCGCCGGCGCCTCGCCGTGCGGTATCGCGAGCTCCTCGCCGGCTTGCCGCTCGTCCTGCCGGTGGAACGGCCCCCCGCGGTGCACGTGTATCACCAGTTCACGGTCCGCGTGTCCGACCGGGACGCGGTGGCTAAGCGCCTGGCCGACCTCGGCGTCGGCACCACCGTGCATTACCCCATCCCCATCCCCGCGCAGCCGCTGTTCTGCCCCTCCGGGGGCGAGGCGCGGGTGGCCGCCGCGTATCCCGAGGCCACGCGCGCCGCCCGCGAGGTGTTGTCGCTGCCGTGCTTCCCCGAGCTCACCGATGCGGAGCTCGGCGAGGTGGCCACCGCCCTCCGCACCGCCCTCAGACCGGGAGCATGACCTTCGTCACCGCCGTCATCGTCTCGCTGCGCCCGCGACAGTGGGTGAAGAACCTCTTCGTCTTCGCGGGGTTGATGTTCTCGCAGCAGCTCTTCACGCCCCAGGCCTGGCGGGCGGTGGCCGCCTTCGCTCTCTTCTGCGGGCTGTCCGGCGCCATCTACCTCCTGAACGACGTGGCCGACGCCGAGAAGGACCGGCTCCATCCCGTCAAGCGGCGCCGGCCGGTGGCCTCGGGCGCGCTGCCCCGCAGCGCGGCGCTCGTCATCGGCCTCGCCCTCCTCGCCGTCAGCCTCGCGGTGTCCTTCGCCCTCGGGACACGGTTCGGCCTGGTGGCGGTGGGCTACGGCCTGCTGCTTACCGCTTACTCGGTGTGGCTCAAGCACCTCGTCATCCTCGACGTGCTCACTGTCGCGGTGGGCTTCGTGCTGCGCGCGGTGGCGGGGGCAGTGGCGGTGGACGCCGACATCTCGGGGTGGCTCCTCATCTGCACCGTGCTCATCGCGCTCTTTCTCGCGCTCGGCAAGCGGCGGCACGAATACCTCACCCTGCACGGGGACGCTGCCGCTCACCGGCCCATCCTCGCTGAGTACAGCGAGGGGTTCATCGACCAGATGATCGCGGTGGTGACCGCCTCCACGGTGACCGCCTACGCCCTCTACACGATGTCTCCGGAGACCGTCGCCAAGTTCCACACGCGGCTGCTGCCGCTCACGCTGCCCTTCGTCCTCTACGGCATCTTCCGCTATCTCTATCTGCTCTATCGGCGCGAGCTGGGCGGCAATCCCTCGGACTTGGTGCTGTCGGATCGCGCCCTGCTGCTCAACACCGTGTTCTGGATCGCCTCCCTCCTCGTGCTGATCTACGGGCCGTGGGGACACTGAGGCGGTCCGGACATTGAGCCCCCTCGCCGCGCGTGAGCCCGTCGGAGGTTGGGGCCGCTTCCCCGTTCGCGCCGGCCGCGTGACCCGGCCCGAACGCCTGCTGCTGCCGGCGGGCGAGGCTCTCGTGCTGCCGCGCGGGCTGGGACGCGCCTATGGGGACGCCGCGGTGCCCTCGCGTGAGGACGCCCTCGTGCTGGAGACGAATCGGGCCGACCGCATCCTCGACTGGGATCCCGTCTCGGGCCGGCTCACCGCCGAGGCCGGCCTCTCGCTCGCCGAGGTGCTGCGTGTCTTCCTGCCGCGCGGGTGGTTCCCTCCGGTGACGCCCGGCACCAAGTTCGTCACCCTCGGCGGCTGCGTGGCCTGCGACGTCCACGGCAAGAACCATCACCGGGACGGCTCCTTCGGCGCTTTCGTGGAGCGCCTGGCTCTCATCACCGCGGACGGCAAGGAGATCGCCTGCGGACCCGAGCTCGACCGCGAGCTGTTCCTCTCCACCGTCGGCGGCATGGGCCTCACCGGCCTCATCACCGAGGTGACGCTGCGCCTCCGGCCGGTGGAGACCGGCCGCATCCTGATGGAGACGGAGGCGGTGCCGGATCTCGATCGCATGGTAGCGGCGCTCGAAGCCGCCCGCGAGCCGTGGCCCTACACGGTGGGATGGATCGACTGCCTGGCGAGCGGGGCCTCTCTCGGCCGCGGCGTCCTCATGCGCGGCCGCCACGCCACGCGCGCGGAGGCGCCGTCCGGCGATCCCCGTGCGCGGCGCGCCTTCCGCGTGCCGCTCGACGCGCCCGAGTGGCTGCTGAGCCCCCCCGCCATGCGGGCCTTCAACGGCCTCTACTATTGGCAGAAGGCGGGACGCCGGGGCAGGGACGCGGCGCGCGCGCATCGGAGCCTGGTTTCCTACGAGTCGTTCTTCTATCCGCTGGACGCGCTCGCCGACTGGAACCGCCTCTACGGCCGCCGGGGATTCCTCCAGTACCAGTGCGTGGTGCCTCGGGCGGCGGGCCTGCCCGCCATCCGCGAGCTGCTCGCGCGCATCGCGCGCGCCGGCGCCGCGTCGTTCCTGGCTGTGATCAAGGATTGCGGGCCGGCCGGCCCCGCTCCTCTGTCGTTCCCCATGGAGGGCGTCACCCTCGGCCTGGACCTGCCGTATCGCGGTCCCGAGACCATTGCGCTGGTGCACGAGCTGAACGGGGTGGTGATCGCGGCGGGCGGGCGTGTCTATCTCGGCAAGGACGCGGTGACCCGCGCGGAGGACTTCGCCCGCATGATGCCGCGGCTCGCCGAGTGGAAGGCCATCCGCGACCACTGGGATCCCGCCCATCGCTTCCGCTCCGCCCTATCCGCCCGCCTCTTGGGGGACCGCAGTTGAGCCGCCAGGCGCAGTTGATCGGCGAGCCGGAGCCGAAGGCGAGGCGAGCGGACACATGATGGGTCCCGAGCGGAGCGAGGCGGGCGAGCCGGAGCCGAAGGCGAGGCGAGCGGACACATGATGGGTCCCGAGCGGAGCGAGGCGGGCGAGCCGGAGCCGAAGGCGAGGCGAGCGGACACATGATGGGTCCCGAGCGGAGCGAGGGATGAAGGCCGCCTTCGTCGGCGCTACCCGCGGAATCGGCAAGGCGCTGGCCCGGCGCATGGCCGAGCGCGCCGACGCGCTCTGCCTCCTCGGAAGGGACGCGACGGCGCTGGCCGTGGCCGCCCGCGACCTCGAGGCGCGCGGCGCGCGGGCACCGGTGCGGACGGCCGGACTCGATCTCGGGGAGCCTGCCGGCTTCCCCGCCGCTCTCGACGCCGCCGACGCGGCTCTCGGCGGCTTCGACACGCTCGTGGTCACTGGGGGGCTCTTCGGCGCTCAGTCGGACCTTGCCGAGGACCCCGTGCGACTGGAGCGGCTGCTCGCCGCCAACTTCGCCGGCACCGCGCTCCTCTGCCAGCAGGCGGCGGTACGGCTGGCCGAGCGCGGCGGCGGGGTGATCTGCGCCTTCTCGTCGGTGGCGGGGGAGCGAGCGCGCAAGACGAACTACCTCTACGGCGCGTCCAAGGCCGGGCTCAGCGCCTTCCTCGACGGGCTGGGCCTCGCCTACGGGGAGCGGGACGTCCGGGTGGTCTGCGTCAAGCCTGGCTTCGTACGGACGGAGATGACCGCCGGCCTCCCCACGCCCCCCTTCGCCGGCGAGCCCGACGCAGTAGCAGCCCAAGCCCTACGCGCCATGGATGCCGGAAGGCCGGTGGTGTACGCGCCCCCGATCTGGCGCTGGATCATGCTCGCGATCCGCGCACTGCCCCGCCCGCTGATGCGCCGCCTCCCCTTCTAACCCGGCCGGCACCGACGCCGATGGCCGAATCGGCGGCCGCAGTACAGCCGCAGTACAATGGTTGACGTGCCCGAGCCCGTCCGCGTCCGCTTTGCGCCCAGCCCGACGGGACATCTCCATGTGGGCGGGGCGCGGACGGCGCTGTTCAACTGGGCCTTCGCGCGCCGGCATCGCGGCGTGTTCATCCTCCGAATCGAGGACACCGATCTGGAGCGGTCCACCGAGGAGTACCTCGCCTCGGTCCTCGACGCTCTGAAGTGGCTCGGGCTCGACTGGGACGAGGGGCTGCCGACCCCCGGGTACCGGCAGACCGAGCGGTTCGAGATCTATCGGGCGCATGCCGAGCGCCTCCTCGCCGAGGGTCGGGCGTACCGCTGCCGCTGCACGCCCGCCGAGCTGGATGCGCTGCGGAAGGCGGCGCAGGCGAAGGGCGAGACCTTCCGCTACCCCGGCACGTGCCGTGACGCCGACGTGCCCGCGAGCGAGCCCCACGCGCTGAGGCTGCGAGTGCCCCCCGAGGGCCAGACGGTGGTGGAGGATCTCCTCCACGGCTCGGTGGTCTTCGACCACAGCCAGCTCGACGACTGGATCCTCGTGCGCACGGACGGCACGCCCACCTACAACTTCTGCGTGGTGGTGGACGACGTCACCATGAAGATCACCCATGTGATCCGCGGCGACGACCACCTCTCGAACACGCCGAAGCAGGTGCAGTGCTACCACGCCCTCGGCTATCCCACGCCGGCGTTCGCACACATCCCGCTGATCCTGGGCCCCGACAAGAACCGGCTGTCCAAGCGCCACGGGGCGACCAGCGTGCAGGCCTTCCGCGAGGCGGGCATCGTGGCCGAGGCCCTCTTCAACTACCTCGCCCGGCTCGGCTGGTCGCACGGAGACCAGGAGGTCTTCTCACGGGAAGACGTGACCGAGCATTTCGACCTCGCCCATGTCGGCCTCGCCGCCGCGGTGTTCGACCGCACCAAGCTCGAGTGGCTGAGCCAGCACTGGATCAAGACGCTGCCCGCCGCCGTGCTCGCCGAGCGGCTGCCGCCCTTCCTCGAGCGGGCGGGGCTGCCGATGCCGGCGGATCGCGCCTGGCTCGCCCGGGTGGTGGCGACGCTGCAGGAGCGCGCGAAGACCCTGGTGGAGATGGCGGCGGCCGCGACCTTCTATTTCCGGGCGCCCGCCGAGTACGACAAGGCGGCCACCGCCAAGTTCTGGACGCCGGAGGCCCCCGATCGCTACGCGCTGATCATCAAGCGGCTGAGCGCCCACGGGGACATGGACCCCCCTACCCTCGAGGCGCTTTACCGGGGCCTGGCCGCGGAGCTCGGGCTCAAGCTGGTCGACCTCGCCCAGCTCACGCGCCTGGCCCTCACGGGACGGACGGCGAGCCCGCCCATCTTCGAGATCATCGGCATCCTGGGCAAGGAGGAGACGCTGGCCCGTCTCCGCGCGGCCCAGACGGCCGCCGAGGGCAAGCGGTGAGGCGGCTACTCCTCGCGCGGCACGGTCAGTCCGTTTCCAATGCCGTGCGGCGTTTCCAGGGCGTCCAGGACGTACCGCTGTCCGAGCTGGGCCGGCGCCAGGCGCAGGCCTTGGCCGCGGCGGTGGCGCGCCGCCCCATCGCCGCCGTCTACACGAGCCCGCTTCAGCGCGCGCGCGACACCGCCGAGGTCGTGGCGGCGGCGGCGAAGACGCCCCTCCACCTGGTGGAGGATCTCCGCGAGCTTTCGCTCGGGGAGTGGGAGGGCTGCACGGTGGAGGAGGTCCGCGCCCGGCCCGGCGATCCTTACGCCTGCTGGGTGCGAGATCCGGTGGGCGGCATGCCGCCGGGCAGCGAGCCGCTGCCGGAGGTCCAGGCGCGGGTGCTGCGCGCGCTGGCGGCGATCGAGCGCGCGCATCCCAACGGCGACGACGTGCTCGTCGTCTGTCACGGGGGCGTGATCGGCGCCTACCTCGCCCACTGCCTGGCCCTGCCGCTGTCGTCCCTCTGGCGGCTCACTCTGTCCAATTGCTCGCTGAGCGAGGTGGCCCCGCCGCGCGTGCTCACGATGAACGACACCGGGCACCTAGCCGGAGTGACGGTGCCCCCGGGCGGCTTCCCGTCGCTGTCGCCATGAGGCCGCGCCGGTGAGTCTGCTGTCGCTGCTCGGAGGTCTGGCGGTGCTGCTCTACGGGATGCAGCTCTCCGGCGAGGGACTGCAGCGCGCCGCGGGCGGCCATCTCCGCCATCTCCTCACCAGCATGACCCGCAACCGGTTCTCCGCGGTGGGCGCGGGCGCACTGGTCACCGCCCTCATCCAGTCGTCGTCGGCGACGACGCTCATGCTGATCGGCTTCGTCTCCGCCGGCCTCATGACCTTTCGCCAGTCCCTCGGCGTCATCCTCGGGGCGGACATCGGCACCACCTTCACCGTGCAGCTCCTCGCCTTCAATCTCCGCGAGCTCGCCTTCGTCCTGCTCGCGGTGGGTTTCGCGCTTACCTTCTTCGGGCGGCGGGGCCTCGTCAAGAGCATCGGCCTGGCCGTGCTCGGCTTCGGATTTCTCTTCCTCGGCATGCGGCTGATGACGGATGGTATCGCGCCGCTCGCCGAGCACCCGCTCGCGCGCCAGGTGCTGGTGGCCTTCGCGTCCAATCCCGGGATGGGTGCGCTCGTGGGCGCGCTGCTGAGCGCGGGCATGGCCTCCTCCGCGGCCACGATCGGCGTGCTCCTGTCGCTTGCCCACCAGGGCCTGCTGCCCCTCGAGGGCGCCATCCCGGTGGTGCTGGGCGCCAACGTGGGGACGTGCGCCATCGCGCTGGCCGCGAGCATGCGCTCCACGTCCGACGCGCGCCGGGTCGCGGTGGCCCACATCGCCTTCAAAGTGCTGGGGGTGGCGCTGGTCTTCCCCTTCATCCAGCCCCTCACGGGCCTCGTCAGCCAGACCGCCGCGGACACCGCACGCCAGATCGCCAATGCCCACACCCTCTTCAACGTGGCCATCAGCGCGCTGTTCCTGCCCTTCGCGCCCGTGGCCGCCCGCGCCATCACCGCGCTCGTGCCCGAGCAGGAGCGGGGCGACAATCCGTTCAAGACGCGCTATCTCGACGACCGCTACCTCGACCAGCCCTCGCTGGCCCTCGGCCAGGCCACCCGCGAGGCCCTCCGCATGGGCGACGTCGCCCAGAGCATGCTGCGCGACGCCCTCACCGTGCTGCGGCGCGACAACCAGGAGCTGCTGGAAGAGGTCGAGCGCCGCGACGATCAGCTCGATTACCTCGAGCGTGAGATCAAGCTCTTCCTCGCCCGCCTCGGCCGCGAGGCGATGAGCCCCGACATGGCGGGGCGCGAGATCGCCCTCATCTCGTTCATCGGCAACCTGGAAAACGTCGGCGACATCGTCGACAAGAACCTGATGGAGCTGGCTCGGAAGAAGATGTACCAGGGTCGCCGCTTCTCGGAGGAAGGCGACGCTGAGCTCACCGAGTTCCACGGCATGGTGTCCAAGAACCTCGAGCGGGCCATCGCCGCCTTCGCCGCCGCCGACCGCGCCCTCGCCCAGGAAGTGCTGGACCAGCGCCCGGTCATCCGCCAGAAGGAGCGGGAGCTGCGCGAGTCCCACCTGAGCCGCCTCCGCCGCGGGCTCGCCGAGTCGCTGGAGACCTCGGAGATCCACCTTGACGTGCTCACCAACCTCAAGCGGATCTCCTCGCACGTGACCGCCCTCGTGTTTCCCATTCTCGAGGAAGTCTGAGGGCGAACATGCCGCCCCGCGAGCGCCTGCGCATCCTGCTGATGGCCTCCGAGGCCATTCCCTACGCCAAGACGGGCGGGCTCGCCGACGTGGTGGGGGCGCTCCCCCGGGCCCTCGCCGCCCTCGGCCACGACGTGCGCGTCCTCATCCCGAAGTACCGCGGGGTGGAGGCGCGGGCGGGCGCGCTCACCCTCGCCGCCAGCGGGATCCGCGTTCCGCTGGGCGATCGGGTGGTGGAGGGCGGCCTCTTCGAAACCCGGACCTCCGACGGGTTCACCGTCTACTTCCTTGCCCACGACCACTACTACGACCGCGAGACGCTCTACGGTACCGCCGACGGCGACTACTGGGACAACTGCGAGCGCTTCGTCTTCTTCTGCCGGGGCGGGCTCGAGGCGATCGCGGCCATGGGAAGGACCTGGCGGCCCCAAGTCATTCATGCCAATGACTGGCAGACGGGGCTGGTACCGGTCTATCTGCGGACCCTCTACCGCGGGCATCCGACGCTCGGCTCGATGGGCACGCTCTTCACCATCCACAACCTCGCGTATCAGGGTGTGTTCTGGCACTACGACATGCCCATGACGGGCCTCGGGTGGGATCTCTTCACCCCCGCCGGCATCGAGTTCTACGGGCGCTTGAACTTCCTCAAAGGCGGCCTCGTCTTCTCGGACCTGCTCACCACCGTGAGCCGGACCTACGCGCACGAGATCCGCACCGCCGCCTTCGGGGCCGGGCTCGAGGGCGTGCTCGAGGAGCGGAGCCCGGATCTCCACGGCGTGGTGAACGGGATCGACTACGAGGCGTGGAATCCGGAGACGGACGGGGCCATCGCCAAGCGCTACGGGCCGGGCGAGCTCGAGGGCAAGGCGATCTGCCGGCAGGCGCTCGAGGACGAGATGGGGCTCGCGCGCGGCCGCGGCCCCATCATCGGCATGGTGACGCGTTTCGCCGCCCAGAAGGGGCTCGACCTCACCCTCGAAGCCTTGCCCGGTATCCTCGCCGCCGGCGCCCGAATCGTGCTCCTCGGATCGGGCGAGGCGCCGCTCGAGGAGGCATTCGTCGCCGCCGCTCGGGACAATCCGAAGCAGGTGGCGGTGCGGATCGGCTACAACGAGGAGCTCGCCCGCCGCATCTATGCGGGCGCGGACTGCTTCCTCATGCCCTCGCGCTACGAGCCCTGCGGGCTCAGCCAGCTCATCGCCCTCCGCTACGGCACCGTCCCGGTGGTCCGGCGCACGGGAGGCCTCGCCGATACCGTGCGCGAGGCGGAGACGGATCGGCGGGCGGGCACGGGATTTCTCTTCGACGCGTTCACGGTGGAGGCGCTCCTCGAGGCGGTGGGCCGGGCCGCCGCCGCGCACGCGGATCCCGCGCGGTGGGGCGCCATCGTCCGCAACGGCATGGCCGAGGATTTCTCGTGGGACGCCTCGGCCCGGGAGTACTCGACCCTCTACCGAAGGATCATCAAGGCGCGCGCGAGCCGCGAGCGGGGGAGCCAGCCATGAAGAAGGTCGAGGCCGTCATCAAGCCGTTCAAGCTCGACGACGTGAAGGAGGCCCTCACGCAGCTCGGGGTGTTCGGGATGACGGTGACGGAGGTGCGCGGCTTCGGCCGCCAGAAGGGCCACACCGAGCTCTACCGCGGCTCGGAGTACACCATCGACTTCCTCCCCAAGGTGAAGATCGAGGTGGTCGTCCCCAACGACCTCGTGGACAAGGTGGTGTCCGCCATCGCCTCCGCCGCCAAAACGGGCTCGATCGGCGACGGCAAGGTCTTCGTGCTGCCCATCGGCGAGGCCGTGCGCATCCGCACCGGCGAGAAGGGCGAGGCGGCGATTTAGGGCGAGCGGGTAGTGCCTGACCTGCTGCGCGCGGCCGCCGGGGATCGGAAGGCGCTGGCCGATCTCCGCCGGCGGGGCTTCGCCGAGCCCAAGACGGCGCTGGCGAACCTGCACGCGCTGGCGCCCACGCCCGTCGAGGGCGCGCTCCTCGAGCCCATCCTGCCGCGGCTTCTCGCCGAGCTGGCGGCGGCCCCCGATCCCGACATGGCGCTCAACAACCTCGAGCGCCTCGCCGCCCAGGGTGATCGCGGCGCCTTCCTCCGGACCCTCGCCGCGCATCCGGGCGCCGGCCACCTCCTGGCGCGACTCGGGGGGACCAGCCAGTTCCTCGCCGATACCTTGCGCCGCTACCCGCAGCTGCTCGCCTGGCTGCTCGAGCCGCGCACCATGCGCCAGTGGCTGGGCGACGAGCTCGAGGCCGAGCTGGCGCTGAGCCTCGCCCCGTTCACCCGGCGCGAGGCGCGCTGGAACGCGCTGCGCCGCTTCAAGTACCGGCAGCTGCTCCGCATCGGCTGCCGCGACATCCTGGGCGACGCCGATCTCACCGTGACGACCGAGGAGCTGTCCCGCCTCGCGGACGTGTGCCTGGCCGCCGCCTGCCGCTGGGCGGAGGAGGCGCTCGAGCCGCTCTACGGCGCGCCCCTCGCTCCCGACGGCAGCCGCACCGGGCTGGCCGTGATCGGCATGGGCAAGCTGGGAGGCGACGAGCTCAACTATTCCTCCGATATCGATCTCATCTTCGTCTACGGCGACGACGGGGAGACCGCGGGCGGCCGTGAGGGGTCCATCTCCAATGGGCGCTACTTCGCGGAGGCGGCCAAGGCGGTGGTAGCGGCGGTGGAGTCGGTGACGGACGAGGGATACGCCTTCCGCGTCGATCTGCGCCTCCGTCCCGAGGGGCGCTCCGGCGCCCTCATCCTCTCGCTCGACGGCTACCGCGCCTACTTCGCCGAGCGCGCCGAGCTGTGGGAGCGCCAGGCCCTCATCAAGGCGCGCGCCTGCGCGGGCGACGGCGCGGTGGCCGCGCGATTCTTCGAGCTCACGCGACCCTTCGTATTCCGGCCCGGACTGGACACCGGGATCGTGGACGAGGTCCGGCGCATGAAGCAGGAGATCGACCGCGCCCAGCGGACCAAGGGCGGAGAGCGCCGCAATGTGAAGCTCGGCCGGGGCGGCATCCGCGAGGTGGAGTTCCTCGTCCAGGCCCTCCAGCTGCTCTACGCGGGCGACGACCCGTGGCTGCGCGGCGGCAATTCGCTGCGCGCCCTCTTCCGCCTCACCGAGCGCGGCTATCTGGCGCCCGCCCTCGGCCGCGCCCTCGGTGACGCGCTCGTCTACCTCCGCACCGTCGAGCATCGGCTGCAGATCCTCCACGAGTTCCAGACCCACACCCTGCCCGAGGAGCCGCGGGCCCTGGGGCTCCTCGCCCGGCGGATGGGCATCGCGCTCCCGCCCGACGGCGCCCGCCGCCGCTTCCTCGCCGAGTACCGGCGCGTCACCGATGCGGTGCACTCCGCGTTCCGGGATTTCTTCGACGCGCGGCCGGCGCCGCGCGCGACGGCCCCACGCATCCCCACCTTCACCGCGCTCAAAGCCACCGGATTCGTCGATCCCGATCGCGCGCGGCAGAACCTCCGCCTGATCCTGGAGGGGCGGCCGCTCCTGCCTTATCCCGTGCGCGCGTCCCAGGCCCTCGCGCGGATGTTCCCGGTGCTCCTCGACGCGCTCTGGCAAAGCCCGGATCCCGACGAGGCCCTGAACCAGTTCGAGCGCTTCGTCGCGGCGGCGGGTCCGCGGACGGCGTGGCTCGAGCTCCTCGCGGAGGAGCCCCGGCTCCTCGCCAACCTCGTGCGGCTCTGCGCGCGCGGCGAGTTCGTGAGCCAGATGCTGCTCGCGCAGCCCGAGCTCCTGGGGAGCCTGGCCGATCCCGCCACCTTCGCCGCGCAGAAGACGGAGACCGAGTTCCGCGCCGCCCTCGCGCCCGTGCTGGGGCCCGGTTTCGGCGCGCCCGAGGGAAAGGATTTGCTGCGGCGGCTCAAGCAGGCCGAGGAGCTGCGGGCGACGTGGCGCATGCTGCTCGGCGTGACCGACGCCGAGCGCTTTTCCGGCGAGCTCACCGCGCTCGCCGAGGCCTCGCTGGCGGTGGCCTGGCTCATGGCGGTGCGCGAGATGGCCGAGCGCCACGGCACGCCGCGGGACGCCGGCGGCCGCTTCATCGACGCGGTGATCGTGGGGGTGGGCAAGCTCGGCGGCCGCGAGCTCTCGACCGGCTCCGACCTCGACCTCTTCGTGATCTTCGCCGCCGACGGCCACACCGATGGCCCCGTCCCCATCGAGGCCGCCGTCTTCTATCATGGGGCGGTCGAGATCCTCCAGGCGCTCCTCGGCGACATCACCGCCGCCGGCATGGTCTTCCCCGTCGACCTGCGTCTGCGGCCGGGCTCCAAGGGGAGCGGCTTCGCGGCCAGTCTGGCGTCGATGGCGCAGTACTACCGCGAGTGGGCCGATCCCTGGGAACGCCAGACCCTCACGCGGGCGCGCCTGGTGGCGGGCGATCCCGCGCTGGGGCGGCGGGTGCGGCGCCTGATCGCCGCGCTCCTCTATGGCGCGGACGCGGCGCCGGCCGACCTCAAGGAGATGCGCATGCTGCGGGAGCGGATGGAGAAGGAGCTGGGCAAGGAGACGCCCGGGCTCTTTCACGTGAAGTTCGGCCGTGGCGGCCTGGTGGACGTGGAGTTCATCACCCAGGCGCTCCAGCTCGTGCACGGCCGCCGCCATCCCGGGCTCCGGCGCGCCAACACGCTTCAGGCGCTGCGCGCCATCGCCGCCGCCGGCCTCCTTTCCTCCGAGGACGCCGCCGCCCTCGGCGAGCACTATCGCTTCCTTCGCCGCGTCTCCGGAAGCCTCCGGCTCTTCGGCGCGCGGCCCAGCGACACCCTCGAGCTGGCCGGGCCGTTCGTCTCGCGCGTCGCCCGCAGCCTGGAGTACCTCTCGCGGAGGGAGTTTCTCGAGGACTACCGCCGCCGCACCGCGTGGGTGCGCGCCCTCTGGAACCGCGTGGTGCCGGCCTAGCCGGGCGGCCCGGCGTCCGGCTGCCCACGCGCGTCGCGCCGCTGGTATGATGGCTGTCGCATCACTCACGCCCAACCCGGGAGGACATCCATGGCCGACAATCCGCAGATCCTCGGCGACCGCGGCCGCGCGCTCGAGGACGAGTTCTTCCGCAAGGAAGATCAGCGACTCATCACGCGTCTCCGCGAGCTCCGCGACAAGTCCGTCTCGCGCGAGGCCCTCGCCACCGCCTCGGGCATCAAGAACGAGGCCATTCTCGACAAGCTCCTGGACCTCGGCATCCGCCCGGAGACGGTGGCCGCGCTCGCCCTCGTCCCGCTGGCCGAGGTCGCGTGGGCGGACGGCTCGCTCGACGAGAGCGAGCGGCGCCTGGTCCTGGAGCGCGCGGAGAAGTCCGGAATCGCGCCTGGCTCCACCGACCACGCGCTGCTCCAGAGCTGGCTCGAGCGGCGGCCCGAACCGAAGCTGCTCACGGCGTGGATACAGATGGTGCGGGGACTCCGCGAGCACATGACCCCGCCGCAGGTGGAGAGCCTGCGCGCCGGCCTCATCGAGCGCGCTCAGGCCATCGCGGGCGCGAGCGGCGGCATCCTCGGCGTAGGCAAGGTCTCGGGGGCCGAGGCGGACATGATCCAGCAGCTCGAGTCGGCCTTCCGGAAGTAGGCGACTGCCGCCGTCCGGATGCCCTTGCGCCTCTTCGTCCTCGACGGGCCGGGCTATCTCTTCCGCGCCTATCACGCGCTGCCCTACCTCTCTACCTCCCGCGGGGTGCCCGTCAACACCGTGCTCGGCATGTCCACCATGTTGTGGAAACTGCTCCGAGAAGAACGCCCGGACTACCTCGCGGTCGCCTGGGACCCGCCCGGCCCGACCTTCCGAGACGAGAAGTTCGCCGCCTACAAGGAGACGCGGGCGGCTACGCCCGATGACCTCAAGCGACAGATCCCGCTCGTCATGCAGGTGATCCAGGCCCTGCGCATCCCCGTCCTCGAGGTACCGGGCTTCGAGGCAGACGACGTGCTCGGCACCGTCGTCGATCGCGCCCGGGCCCACGACCTCGACGTGGTTCTGGTGACGCAGGACAAGGACATGCTGCAGCTGGTGGGGCCGCGGGTCACCGTGCTGGCGCCGGGAGCGCGGGCGGGCGAGCAGACCGTCTACGACGTCGACAAGGTGCGCGAGAAGTGGGGCGTGGGGCCGGAGCAGATCCCGGATCTCCTCGCTCTCATGGGGGACTCGATCGACAACATCCCCGGCGTGCCGGGCGTCGGGCAGAAGACCGCGGTCAAGCTCATCGGTCAGTTCGGCTCGGTCGACGGCCTCTACCAGCATCTCTCGCTGGTGCCGGGCAAGCTGCGTGAGACGCTCGCCGCCAACCGCAAGCAGGCGTTGCTCTCGCGCGAGCTCGCCACCGTGAGCACGCGCGTGCCGCTGGCCGACGACCTCGAGGCGCTGCGGCGAGCGGAGCCCGACTGGGAGCGCCTCCGCGCGGTGTGGACCGAGCTCGAGCTCCGCAACCTCCTGCGTCAGCTGCCGGACGCCCCCAGGGTCTCGGCGCCGCCGGAGGAGGAAACGCCGCTCGCGCGAGCCGAAGAGCTGACGACCTTTCTCGCCAAGACGCCGGACGGCGAGCCCATCGCGGTGGACTGGGCGGCGGAGGGCGGGCCGCCCGATCCCGTGCTCACCCGCGTGGGACTCCATCATCCCGCCGCCGGCGACATCCAGGTGGCCGCGGAGACCTTCGCGGCGGCGCTGCCCCAGCTCGCGCAGCGCCGGCTCGTCGGCCACGACGTCAAGCACCTGCTGGAATGGTGGATCACGCGCGCCGACGTCCTGCCGGAGATGGAGGATACCGGCGTGGCGGCATACCTCCTCAATCCCGCCCGCTCGAACTACAAGCTCGAGGAGGTCGCGCGGGAGCATCTGGGCGAGGAGGCTGGCGCGGGCCGTCCGGGGGGACGCGCGCGCCTCGTGTGGTCGCTGTGGGAGCAGGAGGCGCGGGAGCTGCGCGAGGCCCAGGTCCGCGCGCTCTACGACGACGTCGAGCGGCCGCTGGTGCCCGTGCTCGCGGTCATGGAGCGCCATGGCATTCGCGCCGATCCCGACCGGCTCGCCGACTTCTCGAAGGAGCTGGACCGTAGCCTCGAGGGCCTCACCCGCGAGATCTACACGCTGGCGGGCGAGGAGTTCAACCTCGGCTCGCCCAAGCAGCTCGCCACCATCCTGTTCGAGAAGCTCGCCCTGCCGCCCCTCAAGAAGACCAAGACCGGGTACTCGACCGACGCCGACGTGCTGGAGCAGCTCGCGGTGGGTCACGCGCTGCCCGCCAAGCTCATCGAGCACCGCACGCTGTCCAAGCTCAAGTCCACCTACGCCGACGCGCTCCCCGGCATGATCAACCCCGCCACCGGTCGCATCCACACGTCGCTGAATCAGCTCGTGGCGGCGACGGGGCGACTCTCGTCGGCCCAGCCCAATCTTCAGAACATACCCGTGCGCACGGAGCTGGGCCGGCGCATCCGCGCCGCCTTCGTGCCCGAGCCGGGCTGGCGCCTCGTTGCCGCCGACTACTCGCAGGTGGAGCTGCGCATCCTGGCCCACGTGTGCGGGGAAGAGAGTCTGGTGGAGGCGTTCCGGCGCGGCGAGGACATCCACCGGCGCACCGCCGCCGAGGTGTTCGGCCTCGCCCTCGAGCAGGTGACGGAGGCGCAGCGCGACATCGCCAAGACCACGAACTTCTCCGTGATCTACGGCGTCACCGCCTTCGGCCTCGCGCGCGGCCTCCGCATCACCTCGAAGGAGGCGCAGCAATACCTCGACCAGTTCTTCGCGCGCCACCCGAAGGTGCGGGGGTGGCTCGATCGCACCGTGAAGCAGGGCCGCGAGCGCGGCTACGTGGAGACCCTGCGGGGCCGGCGGCGTTACCTGCCCGAGCTGCGCAGCGGCAACCCGAACCTCCGCGGCTTCGCCGAGCGCATGGCCACCAACGCCCCGATCCAGGGCACCGCCGCCGACATGATCAAGATCGCCATGATCCGCATGGCCGCCGCCCTCGCGGAGGCCCGGCTGGAAAGCCGCATGCTCCTGCAGGTGCACGACGAGCTCCTGTTCGAGGCGCCGCCCGACGAGGAGGCGCGCCTGAAGGCGCTCGCCGCCGAGGTCATGGAGGGCGCGATGACGCTGGACGTGCCGCTCAAGGTGGACGTCAAGGCCGGCGCCGACTGGGCGCAGGTCTGACAGTGACGCGGGCGTTTCTCCTCGCCGGCCTTACCGGGGGCATCGCGACCGGCAAGAGCACGGTGAGCGCGATGTTCGGCCATCTCGGCTGCCGGGTGACCGACGCCGATCAGCTCGCGCGCGAGGTGGTGGCGCCCGGCCAGCCCGCCCATGCCGCCGTCGTCGCCGAGTTCGGCGCGGAGGTACTGCAGCCCGACGGCTATCTCGACCGCAAGCGGCTCGGGGCCATCGTCTTCGCGGACGCCGAGCGGCGGAAGCGCCTGGAAACCATCACGCATCCCGCCATTCGCACCCGCTGGGATCGGATCCTCCGCGTCTACGAGGAGGAAGCGTTCGCCGGCATCGTCTTCTGGGACGCCGCCCTGCTGTACGAGACGGGCGGCGCCCGGTTGATGGAGAAGATGGTGGTGGTGTTCGCCGAGCCCGCCGTGCAGCTCGAGCGCCTCATCGCGCGCGACCGCTGCTCCGAGGCGGACGCCCGCGCCCGCATCGCCAGCCAGATGCCGGTGGCAGAGAAGGCCAAGCTCGCCGACTACGTCGTCGACAACTCCGGCACCCGAGCGGAAACCGAGCGGCAGGTGCGGGCGGTGCACGAGGCGCTGCTCGCCGATCTCGCCGCGCGGGCGCGGAGCCAGGCATGAGCCCGCGGCGGAACGCGCGGGCCACGGTGCGGCCCGCCGTCCGGCTCGGCCACGGAGGCCCGGGTCGTTCCACCGGCGGCAAGCGCCGCGCCCTCGGTCAGCATTTCCTCCGTGACGAGCATGTCGTGGAGCGCATCGTCGAGCTGGTGCGGCCGGCCGCGGCCGACCTCGTGGTGGAGATCGGCCCCGGCGAGGGCGCGCTCACCGGGCGGCTGGCCGCCACGGCGGGGCGATTCATGGCCTTGGAAGTCGATGCCACGCTGGCCGCACGCCTCGCTGCGCGCCTGGGTTCGGCGCCCACCGTGGAGATTCGCCGCGCCGACGCGCTCGCCTTCGACTGGGCCGGGCTGACCGCGCTCCGCGGGGACGGGCAGGGGCGCATCCTGATCGTGGGCAATCTGCCCTACAGCGTGGGCAAGCCCATCCTGATGGCGCTCGCCGAGGCCGCCCCCGCGCTGGCGGCGGCGGCGCCCACCGAGATGGCGCTGATGCTGCAGAAGGAAGTCGCCGAGCGGGTCGCCGCGCCGCCGGGGGATCGAACGTACGGCAGCCTCTCCGTGCTGACCCAGTGCGCCGCCGACGTGCGGCTGGCCTTCACGGTGCCGCCAGGCGCCTTCCGCCCGCCGCCCCTGGTGGACTCCGCAGTCCTGCACCTCCGCGCGCTGACGCGGCCGCCGGTGCCCATCGCCGACGCACGTCGGTTCCGCTCGGTGGTGCGCGCGGCTTTCTCCCAGCGCCGAAAGAGCCTCGCCAATGCCCTCGCCGCCGGCCTCGGCATCCCGGTGGAGCGGGCGCGCGCGCTCCTCGCCGGCGCCGGCATCGACGCGGGGCGCCGCGCCGAGACGCTCTCGCTCGCCGAGTTCGCGCGGGCCGCCGATCAATTCACCGGCTGATCGCTGCCGCCTCCTAGGCCAAGCGCCGGGCGACGAATTCTCCCTCCCGCGTCCATGTCACCCCGTCGCGCTCGAGCGCGTCCCCGATCCATCGGAACGAGTCGGGCGTGATCTCGGTGAAGCGCCAGCGGGTGGGGACACCGTTCGCGCGGGCGCCGATCTGCACGATGTCCGGGCCGACCCGGCGGCCGATCTGCTCCTCGCGGTGACCGTTGACCGGGTTGATCCACGTGATGCGCCAGCCCTGTACGGTCGGATCCCACACGCGCAGGGTCGTGCCGAACATGTTCATGCCGCGGTCGGGATCGCCCACGCGCTCGGAGCGCGGCGGCATGATCCAGACGTCCTGCACGGCGCGCCCTTCGAGCACCCAGCCGAAGTGCACCTCGCCCTCGAGCCCGCCGGCGCTCACGTCGACGCCGGCGTAGCGGACAACCTGTAGTGCCCAGCGCCCCACCAGCCATCCGTATACGTCGGCCGACTCCGGGATCTCGCGCGCGCGGCCCGGCGCGGCCAGGACGGCGTGAAGGTCGCCTTTGGTTCCCGTCTGTATGGCGGTCATGAGCAGTCCCTCCTGCCCAGTAGACCCCGCCCGCGGCGGCAAGTGAAATCAGGTCGCGGCGGGAAGGACGAACGCGAAGGTGCTGTCGCGGCCCTCCTGACTTTCCACCCAGATGCAGCCCCCGTGGGCCTCGACGAGGCTCGTTCCGCGGTAGAACTTATCGTCGGCCCCTGCACGGAGGGAAGCACGAAGGACGGAGCCGGCTGGCCGACCGCGGCCGGTACGGTGTCGGCAGCTATCGGGTCGTCTACGACTTCGCTGCGGGAGTTGTCAACGTGGCGGCCGCCGGCGCTGCCGCGGGGGCGCTGCGCCCGGCGCCGGTGACCAGGCGGAGGAATCCGGGCGACAGCCGCGGGTCGAGCGTGTCGCGGATGCCGTCGCCGAGCAGATTGAAGGCGAGCACGGTGATGGTGATGGCCAGCCCCGGAAAGAAGGCCAGCCACCACGGCGGCACCAGCGCAGTGATGGAGTCGGCGAGCATGTTGCCCCAGGTTGGCGTGGGCGGCGGCACCCCGACGCCGAGGAAACCGAGGGCGGCCTCGATCACGATGGCGACACCGAGGTGCGTGGTGGCGAGGACGAGGTACGGCGCCACGCACTGGGGCAGGACGTGCTTGGTCATGACCCGCAGCGACGACGCGCCGTTGGCGCGGCCTGCCTCCACGAAGGGCATCTCGCGCACCGAAAGCGCCACCGACCGGATCACCCGGCCGCCGAACGGGATGCGGGTGATGGCGATGGCGAAGATCACCGCTTGCAAGCCCGTGCCGATGGCCATCGAGATGGCCATGGCGAGGATCAGGTCGGGGAAGGATTGCAAGATCTCCATGATCCGCTGGCTCACGAGGTCGAAGCGCCCGCGCAGATAGCCGCACGCGACGCCCCAGAGCGACCCCACCGTCGTGCCGAGGATGACGGCGGAGAAGGCCACGAAGAGCGATGTCCGGGCGCCGTAGATGACGCGGCTCAAAGTGTCGCGGCCGACCTGGTCCGTCCCCAGCAGGCTCTGCGCGTCCGGCGGCTTGTTCATGCGCCGGAAGTCGGCCTTGAGAGGATCGCGCGGGGCCAGGAGCGGCGCCGCGATGGCGACGAAGATAATGAAGAGGCCGACGGCGCCACCCAGCGCGGCCAAGGTGTTGCGGCGGCTGAACCGGCCCAGCTCGCGGAGCAGGATGCGCATCAGCCGAACCGGATGCGCGGATCGAGCCACGCATAGCTGAGGTCGACGAGCACGTTAACGGCCACGAAGATCACGGCATAGAAGAGGACGAGGTTTTGGACGACGATGATGTCGCGCTCGATGACCGCCACGACGAGCGCGCGTCCCAGACCGGGGACGCCGAAGGCCTGCTCCACCGCGACCGAGCCGCCCAGGACGAAGCCCAGCAGGACGCCGGAGATGGTGATGACGGGCAGGAGCGCGTTCGGGAGCGCGTGGCGGAGGACGACCAGCCCCTCGCGGAGGCCCTTGGCGCGCGCCGTCCGCACGAAGTCCTCGCTGATCACTTCGAGGAGGCATGACCGAGACATCCGCGCGATATAGGCGCCCTGAGCCAGGCCCAGGACCACCGCGGGGCCGATCACCATCTGGAAGTTCTGCCAGGGGCTCTCCCAGAACCCGACGATGATGAAGGGGGCCTTGTAGCCGAACCAGAAGAGCAGCGCGAGCACGATCAGCATGCCCAGCCAGAAGCCGGGAATGGCGATGAACAGGATCGACAGGGCCCGGGCGAGGCCGTCCGGAATGCTGTTGGGCTTGAACGCGCTGAGAATCCCCACCGGCAGGCCGACCAGCCAGGAGACGATGAGGGCGAGCACGCCGATCTCGGCGCTGATCGGCCCGCGGTGGGCGATCAGCTCGGCGACGGTGTCACCCCGGAAGAACGACTTGCCGAGACGACCCGCGCCGATGTCGATCAGCCAGCGCCCGTACTGCACGGGCAGGGGGTCGCTGAGCCCGAGATCGGCCATGATGCGGACCCGGTCCTCGGGCTTCATCTGGGCGTGCCCTTCCGCGCCGAGGATCGCGACCAGCGGATCGCCCGGGATGACGCGCAACACCACGAAGATGGTGAGCGAGACGCCGAGCAGGGTACCGAGGGCGTACCCTGCTCGGCGAAGCAGGTACTTCCGCACGCGAGGCGGTCCCGCCTAGGAGGACGCCAGCCAGACGTTGTCCCAGCGGACGACGTCGTAGATCCCGAAGAAGGTGGACGGGTTCTGACCCCGCACCTTGTTGTAATAGGCGTCGTAGATCTGCTCGTACGCGACCGGGATCAACGGCGGGTCGTCCTCCAGAATCTCTTCCGCCTTGCGTACCAAGGTCTTGCGCCGGTTGTCGTCGAGCTCGCGATCCACCTGGGCAGCGAGATCGTGGAAGGCCGGGTTCGTCCACCGGGAGTAGTTCTGCGGGCCGCCCTTGCCGTACCAGGCGCTGAAGATGTCGGACGGGTCCATGAGGGAGGAGACGATGGCGCTGATGGCGAGGTCGAAGTTGCCCGCCTGGGCCTCGTCGAACCACACGGAGGTCTGCACCACGCGCAGGTTGCACTCGACGTTGATGTGCTCCTTCAGCATGGCCTGGATGGCCACCGCCCAGAGCTTGAAGGTAGGGATGTCACGCACGCAGAAGTCGAGGTTCTTGAGCCCCTGGCCGTAGCCCGCTGCCTGCATGAGCTTCCGGGCTTCCTGCACGGCGGGCTTCACGTCCTTCTGGTAGCCGAGCTTCTTCTCGAGCTCGGCCCGCGGCGTGGACATCTCGTGGAACGGATAGACGAAGCCGCCCACCTGCATGGGCGCGGCGTCCTTCACGACCTCGATCAGGGTGGGGCGATCCATGGCGAGGTGAATGGCCCGCCGCACCCGCTTGTCGGCCAGCGCCTTGTTCTTCTCCATGTTCATCCAGAAAGCCTGGATGACCGACTGGTTGAAGTTCGCCGCCGTCACGCCCGGCATCTCCTTGGCCTTGCGCCAAGTGACGGGATCCAGCAGCCGAGCGTAGTCGACCCGCCCGGACAGGAAGGACGCACCCAGCTCCGGCGTGAACGGCAGGAAATGATAGATCTCGAGCTTGTCGACGAGCGGCAGTCCCTTGTTCCAGTAGTCGGGGTTGCGCTCCTGGATCCAGATCTCCTTGTCCTTGCGAGAGACGTGACGGAAGGGCCCCGTGCCGGGGTAGTTCATCACCTGGCGGAGGTTGCCGCCGTTGTCGTCGAGGGACTTCTTCCGCACGATGATGTTCCAGCCGCTCGCGAAGGCGCCCAGCATGTAGGCTCTGGGCCGCGCCTCGGTCAGCCGGAACTCGATGCGGTGGGGATCCAGCACCACGATGTCGCCCACGGTGGCGAAGAGCGGCGTGCGCGGGATGACGACCCCCTTGGGCGGCCGCGCGATGCGCTCGTAGGTGGCCTTGACGTCCTCGGCGGTGAAGTCGGCGCCGTCGTGGAACTTGACGCCCTTCCGCAGATGGAACGTGTAGCGCTTGCCGTCCGGGCTGATGTCGTACTTCCACGCCAGGTCGGGAATGATCGTCTGCCCGTCCTTCGGGCTCCGGCGGAGCAGGGTGTCGTACATCGGGCTCTGCGGCCCGATATTGGCGACGGTACCCGACTGATGGACGTCGAAGTGGGCGGGCGCGTTGTGCACCGCGTAGCGCAGGGTCCCGCCCCGCTTGGCCGCCGGATCGGGCCGGACGGGCGACGGGGTCTCCTGTGCCTCGGCGCGTCCGCGCAGGACGGCGGGGCCCAGGGCGGCGGCGCCGCCGGCCACTCCCGCGGTGCGGAGGAAGGCACGACGGCTCACGGGGGGCTTCGGGCGATCGGGGGTGGTCGGGTCAGACATGGTCAGCACCCTCCTCTGGGGATGTCCCGGCGCGGCAGCGCGTAGGGTGGGGGAAACATACACGACGGGTCGGGGAGATACAAGACGGCGCCCAGCGGCGGCCGCATGCTAACGTGATCCCGTGGAGACCGGCCCCTCCCTGGAGCAGCGGCTCCTCCGGGAGCCGCTCCCTGGCGCCGAGCCCCCACGCGGACGGGCCGCCTTTCCTCCCCTCGCGACCCTCCTCGTCTCGCTCTTCATCGCCTATCACCTGCTCGCGGTGGGCATACACAGCGCGCCGCCGGGCGGGCCCGTCCCGTCGCTCCAGACCTTCTTCGACCGTCACTTTCGCACCGTCGACTACCTCCGCGCCGCAGGAATCGCGCGGAGCTGGCAGGTCTTCGCCCCCGACGCGCCACGCGTGAACGCGTTCGTGCGAGTGCTGGTCGAGGGAACCGACGGCGAGGTCTGGGACCTGGGCCACGACATACTCGGACGCCGGCAGTATCCCTACCTCTTCTACGATCGGATCGCGAAGATCAACCGGCAGATGCTGCGCCGCAAAGACTATCGCCTCACGTATGCCGGTTGGGTCTGTCGCGACTGGGAGCGGATGCATGGGGGTGAGGCCGCGCGGGCGGTACGGCTCCTCCCCGTCCGCACGCGAGTGCCACCTCCTGGCCGGGGGGGCTACGATCCGCGCGGGCTCGACGTGGAGGAGGCCGCGCCGGAGACGTTTCCGTGCGAGAGCACACTCCACGGCCAGCTGCCGCCGAGCTTGCGCGCGCGCTACGGACTGCCGCCGGTCGCCGCGACGTTTCGCGACGTGCCTGCCCGCACGTGGTGGGGCCGGCGCGCGCCTGCTGGCGTGGCGGACGAGTCGGGGGTGGTGACGACGGCGCCCGACCGAAGCCAGGAGCCGCTCGAGTGATCGCGGCACTCGTCGCGCTGGCGCTGCTGCTGGCCTTCTTCATCCTGCGGCACGAGATCTGGACCCGCGTCTTCCTCACCGCCGTCGATCCGCGGCCGGCCGGACTGCTGCGGGTGGCGTTCGGGGGCGTCGTCCTGTGGACCTTCCTCTGCCTCGCTCCCAGCGTGCGGCTCTTCTTCAGCGATGAGGGACTGCTCCTGCCCGCCATGGCGCGCGACGCCTCGCGAAGCCCCCTCCGCCAGCTCTGGGATCCGGTACACGGCTTCGAGCATTGGTGGTCGCCGCTCCAGGCGTTGCTGGGGAGCTCCTCGATTCTCCAGCTGCGAAGCGATCCCCCCCTGACCTTCGCCGTGTACGGACTTGCGCTCGTGAGCGCCGCGCTGATGACCCTGGGCGTCTGGACCACGGTCACCACCGCGGCCACCTGGTTCCTCGGCGAGCAGCTATATCGCTACGACGCCATGTTCACCAACGGGGGCGACCTCGTGATCCGCGCTTTCCTGTTCCTCGCGATCTTCTGCCGCTGGGGAGAGGCCTATTCGGTCGATGCGTGGCGGCGGCGGCGCCGCGAGCTCCTGGGCGGCGCAAGTGGCATCCCACCGCTCTGCGCCATTCCCGCCTGGCCGCTGCGGCTGATGATGGTCCAGCTCGCCCTGATCTACTTCCTGAACGGCTGGCACAAGACCGGTGAAGGCTGGCGCGAGGGCTCGGCGCTCTACTACGCGCTCAATCTCGATCACTTCTACCGTTTCCCCGCGCAGGGGGTGGTGGCGTCGCTGCAACAGCTGGGCGTGCTCCCCCTGGCGACGTGGATCACGCGGGGGTGGGAGCTCTGCTTCCCGCTCGCGCTGCTCGGCGCCGCGCTGCGGGGGTACGAGGCCGACCGCCGCGCGGGGACCTGGCCGACGGCCGGGTCCGCCCGACGCATCGCCTCCTGGCTCCTCCTCGCGGCGGCGGGCGCCGCCGCCGCCGCCATCCTCGAACCCCTGCCCGCGTTGGCGACGGGAGGCGCGGCGCTCGTGCTCCTCCTGCTCTACCGCACGGCCCGCGCGCGCTTCCCCGGCGTTGTCCGCTTCGTCCTGGACTGGGTGCTCGGCAAGCGCATCTGGCTCGTGTTCGGGCTCGCGCTGCACCTCGGGATCGATCTCGGGATGAACATCGGCACCTTTCCCCAGGTGATGATGGCGGTGTACCTCGCCTGGCTCAGCGCTCCCGAGATCGAAGCGCTCTGGCGCGTCGTGCTCCGGCGCGCCACTCCGGTCACGGTCCGCTATCATCCTGACGAAGCGAGCGTGCGCCAGGCGGCCCTGCTCCGTCTGCGCGAGCATGGGCCGATCGAGTTCGTCGCCGATTCCACCGTGGAGCCCCGATCTCTCCACGTGGACTCTCCCGCTCGGAGCGACGGCCTTCGCGGCGCGGAGGCCGCACTCGCCCTCGTTCCCGTATTCCCCGCGCTCTGGTGGCTCAGGCCCTTCCGGCGACTGGCCCCCTTGCGGGGGCCCGCCGGCCGTCTCGCGCTCCGGCGGCTGGGATCGAAGGCGTAAGGCCGCGTCAAACAACGCCGGGCGCAGGTCCGCCAATCTTTGTGCCGAGTGGGGCGGGTGATACCCTGAATGGACCGCCGTGAGCACCGCATTCCGCCCTGAGCCCGTGCCCATCGATGTTCCCGCCGAGCCCGCGGTGCGTCTCATCCCGCTCGGGGGACTCGGCGAGATCGGCCTCAACATGATGCTGATCGAGTCCGGCGAGGACATCGTGGCCATCGACTGCGGGCTGCTCTTTCCCGACGACGAGATGCCGGGGGTGGACTACGTCATTCCCGACTTCACCTACCTCCACGAGCATCGCGACCGGTTCCGGGCGGTGATCCTTACCCACGGACACGAGGACCACATCGGGGCCCTCGCATATCTCCTGCGGGACTTCGATGTGCCCGTGTACGGCACGCCGCTCACGCTGGCCATCGCGAGACACCGGCTCGCCGAGCACGGCTTGCTCGAGCGCGCCGACCTCCGCGCCTACCGGCCGGGCGACACCATCCACGTGGGCTCGTATCAGATCGAGCCCATCCGGGTGACCCACTCCATCGCGGACGGCATCGGCCTGGCCATCGAGACCCCCGTGGGCGTGATCGTCCACACCGGCGACTTCAAGCTCGATCCTCATCCCGTGGACGGCGCGCAGGCGGACTACTCCCGCTTCGCCGCGCTGGGCGAGCGCGGGGTGCTCTGCCTCTGCTCCGACTCCACGAACGTGGGCCGGCCGGGCCGGACGGGATCCGAGACCGAGGTGGGCGCCGCGCTCCGCGGTCGCTTCCAGGCCGCGCCCGGCCGCATCATCGTGGCCACCTTCGCCTCGCACATCCACCGCATCCAGCAGGTGCTCGACCTCGCGGCGAGCTGCTCACGCAAGATTGCGCTCCTCGGCCGAAGCATGGCCGCCAACGTCAGCGTGGCGGCCGAGCTGGGCTATCTGAAGGTTCCCGAGGGCGTGCTGTGGCCCCTGGAGGATCTCGCCGAGCTTCCCGCCCATCGGCAGGTCATCCTCTCCACCGGGAGCCAGGGCGAGCCGAACTCGGCCCTGTCCCTCATGGCCGCGGGCGAGCACAAGCACTTCACGGTCGGCGACGGCGATCTGGTGATCTTCTCGTCGCGGGTGATTCCGGGCAATGAGCGGGTGATCGGGCGCCTCATCAACGCGCTCCTCCGCCGCGGGGCCGAGGTGCTGTGGGAGGACGTGGCCTTTGTCCACGTGTCCGGCCACGCGAGCCAGGACGATCTCCGCCACATGCTCGAGCTCACACGCCCCCGCTACTTCATGCCGGTGCACGGCGAGTTCCGCCACCTGCTCCAGCACGCGCGACTCGCCGAGGACGCGGGCGTGCCCGCTGATCACATCTTCCTGGTGGAGGATGGGCTCGGACTCGAGCTGACGAAGTCCGGCGCGCGGGTGCTCGGGCCCTACCCCGCGGGGCGGGTGTTCGTGGACGGCAAGGGGATCGGCGACGTGGGGTCCGTGGTGCTGCGGGACCGGCAGATCCTCGCCGAGGCGGGCATGGTGGTGGTGGCGCTCACCATCGATCGCGACACGGGCGCCATCGTGGCGGGACCCGAGATCGCCTCCCGCGGGTTCGTCTACATGAAGGAGTCCGACGACCTGATGGCGGAGGTCAAGGAAGCGGTCCGCGAGGCCATCGCACAGCGCGAAGAGCCTGAAGTCCTCGACCGGGAGCTCTTCGGCGCCCGGGTGCGGAGCGCCGTGCGACGATTCATCAACCAGCGCTTCCAGCGCAAGCCCATCGTGATCCCCGTGATCATGGAAGTGTGAGGCGGGAGGCCCACATGGCAGCCGGCAAGATCGTGGACGCGGGCGTGGAGGCGGCGCCCGCCCGCTCGACCCCGACGGCAGAGGCGCGGCGTCGTCACGCCCGCTCTCGCCGCCCAGGAGGCGACGGGCGCTGGGTGCGAGAGGTCAAGGGCATCCTGGCCCTGGCGCTCGCCGGGTTCGCCCTGGTGGCGCTCTACGCCTTCGATCCCAACCGGCACCCGCTAGACCAGTCGAGCCCGGTGGGCCCGGTAGGCCTCTGGCTGGGCTGGGCGGCCTTCTGGGCCTTCGGCTATGCGGGCTATGTCTTCCCGCTCCTCCTGATTCTCTACGGCGCCGGAGCCTTCGTCCGCGCCCCGCTTGCGCGGGGCTGGCCGGGGCTGGCCGGGCTGATCCTTCTGCTCGTGAGCGTGACGGGCATGCTCGCCCGCGCCTCCGACACGCTCGCCGAGCTGCGCATTCACAAGGGCGGCATGCTCGGCTGGCTGGTGAACGAGGCGCTCAGCGTCTCCATCGGCGCCGTGGGGACCTGGATCATCCTGCTCGCCATTTTGCCCGTCGCCGCCCTCTTCATCACCCAGGCCTCTCTCCGCACGCTTGGCGCCGCCATCCAGGCCCGCTGGAACGCATGGCGAGGCGGATCCTCAGCGGGCAGCCCTAACCGACTGGACCACGGTCAACATGCCGAGAGGCATGTTGATTCCAAAGACGAAATCGACGCACACGCTGCCGAGCGCGCGTTCACTCCCCCTCCGCTGATCGTGAAGGAGCCGCCGAAGCCCAAGTCCACCCTCGCGGAGAAGGGACTGGCCTGGCAGGAAACCTTCGACTTCGGCTCCGGCGGCGCCCAGTCGTTCAAGCTGCCCGCGGTGGGCGCGCTCCAGGCGCCGCCCGCCTCGGCGCTCAGCCGGACGCGCGAGGAGATGGAAGCAAACGCGGCCACGCTCAAGAGGAAGCTCGCGGACTTCGGCGTGGACGGTCACATCGTCCAGGCCAGCCCCGGCCCCGTGATCACCTCGTACGAGTTCGAGCCTGCCGCCGGGGTGAAGGTGAGCCAGGTCGTGAATCTCGCCGACGACCTCGCCCTGGCCATGAAGGCGGCGGCGGTCCGCATCATCGGCCCCATTCCGGGGCGCGGCACGGTGGCGGTGGAGGTGCCGAACCCGGAATCGGCGACGGTGTACCTGCGGGAGATCCTCGTCTCCCCCGAGTTCGTGGAGACCAAGGGCAAGCTGCCCCTGGCGCTCGGCAAGGACACCACCGGCAACCCCGTGGTGTCCGACCTCACGAGCATGCCGCATCTGCTCATCGCGGGCTCCACCGGCAGCGGCAAGAGCGTGGGGCTCAATACCATGATCTGCTCGCTCCTCTACAAGGCCACGCCCGCCGACGTCCGGTTCTTGTTGATCGACCCCAAGCGGCTCGAGCTGGGCATCTACGAGGGAATCCCGCATCTGCTTGCCCCCGTCGTCACCGACGCCAAGGAAGCGGCGATGCGGCTCAAATGGATCGTGGGCAAGATGGACGAGCGCTACAAGCAGCTGCAGGCCAAGGCCGTGCGGAACATCGAGGGCTACAACAAGGAGGTCGGGCCCGAAGAGCGGCTGCCCTACTGGGTGGTGGTGGTGGACGAGCTGGCCGACCTCATGATGGTATCCGCGGGCGAGGTGCAGAACTCGCTGGTGCGGCTGGCCCAGATCGCGCGCGCGGTGGGGATACACTTGATCGTGGCCACCCAGCGCCCTTCCGTGGACGTCGTCACCGGCCTCATCAAGGCCAACTTCCCCACGCGCATCGCTTTCCAGGTGGCGTCCAAGGTGGACTCGCGCACCGTGCTCGACGCCAACGGCGCCGAGCAGCTGCTCGGCAAGGGCGACATGATCTTCGTGCCCCCGGGCGCTTCTCGACAGATGCGCGTGCACGGCGCGTGGGTCGCCGACAACGAGGTCAAGGCCATCTGTGAGTTCCTGCGCACGCAGGGCTCGGCCGTGTACGAGAAGGTGGAGATGCCCACCGCGGACGCAGAGGCGGGCGGAGGCGATGGGGAGGATCGCGATGACATCTACTGGGACGCGGTGAATCTCGTCATCGCCCAGCGGGCCGCGTCCATCTCCTTCATCCAGCGCCGGCTGGGCCTGGGGTATCCCAAGGCCGCCCGGTTCATCGACATGATGGAGCAGGACCGCATCATCGGCCCGGGGCAGGGGGCCAAGCCGCGCGAGATCCTCGTGGGGCCCGAGTACCTGGCCAAGCACGGGCGATGAGACGCCGAGGTCCCCGAGGACTGCTGCTCGTCGCCGTCGCGCTCCTGCTGGCCGCGGGCCCCGCCGGAGCGCAGACGCTCGACGAGGTGGTGTCCGGCCTCGAGAGCACCTACGGGCGCATCACCGATCTCAAGGCGGAGTTCACGCAGGTGTCGCACAACAAGAGCCTCGGGCAGGACATCCGCGCGGAGGGGACGGTGTTCCTCAAGAAGGGCGGCAAGCTGCGCTGGGACTACAAGAGCCCCTCGCCGCAGCAGATCGTCTCGGACGGCACCAATTTCTGGGTGTACACACCGGAGCTCAACCAGGTGAACAAGGGCGAGGCACCCAAGGCGCTGGCCGGGCCCGCCGGCTCGTTCCTCGCCGGACTGGGGCGCGTGCGCGACGAGTTCACGGTGCGCTTCCTCAACCCCGCCGCCCGCGTCGACGCCGCGGGACGGCCTGTGCTCGACCTCACGCCCAGGAACCCCACGCCGCTGCTTCAGCGGCTCGTCCTGACCGTCGATCCCAAGGACTACATCGTCCGGCAGGCCGTGCTCTACGATCAGCTCGGGAACACCGTGACGATGCAGTTCACGCGCGTGACGCCCAATGCCGGGCTGCCCGACAGCCTGTTCACCTTCGTCCCGCCCAAGGGCGCGGCGGTAGTGCCGTTGAACCCGCGGTAAGATACCCCCATGGCCGCCGAGAACAGCTTCGACATCGCCTGCAAGGTGGACATGCAGGAGGTCGCCAACGCCGTGAATCAGGCGAAGCGGGAGATCGAGACCCGCTACGACCTCAAGGGTGCGAAGAACGACATCACGCAGGAGAAGATGGACCTCGTTCTCATGTCGGGCGACGAGATGAAGCTCAAGGCGGTGCTGGACATCCTGCAGTCCAAGCTCCATCGCCGCGGGGTGGACCTCAAGGCGCTGACCATCGGCGATCCCGAGACCGCTGCCGGCGGTACCCTCAAGCAGAAGATCACGCTGCAGGACGGCATTCCCATGGAGAAGGCCAAGGAGATCGTGCGCCTCATCAAGGACTCGAAGATCAAGGTGCAGGCCTCGATCCAGGAAAAGCAGGTGCGTGTCTCCGGGAAGAACCGCGACGATCTACAGGCGGCCATCGCCCTCGTGAAGGGCAAGGACCTGGGCGTCGCGCTTCAGTTCACGAACTACCGCTCTACCTGAGCTGGCCCCAGCCGCGGTGGCCCCGGCCGGCGTCGGCCTCCCGATTACACGGGCGCCGGGCCTCCGGCGCCCGTGTCCTTTCCGCGCCCGGTCACGAATTACCGCTTAACGAGAGTCCACTTCTCTCGCTCCCTCCAAGGCCACCGGTCTGGGGCGCTAAAGCGGGTTGAGGGGCGGCGCGCAGCCTATCACCTGTCGAAATTGGATACACATCTTCAT
>Ga0209382_10000701_pt1 | contig 54232 bp, 50 predicted proteins | sample SoiMetdeltSBSDD5_FD_187599 | JGI IMG/M metagenome (GOLD analysis project Ga0209382, IMG submission 187599) | Bulk soil microbial communities from a Populus tree surrounding site in Tennessee, USA - Soil MetaG P. deltoides SBSDD5 (SPAdes) (version 2) | ecosystem: Environmental > Terrestrial >...
TTGCTGATGTGTGCCGGGGGGCTGATAGCGGCGGCTTTCCCGTTGCGCTACATCGGTTTAGGACTGTCCTTTGTGGAGGCACTGCCCGCCGGCCATCCGGCGCGCCAAGCGGCCACCCAGGCGCAGACCGGCTTCGCCGACGGCATCCTGTCGCCCACCGAACTGCTGGTACAGGGGCCCGCTGTGACCTCCCGTCAGGAGGAACTCACCCGCCTGCAACAGTCGCTGGCACAGGTACCGGGTGTCGCCGCGGTGATCGGGCCAGGCGACGACGCCATCCCCGAGGCGCTCAAACTCTTCCACGCACCCGACGGCACCGCCGCCCGCTATCTGCTTGTCTTGTCCGACCCACCCCTGGGATCACAAGCCGTGCACACCCTCTCGCGCCTAGAAGACGACCTACCCGACCTGGTGCAAAAGGCTGGCCTGACCGGCGTGCAAACCAGCCTCGGTGGCGACACCGCCATCGCCCAGGTCATCATTGACCGGACCATGGACGATCTCAGTCGCATCGCCATCGCCGCCCTGCTGGCCAACCTGCTCTTCCTCATGCTGTTCCTGCGGGCGCTCGTGGTGCCGATCGTCCTGCTCGCCTGCAGCGTGCTCGCAATCGGTGCCACGCTCGGCTTGACCACCTGGCTGTTTCAGGACATCCTCGGCGGCGATGGCCTGACCTTCTACGTGCCGTTCGCCGCCGCCGTCCTGCTCGTCGCCCTCGGCTCGGACTACAACATCTTCGGCATCGGCCCGGCCTGGAAGGAGGCCAGGGCGCGGTCACTGCGCGGGGCTCTGGCGCACACGCTGCCGCAATCGGCGCGCGCCATCCGCACCGCCGCCATCACCCTGGCGGTCAGCTTCGGCCTCCTCGCCATCGTGCCGCTACGGCCGTTCCAGGAACTCGCCTTCGCCTTGTCCGTTGGCATCCTCATCGACGCCTTCATTGTCCGCTCACTTCTTGCACCGGCACTGCTCACCGTCATGGGATCATTGGCCGACCCACCAACTGTTCCACCGGCAGACCAGCAAACGCCGCCGTCACCTGCAGCCAAGCAGGTAGCCGAACCAGCCGCTTGATCCTACTGGACGCTGGAGAAAGCCGGCTGGGCAAACGACGTGCGCTGGCCCGCACCGCAACGTTTGCGAGCACGCGCCCGACAGGTCGCTGTCCTGCCCACCCTGTTCTGCCTTTCTCATCGCCGCAAACTCGTCACCACGGTGTTTCACGGAGACTTTCGAAGATTTATTGGTTATGCACCGAAATGCTCCTGGCGCTTTCGTACAAATGAGCGCACTTTTGATAGATGAGTGGAAGAATTTATCAATATGACCGGGACCTTCAGGCGACCATTGTCGAGGAGCTTCTTTGCGATCCCGGCATCGAGGCCGCGCAGATCAGGGTGTCGGTAAGCGGCGGTGCGGTGCGGCTGTCCGGCGAGGTGCCGAGCCGACCGGAGAAACTTGCGGCGACCCGATCGGCCATGCGGGTTCGCGGTGTCAAGGCGGTGGCCGACGAAATGACGGTGACCAGGCACGCATGATTGCGGCTGCGTCATTTCTGCCCAAGGGCGTAGGATGGACGTAATCCGGGAGACGACATCACAGTTGAGGTGCCAGCCAGGCCGGCTCTTTAAGGACATGTGATGTCAAAACCTCAATATGCGCCGAATCTTCTGGTATTGGTGCCGTCATCCGCAAGACCGTCCACGCAGCGCCTGTGGATCGCATCGAACGGTGCGCACAGCGGCCTGCTTGATGGCGCGTGGTGGCCCAGGTCCCATGATGCCGCGGCAGAGCTTCCCGGGCTGATTATGATCATCGATGGCGCCCGCGGCACCGTCGTCCGTCTTGTGCTCGCGGCTGATGGCTGGGACAGACACCCGCGTCGATTGATGATGGGCGGTCGCCTCCTGCTGCTGGACTATTTCGCCAGTCAGCCCGCCTCCCTGCTCACCGCTTTCTGCGCCGGCGGTGACCGCGTAGATCTTCTGGTGTTGCCGCCGGAGACCGCGCCAGACAAGGCGCACGCCGCGATGACGATGATCGCCGTCGGCTCGAATCGCCTCACCGCACCCTATCGACGGTGAGCGGCGCTCACCGCACCCTGCTCACGCCACAGCCGCTGCGGTCCGCAGCCGGTATCAAGTTATGCACCTGGAGGTAGGCAATGAACCGCGCCAACAAGACCGCAGTGAAGACAGTTATGGCACCGACCGCCTGGGCCGAGCCGTCGCTGCCCGATGGCGGGTTGCCCAGCGTGTTCACGGTGGGGTCTGCGGCGAAGCCTGCCAAGGCGGTCTCGGTCGGGATACTGAGCACCTATCCGCCTACCCAATGCGGTCTGGCCACGTTCACCACATCGCTGATGGTGGGGCTCATCGCCGACGACCCGAGCCTGTTCGTGGGCATTGTCCGGGTCGGGCCGACTGCACCGTCCTTTCACGACCAAGATGTCGCCCACGTCCTTTCCTCCGATTCGGAGGCGGAGAGCCAGGATGCGGCGCGGGCTTTGAACAAGTTTGATGTGGCGATCATCCAGCACGAGTACGGGATCTACGGCGGAGCCGACGGCGAGCAGGTGCTTGACATTCTGGAGCTGATCCAGGTGCCGGTCGTCCTCGTGGTGCACACGGTCCTTGCCATGCCCAGCCGCCGTCAGCGCTACATCCTCGAGACGTTGACCCAGTCCGCCGATTCCGTGGTGACGATGTCGGCGACCGGCCGCCGCAGGCTGCTCGACGACTACCGGGTGGAGCCGCGCAAGCTCAGGCTGATCCCGCACGGTGCCCCGGCCACGACAGACCTCGATCGGGTCCCGCGCACGGTAGATCGGGAGCGCCCGATGGTGCTCACCTGGGGCCTGCTCGGCCCGGGCAAGGGCATCGAATGGGGCATCGACGCGCTGTCCGCGATGGATCCGCAGCGTCCCAGACCGAGGTATGTCGTGGCCGGGCAGACGCATCCTAAAGTGGTTGCCCAGCAAGGTGAGCGCTATCGCGAGTCCCTGACCGAGCGTGCTGAACGGGAGGGCGTTGCGCACCTGGTGGAGTTCGAGCCCGGCTACCTCAGCGCGGAACGCCTGCGTGACCTGCTGCGCGACGCCGATGTGGTCCTGCTTCCCTACAACTCTGATGAGCAGGTCACCTCGGGTGTCCTGACCGAGGCCATGGCGGCCGGGGTGCCGGTGGTGTCGACGGACTTCCCCCACGCGGCCGAGCTGCTCGCCGATTCGCGGGGAGGTTTGCTGGTACCCCATAAGGATCCCGCGGCGATAGCGGCCGCCCTGATCAGGATCATCGCCGAACCCGGTCTCGCGCAGGCGATGTCCACGCACAACACGAGTCTGACATCGCTGATGGACTGGCCCACCGTGGCCGGGCAGTATCGCCGCTTGTTCGAGGCGTTGTTGCGGCGGTCGTCTGTGTCGAGCCGGTGAGCCCCGCCCTCCAGGCGGCATTCGCCCACATCCTGCGTATGTCCGACTCCACCGGCCTGTTCGAGCACGCACAGGGGGCGGTGCCGCGCCGCAATCACGGCTACTGCGTGGACGACGTCGCGCGTGGCCTGGTGGTTCTGGGCCGGGAACCCCACTTGAGCACCGAGCTGCACCGGCTTACCGAGCGCTATCTGGCGTTCGTCTCACACGCCCAGATCCACACCGGCGCGGTACATAACAGGCTCGGGTTCGACCGGCGGTGGAGCGACAGCGCCGGGTCGGGTGACTGGTGGGGGCGCGCACTGTGGGGCCTCGGGACGTTGGCGGCGCGTGGCCAGCATGGCTGGATTCGCGACGAATCCTTGTCCCGCTTTGAAATCAGCGCCGTGCACCGCTCGCCGTCGCGGCGGGCGATGGCCTTCGCCGCGCTCGGCGCCGCCGAGGTGCTCGGCCGGTACGCCGGGCACCGTCTCGCACAGGCTCTCCTGGCGCAAGCCGCTCGTGCCATCGGCCGGCCGACCGGCGATCCGCGCTGGCCATGGCCGGAGAAACGGCTCTACTACGCCAATGCCATCCTGCCCGAGGTGTTGCTAGCCGCCGGCCAGGCCCTCGGCGACCCCGCGCTCATCGACGACGGCTTAGCTTTGCTGTCGTGGCTGCGCAAGGTGGAGACCCGGGACGGGCACCTGTCGGTGACCCCGGTCGGTGGGTGGTCAAGGGGTGATGGCCGGCCCGGCTTCGATCAGCAACCGATCGAGGCCGCCTCCCTGGCGGACGCCTTCGCCCGAGCCTTCGCTGTCACCGGCGATCCTGTTTGGACAGATGGTATCCGGATGAGCGTCGCGTGGTTCATGGGGGACAACGACATCGGCAAGCCGGTGATGAACGCCGACACCGGTGGTGGCTGTGACGGCTTGGGCCGCGGCGCGGTGAGCCTGAACCAGGGCGCGGAGTCGACGCTGGCCCTCATCTCCACGCTTCAGCATGAAAAAAGCCTGAAAAGGAAGGAACCGTGAACGATGGTCTGCTGAGGTTGCCGCCCCGCCTGCGAGCCGACCCGCGCAGGGTGATCGCCAAGTTGTTCGTGCCCGGCGAGGAGGCCTCCGACAGCCAGTCGCGGGTGTACCAGGTCGTCGAGCGCGTGCGAGGGCTGACCGAGGGGCAGGTAGACACCGGGCTCGATGTCGTCCGTGCCGGATTTGCCGCCAGGCATCGCGACTTTGACGACATCCTGGAGCGGCACGCGTCGCTCGTATCGGCCCGTTTGCATGAGACTCAGCAGTTCACCAGGCAGCGGCGTCTGCTCTTGGGGGCGTACCTGACGCACGAGTTCTCGGTGGAGGCAGCGGCCCTGTGCAATCCGTCCATGGTGAAACATCCGGACCAGTCCGGAGTACCCCATGGAAACACCCGATTCCTGATGAGTGTGCGCGCGATCGGGGAAGGGCATCTGTCCTCGGTGGAGTTCCGCACCGGTATCGTGTGGCCGGGCGGGATCGCGGTCGACGACCCTGGAAGGCTTCTGGCGGCGGGCACGCGCACCACGCGTGACATCGAAAAGGCCATGATGGTCAACCGCCTCGAAGACCTGGGGATCGATCCCGCCACCGCCGGTCAGGTGCTCTCGGAACTGCCGGACGTCTTCACCGAGGAGATGCTGCGGCTGGCCATGGCGGACCTTCATCCCCACCTGCTCGCACGGCAGGCCGTGCAGAACGCGGTGCAGTGGGTCGGTTACGTCGTGTCGAGCCAGTACGATCTGACCTTTCCTCCGGGAACGCCGGTCGGCGAGCAGCTGATCTGGCCGAGCGGCGCCGCGGAGAGCCATGGCATGGAGGACGTGCGGCTGGTGCGCTTCGCCGACGACGGCGGAACCGTCTTCTACCACGGCACCTACACAGCATATGACAGCGACCATGTCGCACCACATCTGCTTACCACGCAAGACTTTCAGACCTATCGGGTAGGTCCGCTGTCCGGGCCGGCCGCCCGGAACAAAGGCATGGCATTGTTTCCCCGCCGTGTCGGCGGCCGATATCTAGCACTGTCTAGATGGGACAGAGAGAACATCAGCCTTTCCGCTTCATCCGACGGCCTGTATTGGGAGCGCGGGCCGATCGTCCGCTCCACCATCGACCCCTGGGAGTTCATCCAGGTCGGCAACTGCGGCTCACCGATCGAGACCGAAGCCGGCTGGCTCGTTCTGACGCACGGTGTCGGTCCAATGCGGACCTATAGCATCGGCGCGATCCTGCTGGACCTCGACGAACCGCATCGTGTGCTTGCCGAGACCGCTTCGCCGCTGCTTGAGCCCGATGCGGATGAGCGCGACGGATACGTGCCCAATGTCGTCTACTCCTGCGGCGCCCTCCTGTCCGATGATGTGCTCACCATTCCTTACGGCATCAGCGATGCGGCCATCGGCTTCGCCCAGGTCGGGCTCGCGACGGCACTCGAAAGGATGCGGCGCAAGACCGCGTAGGCGTCAGCAAGCTCCACGTCCTAGCCGGAACCTGTATCAACGCGAACACCGACATAGGTTGGCTAGCCTAATTGGAGGTTCCCAATGGACTGGAACACCGTGCTGACCACTAGCCTGATCTACTCAGTGGTTGCCGTTGTCCTGTTCAGCGCGATCTTGTTGGGCGGCGTCCTGACCGCCCGGGACGCGATGGTCCAGGACTACCCGCCGGCCATCCAAGAGCGATTCGGGCCCAAGAGCCCCCGTGGTGAGCGGGTCGCGCGCGTGCTAGGCGTGCTGATGGCACTGCTGATGCTCGGCATCGCGATCGGCGGGATCGCCACTCTAAAGGACCGCCTCGGCGGCGACATCGGGTTCTGGCCCGGTTTCGTCTTCGGCAAGGTCCTGTTAATCGTGATCAACATCTTCGACCTGGTGGTGCTTGACTGGCTGCTGTTCTGCTGGATCCAGCCATCCTTCATGGTGCTGCCCGGCACTGAAGGCATGCCAGAATATCGCGACTGGAAGTTTCACCTAAAGGTGTTAGTACCACGCCCGGTGCCGTGGCCGCTGTTGTTCATTCCTGGATATGGCCTGGTGGTTGGCGGGGCAACGGTCGTAGTCGAAGCATTGCAATGATCGCGATGGTCCTTGAGGGGTGCCTCAGCTCAGCGATCGCGACGCTGGCGCTGATGCGCGAGGGAATCTCTGGGTGCGCGTGCCGATCAGGGTCGTGGTTCTGTGGAATCGATTTGATCAAATTGGCATTGCCTGACGTCGATGATCGGCAATAGCATTCGCATCACCGGCCGCCATCGGCGCGGCGCGGAGTCGGACGGCCTGCGGGTTGGTGTGGATGAGCGGCCGCCGCCTTATCTTGCGGGGATCTGCACGGCGATCTCGCCGCCCAGCCTCGCGTCGCCGGCCAGACGGAGGTCATCGCCGCTCCAGAACCGGCCGGCGTCGTACCAATGGGCCCGGCGGCGCCCCTGGGGCAGCAGCCCCATCGCCTCGTAGGTGATCGCGACGACCTCGGCGCAGTACGCGGTCTCCAGGGCGGGGCTCGGGCCGCCCCGCCTGAGCCTCGGCAGCCGGCCGTGCAGCCAGCGTCTGGCGAGCCTGGCGGTGGACGGGAACGGTGTGCCGTCCAGGCGGGCGATGGTACGCAAGACCGCGTCCTCGATCTGCCGGGTGACCGGGTGGCGCAGCTGACGCAGCCAGGCCCGCTGCCCGTACCTGTTGCCCCACACGATTACCGCCGCACGCAGGTCGTGAAGTTGCACGCCGCGCTGGTGGGTGCCGGTCCACAGGTCGGGCAGGGAACGGCCGAGTTCGGCGTGCCACATCAGCGGCGGCAGGTCTTCGAGCACGACAGACATGCCGACGTGGTTGACCGGGCTGTTGGTGGTCAGCTGGATGGCGCGGTCGGCGGAGCTACGGCCCCGAAACAGCCACACGTCACCCGTGCGCGTCAGGTCGATCGCCTCGTCTAGGGTGATCCGCGTACCGGGCACTGATGTAGCCTATGCAGGTGCGGTGGTGGAAGATAGCGGGACTGGCCGCCTTCGTCGGGGTGGCGGCCACCGGCGTGGTGATCGTGAGGGCGGAGCGGCGACGGCGCGCGTACACGCCAGAGCAGATACGAGCACGACTCCACACCCGTCTAGCAGAGGCATCGCGTACCACCGACTGATCTCCAATCACCCTCCACGGTCTTCGCGGCACCGCCCATGATCGTCACGGAGTCCGAGCGGGACGTTTCCGCGAGCCACCCGGCGCCCCGGAAGGTATCCAATCAGGAGTGTTAATCCCCGTCGCGACTGCGGGCCCGCCGGACTGTCGCGCTTGGCGGGCGCGTCTTTCCTGAAGCGCACCACACGGCCGTCTTCACGATGCGCGAAACCGAAGATCAGCTGTACGTGGCCTTTCGGGCTGTTGACGATTTCGATGTGAGCGTCCAGGTGACCGCTGGTCTCAACATTGGCTTGGCGCCATGATGCCAGTCGGTGAGGCCTTGCGCCGCCTGTAATCGCTTGCGCCGAAACGGTTGGCTGCGTCGTATGTCACGTGTGTCCGGTCCGCCACCCGCTACGGCCCGGTGCGGCCCATACCGCCCAGCGCCCATCACGGCGACAACGACAAAGTGACACCCTTCACTCTCAGGTAATGGGCTCCTATGCCATGGTCCGTTACACTTGATCACCTGACCGAGCGTCGAAAAGGAGGCGAAAACATGACGCGCAAGCTAACCATCAACGACAACAAGATGAAGGCCGTAGGTGGCCTGGCCGCCGCCATCGTGGGCTTCACCGGCCTATTCGGCCCCGGCAACACCACACACCAGACCACACCCACGGCCCTCACTCCCGCCGCCACCGCGGCAGTGCAACAGGCGCCAGCGCCACCAGCCGACAACACGCCGGCACCCGCCGCCCCCGCCGTGGTGACACAGGCCGCAGCAGCCGCACCCGCCGAAACCGCGCCGACCCCGGTGGCAGGTCTACCAGACCCAAATGAACAACGCCAAGAAGATCGTCGACACGGCCAAGAGCATGGGCCTGGACCAACGCGCCCAGACCATCGCCATGGCCACCGCCATGCAGGAATCCAACCTGCACAACCTGGCCTCGACGGTCATCCCCGAGTCGCATGAGTACACCGACGAGGGCGAGGGCTCCGACCACGACAGCGTCGGTCTGTTCCAGCAACGCCAGAACTGGGGCGACACCAAGGACCTGATGACCCCGGAGACCTCCACGCGCAAGTTCCTCGAAGCCCTGGTACAGGTGCCCGGCTGGGAGAAACTGCCGGTGACCGTGGCCGCCCAGAAGGTACAGGTATCGGCCTACCCCGACGCCTACGCCAAGCATGAGGCGCGCGCCACCCAGATCGTGGACACCCTCAACAAGTAAGCACCCTCAACAAGCAACACAGCACGAGCCGGACACAACCATGTGTCCGGCTCTTCTGCTATCCGAATGGGCTAGTTGAAATGCTGGGCGGCGTGCTCGAGCGCTATCAGCTGGTCACGGATGTCGTTGGTGACCTCGACCCGCTCGCCAGTGGCCGAATCGGTAAGGGTGACAACACATCTAGCGTTGACGGCGACGTCGTGCGCGGAGCGGATCCGGACCGAGAGCGTGAACGAATCGGGATGGACCTCGCAGACGCTGGCCGAGGCGACGCTCTCAGGCTCGGCCGAGGCCAGACGATCGGTGGGCGGCAGGGCAGGCGTGCGCTTGGCGAGCGTGAGACCTGGGCGCTGCAGTAGCGCGCAACGCTGAAGGTAGGCCTCGGTTGCGGAGTCGATCCAGGCCGACAGGGCCTCAGGGGTGATCGGTCCAGAGACCGGAATGTGTTGGCGGACCACCCAGCGCGAAACGAGTGTGCTCACGCGACCACGTTAGCCAAGACCGGCGCGCCGGGCGCGGGATTTTACTCGCGAGTAATGTGAGCGGTATGGGTACCACACATGAGGTTATGAACCAACCGCCTCCACTGGTGGATTACGACATGTTCGCCACCGACCAGGCCCTGGTCGACGGCGTCGAGCTTTACGGTGCCCACGGGGCGGCGCAGGAGCTGTCCGCGGTCGGTCGCGTTGCCGGCTCGGCGCACGCGCTTGAGCAGGCGCGCCTGGCCCACGTCAACCCGCCGATCCTGCGGACACACGACAGGTTCGGATTTCGCATTGACGAGGTTGAGTACCATCCAGCGTGGCACGAGCTGATGAGAAACGCGGTCGGGTTCGGGGCGCACGCCACCGCCTGGGTCGACGAGCGTCCGGGCGCGCATGTGCGGCGTGCGGCGGCCGCGTACATCGGTGCCCAGCTCGAGGCGGGGCATGGCTGCCCGATCTCCATGACCTACGCGATCGTGCCCGCGCTGCGGCACGAACCGTCTCTCGCGGACAGGTACGAAAGCAAGCTGGCGTCAAGGATTTACGACTTCGGGCTGCGCGAGCCGGCTGCCAAGGACGGGCTCATCGCGGGGATGGCGATGACGGAGAAGCAGGGCGGGTCGGATGTGCGGGCCAATACGACCCGGGCGGTGCCGGCGGCGGATGGCACCTACCTCCTGACCGGGCACAAGTGGTTCTGCTCGGCGCCGATGAGCGACCTGTTCCTCGTGCTCGCCCAGGCCCCTGGAGGGCTGACCTGTTTCCTGCTGCCGCGCGTGCTGCCCGACGGGACGCGCAACACGTTCCGGATCCAGCGGCTAAAGGACAAGCTGGGCAACCGCTCCAACGCCTCGTCGGAGGTGGAGTTCGAGGACACGGTCGCCTGGCCGGTGGGGGAGGAAGGCCGGGGCGTGCCGACCATCATCGAGATGGTGCAGATGACCCGGCTCGACTGCGTCATCGGCTCGGCGGGGCTGATGCGCGGGGCCTATGTGCAGGCGGCGCACCATGCCCGGCACCGGTCGGCGTTTGGGGCGCGGCTATGGGACCAGCCGGCGATGCGGGCGGTCCTGGCGGACCTGCGAATCGAGGTGTGGGCGGCGCTGGAGGTGGGGCTCAGGCTGGCGAAGGCGGTGGATGACAACGATGTCGCGTTTGGACGGCTGGCCACGGCTGTCGCCAAGTTCTGGGTGTGCAAGCGCGCCCCGATGGTCGCGGCGGAGGCGCTAGAGTGCTTGGGCGGCAACGGTTACGTCGAGGATAGCGGGATGCCGAGGCTGTATCGCGAGGCGCCGCTGAACTCCATCTGGGAGGGCTCGGGCAACGTAATCGCCCTGGACACGTTGCGCGCCATGGCGAAGCAGCCGTCGAGCCTGGCGGCCTTCCTGGAGGAGCTGTCGCTGGGCAAGGGCGCCGACCCGAGGCTTGACGCGGCGACACAGCGCCTGGAGAAGGAGCTGCTTGGGCTGCGCGGGCTTGACCCGGACGCGTTGCAGGCCGGCGCGCGCCGGCTGACCTCGCTCATGGCGGTGTGCCTGCAGGGTGCTCTCCTGGCGCGCCACGCACCGGCCGCGATCGCGGATGCCTTCTGCGCCACGCGGCTCGATGGCGAGTGGGGTGGAGTGTTTGGTGCCCTGCCTTCGGGGCTCGACCACACGGCGATCCTGAGGCAATGAGTTCGGGGCGGTGTGCCGCTCGCTGCGTTTGAGGCATCTTTGACGGCTTGGCGCTGAGGCGCTGCGACGAACCGCACAGCTCGGCGACGGACGCGCCTAACAGCCGTTGAAATGCTCCTGAACAGGCGGCTAGTATCCGCCCGTGCGTTTGCGGGGACTCCTCACCCTTACTGTCACCCTTACCGTCGCGATGGCATTGACCCTGACCGCCTGCGCCAAGTCGACGGCGGGGCTCGAAGGGTGGCCTGCCCTTCCCGAACCGGTCGCCTGGACGCCCCCGAGCGGTGTCTGCCACGCGGCCTTCACCTCGTTGCTCCGCCGTGACGGCTTCGGCGAGATCGAGTGCACCAAGACCCATCAGGCAGAGCTCATCCATCTGGGACAGTTCACCGGCGACGCGGTGAGCGCGGAGAAGGTCCCCGAGCCCGGAAGCCCTGCCTTCCAGGCGGCTTGGAGCGATTGCGATGCGAAGACCACCGCGTATCTGGGAGGGCCGTGGAAGGAGCGCAAACTGCGCCTCGGCATAGCGGTCCCGACCGCCTATGGCTGGGACAGCGGCGCCCGGTGGTACGCCTGTGAGGTCACGACCGTCAAGCAGCTCAACGGTTTTCCTCAACACGCCGCCTTCAGCCTCAAGGGCGCGTTTGGCACCCAGCCGTCGCTGCTGTTCGGCTGCATGCAGGTCGCCGAGGAAGGCGCGTGGGAGCAGAAGAACTGCGACCAGCCGCACAACGCCGAGTTCGCCGGCCTCGTGCCGTGGGACACCTCGTACGAGGAGCTGAACAAGGAGATCGAACGGGAGAACGACTCCGTCCATCGCCGGTGCGTCGAGGTTGTCGGCGGGTTCGTGGGAGCTTCCGTGCCTACTGGCACTTATGTCTGGGTACCAGACAAAACCGCCTGGAATGCCGGGGACAAAACGCTTCGCTGCTTTTTGTGGTTAGGTGACGGCAAGAGCGTGAGCCGCTCGATGCGCGGGGTCGGCCGCGCCGGATGGCCGTTGAGGTGACTCTGAGGTAATTTGGCAGCTCCGCTTGAAACGGTTTACCGGGAGAACAGCGCATGCGGATCGCCAGTTTGTTACTCACAGCGACCTTGACCTTGGCGGCTTGTAGCCAAGGTGGCGGTGGAGGGCTGGCCGACCGGTGGTCCCGGATGCCCGAACCGTCCGCCTGGCAGCCGAGGGCCGGGACGTGTCACCACAACTTCGAGCAGCAGCTCATGCGCAGCGCCTATGACCCGGTCGACTGCGCCGCAAGCCACCGCTTCGAGACCGCGCACGTGGGCGAGTTCGCTAGCCAGGCGCCCGAAGCGCCGGCCGCGGGCGCGCCGGAGTACAAGCAGGCGTGGGCCGACTGCGACGCCAAAGCCAGCTCCTACCTGGGCGGCCAGTGGCGTGATCGCCAGGTGCGCATCGATGTGAGCCTGCCCACGCGGGAGGGGTGGGCGGCCGGGTCCCGCTGGTACATGTGCCAGATGGGCGTGATGGAGTGGTCGGGTATCGCGTCGACGGTCCTGAACCAGAGCCTCAAGGGCAGTTATGCCTCGCTGCCGGCGCTTGAGTGGGGCTGTGGCAACCAGCCCGACACCGGCGAGTTCGAGCCCAGCGACTGCCGCGAGCCGCACGACACGGAGTTCGTGGGCTCCTTCAAGCTGGATATGAACTTCGCCGCGGTGCAGTCCAAGTATGCCGTCAACGACCCGCTCTTCCACCGCGAATGCCTGAAGCTGATCGCGGGTTTCGTCGGCGCCTCCAGTATCGAGAAGCTGCCGCGCGGCACCGGGTCGTCGTACTGGCTGCCCGACGGCAAGGACTGGGACGCCGGCGACCAGAGCGTGCGCTGCTTCCTGTGGACCGGCGGCCGGCCGGTCAGCCGATCCATGCGCAACGCCGGAATCACCGCTCTGACCCGAGGATAGTTTGACCGCAAGTCGATTCGCCGTGCACCACCAGCTCTACAAGGCGACCATCGCCGTGTCCTGGCCGTGCTGGCGGTCAAGGAGCGGCGTCTCTGCTTCCGTGCGGCATCTTGGACGCACGACTGGTGCTCCGGTCACTTTGGATCACTGCAATAGGGTCTCGAAAAGGTCCGTATCGGCCCGCGCTCGCTAAGATCGCGCCAAGGATGTTTCGTATTTTTACCCCTGGAGGAATTATGGCCGACATGACCCGCCGCCGTGTCCTGCAGGCCGCGGGCGCGCTGGGCGTTGGTACCGCGCTCGCCGGTTGCGCCTCCGAAGAGGACAATGTCCCGCCGCCCCCCGCCACCGGAGCTCCGCAGGAGACGTTTACGCAGCCCAGCCGCAAGATTTCAGGCGATTTGAAGATCCTGCTGTGGAGCCATTTCGTGCCGAGCCACGACGAGTGGTTCAACAGGTTTGCGGCCGAGTGGGGAACGAACGCAAAGGTCAACGTGACGGTCGATCATATCGATCAGGCGTCGATCCCGCAGCGTATCGCCTCCGAGATCGCCGCGGGCCAGGGGCACGACCTCATTCAATTTATCGCGTGCCTGTCGCATCTGGAGCCGTCCGTGGTCGACATGAAGGATGTGACCGACGAGGCGGTCAAACGGTGGGGGCCGCAGCTTGAGCTTTGCCGCAAGTCGAGCCTGAACCCGAAGACGGGCAAGTTCTACGCCTATTCTCCGGGGTGGGTACCGGATCCGGGTAACTATCGCAAGTCGCTGTGGGAGCCGGCGGGCTTCCCCAACGGTCCTTCTACATGGGACGACCTGCTCAAGGGCGGCAGCGAGATCATGAGCTCGAAGAAGGTGCAGATGGGCCTGGGCATGTCCCAGGAGATCGACTCGAACATGGTGCTGCGCGCCCTGATGTGGTCGTTCGGCGCGTCGATCCAGGACGCGAGCGAGAAGGTCTCCATCAATTCCGACCAGACCGTGGCGGCCGTCGAGTTCATGGCCAAGCTGTTCAAGCAGACCATGACCAACGAGGTGTTCTCGTGGAACGCGGCCAGCAACAACCAGGGTCTGGTGGCGGGCAAGCTGTCCTACATCGTCAACTCGATCTCGGCCTACCGCACCGCGCAGAAGGACCGGCCGGACGTCGCCGACGACACGTACTTCGTGCCGGCCTTGCGCGGGCCGGGCGGCCAGCTGGCCGCGCAGCACGTGATGTACAACTGGATCGTTCCGAAGCACGCCAAGAACCCTGATGCGGCAAAGGAATTCCTGTTGCACTACACGGCCAACTACGCGGCGGCCACCTATGCCTCGAAGCTGTACGACTTCAGCGCGTGGGACAAGCTGACGCCCAACCTGCGCACGTGGCTTGCCACGGATCCGTTCGGGTCCAAGCCGGCCGACAAGCTGAAGCTGCTGACCGACTCCACGAAGTGGAGCACCAACATCGGTGCCCCGGGTCCGGCGAGCCCGGCCGAGGGTGAGGTCTTCTCGACCTTCATCATCCCCAACATGTTCGCCCGCACCGCCCGTGGCGAGGTCACCGCGAAGCAGGCGGTGCTCGACGCCGAGGCGCAGATCAAGCCGATTTTCGCGAAGTGGCGCGCTCAAGGGCTGGTGGGCGGCTGATGGCCGTTGTCGAGGTCAGGGGTCTGGTAAAGGAGTTCGATTCGGGCAAGGTCCGCGCCGTCGATGGCGTGGACCTTGCCACGAAGGAGGGGGAGTACCTTGTCTTGCTGGGCCCGTCGGGCTGCGGCAAGACGACGCTCCTGCGCACGATCGCGGGCCTGGAGCATCCGACCGAGGGCGATGTGGTCATCGACGACCAGGTCGTGACGGCGCTTCCGCCCCGGGCCCGCAAGATTGCGATGGTTTTTCAAAGCTACGCCCTGTACCCCCACAAGTCAGTCCACGCCAACATCGTCTTTCCCTTGCGGGCGGCGAAGATGCCACCGGCCGAACGCGAGCGCAAGGCGAGCTGGGCGGCGGAGCTGCTGGGCATCGCGCACCTGATGCAACGCAAGCCGCGGCAGCTGTCCGGCGGCGAGCGGCAGCGGGTGGCGCTGGCCCGCGCGCTGGTGCGCGAGCCGCAGGTGTTCCTGCTCGACGAGCCTTTGTCCAACCTGGACGCCAAGCTGAGGGCCAGCGCCCGCGACGAGCTCAAGCGCTTCCAGCAGGAAGTCGGCACGACCACCATCTATGTCACGCACGACCAGGTGGAGGCGATGGGGCTGGGCGACCGCATCGTGGTGCTCAGCCACGGCAAGGTCCGGCAGGTCGGCAAACCCGTTGACGTATATGACGATCCCGCCGACACTTTCGTCGCGACCTTCATCGGCTCCCCGCCGATGAACCTCGTCTCCCACGGCGACCGGCTTGTCGGCTTCCGCCCCGAGCACTTGCTGCCCGCCGCCGCGATCCCCGGGAACGCGCAGCCGGTAAAGCTGAACGTGGAGCGGCTTGAGTACCTTTCGGGCGACCGCCACATCTATGGCACCCTGACCGGCATCGGCGAGCCGACACGGGTCATCGCCCGGTTGCCCGCCACCGTGACCGATCCTATCGCCGCGGGGACGGAGTACGAGTTCGCGGTGAGCCGGGACAGGCTGCGTTTCTTCGACGCCGCAACGGGCCTGCGCACCAGCGAGGCTGACTCATGAGGCAGCGGCTAGCGGATCGCGAGGGTACCCTCGCATGGCTTTTCTTGATGCCAAGCGTCATTTACATCATCGCCCTCGTCGGGTTGCCCTTCCTGCTGGCCGTGGGATTTGCGCTCTCCGATGTGAAGTCAGGGGATCCCAGCTTCGACTTCGTGGGCTTCAGCAACTTCGATGCCATTTTCGACGACCCGGTCTTCTGGCGCTCGCTGGGCAATACCTTCCTGTTCACCGGGATCTCGATGTTGTTCATCGTGATTTTCGGGAAGGTGCTGGCGAACATCCTCGTCGCCGACTTCAAGGGCAAGTGGTTGGTGCGGTTCCTGGTCTTGCTGCCGTGGACCACGCCGGTCACGCTCGGCGCGATCTCGTGGTTGTGGCTGCTGGACTCGATTTTCTCGCCGATCGACTGGATCCTGCGCCAGCTGGGCCTGCTCGGCGAGCCGGGCGCGCTGTTCGGCGCCCAGTCCAACATGTACTGGCTGGGTGAGCCGGGCCTGGCCATGGCCTCGGTCATCGCCGTGCACGTGTGGCGGCTGACCCCGCTCGCCGCGGTGATCATGATGGCTGGGCTGGTGGCGATCCCGCGCGACCTCGACGAAGCGGCGCGGGTCGATGGAGCCGGTTACTGGCGGCGCATGTTCGAGGTGACGATTCCGTTGACCCTGCCCGTGATCGCGGTGTCGGCCCTGTTCGGAGCCATCTTTACCTTCACCGACATGGCCGTGGTCGACGTGCTCACCAACGGCGGCCCCAACAACGCCACCCAGGTGCTCACGAGCTGGGCGTTCTTCAAGGGCATCGACGGCGGTGATGTCGGGCAGGGCGCGGCGGTGGCGCTGTTCCTGTTCCCGCTGCTGCTCGCCGCCGCGATCGCGATCCTGCGGGCAGTGCGCCGGCTGGAGGTGCGCTGATGTACTTCTGGCGCCGCGCCGGTGTCTACCTCCTCGCGATCGGGGCGGCTTTCTTTTGCGCCGCGCCGTTTCTGTGGAGCCTGATCACCGCGTTCAAGCAGAACCGCGACCTGTACAACCCCGCCAACAACCCGTTTGTCTTCAACCGCCCCGCCACCTCCGACCATGTCCTGTATCTGTTCACGAAGGCGGCGTTCGGCACCTTCGCCTGGAACACGCTGTGGGTCGGTCTGCTGGTGGTGCTGATCACCCTCGCCCTGAGCCTGCCGGCGGCCTATGCCCTGGCCCGGTTGGACAGGCCGTGGGCAGGCTGGTTCGGGATTGCGATCTTTCTGGTTTATCTGGTACCCCCAAGCCTGCTCTTCCTTTCTTTATCGCGCATTGTCGTGGCTTTCGGCTTGCAGGATGACACGTTTTCGCTCGTGCTCATCTATCCCACCATCACCGTCCCGGTCTCGATCTGGCTCCTGATCGGGTTCCTCAAGGCGGTGCCACGCGACATCGAGGAGCAGGCGATGGTGGACGGCTACAGCCGCCTGGGCGCGTTCTGGCGGGCCGTGGTGCCCCTGACCTTCCCGGGCATCGTGGCGGTCATCGTCTTCGCTTTCACCCTTACCGCAAGCGAATTCATCTACGCCCTGTCCTTTGTGTCCCCCTCCACCGAGAAGGTCATCTCCACGGGTGTCCCGACCGAGCTGGTGCGCGGCGACGTCTTCTTCTGGCAGTCGCTCCAGGCCGCCACGGTCCTGGTGGCCTTGCCGCTGGCCGTTGTCTTCAACCTTTTCCTGGACCGTTTCATCACCGGCTTCACCCAGGGGGCGGTCAAAGGCTAAAAGTTGAACGTCAGCATCACGTGGTCGCTCTCCTCGTCGGCGCCCGCCGCCCGGTAGGTCTTGAGCGCGGCGGAGTTATCGCGGTCGGTCAGCACCCACATGCCGTAGCAGCCCCGCTCGGCCGCCAGGCGTTTGAGCTCGGCGACCAGCGCCCGGCCGATGCCCCTGTTGCGGTGCTCCTCGTCGACGCCCAGCTCGTAGAGGAACATCTCCGTTCCCTTGTCGGGGTGGGTGGTTTCGACGCCACTGATGAAGCCCACAGCCTTGTCCTCGATCCAGGCCAGCAGCAGGTGATGCGCGGGCTCGGTCAGGAAGCGCTGCGCCCACTCGGGTTTGGCGGGGTTGTCGAGCAGGCGTGAGGCGGCGAGGATCTCCTCGGCGGAGGTCGCCCGCCTGATCTGGTAATCGGTCACCCTTCGATGGTGACAGCAAGGTCTGTCTCGGGCCTACCTCGACGAGCATGAGATCCGCGGTCGCGTGTGGACATGGAAATGCGTGAGCTTGATTGGATTGTTTCTGCCACACTTTGGGTATAGGCGAATGGAGTCAACGTAGTTCTGGGAGTTCGGCATCGGTCCGGCAAGACTACCTGGACGTGGAGCTGGACAAGGACTCCCCGCCGCAGGGTGACGCCCAGGTCCGCTGCGGTGGGTCGAGGGACGCTGGCGTGGCCGCCCGGACCCTGTCCCACAAACGGGTCGGCCACGGCAGCAATGCCCGACCGCGCCTGTGTCAGTCGGAACTCGTCGGCTCCTGAGGCCCCCGCGGCTGCGGGACCTGCCGAGAAGAAGCCTGCTGATCGAGGCTGGAGCGCACGCTGTCGACAAGGCGCATCAGCTCGATGGGCAGCGGGAAGATGAGCGTCGAGTTGCGCTCGGTCGCCACCTCGGCCATCGTCGCCAGCACGCGCAGCTGCATCGCGGCAGGATGCTCCTCAAGCACCTCGGCGGCGCGCCCGAGGTCGGCCACGGCCTCGAACTCGCCCAGCGCGTGGATCACCTTGGCCCGCCGCTCCCGCTCCGCCTCGGCCTGTTTAGCCATGGCCCGGCGCATGGTGTCGGGCAGCTCCACGTCCTTTATCTCGACGTGGGTCACCTTGACGCCCCACGGGTCGGTCACCTCGTCCACGATCTGTTGCAGGCGCTGGTTTATCTCGTCCCGCTTGGTCAGCAGCTCGTCCAGCTCCACCTGGCCGAGGATGCTGCGCAGCGTGGTCTGGGCGATCTGCGAGGTGCCCACGATGTGGTTCTCGATCGCGATGACCGAGCGGACGGGGTCGATGACGTGGAAGTAGGTCACCGCGTTCACCTTGACCGTGACATTGTCCTTGGTGATGACGTCCTGCGGCGGGATGTCCATGGTGATGGTACGCAGGGAGACGCGCACCATCCGATCGACAATGGGGATAAGAAAGAACAGGCCCGGCCCCTTGGCGTCGATGACCCGCCCCAGCCGGAAGATGACACCCCGCTCGTACTCGGGCACGATCCGCACCGATGCCCACAGCAGGATCAGCAGCACCAGGGCTGCGACCACCCACCCGAACCCGAACTCAGCCATCGGCCGCTCCCTCCACTATCAAAGTCAGGCCATCGCGGCCCTTCACCCGAACCCGTTGCCCCACAAGCAATCCTTCTGTTTCGGTGCGGGCACGCCACCACGCGCCCTCGACGAACACCATCCCCACGTCGCCGTCCAGCCGCGCCACCGTCGCCTCTTGGCCGACCAATGTGGACTCCCCGCTGATCGGTGGCGAGCGCCTCGCCTTCCACGCAAGCCGCCCCGCGAACACCGCGCCCAGGCCCACGACCGCCGCCGTGGGCACGAAGACCGCCGGGCTGACCCCGACCTCGCCGCCCTGGAACAGGAACACTCCCGCGAGCGCCAGTGCTATCGAGCCCCCGACGGCGAATACGGCGACGCCCGGATGGATGACCTCGGCGGCGAACAGCGCCCCCGCCAGGATGAGCAGCGCGATCCCGGCCACGTTGACCGGCAGGACGCTAAGCGCGTAGAACCCGAGGATCAGCAGGATCACGCCGACCACGCCGGACAGGCCCATGCCGGGGCTCGCCGCCTCGTAGATCACGGCGAGCGTGCCGATGGACAGGAATAGGAACGCCAGGTTCGGATCGGCGATGATCTGCAACAGCCGGCGCAGCAGCCCGAAGTCGTACTCGGCGACCTGGACGCCGGCCATGTTGAGGGTCGCGGTGCGGCCGCTCGCCAGCTTGATCTGTCGCAAGTGGACGGTCTCGAACACCTGGGTGCGGTCGCGGGCAAGGAAGTCCACGGCGTCCAGGCTCACGGCCTCGTCGGCGGAGACCGCCTTGCCCTGGCGCACCGTGGCGATGGCAAAGTCCTTGTTGCGCCCTCGTTGGGTCGCAATGGATTCCGCGTACGCCGCCGCGTCGTTGATGACCTTGTCTCCGGCCGGCTCGCCGGTCTCGGCGTTGACCGGCGTCGCCGCCCCGATCGTGGTGCCCGGCGCCATCACCGCCACATGCGCCGACATGGTGATCAGTGCCCCGGCCGACGCCGCTCGCCCGCCCGCGGGCGTCACGTGGACGATGACCGGCACGTCGGCGGCGAGGAACCGCTGGATGATCTGCCGCATCGACGTGTCGAGGCCGCCGGGCGTGTCCAGCTCCACCAGCAGCGCCTGATGATGCCCGCTCTCCGCCTCGCTCACGGCGTCGGTCAGCACCTGGGCGACGACCGGGGTGATAATCCCGTCGATGCGGACCACCAGCACCGTCGGTGCCTGCGCGAAAGCGGCCGCCGGGGCGGCCAGCATCCCCAGGGCGAACAACGCCGCGAGCCACCGCATGAAGCGATCGTCCGCCTTGGATCCGCGATAGGCAAGGGGAAGGGTGCGCCGGGCGAAGCGGCGCCTACAGGCGCTCGGCGGGCACGGGCATCTTTTCCACGATGAAGACCAGGCGGGGGTAGTCGGGGAAGGAACCCGGACCCGATAGCGGATTCAGATCGTTGTCAAACACGCGGTAACCGCGGCCCCTAAGGTGCTCGTAGATGGTTCGCGGGTCGGTGGGCACCTCGTAGATGAGGCCCTTCCAGTTGGGGTTGCCGCGCCGCAAGATCACCTTGGCGAGGTTGCGCGCGTGCAGGGCCAGCCGCGGCCCCGCGCCCGGCCGGACCTGCGCCCTTCGCCTGTCGAAGTCGGCGGCGATTTTCGGGTTGGCGCGGTTCTGGATGTCGAAGGCGATGAATCCGCTGTCCCGGGTGACGCGCATCATCTCATCGATGACGCGGGTGATGTCCGGAAAGTACCAGGTCGAATGGAAGCAGTAGGCGGCGTCGAACTCGCCGTCGGCGTAGTCGAGGTTTTCGGCGTCGCCCACTTTTGCCCTAATTGCCGGGTTGACGGTGCGGCATCTCTCAATGAGCGCGGGGGAGATGTCGATGCCATGGATCTCGAAGCCTCTTTTTTCAAGGGAATCGGCTATCGGGTACCCCGTCCCGATTGCCACTTCCAGGAGTTTTCCCCGCTCGGGCGCCTGCTCGGAGAGCATGTCGCACAGCAGCCGGTCATAGTCCATGAAGCCGTACTTGGTCTCCCGGGCGCGCAGCCAGTATTGCGAGTAGACCTCGCGCATGAAGCGCTTCCTGTCCGGTTCGCTGTCCATTCGCCGCCCTTACACAATGGTTGAGGCTCCGGTAGAGGCTATCCTCTGTGACCGTGGAGATAAAGCAGCGGCGACCGGTGCGGGTCGGGATGCTTGTCGTCAGCGAATACGAATCGGATGCGCGGGTGCGCCGGCAGGCCGAGGCGCTGGTCGAGCGAGGCGACGAGGTGACGGTCATAGCGCTGCACGCCGAGGGCCGCCCCGAGTTCGACGAGATCGACGGTGTGCGCGTGGTCCACCTGCCGACGCAGAAGTACCGCGGCGAGTCGAGCCTTGCCTACATAAAGCTGTATGGAGGCTTCGCCGCGCGTGCCGCCGCCCGCATGGCCCGCTGGGCCCGCCGCTTCGACGTGGTCCAGGCCCACTCGATGCCCGAGGCGCTGGTGTTCAGCGCGGCGGTGCAGCGGGCGCTGCGCGTGCCGGTGGTGCTCGACGTCCACGACCTGACCTCCGAGCTGTTCTCCTCCAAGTTCGAGGGGCGCCCGGCGCTCATGTCGGCGATCCGGCTCAGCGAGCGGGCCTCGTTCCGCTTCGCCAACGAGGTGCTCACGGTCCACGAGTCATACGCGGACATGCTGCGCACGATGACCAAGACCCGGGTGACGACGGTCATGAACTGCCCGGACGACCGCCGGTTCCCGGTCCGGCCGTGGCGCGGCTGGGAACCGGGCGGCCAGGTGGTCTTCGGCTATCACGGCCTGATCGCCCCCAGGCACGGCCTGGTCGAGCTGACCGAGGCGCTGTCGATGGTGCACGCCGACGCGCCCGGCGCCCGGCTGAAGGTGTGGGGCAGCGGCGACGGCCTGACCCAGCTGCGCGAGCGGGTGGAGGCGCTGTCAATGCAAGACTCGGTGCAGCTGCCCACGCGGCTCCTGGCGATCGACGAGATGACCACCGAGCTGGAGAAGATCCACATCGGGGTCCTGGCGAGCCAGCTCGACCAGTGGACCGACCACGTGCTGCCCAACAAGCTCATGGAGTATGCCGTCATGGGCATCCCGGTGATCACGTTCCGCAACCGCACGATAGAGCGGTACTTCCCGGACGACGCCGTGACCTATGTCGATCCCGCCAACCCGGAGAACCTGCGCCAGGCGATGCTCCAGCTGATTCGCAACCCGGAGAAGGCGCGGGTGCAGGCCGAGCGAGCGCGCGAGGTGATGGTGGGCAAGACGTGGCGGCACCAGCGGCAGCACTATTACGACGTCATCGACCGGATGGCGGCTCTCCGGCGTGGCTGAGGCGGTGACCACGGACGAGCCGGTCCTCGGCGATGGTGCTCAGGACGGAGCTTCCCGCCGGACCGGGGCGGCCATCATCCGATCAAGCCTGCTGTCGATGCTGGCGATCGCCGCGCTCGGCATCACCCGCCTGATCCACCTGTCGCTGATCGGCCGCAGCGTGCCCACCGGCGACCGGCGCTGGGCGGTGCTCGTCGTGCTCATCGGCGTCACCATGACCGCGGGCCTGTTCCTGCCCGGCGGCCTGGCCAGCGCCGCGGGCAAGTTCATCCCATATCACCTGGGCCGTGGCGACCATGCCGCGGCCCGCGCGGTCTACCGGCTGATCTCGTGGGCCGGATACCTTGGCGCGCTTGTGCTTGCGGCCATCGTGGGCTCGCTGTCGCTGCTGTCGTACGGCGTTTCGGCGGCCGACGCCTTCGCGGTCGCGTTGCTGACGTTCGTCTTCTCCGCCTACAGCGTGGAAAAGGCGGCGCTGTATGGGCTTCACCGCATCGAGGGGTATGTCCGCCTGGAGCTTGCCGGGTCGGCGGTGGCGATCGGCTTGACCGTCCTGGTGGTGGTGATGGGGTGGACCGCCGTGCTCATGCCGCTGATCCTGGGGTACTCGGTGCTGATCGTCGGGGCGTGGGTGATGCTGCCGCGGCCGGTGAAGGCGCCGAAGGTGCGGGTCGAGGACCGTCGGGAGATCGTCGGGTATGTGGCGATGGCCAGCATCGGCGGCCTCGCGAGCGCCGGCCTCCTGCAGGCCCTGCCCGCGATCGCCAACGCTTTCACCTCCCACGTGGAGGTGGTGTATTTCGCCTATGCGGTGAGCCTTGTGGCGCCGCTGAACTTCCTGCCGCGCGCCTTGGGTCTGGCGCTGTTCCCGGCGATGGCGCACGCCCACGGCGCCGGCGACGTCGCCGCGGTGCGCAAGCAGGCCGATGTCACTACGCGTGCGCTTTTCGTGCTCCTGGCGCCGCTTTTCGCGGTGGCGATCCTGCTCTCGCGGCAGGTTTTGGGGATCGTCTTCGGCTGGCGCTACACCGATGGCGCGTTCGTGCTCCAGGTGCTGCTCGCGGCGACGTTCCTGATGGTGACGCAGCTCGCGGCGGTCAACGCGCTATCGAGCGGCACGCCCAAGCAGGTGCGCATCCCGGTCACCTCCTCGGTGGTCGGCGGTGCCGTCGGGGTTCTGGCCGCGATCCCGCTGGGTCTGGCGCTCGGCGGCGCCGGGGTGGGGATGGCCTACCTGCTGGCCGCCGCGATCAGCTCGGTCGGGCCGCTGTCGGTGGTGGCGCGCCTGCACGAGCTGGACTGGCGGGGCCCGATCCTCCGCTCGCTCGCCGTTGTCGGCGCCGCGATGCTGCTGTGGCAGGTCGTCCAGATGCTTGCGCTGGCGCCATGGGCGGCCGACGTCACAGGGGCGATCATCGCTGGATCGGTGGCGGTTCTGGTGCTGCGCGGTGACATCCGCCACGTTCTCGCCGCCCGGCCAGCGCGGTCAACGGTGCGGCGGCGCAATGCGCAACAAGGGTAGATATTATGCGGGTTCGGCTGGACCGCCGGACGGGACAGGAGAGTTGGTGTGCAGGTAAGCGTCAGTTCGGACCATAGCGCTCCTGAGTCTCCACCTTCCGACCGACCGATGTCACGGCCGGTAGGGGTGGCCATACTCCTGGTGCTCGGCGCCCTGGTGATACAGGTGCTCTTCGAGGGCTGGCTGGTCACCCGCTTCGGCGCGCGCAGCATCGACGCGCAGGGGAACACGATCGTCGATCCCGCCGAGTGGCCGAAGACGATCAAGAGTGCGCTCTACATGCTCCTGTTCGTGCTCTCGATCGTGAAGTTCAGCGTCGACCGCGCCTGGCACACCCTGACCACCAAGGCGGACATCGCGCTGCTCGTGCTCGGACTGGTCATGGCGGTGGCGGGTGTGGCGGGCGGGTCTTCGATGCTCCTGATCGGACAGGCGCTGTTCGTCTACTTCCGGGGCGTCATCGTCTTCTATGCGTTCCGGGCGCTGCGCCCCAACTGGACCCAGGTCAAGCCGCTGCTGTGGATCGGCGGCACGGTGATCGCGGTCAGCACGGTGATCGGCGTGGTTCAGTTCTGGGTGGGCAAGCCGGCCTACACCGCCCTCGGCTGGGTGGACATGAAGTGGGTCTACGAGAACAGGGCGCATGGCCTGTTCGAACACCCCAACGACCTCGGGCACCTCGCCTCCTTCATGCTGCTTGGCCTGCTGTCCTGGTTCGTCACCGCGGAGAAGATCGCCAAACGCTGGTGGGTCGTGTTCGCGTTGATCTGCGCGGCGGTCTCGGTCGCGCAGTCACGCCAATCCATGCTGGCCGTGATGGCCGCCTTCGGAATCGTCGCGCTGCTTCGCCGTAACCGCTGGAAAAGGCTCATCCTGGCGGGCACCCTCTTCGTGTTCATCAGCTCGCTGCCGGTGATCATGTCGCCGGACAACCGCGCGCAGCTCGCCTACCGCCTCGGCGGCGTGTTCAGAGCGCTGCTCCTGCCCGGCGACCGGGTCAGCTTCGAGGAGTGCCAGCGCGACCCGCGGTGCCGTGGAGACGCCGAAGTGCGCGTGTTGTTTATCAAGCAGGGCATGAAGCTGTTGCGGGCGAGCCCGATCCTGGGCTACGGCGTGGGCCAGTTCGGCGGGATCGTGGCGGTCAAGGCCGACCCGGAGTGGAACAAGGATCCCCGGTTCGTCGAGGTTCTCGGGCCGGACGGCTTCTCCATGCACGAGTTCGTCGCCGTCTCGGTCGACGTATTCTGGCTGCACCTGCTGGTCGAGGTGGGTGCGCTGGGGATGCTGGCCTACCTCGTGTGGATATGGTTGGTCAGCAGCCCGGTCGTGCGGGCGGCCTGGCGCCGGGGGCCCCCATCGGAAAATGACCCGATCTACGTTTGGGGTGCTGCGACGCTAGTCTTTGCGTTGCTGACCGCGGCCTGGTCCCCCGTGCTGGAGGATCCGGTGTTCCCGCCGCTGCTGTTCGCGGTGCTGGGATTCGGTTGGGTGTTGCTACGGAAAGTTGGGGAGCGTGACTCACAGCGTGACTGAGACTGCCGGATTCGCCCAGATCGGCTTCGGCTACTGGGGGCCCAACCTGGCGCGCAACCTCGGCGTGCTTGCCGGGCCGCGCTGGCGGCACCTGGTCGACCTGTCGCCCGAGCGCCGGGCGAAGGCGGCCGCCCTCTACCCGCGGGTCAACATCACCGACGATCTCGACACGGTGCTCGCCGACCCCGAGACCACCGCCGTCATCGTGGCGACCCCGGCGGCCAGCCACGCCCCGCTGGCCCGGCGCGCCCTCGACGCAGGCAAGCATGTCTTCGTGGAGAAGCCGCTCGCGCTGTCCACTAAGGACGCCGCGGAGCTGGCTCGCGCCGCCGACGACAAGGGCCTGGTGCTCATGGTCGGGCATACGTTCGAGTTCAACCCGGCCGTGCGCACGATGAAGGAGTACATCGACAGCGGCGAGATCGGCGACGTGCTCTACCTGCACTCGCAGCGGCTGAACCTGGGGCGCATCCAGAGCGACATCAACGCCTTCTGGTCCATCGGCCCGCACGACGTGTCGATCGCCAACTTCCTGCTCGACGCCTCGCCGCGTTGGGTCTCCGCCCGCGGCGCGCGTTACCTCAACGCCAGCGTCGAGGATGTCATGTTCGTCACCGCCGGCTACCCCAACGGCGTGCTCGCCCACATGCACGTGAGCTGGCTCGACCCCTCCAAGACCCGCCGCACCACCGTGGTGGGCAGCAAGAAGATGCTGGTCTACGACGACATGGACGCCGGCGCCCGGCTCAAGATCTTTGACAAGGGTGCCGACCGCCTTGACGCCGACTCGTACGGTGCCTGGCAGTACAGGCTGCGCGACGGGGCGATGCACGTGCCCAGCCTGCCGATGGTGGAGCCGCTCTCCACCGAGCTGCGCCACTTCATCGAGTGCGTCGACACCGGCAGGCGGCCGGTGGTCGACGGCTGGAACGGCGTGCGCACGGTGTCCGTGCTCGAGGCGGTCGACGAGTCCTTGCACGCCGGCGGCGCCACCGTTGAGGTGGTCCAGCCGTGATCAGCCCGCTTTCGCATGTGGCGGACGGCGTCGAGCTTGGCGAGAACGTCGTCGTCGAGGAGTTCTGCTTGGTGGGCAAGCACATCGGCAGCGCGGGTACCCCGCTTGGCACTGATGGGCCTGTCCACACTGTCATCGGCGCGGACTCCACCCTGCGAAGCCACACCGTGCTTTACGCGGGCAGCACCATCGGCGCCCGCTTCCAGACCGGCCACCACGCCCTCGTGCGCGAATGCAACACCATCGCCGACAACGTGTCGATCGGCTCGCTGAGCGTGGTCGAGCACCATGTCACCATCGGCGTCGGGGTCCGCATCCACTCTCAGTGCTTCATCCCGGAGTACTCGGTGCTGGAGGACGGCGCCTGGATCGGCCCGCGGGTGACGCTGACCAACGCCCCGTTCCCGCGCTGCCCCGACGTCGCCAAGTGCCTCAAGGGCGTTTACATCGGCAAAGACGCCCGCGTGGGGGCCAATGTGACCATCCTGCCCGGGGTGCGCATCGGTGAGCGAGCCCTCATCGGCGCGGGGGCGGTGGTGACCAAGGACGTCGCACCTGGAATGGTAGTGGTGGGTGCCGCGGCGCGCCCGGTCAAGTCAATAGACGAGCTTCTTTGCCCCGAGGGTTTGGACCACCGTCCGTACCCGGCGAAGCAGGAGTTGGAGTAGGTATGTCCAAGATTCCCCTGGTTGATCTCAAAGCGGCGTATGCCCGGCAGAAGGGTGCCATCGACGCGGCGATCCAGGATGTCATCGACAACACCCGTTTCATCCAAGGGCAAGAGGTCAAGGAGTTCGACGCGGCGTACGCCGAGTTCTGCCGCACCAAGCACTCCATCGGCGTGGGCTCCGGCACCGCGGCCCTGCACCTGTCGCTGGCCGCGGTGGGCATCGGCCCCGGCGACGAGGTGGCCGTGCCGGTGCACACCTTCATCGCCACCGCCGAGCCGGTCAGCTGGCTCGGCGCGAGGCCCCGCTTCGTCGACATCGACCCCGACACCGGCAACATGGACCCGGCCGAGCTCAAGCACGTGATCGAAGGCGTGTCGGCGGTGCTTCCCGTGCACATCCACGGACGTCCGGTGGACATGGAGACGATCTCGACGATCGCGGCCGATGCCGCGGTACCCGTCATAGAAGACGCCGCACAGGCCCAAGGCGCCGAAATCGTGAAGACCGACGGCACTCTCGTGCGTGCGGGCGGCTACGGCGTGGCCGGCTGCTTCTCCTTCTTCCCCGGCAAGAACCTTGGCGCCTTCGGCGACGCCGGCGCGATCACCACCAACGACGACGAGTTCGCGGAGAGGGTGCGGCGGCTCCGTGATCATGGCCGGATCACCAAGTACGAACACCTGGAGGTCGGCTACGCTCACCGGCTCGACACGCTGCAGGCGGCGATCCTGAAGGTGAAGCTGTCCCTTCTGCAGGAGGGCAACGCGGCGCGGCGGCGGCTCGAGGCGGCATATAGCGAGAACCTGCGCGGCATCGGCGACCTGCGCCTGCCCCCCGACACCCCGCACCAGGTCTCCGTGATGCACCACTACGTGATCCGCACCCACCACCGCGACGCCCTCCTCAAACACCTTAAGGAGCAAGGGGTCGAGGCGGGCATCCACTACCCGATCCCGCTTCACCTGCAGCCCGCGTACGCTTTCCTCGGCCACAAGCGCGGCGACTTCCCGATGGGCGAGGCATATGCCGACCAGTGCCTCTCGCTGCCGATCTACCCCGAGCTGACCGGCGAGCAGCTCGAGCGGGTGGTCGACGCGGTCAAGGGCTACTTCGAGAAGGCATGAGAGACAACCTTCGCGTCCTGGCGGTCACCAACATCTGGCCGGTTGGTGACAGCTTTCGCGGCATCTTCGTCAAGGAGCAGGTCGAGGCGCTGCGCAGGCTCAGCCACCACGTCGATGTGGAGCTGGTGGCGCAGGAGCGCGGCAAGGCGGACTATTTGCTTGCTGCGCAACGGGTCCGGCGGCGCGTGCGGGCGGGTCGCTACGATGTCGTGCACATCCATTACGGCATGACGGCCATTTCCGCCCTTTTTGCTCCGGGGGTACCCAAGGTGCTGTCCCTGTACGGGAGCGACATCAACATCGGCTGGCAGCGCCTGCTCACCCGGATCGGCATGCGCGGCGTCGGGGCGCGCATCTACGTCTCGGAGAACCTGGCGGTCAACGCCAACGACCCGCAGGGGCACATCATCGCCGATGGCGTGGACTTCACGCTCTTCACCCCGGGCGATCGTGCGGCCGCCCGGGCATCGCTGGGTATACAGGGGCAGGAAAAGGCCATCCTTTTCGGAGGGCACCCCGACAACTGGGTCAAGGGTTACGACGTGTTCAGCGATGTGCTCACCGAGCTGCGCCTGCGAGGCATCGACGCCCGCGAGCTGGTGCTGGCCGCGCCCAACCAGCCACGCGAGCATGTGCCGCGCAAGTTCGACGCCGCCGACGCCATGCTCTTCACCTCGCGCAAGGGCTCCGAGGGGTCGCCGAGCGTCATCAAGGAGGCCACCGCGATGGGCCTGCCGGTGATCTCGGTCAACGTCGGCGACGCGGTGAAGCTGCTCGATGGCGTCGTCCCCGGCGAGATCGTCGACTTTCCCGAGCCTTGGGGCACGGACGATGCTCGGGCTAAACTGATCCGCTTGCTGGCCGACCGCACCGCCGACGTGCTGGCGGCGGGGACGCGCTCCAATGGCCGGGAGCGCAACCGCTGGCTTGATGCGCAACAGGCGGCGCGGCAGGTCGTGGAGGTCTACCGACAGGTGTTGAGCGATGTCTGAAGTGACGCGGGATACGAACGTTTGGATGGTCACCGGCGGTGCAGGCTACATCGGCGGCCATACCGTGCCGCGGCTGCTCGGCGCCGGGCACCGTGTCGTCGTGCTCGACGACCTGTCCACCGGCATGCCGCACCGGCTGCCCGAGGGGGCGGCCATGGTTAATGCGTCCGTACTCGACACCGACGCGGTCGCCGCAGCCCTCAAGGAACACCGGGTCACGGGCGTCATCCACTTCGCGGCGAAGAAGTCGGTGCCCGAGTCGGTGGCCGACCCGATGCTCTACTACCAGCAGAACGTGGGCGGCACGATCTCCCTGCTGACCGCGATGCTGCGCGCCGGCACGATGAAGCTCGTCTACTCGAGCACGGCCGCGGTCTACGGAGTACCCGATAGGGAGGTAGTGACCGAGGATGGACCGGCCGTGCCGATCAATCCCTATGGCCGCAGCAAGCTCACGTGCGAGCAGATGATCAAGTCGGTGGGGGAGGCGCACGGCCTCTCCTGGCTTTCGCTGCGCTATTTCAACGCGGTCGGCGCCGACGGCGCGTCGCTGTCCGACAGGGGAATATCAAACCTGTTCCCCTTGGTGTTCAAGGCCTTCGCCGACGGCCGGCCGGTGCTGGTGACCGGCGACGACTTCGACACTCCCGACGGCACCGGGGTGCGTGACTATATCCACGTCGCCGACCTTGCCGACGCGCACGTCGCCGCGGTCGGCCGGCTGAGCCGCGGTCCGGCCGGTGAGATCGTCAACGTGGGGACGGGTCGCGGGTACTCGGTGCTGGAAGTGCTTGCGGCGCTTGAGGAAGTGACCGGCCGTAAGGTCCCGTACGTGGTGGGGCCGCGGCGGCCCGGCGACCCGGCAAAGGTCGTGGCCTGCGTCGAACGGGCCCGTCACGTGCTCGGCTGGTCGGCAAAGCGCGACCTCAAGGAGATGGTCTCCTCGGCCTGGCACGCCCGCCAGGCGCTGGAGCCGGCGTGAAAGGAGGCGTGATGGAACCTATTCATGGGTTCGCGGGTGGTGACGCGGCGCAGGTCGGTGCCTGGGCCGCAGAGGTGCGCTCGTGCGTGCAGCGCCTGGCCCGGCCGGAGGAGCTTGCTCCTTCGCCCAAAGGCGTCCTGCGCCGGCCCTCCCTCGACGCTGCGCTGGGCGCGGTGATCGTGCACGACGCCGACGAGGTGGCGCAGGAGCTGACCGGCGCCGGCATCGTCACCCTGAGCGTCTCCACCTCGGAGGCGGACCTTCCGGCCGACGTGCTCCTGACCGGCCGCTCGGCGCTGGCCCTGCTGGTCGACGACACCCTCGCGGCCGTGCGCTGGCTGGCTTCACAGGACGGCATCGACCGGGTTGGTCTGTACGGAGCCGGTGACGGTGCCGCCGTCGCCCTGCACGCGGCGCTGCTGCACCCCGAACCGCTGCCGGTGGCCGTCTCCGGGCACCTGGGCTGGTACAGCGAGCTGGCGGTGCAGGGGGTGCTCGCTCTGCCCGGCATACTGCGCTACGCCGACCTTCCCGACCTCTACGCCGCACTCGCTCCGCGCCCGCTGCTCCTTCCCGAAGCGCCGCAACAGGTTCGGGCCGCTTACGAGGCGCTCGGCGGCGGTGGTTTGACGGACGCCGGCTCCGTGGGCTCGTTCTTCGACGGCGCGCTGCGCCAGACCCCGCCGATGCCTTTCATCCCGCCGCTGAAGGTGCTCTTCGACCTGAGCGCCCGGCTCGAGGTCGCCGACCGGCTCGACCAGGTGCTCGCCTCCGGCATGCTGACCCAGGGCAAACTGGTCGGGCTGTTTGAGGAGCAGGCCCGGCGGCACACCGGCGTCGAGGCGGTCGCGGTCAGCACAGGCACCGCCGCGCTAGACATCGCCTACCAGCTGCTCGACGTCCGCGGCAAGACCGTCCTCGTCCCGGTCAACACGTTCTTCGCCACCGCGGCCTCGGTCGACCGGATGGGCGGAAAGGTCGAGTTCGTCGACGTCGAACTCGATAACTTCGGCATGGACCCGCAGGCCCTGCGCGAAGCGCTGGACCGCTATGACGATGTCGCCGCGGTCGCCGTCGTGCACATCGGTGGTGTGATCGCCCCGTCGTTCAAGGATGTGCTGGCCGAGTGCCACGCGCGGGGCATCCCGGTGATCGAGGACGCCGCTCACTCGCTGGGTAGCCGCCTGGACGGCGCGCTCGCCGGCACCTTCGGCGACATGGCCACCTACTCTCTGCACCCGGCGAAGGTGGTCACCAGCGGTGAGGGCGGCTTCTTCGGCGCGAAGGACCCGGCGATGCTCGAGTCCGCCCGCAAGCTCCGCGACCACGGCAAGATCTCGATCTCGCAGAACATCCACGACCGGCTGGGCAACAACTGGCGGCTCAGCGAGGTCCACGCCGCGGTCGGCCTGGCCCATTTCGCCCGCCTTGACGGCCTGCTCGCCATGCGCCGCAAGCTTGCCGCCTGGTACGACGAGAACCTCGACTCCGTCCCGCGGATCAAGCGCTACCACCCGCCCCAAGGCGTCGAAAGCAACTACTACAAGTACATGGCGTTCCTCGACCCCGAGGTCGACCGGGCCGAGCTCAAGGCGCGCCTGCGCCAGCGGCACGGCGTCGCGCTCGCCGGCGAGGTCTACGACGTGCTCCTTAGCGACCAGCCCTACTTCGCCGAGCGCTTCAAGGGCCGCACTTTCGAGCGCGCCCAATGGTTCGCCGCGCACCACATCTGCCTGCCCACCTTCCCGTCGATGACGACGGCGGAGCAGAGGCATGTGTTGCACGCGCTCCGAACTGAACTATCCTGACCGGCAACTTCGGCTCACCAAGTAAAGGATTCCACAATGCAGGTCTTGTCCAACGGCGTTGAAGTCCCCACCGATCCCGAGCATTTTGCCCCGATGCACGACAGCACGGAGCTGCTGGGCGACCCCGAAGGGCTACGCGAACGCTTCAAGCAGGACGGTTACGTGTACCTGCGTGGCATCCTCGACCCGCAGAAGGTCAAAGACCTGCGCGGCTACTACTTCAGCATGTTCGACGGGTCCTACTTCGCCCCCGGCACCGACCACGCGGACGGCATCTGGTCCGGCATCATCCCGCAGGGCCAGCTCAGGCACGGCGTGGCAGGCCACCCCGCGCACACCCTCGTGCGCTCGGAGTACTTCGAAAGGTTCGGCGCCAGCCCCGAGCTGGAGCGGCTGGCCAAGGCCCTGCTCGGTGAGCAGGAGGTGCGCCAGCTGCCCCGCCAGATCGTGCGCCACTTCAACAAGGGCCCGGTGTCGTCGCGCGCGCATACCGACTACGACTACATGGACCGCGGCTCGGCCAGCATCATCACCATGTGGCTGCCGATCGGCGACTGCCCGGTGCAGTCCGGCGGCCTGACCTACCTCGAGGGATCGCACACCATCCCCAAGGACAAGCTTGACGTGCTCAAGGCCAAGCGCACCGACCGCCCCAACGACACCCGCCCGATCAGCCACGACCTGGGCTGGACGGCGCAGCAGCTGGGCGGCCGCTGGCTCTACGCCGACTACAAGGCCGGCGACGTGGCGGTCCACTCGCCGCACCTGGTGCACGCGTCCCTGGACACCCAGACCGACATGATGCGCATGTCCGTCGACATCCGCTTCCTGCCGACCAGCGTCGAGCCGGACCCGCGCTGGCTGACCAAGTGGGCCGGCGACGACGGCAACTGAGTAATTCGTTGATGGGGCTGGGCATGTCCGCCTACCCTGCCTGAGGGGCGTGGACCGAGAGCCGCCGCGACCACGCTCATCGCGGCCGCCATAGCGGCGACTGCCAATGACTGACGGTGCTCCACCGCGTACCCGGTTTCAACGTCACAGGTAGCCAAGCCAGTTGACGTCCGAGATTCCCTGCGGGCGTGGCCGTCTTCCCACCTCGCCCTGCTCGGTCACGCTGGCCGGTACGGCCTTCAGAGTCTAGTTTCGATCCCGGCGACGCGGTCGAGCGTGCCATCGGCGGGCAGCCGATCGTGCGCGGTCGCGTCGCCATACAGGTTCCAGCGCAGGAAGTCCAGGATCGTCGCCTGCGCCGCTTGGAACCCGGGCTTGCGGGAGTCGAGGAACTCGCCATGGCCCTGGCGGTACATGGTGAGGAAAGCCTTGGGCCAGGCCAGTTTCTCGTAGGCCGTGCGCCCACGCGAATAGATCACGACCTTGTCGGCGTCGCCATGCAGGAACAGGATCGGCGCCGGCGGGCCGGTGAAGCCGCCCTCCATCGCCCCGGCCGAGATGACGATCCCGCAGCGCAGGCGGCGATCCCGTTGCGGGTGGAACATGCCGCTCGTGGTGAAGCCGCCCGCCGAGAAGCCGGCCGCGCACAGCCGCGAGGTCGCCAGGCGCCCGGCGAACGGGTCGCCGGCGCTGGTGTTCAGCTTGATGACCTCGTCGAGCACGTGCTCCGCGTCGGCCGGCTGGTTACGGACATCGTTGCGGTCAAAAGCTTTCGAGCCCTTCTTGGTGTAGGGGTACGCGGGGGCGACCACTACGAAACCGGCCGCCGCCAAAGGTTTCGTCACGTCGGCGAACCCCTCGGGCTGCCCGCCGAGCCCGTGGCTGAACAGCACGATGGGAAAGTCCCCCTCGGCGACCTGGCCGCCGGAAGCGGGGTACCACACGATGGCCGGCAGCGGCCGCCCCTCGCCCCGGCTCAGCTGGAGGTGCCGCACCCCGACCTCGAAAAGCTCCGATGGCGCAAGCCCTCCGGTCGCGCTCACCGGCTCCGCCGCGGCGACCCGGGTGCAGGCGGCGCTGGTCAGCGCCAGAAGTGCAGCGATGACCAGGGGAAAACTACGGGGGGTGGGCACGCTGCGACTGTATGCGGCATCCCATATTGTCCAGGTCGTCCGACCGGGTGGACTTTGACTGCTATCGGGCGCATGACGATACAAAGATCAATCGGTGAGGGCGGCGACGATCGGGGCCTTGGCGGCGGCCCGCGCGGGCAGCAAGGCGGCGATCGCTGCGGCGAGCGCCGCAACCCCAAGGTAGACAAGGAATTGCCCGAACGGCAGCGCGGGCGTGCCGTGCCCGTAGTTGCTGATCAGCCCGGTCGCCGCGACCCAGCCAACCGCGCCGCCGAACAGAAGCCCGGCCCCGCCTCCGACAAGAGCCATGAACACCGCCTCCAGCAGCAGCATCAGGCGCAGCCCGGCCCGGCTCAGCCCCAGCGCCCGCAGCGTCGCCGCCTCGCGGCCGCGTTCCCACACCGACAGCGCGAGCGTGTTTCCGATGCCGAACAGGGCGATCAGCAGGGAGACCCCCAGCAGCGCCGTGAAGATGCCCAGCAGCCGGTCGAAGGTGCCGGAGAGCTCGTCGCGGCGTTGCGCTTTTCCGCCGATCTCTATCAGGGGGTACCCGGAGAGCACGCCACTGAGCGCCGACTGCCCCTGCGCCACGCTGACCCCGCGGGCCAACGCCACGAGGACCTCGTCCGGGGCCGAGGCCCCGTGCAGCTTCGCATAGTCGTCCCAGGAGAAAAGCACATCCGCGTCGCTCGGGGCGTCGTCATAGATGGCTATCACCGTGTAATCGGCCTCGGACACATGGATCTTCTCGCCGATCATCACCCCGAGGCTGTCACTGTAAGCGCGGTCAACCGCAACCGTGCCGGGGCCGAGCTTCGACAGGTCGCCCCGCATGATCTCGGGCGTGAGCGGCGCCGGAAACCCTTGCGCCGCCCAGACATAGACGCCGGAGTTGTCCACCAGCGACAGGTCACTGCGCACGCCGGTGACCGCGGCGAACTCCGGCCGCTTGCGCAGATCGTCCGCGAGCGACGTCGGCACCCGGGTCTTGCCGTTGCCCGCCTGCAAATCGACGGAGGAGAGCCGGAAGTCGACGGCGAAGTTCTCCTTCAGTTCCATCGCCGACTGTTGCGAGGCGGTCGTCAGGAGCACGCTCACCGTCGCCAGCACCCCGACGCCTACCATCAGCGCGCTGGTGGTCGCCGCCGCCCGCCGCGGCTGGTAGCGCGCCTGCCCCAGCGCCAGCCGGCCGGGAGGGCCGAACAGCCGCGACGGCAGCCAGCCCACCAGCACCGTCATCCGACCGACCACCAGCGGCGCCACCAGGATCAACCCTCCAAACAGGACGGCCGCGCCGGCGAAGATCCAGGGGAGGCCGTCGAAGCCCCACGGCACGCCGCGTCTCATCAACCACGCCCCCGCGCCGGCAAGAACCAAGGCGCACAACAGCCTTGGCCACGCGCGCCTGGGCCTCAGCTCCTGCAGCGGGGCGCTGGCAAGGACCGACAGAGGCCCGATGCGCCCCGCGCGCACGGCGGGGATCAGTGACGCGGCGGCGGCCGTAAGGGTACCCGTCAAAAAGGTTATGAAGATTGTCAAAGGCTCGAACACCAGGGCGTGATCCGGCACAGCGTGGGCGCCGAAGATCGCCCGGCCGGTGATCAGCGCCCAGCCGGTGGCCACGGCGACGACGAGCCCCACCAGCGAGCCCGCCAGGCCCAGCACGACCGCCTCGATCAGCACCAGCAGCCGGATCTGGCCTCGCCGCGCACCGAGGCAGCGCCAGAGCGCCAGCTCACGGGTGCGCCGTGCGGTGAGGATGTGAAAGGTGTTGTAGATGACGAAGACGGCCACAGCGAGCGCGATCAGGCTGAAGCCGAGCAGCACCCGATGGAAACCATCGACATACTTTGCTGCGTCGACGGCCAGCCGGTGCCGCCACACCTCGCCGGAGAGCACCTCGTACTCGGGCGGGACGGCGACGCGCACGGCCGCCACCGCCTGAGCCGGATCGCCCTCGGCCCGCATCACCAGCTCGGCGGAACCGTTGGAGTGCACCAGCTTTGCCAGGTCGGCGTCGGTGAACGCCGCCACCGGCAGGCCGGTGACGCCCCGGTTGACCCCCAGATCGATCACGCCCACGATGGTCGCCTCGGAGAGGCCTTGCTCGTTGACGAAGCTGGCCCTCTCTTCCAGCTTGTATTGGTATCGCTCCGCCGTGCCCTTGTCGATCGCGACCTCACCGGGCGCCTGCGGCAGCCGCCCCATGACCAGGTCGAAGCGGGCCAGTTCGGGATCTTTGGGCAGCGAGATGGCGTATCCGGCGAAGCCCTCGTTGGAGATGAGCTTGCCGTCGCGGTCAAGCATGCCAAGGGTTTCCACCACCCGGCCGTCCACTTGCGACACGTCGGGAAGGGCCTTGACGCCCGCCTCGATCTCGGGCGTGACCCGTTGCCGCACATCGCCTTCGGATGGCAGGACGACCACGTCGACGTTGCGGGCGGAGCGCGCGAGCTGGTCGTAGAAGGCGGCCCGGGCCGTGTCCGCATAGACGAACGTGCCCGCCAGGAACCCCGCACCACCCGCGATCGCGGCCGCCGTCAGCAGCAGCCGACCCACCTGCGCCCTCAACCCCGACCAGACGATGCGAACCAGCACCCGAGAAGTGTGCCCGCTGGAGCGGTCTTATTTGGTTGCTCTGTGTGTCGGATTAACGCCAGTCCGTCGTGGACACCGTGGTCAGGCGCTGCGTCGCTCTCGAAAGCGCGACATACAGGGTGCGGGCACTGTCGACCCGGGCCGGCTCCACCAGCACGACCGCGTCGTACTCCATACCCTTGGCAGCCAGAGCGGTGACGACGCTTGTCCGTTCATCCATTTCAATCCATCTCGAAACGGTGTCACGCAGGCGGGCGTCCGGTGCGATCACACCGATGGTGCCTTCAACCTGGTCACGCAGGCGCGCCACCGCCTCCCGCACGGCCGTGCCCAGCTCCTGCTGCGCCACCCGCACATCCTGCGGCGATACCCCCGTCGAGCGGACGGCGTTGGGCAGCGGGATGTCGGGCGAGACCCGGAGGATCACCTCGGCCGCCAGCTCGAAGATCTCCTTGGAGTTGCGGTAGTTGGTGGTCAGGCGGTGGAAATGCCGCGCCCGGCCGCCGCCGATCGCCTCGTCGCGGGCCCGCGCCGGCTCCGCCTGGTTACCGACCCACGCCGACTGCGCCGGATCGCCGACGATCGTCCAGCTCGCCGCGTGCCCCCGGCGGCCGATCATGCGCCACTGCATCGGCGTGACATCCTGCGACTCGTCCACCACCACGTGGGCATAGTCGCGATAGTCCGCGGGGCGCTCCGGCCTTTGCTGCTGCGACAGGATGCCCAGGCTCTGGGCCTGCTGCTGCCTGGCGGCGCGCTTGCGCGGCTTGGGCTGGTGGCCGATCAGCTCGGCCAGCTCATCGAGCAGCGGGATATCGTCAATACTCGGATCGACGATGCTTCGATCATTCTTGATGCTGCGGCTCAGCCGGCGCTGCTCCTCCTGCGAGAGGGTTCCCTCCGCGTAACTGCGCAGCCGCCTCGGGTCGGCGAGCCAGCCCAGCACCTCCAGCGGGGTCACGATCGGCCACCAGGCACGCAGGAACCCCCGGAACTCCTCGTGATCGGAGAGCTCCTCGTCGAAGCGCCCCTGCTCCACCCGGGTCAGCTCGCCGTAACGCTCCCACAGCAGATCCAGGACCTCACCGAAGGCGCGGGCCCGCACCTCGTTGCGCCTCGCCCCGCGGCCCACCCTCCGCCGGACCTCCTCGACCTGCTTGCGCGTCAGGACCAGCCACTCCCCCCGGTAGCGGATGCGCAGTCCATCGGGCGAGCCGGGCGGGGCGTCCTCCACCGCACGCTTAAGAACGCGCCGCATCCGCAAGCTGCCCTTGATCGCGCGGACGGGTGCGGTCTCCTCCCGGGTCGCGTCGAAGCCGACGACCAATTGCCCCAAGGACTTCAGCGTCGCCGACTCCTCGCCCAGCGCAGGCAGCACCGTCTCGATGTACCGCACGAACACCGGGCTCGGTCCGACGATCAACACTCCGCCTCCGGCGAAGCGGGAGCGGTCGGTGTAAAGCAGGTAGGCGGCGCGGTGCAACGCGACGGCGGTCTTGCCCGTGCCAGGGCCACCCTCGACCATCGTCACCCCGCCCGCCGGAGCGCGGATCGCCAGATCCTGCTCGTGCTGGATGGTGGCGACGATGTCGCGCATGCCCGTGCCTTTGGCCCGGCTCAGCGCCGCCATCAGCGCCCCATCGCCCACGACGATGATCTCGTCGCTCGCCGCGTCGGGGTCGAGCAGATCGTCGTCGAGAGCGATCACCTTCTCCCCGAACGAGGTGATCATCCGGCGGCGGATCACCCCCAGCGGCTGGGCGGCCGTCGCCCGGTAGAACGCCGCCGCGGCCGGCGCCCGCCAGTCGATCAGCAGCGGCTCGCCGTCCTCCGCGCGCATCCCCAGCCGCCCGATATACCGCACCTTCGTCGGCTCGTCCTGCGACACCGCCGCCGGCTTGAGGTCCAGCCGCCCGAAGACCAGCCCCTCATGCTCGGCGTCGAACGCGTGACGGCGCCGGGCCGCATGAAACACCAGGGCGTCGCGCTCCACCAGCGAGCCGAAGGTGCCCACCAACGCTTGCTTGTAGCCCTGCGCCTCAGCCCGCTCGGCGTCCGCGCGCAGGCCGGCCAGCCGCGTGTAGACCCGGTCGACGTGCCGTTGCTCTTTGTTGATCTCGTCGTGCAGCGTGGTTTCGCTCATCAGTGGGACTCAGCGCCTTCGGGCTGTTGCTCTTGTGGCTGCTCTTTCGGCGGTCGTGGCTGTGGTGTATGGAGTGCCTTCTTCGCACGGTGCTTGAACCACCAGGTCGTGACGACCCCGGCGAGAAGCACCACCACCAAAGCCGTCCACTGGAAACGCTTAAGATACTGCTCCGCTGCCTCACCGATCCAATGGATGGCCCAGACAGTGCCAAACGCCCACACCAGACCGCCGCTTGCGTTGGCGAGAAGAAACTTGCGGTACGGCACCCGCAAAGCTCCCGCCATCGGCCCCGCCAGGATGCGCAGCAGCGCGACGAAACGTCCGAAGAAGACCGCCCACACACCCCAGCGGGCGAACATGTGCTCGGCCCGCTCCATCTGCTGCGGACCGAGATGCTTGGGAAAACGCCGACCCAGGCGGGCCAGCAAGGGACGGCCGCCGCGCTTGCCTACCGCATAGCCTATCGAGTCGCCGATGATCGCGCCGCAGGACGCCGCGATCGCCACCCCCCAAGGGGAACCGACCCCCTTGACGGTCAGAAGTGAGGCACTCACCAGCGTGATCTCACCCGGCACCGGGACGCCCATGCTCTCCACGCCGATGATCGCGCCGACCATCAGGTAGATGACCAGGGGAGGGAAGCCCTGCAGCCACTCCGACACATGCCCCATGTGCTCTTCCCCTCTTGACGGTCCGACCGCAAAAGATACCCGACTGGAGCGACCCGTGAATCGCGCGACATTTGTCAGCGGTTTACTTCCCGATCACTAGCCCGAACCGGGACAGTGTTCCCGTGACGTCTCATCCAGATGGCCGCACCGGGACCCTTGCCCCGCAGGCGCAACGGCGCCACGGGCCCGCCGAGGCCCTGTCCGACCTGCTCGCGGGCAACCGCCGGTTCGCCGCCGGCCGGCCCCGCTACGGGCATCACGTGGCCAACGCGGCGGCGCGCTCGCGCAGCCAGCAGCCCTATGCGGTTGTCGTCGGGTGTATAGATTCGCGGGTACCCCTCGAAGCCGTCTTTGATCAAAACTTCGGCTCCATCTGCGTGGTCCGCTCGGGCGGTCATGTTCTCGACAGATCCATCGTGGGATCGATCGAGTTTGCCGTGAGCGCGCTCGATGTGTCGCTCGTGATGGTCCTCGGCCACGAAAGGTGCGGCGCGATCGCCTCGACTATCGATGCCCTTCGCACCGGGGAGCGCCCTGCCGGGTCGCTCAGCTACCTCATCGACCAGATCGCCCCCGCAGTGAAGGCGGCTGGCGTCGAAGACGAAGCCGTCCACGGCAAGGCGCTGCGGCAGCACGTCTGGCGGACCGTCGAGCGGCTGCGCACCGTGCCGCTGCTGGCCGAGGCTGACGGTCTGGGCAAGGTGCGCGTGGTCGGCGCCGTCTACGACCTCGACACCGGCGTCGTCACCATCCTCAACCCCTAAAAAGCTTCAAGCCGCCCCACGAAAAGGGCGGCTTGATGTGTGGTGTTCCTGGGTCGATCAGGCGGCTTCGAAGATGCCCGCCTCGACCAGACGCTTCTCGGTCTCGTCCCAGCCGTGGCCCGGGAAGGCGCTGTTGAGCGCGACCAGCTCGGCGCGGATCTTGGGACCGTGGCCGGCGCCCGCCAGCACCCGGATCTCCTCGACGAATGCCTCAGAGCTGGTGCTCAGGTGGACGGTTTTGCCGTTGGTGAGGTTACGCACATAGGCGTGCTTGCCCTTGTTGAGCGGGAGCACGTACTTGAACTCGCCAAGCACGCTAAGAGCGCCGTCCTTGCCTGCCTGGCCCGCCCGGACTGACGCGCGCGCGGTCTTTGAGGTGTTGCTCGCCACGAGCCACTCCTTGCACACAGTGGGAGAAAGTCAGAATGACCCTGGAACTGTACACGACGAACAGCGCCTGGAAAAAGTTCGGGCCGGTTTTGGCGAGTCACTGGCGTCACCTTGACCCAGCAGTCATCATGGGCTGACAAACTGACTCACCCGCCGGCAGGTCGTAGGGGAAGACGCACCTGTCGTGCCGGGAGGTCAAACGAGTGCCCACGCGTGGCGTTGTATACGTCCACTCAAGCCCGCTCGCGCTTTGTCAGCATGTCGAGTGGGCGATGTCGCGTGCCCTGGCAATCCCCGTCAGTCTGCCCTGGTCCGTGCAACCGGTGGAGCCCGGCTCGCGCCGCGCTGAGGTCGGCTGGTCGGGTCATCCCGGCACCGCCGCCCAGATCGCGCAGGAGCTGCGGCAGTGGCCGATGATCCGCTTCGAGGTCACGGAGGAGCCCAGCGCGGGCGCCGACGGCGAGCGTTTCATGCACGTACCGGGCCGGGGGCTGTTCCGGGCAACCACCGGCGCCGCCGGTGACATCCAGATCGGTGAGGATCGCCTGCGGGCGTTGATGGCGGGCGCCCGCAGCCCGGAGGCGCTGGCCTTCGCGCTGCACAACGCGATGGGCACCGACTGGGACAACGACCTTGAGCCGTACCGCTATGCCGCGGAAGGAGCCGACAGCACGCTGCTCACCCTCGCCGGGTGACACCCGGCGCTATCATGCCTCGTGACTATGCCGCCTCAGGTGGTTCTCGAGGCTTTCGGGCTGTCCGGGTTGCCCGTACCCCTGCACGGCGGCCAGGGTCGCAGCTGGCGGCTGGGCGACGTCGTGCTCAAGCCATCCGGCTTCCCGCCCGAGTCCCGGTGGCGTGCGGAAACCCTTGCCGCCCTTGGAGAATCCTCATCGGATATCCGACTGGCGCGGCCGGTGCCGGCGCTCGATGGCGACTGGGTCGCCCGTGGCTGGGAGGCGTTCCACTGGGTCGCCGGGCAGCCGGACCCGTCCCGCATCGACGAGATCCTGGTGGCGGGCAACGCTTTCCACGCCCTGCTCGCCCGCGTGCCCCGACCGTCGTTCCTGGACGAGCGGGCGGATGCCTGGTCCTATGGCGACGCCGTCGCGTGGGAGGAGCAGCCGCTGCCCGAGCTGGACCTGCTCGAGCCGCTCGCGGGTGCCCGCCGCCCGGTCGACCTCCGGTCGCAGATGGTCCACGGCGACCTCGCGGGCAACGTGCTCTTCGCCGATCCGCTGCCGCCGGCCATCATCGACTGGCCCGCGTATTGGCGCCCGCCCTCCTGGGCGTCCGCCGTGGCCGTCGTCGACGTGCTCTGCTGGCACGACGCCCCAGCCGATGTGGTCGACCGCTGGTCACACCTGCCATCGTGGGACCAGATGCTGATCCGGGCGCTCATCTACCGCATCGCCACCGAGGTCGCCGCCTCGGGCAAGCCCCGCCGCCCCGAGGCCTATCGCCCCGCGATCGACCTCGTCCTGGCCTGCGCGTGATAGCGCGGGAATAGTCTCATCACCTTGCGCCGGGTGTGGAGGTTTTTCCCACACCGACAGGGAAATGCCGCCTCGGCCGTTGGCGCGGCCCTGTGTGGTGGGGATCAGTCTCGTCACCTTGCGCCGGGTGTGGAGGCCTTTTCTACATCGACAGAAGAACGCCGGCCGGGACGGCGGCGAGCCGTCCCGGCCGGGTGAGTTGACAAGAGAGCGTCGCTAGAGCGGGATGTTGCCGTGGGCGCCACGGGCCGCCGGCGCCGCCGCAAGGGCCTCGGCGATACGCTTGCGCGTCTCGGTGGGTTTGATGATGTCGTCGACCACACCGATATCCAGCGCCCGCTGGACACCGCCGGCCTCATGGAGCTGCTGATCGATCAGCTTGGCGCGCAAGGCCTCCCGCTCCTCGGCGGGGGCCGCGGCGAGCTTCTTGCGGTACAGGATATTGACGGCGGCGCTTGCGCCCATGACGGCGATCTCGGCGTTGGGCCAGGCGTAAACCGCCGTCGCGCCAAGGGAACGCGAGTTCATCGCGATGTACGCGCCGCCATAAGCCTTGCGGGTCACCAGGGTCACCCGTGGCACCACCGCCTCGGCGAAAGCGTGCAGCAGCTTGGCACCCCGGCGCACGATGCCGTCCCACTCCTGGCCAAGCCCCGGAAGGTATCCGGGGACATCGACCAGCACGATCAGCGGCACACCGAGAGAGTCGCACATCCGCACGAAACGCGCCGCCTTCTCCGCGCTCGGCGAGTCGATGCAGCCGCCGAGGCGCAGCGGGTTGTTGGCGATGACGCCCACGGTCCTGCCAGCGAAACGCCCGAGGGTGGTCACCATGTTCGGCGCCCACTTGGCGTGCAGCTCCACGCCGGGCTCGTCGAGCAGTGCCTTGACCACCGGCTTGACGTCATACGCACGCGACATCTCGGGAGGCATGGTCGCGGCCAGGTCGCGCTCCTCGGCCGCGTCGGCCGGCGAGATCCGGCCTTGCGCCCCAAGGAGTTTGGCCACCTTCCGCGACTCGGCCAGGGCCGACTCGTCGTCCTTGGTGGTGATGTGCACGACGCCGGAGCGGCGGCCGTGCGGTTCGGGCCCGCCCAGGCGCTCCATGTCGACCTGCTCGCCGGTGACGCTGCGTACCACCTCCGGGCCGGTGACGAAGACGCGACCGGCGGGACCCATGACGACGACGTCGGTCAGGGCCGGACCATAAGCTCCGCCACCGGCGGCCGGGCCGAGCACCACAGAGATCTGCGGGACGCGGCCCGAAGCGCGCACCATCGCGGCGAAGACCTGGCCCACGCCGTCAAGCGCCACGACGCCCTCGGCCAGCCGCGCACCACCGGAGTGCCACAGGCCCAGCACCGGTGCCCGCTCGCGCACCGCGAGGTCGATGGCGTCGACGATGTGCTTGCAGCCTTCTATGCCCATGGCGCCGCCCATCTTGGTGGCGTCGGTGACGAAGGCGATCGCGGGCGTGCCGTCGATCTCGCCCCGGCCGCTGAGCACGCCGGAGTCGTCCTGTCCGGTCAGCGTCCGCAGAGTCCCGTGGTCGAAGAGCGCACGCAACCGCACCAGCGGATCGCGATAGTCCACAGTGGATTCCTCCACCGGCGCTGACGTGATGGTCATCTATATCTCCAACCGGAACTAAGAGGCTTTGGTGAACAGCAGGACCACGTTGTGGCCGCCGAACCCGAACGAGTTGTTCAGCGCGGCCGGGATGTCGAGCTGGCGCGGCTTGTTGGCGGCCACGTCGAGGGTGAGCCCGTCGTCCGGGTCGTCGAGGTTGATGGTCGGCGGGATCACGCCCTCGCGGACGGCGAGGATCGTGGCGATCGACTCCAGGGCACCGGCGGCGCCCAGCAGGTGGCCGGTCATCGACTTCGTCGCGGTCAGCACCGGGTGGTCTCCGATGACCCGCTTGACCCCGACAACCTCGGCCATGTCGCCGACCGGCGTCGAGGTGGCGTGGGCGTTGACGTGCAGGACGTCGGCCGCGGCGATGTCAGCGTCGCGGATCGCCGCGAGCATGGCACGCCCGCCGCCTTCCGCCTCCGGGTGTGGCTGCACGATGTCGAAGCCGTCCGAGGTCATGCCGGCCCCGGCGAGGCGGGCGTGCACCCGGGCTCCCCGGGCCGCGGCGTGGTCGGCCCGCTCCAGGATCACGACGCCGCCGCCCTCGCCCAGGACGAAGCCGTCACGGCCCTTGTCCCACGGGCGCGACGCCTTCTCCGGCTCGTCGTTGCGCGTCGACATGGCGCGCATCGAGGCGAACCCGGCGATCGGCAGCGGGTGGATGACGGCCTCGACCCCACCGGCGATCACGACGTCGGCGCGGCCGGCCCGGATCATGTCGAGGCCCCAGGCGATCGCCTCGGCCCCGGTCGCGCACGCGCTCGTCGGCGCGTGCACTCCGGCGCGGGCACGGTACTCGAGGCCCACGAAGGCCGCGGGACCGTTGGGCATCAGCATCGGCACCGTATGCGGGCTGACCTTGCGCGGCCCCGACTGCTCCAGGATGTCGTCCTGTTGCAGCAGGGTGACGGCGCCGCCGATGCCCGAGCCGATGACGACGCCGAGCCGCAGAGGATCGACGCCCGAGTCGTCTCCTACACCAGCGAAGCCGGCGTCGGCCCACGCCTCGGCGGCGGCGATCAGCGCCAGCGCCTCGGAGCGGTCCATCCTTCTGAGTTTTACCCGATCGAGCTTCTCGATGGGCTCCACGGCCAGCTGGGCGGCGATGCGAACGGGCAACTGCTCGGCCCACTCCTGGGTCAGCGCGCTGACCCCGGAGCGGCCCGCCAGCATCGCGTCCCAGGTCGAGGCGACGTCCCCACCCAGCGGTGTGGTCGCGCCCATACCGGTGACGACAACGTCAGGCTTGGTCACAACGAATTCCTTGAGTTATCAGAGGCTCTTGAGCACGAAATCGGCGGCGTCCCCGACGGTCTTGAGGTTTTGCACCTCGTCGTCCGGGATCTTCACGCCGAACTTTTCCTCGGCCGCCACGACGACCTCGACCATCGACAGCGAGTCGACGTCGAGCTCCTCGGTGAACGACTTCTCCTCGGCGACGTCGCCAGGGTCGACCCCGGCGACCTCTTCAAGGATCTCGGCCAGGCCGGCGATGACTTCTTCGCGGGTCATTTCTTTCCTTCCAATGTGGACAAACTGGTTTTCACGGGCAGCGGACGACCTGACCCGCATAGGTCAGACCGCCGCCGAAGCCGACGAGCAAGACCGGGGTCCCCGACTTGACCTCGCCGCGTTCGATCATTTTGGACAGTGCGAGCGGGATGCTCGCCGCCGAGGTGTTACCCGACTCGACGATGTCGCGGGCCACCACCTCCGGGTCGACGCCGAGCTTGCGCGCGACCGGCTCGATGATGCGCAGGTTGGCCTGGTGCGGGATGAAGCCTCCCAGCTCCTCCGGCGTCACACCGGCCTTCTCGCAGATCTCCCGCGCGAACGTGGGCACCTGCGTCGTGGCCCAGCGGAAGACGCGCTGGCCCTCCTGCACGATGTACGGGCGCCAGCCCTCGATGAGGATGGCGTCGCTGGGGTCGGAACCCCACACCACCGGGCCGACGCCGGGCTCCTCGCCCTCGCCGACTGCGGTGACGACGGCCGCGCCTGCCCCGTCACCGAAGATGACGCAGGTGGAGCGGTCGCTCCAGTCGGTCATCTCGGACAGCTTCTCGGCGCCGATGACGATGGCGCTGCGGGAGGCGCCGGCGCGGATGGCGTGGTCGGCCATGGCCAGCGCGTAGGAGAAGCCGGAGCACGCGGTGTTGACGTCGAACGCGGCCGGTGCCGCGATGCCCAGCTTCAGCGCCACCCGGCAGGCCACGTTGGGGCTGCGGTCGGCCGACGAGCAGGTCGCCACGACCACGAGGTCGATGTCGTGTGCGGTCAGGCCGGAGGCGGCCAGTGCCTTCTCCGCCGCGAACGCCGCCATGTCGGCGACGGTCTCGCCGTCGGCGATACGCCTCTCCTTGATGCCGACGCGCGACTGGATCCACTCGTCGTTGGTGTCGACCATCTGTGCGAGATCGTCGTTGGTGAGCACTCGCGAGGGCTGGTAGTGACCGAACGAGAGGATCTTACTGCCATTGATCATGAAAGCTCTCCGATACGGGCGAGCGGCTGGCCGGCGCCCACAGGGTCGTCGTGGTGTGCCAGCCACTCGATCAAGTGTCCTGCCTGGTGTGCAGTGACGTCGACAGCGCCCTGCCGGGTCACGACCCGCCCGATGAGCTGACCCGCCTTGATCGGCGCGCCCTCGATCAGCTCCGCGGCGGGCTCGAACGTGCCGCCGGTGCTGGCCACCACGACCCTGAAGTGCAGGGCGGGCTCGTTGGTCGGGGTCACGCCGTGGCGGGAAATCAGATCCCGCGCCGCGGCCAGGTCATCCGGTGTGTTGAGGGTGACGATCTCGGGCGCGTGCTCGCCTCTGAGCTCGCGCTTGATCAGGCCTGCGAGCGTCCCCGCCGGGGGCAGCTCGATGACCGCGGTAACGCCGAGATCGGCCAGGCTGCGCATGCAAAGGTCCCAGCGGACCGGCGCGGTCACCTGGCGCACCAAACGGGACAGCAGCTCGTGGCCGTCTGTCACCGCCGCACCGTCGGCATTGGACAAAAGCAACCGGCTTGGGTGTGCCGGCGTGATCCCGCCGGCAACGGCGGAAAGGGCCTGCTGGGCGGGCGCCATGTACGGCGTGTGGAACGCCCCGGCCACCTGCAGGGTGACGATACGGGTGCGCTCCGGCGGCTCGGCGGCGAACTTCTCCAGCGCGTCGCGCAGCCCGGCGGCCACGATCTGGCCGGCGCCGTTGCGATTGGCGGGATAGAGCCCGTACTTGTCGATCGCCGCCAGCACCGAAGCCTCCTCGCCGCCGAGCACCGCGGCCATGCCGGTCGGCTCGAGGGCGCAGGCCGCGGCCATCTCCCGGCCGCGCACGCCGGCGAGCGTGATCGCCGACTCGGGGCTGAGCACCCCCGCGAGTGCCGCCGCGCCAAGCTCGCCCACGCTGTGGCCGGCGACGACGGAGACGTCGGCGACGGGCAGGTGATCGGCGGCCAGCAGGGCGGCGGCGATCAGCAGCGGCTGGGTCTTGGCGGTGTCCTTGATCTCTTCGGCGTCGGCGTCGGTGCCGAGGTGGAGCAGATCGAGCCCGGCAAGCGCCGACCACCAGCGCAGCTTGGATTCGGCGCCTTCGAGCTCGAGCCACGGGCGCAGGAAGCCAGGCTTCTGGGCGCCCTGGCCAGGAGAGAGTACGGCTAGCACGCCTTCCACCCTGAGGGATCATTCAGCTGAGCGCCTTTGTCGGCGCTCACTAAATCCTCCTATGCGCGTTGTAGGAGGTCTACAAACGCCCATGCCAGCGGCTCCGCAAGACCGAATGTTAACCGGGTCACGCTGTCGGCGGGACGGCAGAGGGTTCGAGGCGGCCGAGCACGAGCGCGACCCGCAGGGTGAAGGCGTCGCGCGGGACGAGCGGGGCGAAACCGGTGACCTCCGCGATGCGCCGCAGGCGATAGCGCACGGTGTTGGGGTGCACGAACAGCGTCCGGGCCGTGGCCTCCAGCGCCCCGCCGTTGGCAAGGAACGCGTCGAGGGTTTCCAGCAGCTCCCCGCTGGCGCGCAAAAGCGCACCATAAGCGGTGTGCCGGAGGATGCGCCGTGCCTCGCCATCGCCGGATAGCGCCCTTTCAGGCAAAAGATCATCAGCGGGTACCGGGCGGGGCGCCTCCGGCCAGGCTGAAGCCGCCCTGTATCCGGCCATGGCCGAGCGCGCCGATTCGGTCGCCGACTCCAGCGTGGGCACGCTCGGGCCGACGACGATGGGACCCGCCCCGAACGCGGACAGCAGGGAGGTGGCCGCCTTGTGCACATCGCTCGCCCCGCCGATGACCACGACCAGCCGATCGCCGTGCACCCCGCCCAGGACCTCGATCTTTGCCCGCCTCGCCGCCCTGGCGACAGCGTGCAGGACCGCCGCCGCCTCCCCGCCCGGTGACTTGCCGACGACGACCGCGACGGGCGGGTTGTCGGTCCAGCCCAGCGCGGCCGCCCGGCTGGCCAGCACATCGCCCGAGTCGCCGCGCAGCAGGGCGTCGACGAGCAGCGCCTGAAGCCTTGCGTCCCAAGCGCCCCGGGACTCGGCGGCCCGAGCGTAGACCCGCGCCGCGGCGAAGGCCACCTCGCGCGAGTAGCGCAGCACCGCTTCGCGCAGCATCGCCTCCTCGCCCTGCGCGGCCAGGCGCGGCACCTGCTCCTCGACCACATCGATGGTGACCTGGATCAGGGCGACGGTCTGCTGGAGGCTGATGCTGCGGGCAAGCGCCCGCGGCGCGGCGTCGAACACCTCGTCGGAGACGGCCTGCGGCCCGCCCTTCAGGCCGCCGCCCTGGCGCAACCACTCCACCAGGGACTGCACGCCGGCCTGGGCCACGAGCATGACCCAGGCGCGCTGGTCGGCGGGCAGCTCCCGGAACCAGGGCAGCGACTCGTCCATCCGGGACACGCTCGCGGTGGCCAGGGCGCCGGCCGAGCGCTCGATCTGGCGCAGCGTCGCGGCCAGCGGCTCCTGCGCGGCCTCGCTGCTCATGAGCTGAGCTTAGTCAGCCGGAATCAGCTGGGCGGCGGCGCCGGGATCGGTGCCGGTCCTGCGGTTCATGCGCATGGCGAGCACCACGATGCCGGCGATCACCAGCGCGCCGAACAGCCCGGTCACGATCGCCAGCAGCAGCCACGGGAAGCTCGACTCCTCCTGGGAGACCGCCCGGATCTGCTTGAAGTCGGCCAGCTTCATCGTCCACACCACGGTGCGGTCGTGCAGGACGCTCTGGGCGTCGTGCTCGATCACCTTGCCGGGGAAGGTGACGGCGATGGTGATCTCGATGTTGGCCAGGACGGAGATGAGCTGCTCCGGGGTGGAGTTGGCGACCGGTGCCCCGCCGTCCATCTGGAAGATGTACTTGCGGTCCTCGTGGGTGATGCTGGCGGATTGACTCTGGCGGTTGAACTCCGCCATCGGGTACCCCTCAAAAATGATCTTTCTACCGTAGTATTTGCCGTCGTCGTACACTTCCGAGCGGGTGCCGGCAGGCACGTCCTTGAGGTTCTTCTCGGTGGTGGCGAAGGACTCCTCGGCGGTCTTGCCGTCCATCGTCAGCACCGCCTTGTCCACGGCGACGATGAACGACCCGTTGATGGTGTCGCTGTGTGGATCGATGGACAACGTCATGTCCAGCTTCATGCAGCCGGTCAGCGTGAAGGCCGCGAGAATGAGCGCGGTAAATGCGCGCAGCGTTCGCATGCGGGACAGTATGGACCATCGAGCCCCCGAGGGCAGGCTGGGCTAGACGCGCTTGCGGATCATGTACGCGATGGCGAACACGCCCGCCGCCACGATGACGATCGCCGCGATGTTCAGGCCCATGAAGCGGCTCCACTGCCCGAGCATGCCGCGCAGGTCGGGCGGCTCGGAGGCGTTGAGCCCGCCGGCCTGGCCGCCGATCACGGGATCGGGCGTGACCCCGGCGAGCGGGACCCCGGCCGCAAGCAGCGAGCTGGGCATGCTCAACCGGCCGTAGAACCAGGCCTCGGCGACATTGCGGTTGCCGGGCTGGGCGGCCGGCCGGAACACGCGCGGGCCACCGACGGCGAGCGGGTAGAGGTCGAAGCGGTCGGTGGGGGCGCCGGCGTGGAAGAGGGTGAGGGTGAACTTCGGGCCCACCTCGCCGCTGGGGACGGGCGCGGGTGTGCCCTTGCTTGCCAGCCACTCCACCTCGGCGCGCAGGGCGTTGTGCCGCTGGGGGTGCTTGTCGGAGAAGAGGATGATCGGATGCTGCAGCCCGTCGCCGGAGATCTCAGCCGCCTTGATCGGCGCCGGTGAGGGGGTGGGCGTGGGTGCGGCCAACGTACTGGCAGCTGCGGGCGTAACGCTCCACCCGGTCAACACGAATGCATGGCCGGCTAAGGCTGAGCCGACCAGGACGAGTAGCCGACGCTTCATGGGTCCCCGATTTCATCCAATGGATTTGAAAGCTAGACGCTCGGGCCGGGTGCGCGGTTGCGTCGAACTTGGGGAGAATTGCAGCACCAAATGCGGGAACTTTCCACCCCGTTACCCTCGACCAATGCGCATGAAACGGTTAGCCCTGGTGTTCGCGGCCCTCACCGGCCTCCTGGCGCTGTGGGGTGCCCCGGCACTCGCACATAACAGTTTGGTGGAGGCGGCCCCGGCCAAGGACGCGAGGCTGGCCCAGCCGCCGGCCGAGGTGAAGTTGCGGTTTCTGTCCAATCTGGCCAGCAACACCCAATTGGCGGTGACTGGCCCCGCGGGCGCGAGCGCCATCGGGCCGGTGACCGTGGCAGGCAAGTTCCTCTCGGCCCCGTTCACCGCCACCGCGCCGGGGACATATACGGTTACCTATGAGTTGACCTCGTCGGATGGTCACGTGGTCAAGAACTCGTACACGTTCACCATCGACGCACCCCCGCCACCCCCGAGCCCGACCACCGCCCCCGCCGCGCAGGTGGAGACGAGCGCGCCACCGGCGGCCGCACCTGTCGCCGTGGAAGAGCCGAAGGGCACGCCGTGGTTCCCGTACATCGGCGGGGCGGCGATCGCGGGCCTGGCCGTCGGCGGCGTGATCGCGTTTCTCAAGCGGCGGCGTGAAGGCCAAGCGTAGCAAGGCGTTCCGGGTCGGCCAGGATGTTCATCTCGGTGATCATGCCCTCGCGGATCGTCAACGCCATCACCGCGTAGACCTTGCCGCCGGCGTCCACCGCCATCACGCCCAGCTCGCCGTTGACCAGCACCAGCTGTGGGAGGTACCCGACGCGGCCGAAGCCGCGCGCCCCACCGGCCACCGCCCTGGCACCGCGCAGCAGGCGCGAGCGGCCTGCGGCACCATAGTCGGCGCGCAGCACCACCTCCGGGTCGAGCACGCTGACGAGGGCGTCGAAGTCGCCGTTGCGCGAGGCGGCGAGGAAGGCCTCCACCACCTGGCGCTGCCGTGGAAGATCGGCCTCCGGCCGCTGAGCCACCTGTGCCAAATGCATCCGGCGGCGGGCGCGGCTGGCCAGCTGCCGCGCGGCGGCCGGGTTACGCCCGACCATCGGGGCGATGTCGTCGAAGGGGACGGCGAACATGTCGTGCAGCACGAAGGCGAGCCGCTCGGCCGGTTCGAGGGTGTCGAGCACGACCATCAGGGCCAGCCCGACGGAGTCGGCGAGCATGGCCTCCCGCTCGGGATCGCTGCCCTCCACGGTGCTCAAGATCGGGTCAGGGACGTGGACGTCGGCCTCCAGCGGCTCCTCGCGCCGGATCCGCCGCGACTCCAGCAAATTGAGGCAGACACGGGCGACGACCGTCGTCAGCCAGGCGGCCAGGTTTCTGACCTCACCGGCATCACTGCGCGACAGGCGGATCCACGCCTCCTGCACCGCGTCCTCCGCCTCGGCCACCGAGCCGAGCATCCGGTAGGCCACCGCCCGCAGCTGCGTGCGGTGCGCCTCGAAGTCGCGGGCAAGCGCGTCAACACTCATCGCCTTGAAACGGCCTCGCACAGGCGCTGGAGCGTGCGTTCGCGGCCAAGTGCCTCAAGCGATTCGAACAGGGGCAGCCCCACCGAGCGGCCGGTGATCGCGACCCGTACGGGCGCCTGCGCCTTGCCCAGCTTCAGCTCGTGCGCCTCGCCGATCGCGATCAGGGTCTCCTTGAGCGACTCCGCGTCCCACGATGGCAGCGCGTCGAACGCGGCGATGACCGCGGGCAGGATGTGCGCGTCCTTGCTCGCCTTGGCCCAGGCGGCCTGATCGATCGGGACGGTGTCGAGGAACAGGAAGTCCACATTGGGCACGATCTCCGACAGCACCGAGATGCGGGTCTGCGCCAGCTCCGCCACTCGGGCGAACAGCACGGGGTCGTAGCCGGTCGGATCCCACGGCGGCGGCTGGACCCCATACATCTCGCCTGGCTCGATGTACGGCCCTACCAGCCAGGGCTGGCAGGCATCGATGAACTCGGGCACCGAGAGCGCCCGGATGTACTCGCCGTTGAACGCGCGCAGCTTCTTCTCGTCGAAGAACGCGGGGGAGGGGTTCACCTCCTCCAGCCGGAACTCCTCCTCGATGACCTCCCACGGCACGATCTCCCGGTTGCCCGACGGGGCCCAGCCAAGCAGCATCAGGTAATTGCGCGTAGCCTCGGCGAGGTACCCCTCGAATCGATAGGCCTCAAGGGCGACCTTGTCGCGGCGCTTGGACAGCTTCTGCCGCTTCTCGTTCACGACCACCGGCACGTGCGCCCAGATCGGGGGCTTCTGCCCCAACGCCTCCCACAGCAGCTGCTGCTTGGGCGTGTTGGACAGGTGCTCCTCGGCGCGGATCACGTGCGTGATCCCCATCGTGATGTCATCGACGACGTTGGCCAGCAGGAAGACCGCGGAGCCGTCGCCGCGCGCGATCACGAAATCCTCCATCGTGTTGTTGGGGAAGCTCGGCTCGCCGCGGATGAGGTCGACGACGATGGTCTCGCCCTCGTCGGGGGTGCGGAAGCGGACGGCCCCGGAGGTCAGGCCCCGGTCGCGGCAATACCCGTCGTAGCCGCCGTACTTGTTGCCGGTGCGCTCGACGATGTCGTCGCGCGTGCAGTCGCAGTAGTAGGCGCGTCCGCTGTCGAGCAAAGACTGGATCGCCTTGCCCTGCTCGACGGCATACGACGACTGGAACAGCGGCCCCTCATAGGTGCCGCGGCGGATGCCGATCCAGTCGAGCGCGGACAGGATGCCCTCCGTCCACTCCGGACGGTTACGCGCCGTGTCGGTGTCCTCGATACGCAGCACGAACACGCCACCGTGCTGCTTGGCGAAGATCCAGTTTTGCAGGGCGGACCGGGCCCCGCCGACGTGGAACATCCCGGTCGGGGAGGGGGCAAAGCGCACACGTACCGTCACAACCGATCAGCTTAATCCGCCGACGGCAGCAAACGCTGCTGGGTTGCCAAGGTACGGCCACAGTGATCTGATCCCGACCTTCGCCGTGGCGACGACGGTACCTAGGCTGTCCATATGCGCACAGCACTCGTGGTCAGGGGCGGCGCCGAGTTCCACCAACCCGTCGCGACCACCGACAGCTTCCTGCCGTTCCTGGACAAGGAGGGCTTCAGCGTCGAAGTCTCCGACTCGGTGAGCGCCTACGACGGGCCGCTTGACTACGACCTGATCATCCAGTGCTGGACGCGCGGGGAGATAACGCAGTCCCAGCGGGACAACCTTGACCAGGCCATCCGTGGCGGTGTGGGCTTCGCCGGCTGGCACGGCGGCATCGTCGCCTCGTTCACCGACCGCGGCTACCAGTGGATGACCGGCGGCTGGTTCGTCTGCCACCCCGACAATTTCATGCCGCACGAGCTGATCGTGGTCTCCGACCATCCGATCGTGGCGGGCATCTCCACGGTCGCACTCAACACGGAGCGATACTGGGTGCTGACCGATCCGCTCAACGAAGTGCTTGCCACGATTACGTTTCCCGCCCCGTCGAGCGCGGAGGAGGGCAAGCCGTGGAACGAGCCGGTCACCCACCCGGCGGTGTGGACCCGGCGATGGGGCAGGGGCCGCATCTTCGTCTCCACCGTCGGGCACCACATGCCGGATCTGGACATCCCCGAGATCCGCACGCTCACCGAGCGCGGCCTGCTATGGGCCGCCCGATGAAGCGGATCACCCTTTTAGGAAGGAGAAACGGACCTGGCGGGTGGGATTGTCGCCGTTGGTGTCGACCAGGCAGATCGACTGCCACGTGCCGAGCGCGATCTGTCCGCTCAGGATGGGCAGGCTGGCGTATGGCGCGATGAAGGCGGGCAGGACGTGATCGCGCCCGTGGCCGGGGGAGCCGTGCCGGTGCCGCCAGCGGTCATCCTTGGGCAGGACAGTGTCCAGCGCGGCGAGCAGGTCGTCGTCGCTACCCGAGCCCGTCTCGATGATCGCGATGCCCGCGGTCGCGTGCGGGACGAACACGTGCAGCAGCCCATCGCCCCTACCTTGCACGAACTCCGAAGCCTGCCCGGTGAGGTCGACAACGGCCGGCTTGCCGCCCGTGCGGACGGTGATCACGGTACTTTCCATGTTACGTAACGTATCGCGCCGGTCAGAAGGGTGCGCCGCCGGTGCAGGCGGTTCACCAGGAATGGGCGATCGTCCGGCGGTAGCGCTTCTCGAGGCCCGCGAGTTCGGCGTCGATCCGCTCGGCCTCGGCCTCGGTGAGCACCACGCACGGGTCGTGGTGCGGACCCTGAGA
>Ga0209382_10000702_pt1 | contig 54216 bp, 39 predicted proteins | sample SoiMetdeltSBSDD5_FD_187599 | JGI IMG/M metagenome (GOLD analysis project Ga0209382, IMG submission 187599) | Bulk soil microbial communities from a Populus tree surrounding site in Tennessee, USA - Soil MetaG P. deltoides SBSDD5 (SPAdes) (version 2) | ecosystem: Environmental > Terrestrial >...
GCGATCAAAACCCCGAATGGCCTGCATGTGCTCGAGGGTTGCCGCATCGGGTCGAGCTACGGTGTCATCGTCCGTGCCGAAGGCTACGCGCGGTGCCAAGTCGGGCCGATCGTCACCAGGGCTGAAGGGGCTGACGTGACGATCGCACTCGGCCGCATGGCTAGCCTGCGCGTGGCCGTCGTCGATGTCTCCGGCGCACCGGTGGCCGGCGCGAATGTGCTCGTGGCCGAGGCTCTCAGCAACACATTCGACCGATTCGACTACTTCGAGGCTGAAGTTGCGGACGGCACCGGAATTGCCGAGTTCTCCAACAAGGCTCCCGGCCGGTACACCGTCACGGCCAGTGCGGGCGCGAAGGATTCCGACCTCGTGCGCACGGCCCTGGCATCCGGACAAACGAACAACGTCAGGATCGTCGTGGCCAACGAGGTCGCATCGGGTGACCTGGAGGTCCTCGTGTACCAGGTGGACGGTACGCCGTTCGTAGCAGCAGCAGTCATGATCACTCACCTGACTCACTTCGACGGAACGAGCGCGTGGGACTCCACGGACCCATTCGCCGAGAATCCGTTGACGGATGCTGCAGGCCGATGCGAGGTCACGCTAGCTCCGGGCCTCTACTGGGTCTACGTGTCACCAGCCGCGAATACCTTCATCCCACCCAAGCAGGCTCAGATCCACTCAGGACGGCGCGCCACGCTCGAGTTCGAGGAAGGCAAGTAGGCCCCCCTACCTCCCCACCCCCTCCACGAACTCCACCAGCCCCTCGTGCCACGCCTCCGGCGCGTCCAGGTACGCCGGATGCTTCGCGCCCTCGAGATAGAGCGGCGTCGCCGTCCGGAACGCCCCGCACAGCGTGGCCGCCTGCTCCACCGGGAAGACGCGGTCGGCCGTGCCCCACACGATGAGCGCCGGCACCGGGCAGCCGGCGAGCTTGGGCGCCCACTCCGGCACGCCCGCCGGTGCGATGCCCACGAAGCCGGCCACGCCCTCGGGGTGCGCAACGAGATAGGGGAAGGCGAACGAGCCGGCCAGCGACGGCGCCACGATGATCGGCCGCCGCACGCCGAGGACGGGCAACACCTCCTCCAGGAACATCGCGGCGGCCAGCTCGCAGGGCTCGGACTGGCCGAAGCCCGGCAGGTCGAGCGCCACCACGCGCAGGCCGCGGCCGGCCAGCACGTCCAGCGTGCCCAGCTCCTGCCAGGTGGCCGAGCTGAAGGAGGCGCCGTGCAGCAGCAGCACCGCCTGCGCGCCCTCGGGCCCGCCGGTCAGGAGGTGCAGTCGCTTGCCGCGGAACTCCATGTCGCGCGGCAGGATGGCGACCGGCGTCGCGGAAGTCGAGCCCGCCGGCTCCGATTCGGGGGGCGTCTGGGCCGGCGGTGCGCAGGCCGCCAGCGCGAGCGCGGCCGCGAGGGCGCCGGTCCGAAAGACAGGAGGGTGCGGCGTGGCGTCGATCACGCCCCCTTCGTCGCATCGGCCGGCGGCCCGCGCAAGGGGCGCCCCACGCTCAGGGCACCGACACCTCGCGATAGTGCGCGCGGTTGGCCGCCTGGTCGTAGAAGTGCTTCGGCGTCTCGCCGCCGAGGCCCACGAACCACGTCTTGTTCGGGTACGGCGTGCCGACGTACAGCGGGCTGAACGTCACCAGGCCCGGCGCGGCCGGCACGTACGGCGCCAGCGCGAACGTGGCCCAGCCGCTGTCGTCGGTGAAGGCCTCCTGCTCCCATGGCTGGCCGCCGATGTCGCCGGCCCAGAAGGCGCGCACGGGCATGGACGCGGGCGCCGGGGCGCCGGCCTGGTCGAAGACGAGCACGCGCGCCGTGACCGTGACCGCGCCGCTGCCGCTCTTCTCCAGCGTGATGTCCTGCACGTGGAACATGGGCGGCAGCGTGGTGAAGCTGCCCGTGGCCTCACCGGCGAGGCCGCCGCGATCCGTGGCCGTCACGCGGTAGTGGAGCGTGGTGCTGGCGGGCAGGCCGGACAGCACCACGTCGTGCGTGCGCGAGAGCGCGGCCGGGCCGTCGACCGCTGGCAGGGTGTAGCTGCCCGGCGCGAGCCCCAGCTCCACGCGCAGGCTGGCGGGATCGCTCGTGCGGCACGTCAGCGTGGCCACGTCGGCGAAGACATCCACGACGAACGCGTCCAGGACCTCCGGCGCGGTGGCGTCGGGCAGCGTCGCGTCCGGCACGAGCGGATCGCCGCCGAGGACGAGCTCCTCGCCATCGAGCCAGCCGTCGCCGTCCGTGTCGGGCAGCACCTGCGAGGTGCCCGCCTGATCCTCGGCCAAGTCCATGAGGCCGTCTTCGTCGCGGTCGAAGCCCAGCCGCGCGCCGGTGCCGGGCGGCACGCCGGTGAACGTGAACGTGCCGGCCCCGTAGGCCACGGTCAGCTCGAGCAGCGCGCGGTCGGCGAAGGAGCCGCTATCGAACTGGTAGCCCCACTCGCCGCTCACGGGGTGCTGCATGAAGAGGCCGCCGCGCGGCAGCAGCGTGCCGTCGGTGTCGATGCGGAACCCCTTCACGATGAGGTCGATGTCGGGCTGCTCGTCGCTCGTGACCGGCCCCCCGAGGCTGGTCGTCCCGACGGTGGGCTTGGCCTGCGACTCGAGCAGGTTCAGCGCCGCGTCCGCCGCCACCGCGCCGCCGGGCGCGAGCAGCGTGGCCTGCGCGAGCGTGAACTGCGCGCCCACCGCCGGCGCGAGCCCGCTGTCCCAGGCCTTCACGAAGTTGGCCACGGCGTCCTTGTCGGCGGTGGTGAAGTTGCTGAAGGTCGGCAGCCCGCCGTTGGGCACGACGAAGTCCATGAAGCCGCGCACGCCGTCCACGGCGCCGTCGTGCAGCGCGCCGAAGCCCGAGACGAACTTGTAGTCCTTCTCGTAGATCATGCGCAGGTGCGCGGTGTTGAAGATCTGCGTGAAGCTGCCGGCCGAGACGGTCGGGCGGCTGCCGGTGAAGTCGGTCTCGCCGGTGAAGTCGCCCTTGTGGCACTTGATGCACAGGAAGCCGCTGCCGGCGGTGTACTCCTTGCCGGGCACGTCGGGGTTCATGCCGTAGATGTCGCGGCCCGTGGCGAGCTGGCCGGTGTACACGCGGTCCTTCGGCTCGCGCGGGTTGGGCGCGTAGCGGATGCGGCGCAGGAAGGCCTGCAGCTCCTGCATCTCCTGCTGCCCCAGCGGCGCGGCCGCGCCGTTGAGCGACTCGAAGGCCCCCGCGAACATGTGCAGCGTGCGCCGGTCGCCGCGCCAGTGGCCGGGCAGGTCGTCCTTGGCGCCGGGATCGAGCAGGCCGCGCAGGCTCTGCGTGACCATCGGACCCTTGAGCGGGTTGAGGATGGGCGTGCTCGGCGCGGTCACGATCTCGCCGGGGAAGCCCATGAGGTCGGTCATCTCGTCCGGGTAGTAGTAGGCGAAGCTGCCGCCCGGATTCCCGAGGTCCCACGCGAGCTGGTCGTCGTGCGCGAAGACGTGGCAGGTGGCGCACGAGAGCCGGTCGCTGCCGTGGCCCGTCGCGGCGCGCGCATCGTAGAGGTGCCGGCGGCCGGCGCGCGTGGCCGGCGGCTCGGGGTCGTAGGGCAGCGGCTGGCTGCCGAGCGCCTTCCACGTGCCGATGCGGAAGGTCTCCACCTGCGGCGCGCCGCGCGACTGCACGTAGAGCACGCCGCGCGCGCCGTCGGCGGCGAGGCCACAGGGGATCTCGCCGACGGCGAGCTCCGCGACCAGCTGTTCCGTCAGCGCATCGAGCACCACCACGCTCGCGGAGCCGAGGCAGGCCACGTAGGCGAAGTTGCCGGCCGCGCCCTGGCTGAAGGCGAGCACCGCGGGCTGGGCGTGCGCGCGCGTGGTGAGCGGCGGCGCCAGCTCGAGCACGGCCGCCACCGGCCCGCCCGGCAGCGTGACGGTCACGCGGTGCTCGTGCGCATCGCCCCGCAGGTTGGGCTCCCAGCGCAGGCGGTTCCTCGCGTCGGTGTTCGCGATCCAGAGCTCGCCCGTGGCGGGGTTGCGCTCGATGTCGAGGAGCGTGGTGCCCACGCCGGTCGTGGCCGGCGCGGCCTCGGCCAGGCTTTCCGGATCGAAGGTGATCACGTCGCGGTCGAGGAGCTGCGGCACGAGCGTCCGATGCTCGCTGTCGAGCACGATGCGTCCCGCGACGGGGAGGGTCCAGCCGCGCGTGTAGGCCGGCCACACCAGCTCGGGCTTGGTGAGCACGCCGTTCACGGGCAGCGGCTGGTCGAAGTCGTCGAGCACGAGCTGCGCGAGGCCCAGCGTGGTGGCAGCCGTCTCGTCCAGCAGCGTGGTGTGATTGCCGCTGTTCTGCGGGATGGCGTGGAGCAGCCCGCCGGCCAGGGCCACGTCGCGCGGCTTGACGGCGCCGAGCTCGAGCAGCGCCAGTCGCTCGTAGGGCGGCGACGCGCGGTGCACGGCGACCACGTGCTCGACCAGCGGCCCGGGGTCGATCTGGCCCGGAGCCGGCGCGGTCGCCGGCGCGCGCGCGCAGGCCACGAAGAGCCGGTCGCCGCTGACGGTCAGGCCCTGTGGCTCGTCGCCCACCTCGAGCGTGGCCACCACCTGCCGCGCGGCGAGATCCACCACCGACACGCTGTCGGACACGTGGTTGGCCACGAACAGCCGCTTGCCGTCGGCCGGGTGCAGCGCCATGGCCACCGGCACGAGGCCGGTGAAGATGGAGCCCTTCCACGTGAGCAGCGGGGCCTCTGCCGACGGCGGCGAGGTCCCGCCGCCGCCCGGCAGAAGCGGGCCACCCGGTGCCGGCGCCTTCGCCGCCGAGGCGGCAACCGGCAGCTGCGCGCGGCCCGCGGCCAGCGTCACCCCCACGCCGAAGACTTCGACACGGTGGTCGTCCGTGTCGAGGGCGAGGAGGCACAGGCCGTCGGGCAAGAGGAGGAGCGCATTGACCGGACCGGCCTCGAAGGTCGCGTAGGGCGCCACCGCGGCCGACGCGATCGGGACGGAGTCGGCCGCGCCCTGCTGCGGCCGTGCTGCCGCTGGCAGGGACGCGAGGAGCAGCGCGCCGGCCCACGCGAGCGCGCGAGCGGTCGAGCTCCTGGGCATGGCGGACTCCGAGGAAGGAGGCAAGGGCCGGCACCGGGGACCCGCGTCCCAACCGGGGAAGTGTAGGGTTTCGTCCCGGACCCGTGGCACGCGCGACACGCCCCCGTCACGGCGGCCCGGCCGGCCACCGGCGCATGCTGAAAGGCGCCGCGCCCCGCTCCCAAGACAGGTGCCCACCGGGAGAGCCGTGATGACGAGAAACCACCCGCCGCGTGCTGTCGCCGGTGCCATGCGCTGGTGGATGCCGCTGCTGGCCCTGCTCCTCGGCACCGCCGCGCTGGTCTTTGCCGCCTGGATGGGCGGCGTGGACATGCACGCCGCGGCGCAGCGGCTGGCCAACCGGCTGGAGGACACCTTCCACCACTCGAGCGTGGAGTTCGAGGACGAGCGCGGCAGCCTGCTGATCGAGTTCGACCCGCACGACAACGTCAAGCGCGCTTTTCACGACAACCATCCGCTCCCGCTCGAGGACGTCGTGATCGAGGACGGCTACCTCACCATCACGTCGCTGAAGTACGACGACGGCGAGCTCATGTACTGGCGCATTCCCCTGAGCCACGAGGGCGAGCTGCGCGAGGAGGCCCGCAGCCCACGCTGGTCGCGCATCCTCATGCGCATCCATCCGCGGCCCGACGGCGAGCCGCCGGGCCTGCGCGTGGCGCGCATTGGCAAGGACGCCGCGGCGGCACGCGCCGGGATCGAGGTGGGCGACCTCATCGTGGGCGTGGACGGCAGCCGCCCGCCCACGAGCGCCGGCCTGGAGGTCCTGCTGCAGGACGCCATCGCCCGCTGCGTGCCCGGCGGCACGGTCACGCTCGCGGTCGAGCGCGGCGGCGAGCCCCTCGAGCTCCGGCTCGAGCTGCAGCCGCTGGTGTCCCGTCAGGAATGGGACTCCGTGGACGTGGAGGACCCGGTCGAGCGCTACCTCGTCCTGCGCCACCCGCGGTACGCGCACGCGTACGAGCGCAGCGTCCGCGTCGCGGAGGATGCGCGCAAGGGCGGCACCTCCGCATCGGTCGAGGCTCCGGCCGAGCCGCCGCCTCCGACGCCCGTGCCGGACAAGCCCTGATCAGAGGTCGCTGTCGCCGCGCGGGCCAGCGAGCAGGTCGAGCGCATACCAGCGGTTGCAGCCGAAGTGCCCCGTCGCGCCCATCGGCCCGTCGAGCCGCGCGAAGCCCATGCGCTCGTAGAGCCGCTGCGCCTTGTCCATTCCCGTGAGCGTCTCGAGGTAGCAGGTGCGGAACCGGTGCTCGCGCGCCAGCGCCAGCAGGCGGCGCACCAGGACCTCGCCGCGGCCCTGGCCGCGGAAGTCGGGGAGGAAGTACATCTTGCGCAGCTCGCACACCTCGGGCGGCGCGCCGGCCAGCGGCCCGATGCCGCCGCCGCCCAGCACGCGGCCGGTCAGCTCCCACACCAGGTAGGCGCTGCGCGGCTGGCGGTAGACGGAGCACATGGCGTCCACCTCGGGATCGTTGATCGCATAGCCGGGGCCGCACGCGCCGAACTCGGGCATGACCTGGCGGATGATGGCCGCCACGGCCGCGTCGTCACGCGGCTCGATGGGACGGAGGATGGCGTCGAGGGACATCTTGGCGGAGCTCATGCCGCGATTCTCTCATGCGCTCGAAGTACCGAGCCTCAGGGCGGGTCGGTCCGGATGGCATTGCTCGCCGCGAAGCCCGCGGGCCCCAGCACGTCCGGTATCCAGGCCTGCATGAGGATGCCCGTGCCGGCCGGGATGCCCGGCGGCCAGACAGCCGGCAGCACCACTTCGCCGGCACCGCCCACGAAGAGTCCGGGGATGATAAAGGTGGGCGGCGGCACGAGCGTGCCGCCCAGGAACGGGAAGAGGAGGGCCGGCCCCACGCCGATGATCAGGTTGGCAACCGAGAAGGGCACGCAGTTGGAGATGCGGATCTGGATCGGCAGCCCGGCCACGAGCGTGCCGTCGCCCATGAGCTGCGGCTCCGTGGTGCCCTCCAGCGCGAAGCCCGCCGGGAACAAGGGCGAGGTGACTTCGAACCAGGGCAAGGTGATCCGCTCGAGCTGGGCCGTGATGGACCCGGCGGCCGGGTAGATGCTGCCCGCCGTGTAGGCGCTGTCGTCCCGGCCGAGCGCGATGGCCCAGAGCTGGTCGTCCGCGGGCGAGACGATGGCGACGTAGCTGGCGAAGCTCTCGAGGTCCCCGTCTGGCCCGACCTCGTCGAAGATCCCCTCGTAGCCCACGAACGGGCCCACGCCGTCGATGGGCGTGATCGGGTACGGCACGATGCTGGGCGGGATGCCCGAATTCGTGGTGCCCGTCCAGTGCGCGCGGCCGAAGCGGTCCACCGCCAGGCCGATCGCCGTGTCCACGCCCGAGCCGCCGCGGTACGTGCCCCACAGGAAGACGCCGGCGGGGTCGTGCTTCACGAGGAACACGTCGCCTCCGCCGTTGTAGCCGACATCGAGCACGGCGGGCGGCCCGATGCCGGGGATCCCGGCGGCCGACTCGGTGTAGCCCGCGCCCCACACGTTGGCCTCGTCGTCGACGCCGATGGCATTGAACGCGTCCAGGTCCGGGCCGCCCTGGAAAGTCGAGAAGGCGAAGGCGAGGAAGCCCGGGAAGAGCCTGGTGAGGTAGGCGTCGGTGAGTCCGCCGTAGACCGGATCGAAGGCGGCGACGACGGGGAAGCCGGGCGAGTCGGTGAACCCGCCCACCGAGATCGTTCCGTCATCCGCGACCGCGAGGCCGCCGATACCCGGATAGTCCGCGAACGCTCCGCCGAGGTAGGTCGACGCCAGGTCGAAGGTGAGCGTCGGGTCCAGCTGCATCACGTAGGTATCGCCGGCGCCGCCGTAGAACGGACCGACGACGAGGCCCGCGGGCACCACCGGAAAGCCCGGCGACTCCGTGTAGCCGGCGAGGAAGACGTCCCCGGTCGGCCCGACATCGATGGCCGTGTTGCTGGCCTCGGTCCCGCCCACGCCGCCGACGTACGAGAGCTGGAGGAGGAAGCCGATGGGGTTGAGGTGCGCGACGAAGGCGTCCCCGGCGCCCGGCGCGAAGACTAGGAAGGCGCCCGGCGTCGTCGGCAGAGCCAGCGAATCGGTGATGCCGCTGATGTAGATGTCGCCGATCTCGTTGCACGTCACACCCACGATCGCGTCCCCGCCCAGCCCGTCGAAGAGCGTGGAGAAGACGAAGAAGCCGGTGACGACGTCCGACGACCGGACCAGCGCGTCCGCCCCGACGTAGCCCGCGGCGACCTGCAGCCCGGAGACCGGCTGGACCGTCAGCGCGTAGAACTCCTCGTCCAGCAGCCCCGCGCCGAATCCCGCGAACACGTCGAGGCCCGGGTCGACGACGAGCCGCCGGGACGCGTCGCGCTCGGGCGCAGCGATCCCGACCGTGCCGTCCGCGCGCAGCTCGAAGCGCGCCGAGACGGGCAGCCGCTGCGCGCCGGCCTCCTCCCAGGCCGCCGGGATGGTCTGGCGCAGCGCGCCGCGCGGCGTCTCGACGCGCAGCGAGCCGTCGGGCTCGACGGACAGGCCGAAGCCGTCCACACGCAGCCCGAAGGCGCCGAGGTCCGCTCCCGGCTCGACGACGACGTCGTAGTGCAGCGTGCCGTCGCGCTCGTGCAGGTCCAGCGCGATGCCCGGCCACAGCCCCTCGTAGCTCAGGGAGGCCCACGCCCGCAGGCCGCTCCTCCAGCGCGCCGGGTCGCGGCCGACGTAGACGTTCTCGATGCCGGGCAGCTGGTCGTGTGCGACGAGGCGCGCCGGGCCAGCGTCCGCGAAGGCGAAGCGCACGTCCACCTCCGGCCGCGTCGGCGGCAGCGGCCGCTCGGGCGCGCCGGCCACCTTCACGCCGGGCCCGTGGATCGGAGCCGTCGCGGCGCCGTGCACCACCATCGCGCCGGGCTCGAAGAGCACGTGCACCGCGTGGATGCGCGTGGAGTAGAGCGCGGCGTCGCCGTCCTGCCCGAGGTTCTCGGTGAAGCGCAGGGCGGCCGGCGGCGCCGCGGTCTGCGCGGCGAGGTCCGAGACGGGCGCTGCGGCCAGGGTGCAGGAGAGCAGCGGGAGCAGGAACGACGTCGGCATGAGGTCTCCTTCCGCGGCCGACGCGGCCGCGGCAGGTGCCTCGCCCGACGGACGCTGCAAGCTGCCGCGGTCCGGATTCGGCTCGTCGCGCGAGACTCTACCGCGGATGCGCTGAGCCGGCGCGGCGTCGAGCGGCTGAGGCCAACCACTGCCGGGCCGCGCGACCGTGCACCGCCCGAAGTGCTCGGCCCGCTCCTCAGCCCGAGACCCGCTCCGGCCGCGCCGGCTTGAACTCCGCGACCAGCACCTCGCGCAGCGCGTCCCAGGGATCGCCTGGGCCGACGGGCGGAGGCACGTCGCCGCCGCGCCGGCGCGCCTCGCGCAGCCGCGGCACGGCCTCGGGCAGCGCGTACTGCTCGCCCGGGAAGCCGGCCACGAAGCGGCCGCCGCGCACCTCGCCGCGCGCCTCCAGCGTGCGCAGCGCGCGCAGCACGGCGCCCCACGCCACGGGCAGGCGCTCGCGCTCGACCGTGCGCCGGAAGACCACGCCCGTGCGCAGGAGCAGCTGGCGCGCCGAGAACTCGGCCGAGGGCGCCGGCGGCAGCGCCGCGCCGCGGAAGATGGACCAGCGCCCGGCCGGCGCCGGCGGCGCGCCGCGCCGCGCCCGCTCGCCGTGCACGCGCCGCCCGCCGTGCAGCGCGCGCAGGCCGGAGAAGGCGTCGCAGGTGGCGAGCCCGAGACCCACGAGGTCCGCCAGGCCCTGCTCGAGCTGCGCCGGGAGCAGGCGCGTCGCGCGCAGCAGCTCCGGCTGGAAGCTGGGGCCGCGGGCGCCCAGGGCTTCGAGCACCACCTTCGCCGGGCCCTTCACGCTCCACACGTCGCCCGGCGTGGAGAGCCCCAGCCAGGCGTCTGCGTCCTCGCGCAGGAGCAGCGTGACGGGCGCGTTGCGGATGGGCAGCACGCCCGCGCCCCACAGCCGGCCCCAGAAGAGCTCGCCCGAGAGCGACAACTCGTCCAGCCACGCCTTGCGGTAGCCCGGCACGCGCGCGGGCAGGAGCCGCGCCTCCCACTGCGCCGCGGGCGCCTGCCAGCCGGCGAGCTGGCGCACCACCTCGAGCACGGCGCGCGGGCCCGACGGCCGCGGCTCGCCCGCCACGCGCTGCCACTCGCCGAGGAAGCGCAGGAAGTCGGCCGCGGGCACGGGCTCGATCTCGGCCCGCAGGCGCTCCAGCGTGAGCTTGTGGATGCGCGCGAGCAGCCGCCGGTTGCACCAGGCCGGGCGGCCGGCCAGCCGCGTGCGCAGCACGACGCCCTCGGCCTCGAGCGCCAGCAGCGCGTCATGGAACTCCCGGGCCAGCGGGTCGTCGTCGGCGATCGGCCCGAGCGCCTCGAGCCGCCCGCGCAGCACCTCGACCGGCGCGCGCGGCGCCTCCGTCGCGAACCAGCGCGGGCCGTCGGGCCCCGGCAGCGCGGAGGCGCGGCCCGCGTGCAGCAGCTCGTCGAGCCACGTGCGCCAGCCGTGCGCGCGCGCCTCGGCCTCGGTCAGGAAGCCCATCCAGAGCAGCGCCTCGTGCAGCTCCTGCAGGCTCTCGGGCTCGGGGAAGGCCTGCGAGCGCACGAGCTCGATGGCCTCGGGCGAGAGCTCGCCCAGCGGGTCCTGCGCGCCGGGCAGCACGTGGCGGCGCTGCACGGCCTGCACGCGGCGCTCCTCGAGCGGCGCGTCGTCGAGGAAGGCCCACGGCTGCGCGGAGAGGATGCCGTACGCGAAGGTGGAGGGCGCGGGTGTGTCCACCGCGCGCACCTCGATCGAACCGTCATGGACGGCGGCCAGCACGGCGAGGAAGCCGTCCACGTCCATGGCCTCGTGCAGGCAGTCCTCCACCGTCTGGCGCACGACCGGGTGCTCCATGGGCACGGTCACGTCGCCGCCGGGCAGCGTCTCGGGACAGGCCATGCACTGCGGGAAGGACTGCACCAGCAGGTCGTCGGCGCGCATGCGCTGCAGCGCCGGCGGCACGGGGCGGCCGTCGCGCAGGCGCGGCAGGAGCAGCGAGCGCACCACGTTCCAGCGCCAGCGCGTGGTGAAGGCCGGCGCCGCCAGCAGCGCCTGCACCAGCACGTCGCGCGCGGAGGCGGGGTGCAGGTACTTCGCGCAGTCCGCCAGCGTGAACGAGTGGTGCGGCCCGAGCGAGATGAGGATGGCCTCCTCGTTGGCCGCGGCCTGCAGCTCGAAGCCGAAGCCGCGGCAGAAGCACTTGCGCAGCGCGAGGCCCCAGGCGCGGTTGATGCGCCCTCCGAAGGGCGCGTGCAGCACGAGCTGCATGCCGCCGGTCTCGTCGAAGAAGCGCTCGACGATGACGCGCCGGCTGCTGGGCACCGCGCCGAGCACGGCCACGCCCTCGGCCACCTGGCCGGCGACCTGCAGCGCCAGCTCGCGCGGCACGCCCGGCGAGTGCGCCACGGCCGTGCGCCGCTGCAGCCAGGCCGCGGCGGCGGCCACCGCGCCCTTCGCCCCGTCCCGCGGCGGGTCCCCGGCGTGCGCGGCCAGCTCGGCCGCGAGTCCCTCGCGCACCTCGCCGATCACGGCCGACAGCTCGGCGGTGCGCGCCGGCGCCTCGCCCAGCCAGAAGGGCAGCGTGGGCGGCTGGCCCTGCGCGTCCACCACGCGCACCACGCCCGGCTCCACCTTCACGATCTGCCAGCTCGCGTTGCCGAGCTGGAAGATGTCGCGCGCGTTGGCCTCGATGGCGAAGTCCTCATTCAGCGAGCCGACGAAAGTGCCCGCGGGCTCGAGCAGCACGCGGTAGTCGGCGTTGTCCGGGATGGCCCCGCCGCTGGTGACGGCGGGGATCCGCGCGCGCTTCGTCGCGGCCAGCCGGCCGCCCACGCCGTCGCGGTGCAGCAGCGCGTGCCGGCCGCCCGTGTGCAGCGCCACGCAGGCGTCGAAGTCCGCGCGCGACAGGTCGCGGTAGGGCCAGGCGCGGCGCAGCACGGAGAACAGCTCGTCCTCGCTCCATTCCTGAGCGACGCACGCGGCCACGATCTGCTGGACCAGGATGTCCAGCGCCGCCGGCGGCTCGGGCGTCCGGTCGAGCAGGCCGTCCTGCACCGCGGCCAGCAGCGCGCAGGCCTCCGCGGCCTCGTCCGCCGTGAGCGGTACGAGCCGCCCCTTGGGCAGGCGCGTCACGCCGTGGCCCGCGCGCCCCACGCGCTGCAGCAGCGTGGCGATCGAGCGCGCCGCGCCCACCTGCAGCACCAGGTCCACGTCGCCGATGTCGAGGCCCAGCTCGAGGCTGGCCGTGGCCACCAGCACCGAGAGCTCGCCGGCCTTGAGGCGCTGCTCGGCGCGCTCGCGGATCTCGCGCGACAGGCTCCCGTGGTGGCAGCCCACGCGCTCGGCGCCGAGGTGCTCGGACAGCCGCGCGGCGAGCCGCTCGGCCAGCTTGCGCGTGCCCACGAAGACGAGCGTCGTCCTGTGCGCGCGGATCTGCTCGGCCATCCGGCTGTACAGCTCGCCCCACTGCTCGTGGCTGCAGACCGAGGAGAGCGGCGTGTCCGGCAGGAGCACGTCCAGGTCCAGCTCGCGCAGGTGGCCCACGTCCACGAGCTCGCACTCGCGGCCCGCGCCCACCAGCAGGCGCGCCACGGCGACGAGCGGCTTCTGCGTGGCCGAGAGCCCGATGCGCTGCAGGCCCTCGCCGCACAGGTGCGAGAGGCGCTCGAGCGACAGGGCCAGGTGGCTGCCGCGCTTGTCGCGCGCCAGGGCGTGGATCTCGTCCACGACCACCGTGCGCACCGTGGAAAGCAGCCGCCGGCCGCCCTCCGAGGTGAGCAGGATGTACAGCGACTCGGGCGTGGTGACCAGCACGTGCGGCGGCTTCCTCAGCATGCCGGCGCGGGCGGAGGCCGGCGTGTCGCCCGTGCGCACCAGCACGCGCACGGCGGGCAGCGACGGGTCGCGCACGGCGAGCGCGTCGAGCGGTCGCTGCAGGTTCTTCTGCACGTCGTTCGAGAGCGCGCGCAGCGGCGAGACGTAGAGGACCGACGTCTCGTCGCGCAGCGCCTCTCCCTGGCGCAGGAGGCCGTCGATGGCCCACAGGAAGGCGGCGAGCGTCTTGCCCGTGCCCGTGGGCGCCGCCACCAGCACGTGGCGGCCGGCGCGGATGGCTGGCCAGCCCTGCCGTTGCGGCGCCGTGGGCGCGCCGAGCTCGTCCGCGAACCAGCGCGCCACCATCGGCAGGAAGCCGGCGAGCGCGTGGTCGACGCCGCCTTGCGGGAACTCCATGACCCACCAGCTTGCCGGGTGCGCCATACTCTCGCCAGCGTGCTGCAACCGACTTTGGCCGGGGTGCACGGCTACACTCTCCTTCGAAGGCTCATCCCTTCCGGAGGCGGCCCCCTCGGCCCTTCCGGTGCACCCTGCCCCGGGGGCGCGGGATGGCCGGCCGTCCGATTCCACGAAGGCTCCCAGGCGCGTGACTTCTTTCACCCTGCGTACTCCCGACTGGCGCCGCGCGCCGCTGCTGCTGCTGCTCGCGGCCTCGGCGAGTGCGCAGTCGCTGGTGCCGGGCAGTGGGTCATCGGCGCGCGCACCCGGCTCCCCGCCGGCGCAGGAGGCCCCCGCGCCTCCCAGGCCGCCGGTTCCGCCGAAGCCTCCGGCCCCGGCGCCGACACCGCGCCATGCCCTCGACGTGAGCGACCCCGCTCCGAAGCTCGAGGGCCTGCGCTGGCTGAAGGGCGAGCCCGTGTCCGAGTGGACGTCGGGCACGACCTACGTCGTGGAGTTCTGGGCGCCCTGGTGCCCGTGGTGCCGCGAGTCCCTGTCCACCTACGCCGAGATCGTACGGCTGTACGCCGACAAGAACGTCAAGGTCGTGGCCGTGGCCGTCTGGCCCAAGAAGTCGCAGCCCGACATGGCCGCCGACTTCGTGGCCGATCAGGCCGAGGAGTTCCCCTACCCCGTCGCGGCCGACGTGGGCGAACGCGCCGCCAAGGCCTGGCTCGACGCCGCGGACGCGCTCATCCCCACGGCCTTCGTCGTCGACGGCGAAGGTCGCATCGCGTGGATCGGCGACCCGCGGCAGGGCCTCGAGAAGGGCTTGGCCAAGGCCGTCGGCGGCAGCCCCTCGGAGGACAACGCTCCCGAGCGCGTGCGGAACCTGCGCCAGTCCCGCTATGGCGCGGACCTCGAGAAGGCCGAGCAGCTGCTGAGGGCGCAGGACTGGCAGGCGCTGGCCAAGATCAGCCGCGAGATGTACGACTCCAATCCATGGATGTTGCCGGACCTGGCCGTCTACCACTACATCTCGCTGGTCATGCTGGGCCGCACGGAGGAGGCCAAGGAGTGGGGCGAGCGGCTCTACTCGCAGGACTTCAGCTCCCAGGCCAACGGGCTGAACCTGCTGGCCTGGTATCCCGTGGCTCCCGACAGCGCCATTCCCCGGGAGCACATGGATCTCGACCTCGCGCTGCGGGCGGCGCGCCGGGCCGACATGCTGAGCACGCACAAGAACCCGTTCATCCTGGACACGCTGGCGCGCGTGTTGTACCTGCGCGGCGAGCTGGTCGAGGCGCTGCACGTGCAGCTGCAGGCCGTCGAACGCGCCAGCGACTACGAAGGCAAGGACGCCACCATGCTGCGCAAGGAGCTGGCCGAGCGCTTGGATGAGTACGAGGCCGCCGCGGACGCCTCGGCCGACGAACACCAGTGGCCTTGAGCGGTCCGCGCCGCGCTGACACGCCCTCCGCGGCGGCGCGCTTTTCCTCTCTTGTCTTTCCGGCGCCGTCGCGCCGGACGGGCCATTGCGCCTATGATGGCGTCCCGGGCCGTGCTCCTGCCGCCGGCCTGCCCGAACTCCCTGGAGTCGCCCGATGAAGCCGCTCATCCTCGCCTCGCTGCTGCTTGCCGCCCCGATCGCGGCCGCCGAAGAAGTCGCCCTGCTCGCCCCGGGGACGTCGGCGCCGACGCTGAAGGATGTCACCTGGGTCCAGGGTGAGCCGGTCGGGAACTGGCAGCCCGGCCACGTGTACGTGCTCGATTTCTGGGCCACCTGGTGCGGCCCGTGCCGGGCCAGCATCCCGCACATCGACAAGCTGTCCGACGAGCGCGCCAAGGACAACGTGCACGTCCTCGGCGTGGCCATCTGGCCGCGCGACAAGATGGTGCCCACGCCCGACTTCGTGAAGGAGAAGGGCGACGCCATGTCCTACGGCATCTGCGAGGACATCGAGGGCAAGACGGCCACGGCCTTCATGAACGCCACCGCGCAGCAGGGCATCCCCACGTGCATGGTCATCGACCAGGCCGGCAAGCTCGCGTGGGTCGGCCACCCGATGGCCGGCCTCGAAGACGTCGTGGACAAGGTCGTGGCGGGCACGTGGGACACGGCCGCCTTCGCCAAGGAGTTCGTGGCCGAGAACGAGGCCAAGGTCAAGTCCATGGCGATCCAGAAGGACTATGCCGCCGCCTCCAAGGCCGGCGACTGGACCAGGGCCGCGAAGCTGGCGGGCGACCTCTTCGCGCTGAATCCCGAGACCTTCGCCAGCGCGGCGCTCATGCGCTACGACGCGCTGCTGAAGGCCGGCGACACGAGCGGCGCGGCCAGCTTCGGGCGCGAGATTACGGCCGGCCCGTTCAAGGAAAACGCGAATGCGCTCAACGCCCTGTCCTGGTCCATCGTCGACCCGCAGGCGCCGCGCGAGAAGCCCGACCTCGAGCTGGCGCACCTCGCCGCCCAGCAGGCCAACGACCTGACCATGGGTAAGGAGCCCTCGATCCTCGACACGCTGGCGCGCGTCGTCTTCCTGCAGGGCGACGTGGCGCAGGCCATCGCGCTCCAGCAGAAAGCCGTCGAGAACGCCCCCGAGGAGGCCCGCGCCGACTTTGCCGCGCGCCTCGCGGAATACCAGGCCGCCGCGAAGCACTGACCGGTCCTTCCTAGCGCAACGGCACCGTTGCCCACGAGGTGACGAGGCGGCGCTCCTCGGCCTCCACCCGCAGCGGCAGCGCGTCCCCGGGCGCGGCGCCGCCGGGTCCGACCAGCGTGACCAGCAGCAGGTCCTCGGCGGGCCACTCCAGTGGCGCGCCGCAGGCGCCGAGGCCGTCCGGCAGGGCGGCCGGCAGCGCCACCTCGTGCACGCTGGCCAGCCGCGGCGCGACCAGGCCTCCCACGACCGCCGGAGCGGGTGTCTCCGCGAAGCGGAAGCGCGCGACGCGCAGCGGCAACGCCCGCCCGTCGGACAGGAGCGCCCGGCCGTGGGGGTTCAGCAGCCGCGCGTCGCGGCCCTTGGCGCCGGACAGCAGCAGAAGCGCCGCGCACCAGCCCTCCTGCGCATCGGCCAGAAAGGCCGCGGTCGCGGTCACGCCGGCCAGGGCGTCCGGCCGCTCGCCCAGGCGCCGCCTGCCCCGGTCGCCCAGGAGCGCGTGGTCGACATTCTCCACCAGCCAGGCCGCCGAGCCGCGCGCCGGCGGAAGCGACGCGACGGCCGCGGGCCGGCCGCGCGCGACGAGCAGCACGCGCGAGCCGTCCGCATGCACGTCGCACGCCTGCCAGCGCTGGAGCGCGAAGAGCCGCCCTCCCGACTCCACCAGCGGCGTCCAGCCGGCGAGCACCGGCTCGCGGGCCAGCCGCAGAACCGACACGCGCACCGGCGGCGGCACGATCGGCCGGCCTTCGAGCACCAGGTGGAAGGGCAGCGTGCCGCCCCAGCGCAGGTCGGCGTCCAGCGGGCCATAGCCCTGCGGCGGCTGGCCGCGCAGGGACAGCCAGGCCGCGCCGCGCGCGCCGCGCACGGCGAGCAGGCCGGCGCGCTCGTCCAGCGCGAGCACTTCGGGCATGCGCCCGAGGCCCGTGAAGTCCGGCGCCGGCAGTGGCGGATCGTCCGGCCCCGAGGGCCGCGCGAGCAGCCAGCCCAGCAGGCCGGCGCACCAGGCGTTGTAGACCGTGAGGTGCATGTACTCGTCCCAGCCACCGTCGGCGCCGGTGGCGGGATTGGGGTTCAGTGAAAGCAGACCGTCGGCGCGACGCGTCGCCTCGAGCAGGAGCCTCAGCCGGCGCGCGCCCAGGGCCCAGCCGCGCCGCGCGCGCTCGTCGGCCGTGCCGCGCAGGCCGCACAGGCACAGGGCCAGCGTGGCGGCGCTGCCGAACAGCGCATGACTGCTGCGCCCGAAGCCGCCGCACTGTCCACGGCCGTCGGTCTGGGCCAGGAGGAAGGCCAGGCCGCGCGGCAGGATCCCCGGCGGCACGGCCTCCTCGGACGAGAGCTGCGCGAGATGGAGCACGAGCAGCGCCTTGGCGTGGTAGCCGAGCGGCGTGCTCACTGGCCGGCCCGCGGGCTGCGCCGGCGCGTCGATGAACGCCCCGGCCGCGGTGAACCAGCGCTGCGCGAGGCGCGCGAGGCGTGCCGCCGCCAGGCGCCGTCCGGCCCCCGGCCGCGCCTCGAGCGTGGCGCAGACGGCCGCCAGCAGCACCCAGTTGTTGCTGGGATGCCGCGCGGCGGTCGGGCAGGCGCGCAGGCCGCGCGCGAGGCGCAGGCGATCCTCCTCCGGCAGCGCGCCGCGCCGCTGCAGGTGGTCGCGCAGGAGCAGGAGCGCCAGGCGGTTGAAGGGCGCATGGCCGCGCGCGCGGGCCGGCAGCGCGAGCCAGCGGTCGAGCGGCAGGCGCCACTGCGGGTCGGGCTCTCTGCGCGTCGCCAGCGCCAGCGCGGTGAAGGTGGCGGCATAGTGGTCGGGCGGCGACTCGCCGCCGTCGACGGGGTCATGCAGCGCGCCGTCGGCCCCGACCAGCGCCAGGAGGCCGGCCGTCGTGCGCTCGACCAGCCGCGCGAGCAGGGCCTCCTCGGCCGCCGGATCGGCGCCACCACCCTCGGGCGGGCGCGTCACGCGACTCGTCCCGCCACGGCCTCTGGCTCGCCCGGCGCCGGCCGCGCGGCGAGACGTCGCAGCCAGTCGGCGAGCTGCGCCGCCTGGGCGCGCGCGTCGAAGGTCGCGATGAAGGCCTCGTCCGGCCGCACCGTCAGCGTGCCCGACAGCAGCCGCCCCAGCGCGTCCTTCAGCCCCTGCGCCACGCGCCGGCTGCCCAGGTCCTCGACGAGCGTGCCGAGGCCGCTGCGCTCGAGCACGTCCCACGCATCGCCGCGGGGCAGGACGGCCAGCACGGGCTTGCCGGCCAGCAGGTAGTCGTACACCTTGCTCGGGATCCAGTGGCGGCCGGCGGGCGGCACCACGTAGAAGAGCGCGTCGGCGCCAGCCAGCAGCGCCGGCACCTGGTCGGCCGGCACCGCGGGCGCGCGCTCGAGCAGCCCGGCCGCCTGCAGCGGCCGCGCGCGCCGCGCCACCGGCGGATCCATGCCGCCGACGAAGCGGAACACGACGCGCCGCGGCAGCGACGGCTGCAGGGCCAGGAGCTCAGCCAGCGCGTCCAGCGCGCCGACGCCGCCCGCGTACACGTGGCCCGTGTAGAGCACTTCCCGCCGGCCGTCCCCGCGCGCCCGGGGACGCGCGGCCGTGAGCGCGGCGCGCCGCGCGGGGTCGAAGCCGTTGGCCAGCACGACCACGCGCGCCGCCGGCAGCCACGGGAAGCTGGCCAGCAGCATGGTGCGGTTGCCAGGCGTGTTGGCGATGACCAGGTCCGCCGCGCGCAGCACGCGCGCCTCGAGGCGCCGCTCGTGCGCGCGGTGCACGGCCGAGGGCCAGACGCGCTCGGGATTGTCGGTCCACGGGTCGCGGAAGTCGGCCACCAGCGGCACGCCGCTGCGGCGCTTGAGTTCGACGCCCGCGAGGTGCAGGGAATGCGGCGGCGACGTGCAGAACAGCACATCGGGCCGGCGCTGCAGGATCAGCGCCTCGCCCGCCTGCACCGCGCCGTCCACCCAGGCCACCTGCCGGTCGGGGATCCACGCCAGCCAGGTGGCGGCCGTCTTGAGCGCCTTGCTGCGCCAGCTGCCCTCGGTGGCGCCGGCGAGCCCCTGCTCGAGCACGCGCTGCAGCGCATGCGGGCGCAGAGGCGCCTCCTTGCGCTCGGCGCGGCCCGCGATCTCGTCCAGCAGCGCCGCGTTGCCGCCGCCCTCGGGCGGGTCGCGCACGGTGAGCACGTCCACGACCACGTCGTCGGGCAGGTAGCGCAGCAGCCGCGCCGGGCGCAGCGCCCCCGTCGTTCCCATGGGCGGGAAGTGGTAGCACAGCATGAAGAGCCGCAGCGGACGCGGCGGCACGACGGCGGGCATGGCGCGCATCTTGCCAAAGGCCCGACACGTCTACATCCTGCTCGCATGGTCCTGACGCGCGAGGAAGCCTGGTCCCTGCTGTGCGAGTGGACGCCGGGCGCCGCGCTGCGGCGCCACGCGCGGGCGGTCGAGCTGGTCCTGCGCGCCGCGGCCGTCCGCTACGGCCCCGGCGAGTCGGCGGCCGGGGCCTGGGGCCTCGCCGGCCTCCTGCACGACGCCGACTACGAGCTCTGGCCCGACGAGCACCCGCGCCGCATCGTGGCCTGGCTCGCCGGGCGCGGGGAGGCCGAGCTGGCCCACGCCATTTCGGCCCACTACTCGAAGTGGGGCGTGCCCCAGCAGTCGGCCCTCGACCGAGCGCTGCTGGCCTGCGACGAGCTGACCGGCTTCGTGGGCGCCTGCGCGCTCGTGCGCCCCGGCGGCCTGCCGACGCTGGAGGCCCGCTCGGTGCTGAAGAAGCTCAAGGACAAGGGCTTCGCCGCCAAGGTCGAGCGCTTCGAGATCGAGGAGGGCGCCCGGCTGCTCTGCGTGCCCCTGGCCGAGCACGTGGAGTTCGTCATCTCTGCGCTGCGCCCCCACGGCCGCGAGCTGCTGCTCGACGGCCAGCCCGCGGCGCAGGGCTAGCGGCCGTGACCGCGCCGCGCCGCCGTCCGTCGCGCGCGCGGCGCGCGGCGCTGCAGCTCACGCTGCTTCTGGGCGGGCTCCTCGCGCTGGAGGCGCTGCTGGCCGTGTACGGCGTGCGTCCGCTGGCCGACACAGAGGACCCCTTCGTGGGCTTCTCGAATGCGCTGCCCCTCTTCGTCGAGCGCGCCTCGCCCGACGGTCCACTCATGGTGACGGCGCCGGGCAAGATCTCGCTGTTCAACGAGCAGAGCTTCCTGAAGGACAAGCCGGCCGGCACGGTGCGCATCGTGACGATCGGCGGCAGCACCACCTACGGCCACCCCTACGACGACCGGCTCAGCTACAGCGCGTGGATGCGCGAAATGCTGGCGGCCGCGCAGCCCGGCACGCGCTTCGAGGTCATCAACTGCGGCGGCATCAGCTACGCCAGCTACCGCGATGCCAACCTGGTCGAGCAGCTGTGCGCCTACGAGCCCGATGCCTTCATCATCTACTCGGGACCCAACGAGTTCCTCGAGGACCGCACTTATCCCGGCCTCGCCGGCGGCGCGCTGTCCACGCTGGGGTCGTGGCTGGCGCGGACGCGCACGTTCACCTTGGCGCGGCGCGCCGTCGACGGGCTGCGCGACGCCCCGGACATGCGCGCGCAGCTCCCGGCCGAGGTGCAGACGCGCCTCGGGCACGTCGCCGGCCTGGAGCTGTACTCGCGCGACGACGCGCTGCGCACGCGCATCCTCGAGCACTACCGCGCCAACCTCGCCCGCATGGTGCGCCTCGCGCACGCGGCCGGCGCGCGCATCGTGCTCGTGGCGCCGGCCTCCGAGCTGCGCGACTGCGCGCCGTTCAAGAGCCAGCCCGGCGAGGACGTGCCGCCCGCCGCGCGCGCCGAGGTCGACGGCTTGCTGGACGCGGCGCGCTCGGCCCTGGCCGCCGGCCACGCCGCCGAAGCCCTCTCGCCGGCGGCGCGCGCGGCGGCGCTCGACCCGCGCCGCGCGCTGGCCCGCTACGTGCTGGGCGAGTCGCTCTTCGCCACCGGCCGCCACGCCGAGGCCCGCGCGGCCCTGGAAGCGGCGCGCGACGAGGACGTCTGCCCGCTCCGCCCGCTCACCGTCATGCGCGATCTCGTGCGCGAGGTGGCGGCCGACGAGGGCGCAGGCTACCTCGACTTCGTGGCTGCCGTGGACGACGAGTGCGAGCGCCGCTTCGGGCACCGCGTGCCGGGCCACGAGCAGTTCCTGGACCATGTGCACCTCGACCTCGACGGCTACGAGCTCCTGGCGCGGCGGCTGCTCGACGCGCTGGCGGAGCAGGGCGTGGTGACGCCGGCGCCCGGCTGGGAAGCGGCGCTGCCGGCGCTGGAGGCCCGCGTGCGTGCGCGGCTCGACGCGCCCATGCAGGGCATCGCGCTCCGCAACCTGGCCAAGACGCTCGACTGGGCCGGCAAGAGCGAGGAAGCCGCGCGCCTCGCCCGGCAGGCGCTCGACCTGCTCGGCACGGACGCCGAAAGCTCCTTCGCGCTCGGCAGCTTCGCCCTGCAGGAGCAGCGCTGGGACGAGGCGGCCGCCCACTTCCGGGATGCCGTGCAGGCCGACCCGCAATTCGCCGCCGCGTGGCTCGACCTGGCCCATGCCGAACAACGCGCCGGGCATCCGGCCGAGGCGCTGGAGGCGCTCGACCGCACGCTCCTCATGCAGCCCGACCAGGGCCAGGCGCTCAGCCTGCGCGCGCTGCTGCGCGACGAGGCCGGGCGCGGCGACGAGGCCGTGGCTGACGCCCGCCGCTCCGCCGAGCTGCTGCCGAATGACCCGCTCGTGGCCAACAACCTCGGCCTCGTGCTGGCACATGCCGGGCGGCTCGACGAGGCCGCCGCCGCCTTCGCGGCCGCGGTGCGGCTCGACCCGGGCCACGTGAAGTCACGCCTCAACCTGGCGCGGCTGCGCCTACGGCAGGGCCGGCACGGCGAGGCGGCCGAGCAGCTGCGGGCCGTGCTCGCCCTGCAGCCGGACGACGCCGAGGCGCGCGCGCTGCTGGCGGCGGCGGAGGCACCCTGATGCTCCTCGCGCGCCGCCCGCCCGAGCCCGAGGTCATGGACCGCGGCGACCTCGACCCCGCCCTGCACGACGCGGCGCTCGCGGGACTCTCGCGCCTGAACCGCTGGGCCGGCACGGCGCGCATGCTCTGGCCGCCCATCGCGTCGCTCGCGCGATCGGCGCCCGGGCCGCTGGAGCTGCTCGACGTGGCCGCCGGCGCGGGCGACGTGGCCGTGGCGCTGCTCCGCCGCGCGCGCGCGGCCGGCGTGCCGCTGCACGCGACGGCGCTCGACCGCAGCGCGACAGCGCTTGCGCACGCCGCGCGCCGCGCCGCGCAGCAGGGCGTGCCGCTGCGCCTGGTGCAGGCGGATGGCCTCGCCCCGGGCGGACTGCCGCTGCGCGCCGACGTGGTCACCTGCTCGCTGTTCCTGCACCATCTCGACGAGCGGCAGGCGGTCCTTTTCCTGCGCAGCCTCGCCGCCGCGACGCGCCGGCTGCTCTTGCTCGGCGACCTGCGGCGCAGCGCGGCCGGGCTGCTGCTGGCCGCCACGGCCAGCCGGCTGGCCACGCGCAGTCCCGTCGTGCACGCCGATGCGCCCGCCTCCGTGCGCAACGCGTACTCGGCGTCCGAGGTGGCGGCGCTGGCCGCCCGCGCCGGCCTGCTGGGCGCCGAGCTGCGGCGCGCCTTTCCGCAGCGGCTGCTGCTGACCTGGCGGCCCCCATGAGCGCGCCGCGCGACACGCTCACGCCCGCACGCGCCGCCTCCGAGCGCTGGGACGTCGTCGTGGTCGGCGCGGGGCCGGCAGGCGCGCTGGCGGCGCGGCGTCTCGCGCTGCAGGGCGCGCGCGTGCTGCTCCTGGATCGCGCGCGGTTCCCGCGTCCCAAGGTGTGCGGTGGCTGCCTCGGGCCGCGGGGCCTGTCGGTCCTGGCAGCCGAGGGCCTGCCCGCTCCGCCGGCCCGCGCCGCGCCGGTCGAGCAGCTGCGCCTGCGCTGCGGCCGGCGCGAGCTCGTGCTGCCGCTCCCCCCCATGGTGGCCGTGGCGCGCGAGGACTTGGATGCCGCGCTCGTCGTGGCGGCCGTGCAGGCAGGCGCGCAGCTCCTGCAGGGCGTGCGCGCCGAGGCACCGGCCGAGCCGAACGGCGCTTGGCGCACGCTGCGGCTGCAGCACGGCGGCGGCGACCCGACGCGCGTGGAGGCGCGCCTCGTGATCGCGGCCGACGGACTCGCCGGGCGGCTCCTGCAGGACGCCGCGCCGGCCGCCGGCCGCGGCTCGCGCGTGGGCGCCGGCGTGCTCCTGCCCGCCACGCCCGAAGCACCGGCCGCGGGCGAGCTGGTGCTGGCCATCGGCACTGCGGGCTACGTGGGTCTCGTGCGGCTGCCGGATGGCCGACTCGACGTGGCCGCAGCGCTCGATCCGCAGGCCATCGCCCGCGCGGGCGGCGCGGCGGCCCTCATGATCCAGCTGCTCGGAGAGTCCGGCGCGCCGCCGCCGGCCGGGCTCGACGGCGCCGAGGTCCGGGTCACGCCGCCCCTCACGCGTCGCACGGCCCGGCCGGCGGGCCATCGCCTGCTGGCCATCGGCGACGCCGCCGGCTTCGTCGAGCCGTTCACGGGCGAGGGCCTGTCCTGGGCGCTGCTCTCGGCGCGTGCGGTGGCACCGCTGGCGCTCTTGGGCGCCCGGGGCTGGGAGCCGGGCATCGCGTCCGCGTGGGCCCGCGCGCACGGCGAGCAGGTGCGCCGGCGGCAGCGGCTGTGCGCCGTGCTCGCGGCCTGGCTGCGGCATCCGGCGCTCGTCCGCGGTACGCTGGCGCTGGCCGCGCGCCGGCCGTCGCTGGCGCATGGGGTGCTGGCGCGGCTGGGCGCGCCGCCGGCAGGGGCGAAGGCATGACACTGCGGCTGCTGGGCCTGGGCACGGCGCTCCCGGCCGCGCGCGCCACGCGCGCCCAGTCCGAGCAGCTCGCGCAGGGGCTGGCAGGCTACGGAGCCGAGCAGTTGCGGCTGCTGCCGGCGCTGTACCGGCGCTCCGGCGTCGAGGGCCGCAACACGATCCTCGACGTCTCGACCGGCGCCCCGCTGCGGCCGGCCGCTCCGGGCGAGGCGCCGCCGGGCACGGCCGAGCGCATGGCGGCCTACGATCCGGCCGCCGCCGCGCTGGGCACGCGGGCTGCGCTTTCTGCGCTGGCCGACGCGCGGCTCGCGCCGTCGGCGATCACCCATCTGGTCACGGTGTCGTGCACCGGCGCCTCGGCGCCGGGACTGGACATCGCGCTGCTGCGGTCGCTGGCCATGCGCGCCGACTGCCAGCGCACGCATGTGGGCTTCATGGGCTGCCACGGCGCGCTCGCCGGGCTGCGCGTCGCGCACGCCTTCGCCGAGGCCGACCCGGCCGCGGTGATGCTGCTCGTGGCCGTCGAGCTGTGCAGCCTGCACTTCCACTACGGGTGGGACGACGGGCAGATGGTCGCGAACGCCCTGTTCGCGGACGGCGCGGCGGCGCTCGTGGGCACGGCCGGAGAGGGTGACGGCTGGCGGCTTTCGGGCAGCGGGAGCTGCCTCCTACCCGAGGGCGCCGACGCCATGACCTGGACCATCGGCGACCACGGCTTCCAGATGACCCTGTCGCCGCGCGTGCCCGACATCGTGGCGCGACACCTGCCGGGCTGGCTCGCGGGATGGCTCGCGACGCACGGGCTGCGCGCCGCCGACGTGCGCAGCTGGGCCGTGCACCCGGGCGGGCCGCGCGTGCTGTCCGCGGTGCAGGAGGCGCTCTCCCTGCCCGCGGACGCCACGGCCGTCTCGCGCGCGGTGCTGGCCGAGCACGGCAACATGTCGTCCCCCACCGTGCTGTTCGTGCTGCAGCGCCTGCGCGCCGCTGACGCGCCGCGCCCGGCCTGCGCGCTGGCCTTCGGCCCCGGGCTGGTGGTCGAGGCGGCGCTCTGGCGTTGACGGCATGCGGCTGCTGGTCTGGAACATCCACAAGGGCATCGGCGGCACCGACGGCCGCTATGCGCCCGGGCGCATCGTGGAGGTGATCCGCCACTACGATCCGGACGTTGTCGTGCTGCAGGAGGTGGACGAGGGCTGCCCGCGCAGCGGCGGCGACCGCCAGGTGGATCTCCTGGGCGACATCCTCGCGCTGCCTCACCGCGCCTGGGGCCCCAACGTGACGCTCACGCGCGGCTGGTACGGCAATGCCACGCTCTCGCGCTGGCCGATCCTGAGCCAGCAGAACGTGAGCCTGCGGTTCGGCCCCAAGAAGCCGCGCGGCGCGCTGGTCACGGACATCGTGGTCGAGGAAGGCGGCCACCACCTGCGCGTGCACGTGGCGAACCTGCACCTCGGGCTCTCGGGCGTGGAGCGCCGCTGGCAGGCGCACCGGCTGCTCGGCAGCCCGGCGCTCGGGCACCTGACGCGCGCCAGCCGCCTCGTCGTGGCGGGCGACTTCAACGACTGGTCAGGCGCCGTGCCGCGCCTGCTGCAGTCGAACTACGGCCTGCGCTGCGTCACGGGTCGAGGCGTGGCCGCCACGCGCACCTTCCCGGCCTTCGGCCCGGTGGGCGCGCTGGACCGCGTGCTCGTGCGCGGCGACGTCCGCTGCGTGAAGCACTTCGCCTCGCGCCTCGAGCTGGCGCGCGAGGCCTCGGACCACCTGCCGGTGGTGGTCGAGCTGCAGCTGCGGCGGCGGCCGGCCGGACACGCGTGAGCGCCGCGCCCCATCCCGTAGGATGCCAGGCGTGACCGAGCGCACCCGCCACCGGCTCGCCGCCGCCGCGCTCGCGCTGCTGCTCGCGGCGCTGCTGCTGGGCCTGCTCGAGGCCGGCCTGCGCCTCGCCGGCCGCGGGTCGCCGCCGCTGCCCTCGCCCTTCACCGACGACCCGGCGCTGGGCGAGGAAGGCAGCGGCGCGCTGCCCGACGGCGAGCTGTTCTACCGGCTGCGACCGGACACGCAGTTCCTCGGCTACTACCGCATCAACGGCCTCGGCGCGCGTGGCCCCGACGTGCCCGCCCGGCGCGGGCCGGGCACGCTGCGCGTGGTGTGCACGGGCGATTCGTCCACGTTCGGCCTGGGCGTGCCCGAGGAGGCGGCCTGGCCCTTCGTGCTGCAGCGCCTGCTGGACTTCGCGGTCGGAGATGTGTTGCGCGTCGAGGTCGTGGACGCCGGCGTGCCCGGCTACACCTCGCTGCAGAACCGCGTGCAGATCGAGCGCGACCTGCTGGCGCTGGCTCCGGACGCGCTGGTGTGGATGCCGACGGGCCACAACGACGACGCGCGCGTCGCGGGGCGCGACGACGCCGAGACGCTGGAGTACCGGCGCAGCCTTCTGTTCCGGCTCTCGCGGCTGGCGCTGCCGCGCGCGCTGGGCCTGCTCGGCGACGCGGCGACGCCCGCCGACGCAGGCGCGACGCAGGACGCGCTCGCCGCCGATGCGCGGCGCCGGCCGCGCGTGCCGCTGCCGGACTTCGAGCAGAACCTGCGCGCGGTGGCCGAGGCCTGCCGGCAGGCCGGCGTGCTGCTGCTGCTGGTGGTGCCCCCGCACTCCGACGAGGTGCGCGCCGCGCGCCCCAACGAGGTGGCGGCCGAGGAGATCGTGCTGCGCGTGGCCGGGGAGCTGGGCGTGCCCGTGACCGACCCGCGGCCCGAGTTCGCGGCGCTCGCGGCGCTCCCCTTGTTCACGGACACGGTGCACCCCGGCGCCGACGGGCACGCGATCCTCGCCTGGCGCGCCTTCGAGCGCCTCGCCATCGGCCGGGAGTTCCCCTGGCCGGGTCGGCGCTCGGCCTTCGTGTCGGCCTGGGTGACCAGTCACAGGCTGGGCCTCTCCCAGCCGGATATCGTGGACGCCCTGCTCGCGCCCGATGCGCCTGCACGCTTCCGCGACGCCCTGCTCGCCCTGCGGAACGACGAGCGCGACGAGCCGGCCGGGATCCTGGCGCACGACCCGCTGCACGGCGAGCTCCGCGGCGCCTACGGGCTCGGCCGCGAGCTGCTCCTGCGCCAGGAGGGCGATCCGTCCGCGGCCGACGATGCCCGCCTGCAGACGCTGCGCGCGCACGTCTCGCCCCGCGACGACCTGGCGTTGCTGCTCTTCGAGCCTCCGTCGGGGGAGGTGCCGGACGTGCGCGCCGACGCCATCGCCGCAGCGCGCGCCGTCGCGGCCGCGGATGCGCTCCTCCGCGCCCATCCCGCGCCGCGCGACGACCGGCTCGTGCAGGCCAGGGGCCTCGTGGACTCGGGCGACGCGGACGGCGCGCTGGCCCTGGTGGACCAGGTGCTGGCCCTCAATCCCCGCTGCGCCGAAGCCTTCGAGGTGCGAGGCCTGGCCCTCGAGCGCGCCGGCGACAGGAACGCCGCGCTGGAGTCTTTCGCGCTGGGCAGCCAGATCGAGCCCGATTCGGCGACGGGCTTGTTCCTGCTCGGCCGGACACGGCTGCAGCGCGGCGACGCAGCGGGCGCCGCCGCCAGCCTCGAGCACGCGCTCGAGCTCGACCCGGCGCACAAGCTGGCGCGGCTGGCGCTGGTGCACGCGCGGCTGCGGCTCGACCAGCCCGACGAGGCCGAACGGCAGCTGCGCGCGCTGCAGCGCGTCGGGGCGGGCGCCGTGGCCGACGTGCCCACGCTCGAGGCGGCCATCGACGAGCGCCGCGCGGCCCTGGCCGGAAAGCCCTGACCGCGCCCGTGGCATGATGCGCGCCGTGCGTCGCCTCCTCGTGCTCCCGCTCCTCGCCGCCTGCGCCGCGCCGCCGGCCGACCTGGTGCTGCGCGGCGGCCGCATCCTGACCATGGATCCGGAGCAGCCGGAGGCCACGGCCCTGGCCGCGCGCGGCGGCGTGCTGGTGGCCGTGGGAGGCGAGGCCGACGTCGCCGATCTCATCGGCCCGAACACCGAGGTGGTCGAGCTCGCCGGCCGCACGGCCTGCCCCGGGTTCTTCGATGCCCACCTGCACCTGCCGGGCCTGGCGCAGGGCGCGCGCCGCGTGGACCTGGCCGGCACGCGCAGCGAGACCGAAGTCGTCGCGCGCGCCGCCGCGCGCGCCGCGGAGACGCCGCCGGGCGGCTGGATCCTCGGGCGGGGCTGGGACCAGAACGACTGGGAGCTCGCGGAGTTCCCCACGCACGCGGCGCTCTCGGCCGCGCTGCCCGACCGGCCGGCCGTGCTGGAGCGGATCGATGGCCACGCCGTGCTCGCCAACGCCGTGGCCATGCAGCGGGCGGGCATCTCGGCCGGCACCCCCGATCCCGAAGGCGGGCGCATCCTGCGCGGCGCGGACGGGGCTCCGACCGGCGTGTTCTTGGACAACGCGGCGGCGCTGGTCGAGCGCGTGGTGCCGGAGTTCTCGCGTGAGGACCTGGCGGCGGGCCTCCCGAGCGTCATCGAGGACCTGCACCGGCGCGGCATCACCTCGGTCGCGGACGCCGGCGTGTCGCTCGAGCAGGCGCAGCTCTACGCCGAGCTGGCTCGCGCGGGCCGCTTCGAGCTGCGCGCGCACGTCATGCTGTCGGCGGATGACCCGGCCGTGTTCGCCGACGCCGCGGGCCTGCCGTCGGCCGACCTCACCGGCCAGGGCCGCGTGGCGCTGCGCGCGGTCAAGGCCTATGCCGACGGCGCCCTCGGCAGCCGCGGCGCGGCGCTGCTCGCGCCGTATGCGGACGACCCGGACAACAGCGGCCTGCTGCTCACGCCGCCCGAGCAGCTGGAGGCGCTGGCCGAGCACTGCCTGCGCACGGGCTGGCAGCTGGCGACGCATGCCATCGGCGACTTCGGCAACCGCGTGACGCTCGACGCCTACGCCGCGGCCCTGGCTGCCGTGCCGCCGCTGCAGCGCGCGGTTCCCGAGCCGAGGTTTCGCATCGAGCACGCGCAGGTGCTGGCGCAGCAGGACGTGCCGCGCTTCGCGCAGCTCGGCGTCATCGCCTCGATGCAGGCCCTGCACCAGACCAGCGACATGCCGTGGGCCGAGGCGCGGCTCGGGCCCGTGCGGGTGGCCGGCGCCTACGCCTGGCGCGCGCTCCTCGATACGGGCGCGCGGCTGTGCGGCGGCAGCGACGCGCCGGTCGAGACCCCGGATCCGCTGCTGGGTTTCCGCGCCAATGTCACGCGCGCCGATGCGCGCGGGCAGCCGCCGGGCGGCTGGCATCCCGAGCAGCGGCTGTCGCGCGCCGAGGCGCTGGCCAGCATCACCTCGTGGGCGGCCTACGCCTGCTTCGCCGAGGAGCGCGTCGGCGCGCTGCGGCCGGGCCTGGCCGCGGACACCGTCGTGCTGTCGGACGACCCGCTCCTGGTGCCCGACGAGCGGCTGGCCGACTTGCGCGTGGAGCTGACGGTCTTCGACGGGCGCGTGGTGTACGCGCGCGACGGCGGGCCGTGATCACGCTGCTCGACGGGCCGGTCGGGACGGAGCTGGAGGCTCGCGGGCTCCGGCTCCCGGCGCCCGTCTGGTCGGCTCGGGCCGTGATCGAGCGGCCCGACCTCCTGTCGGCGATCCATCGCGACTACGCCGCGGCGGGCGCACAGGTGCACACGGCGGCCACGTTCCGCACCACGGCGCGCGCCCTGCGGGGCACGGAATGGGCGCAGCGCTGGGAGGAGCTCGTGGCGCGCGCGGTCACGCTGTGCCGCGCCGCGGTGGGCCCTGGCCGCGTGGCGGGTTCCATTGCGCCGCTGGAGGACTGCTTCTCGCCGCAGCTCACGCCGGAAGACGACGTCCTGCTCCGCGAGCACGCGGCCCTGGCGGGTGCGCTCCAGCGTGCAGGCTGCGACCTGCTGCTGGTCGAGACCATGCCCACCGCCCGCGAGCTGCGCGCCGCGACGCGCGCGGCGGTCGCGACCGGATTGCCGGTGTGGTCGGCGGTGACACTGGGTCCCGGCGGGGCCTTCTTCAGTGGGCCCGATCTGCTGGCGGCGAGACAGACGGCCGCCGACGAGGGGGCCGAGGCCTTCCTGGTCAACTGCACTCCGCCCGAGCTCATCACGGCCGCGCTCGAGGGCCCCCTCCGGGCCGGGCCGGCACCCGCCGGGTTGCGCCTCGGCGCCTACGGGAATGCCCTGTTCCCGGGCCAGCCACGCCTTGCTCCCAACCGCTACGCGGCTGAGGCGAGCCGCTGGCGGGCGGCCGGGGCCGACATCCTCGGCTGCTGTTGCGGAACGGGTCCGGAACACGTGGCCGCCGTGGCCCGGGCCGCGTCCGGCTGAGCAGTGTGTCCGCCTCGGGCTGTCGGCCCCCGGCCTGCACGAATTGGAAAGCTCGGATATGCTTTCCCGACACAGGGGCCAGGCACTTCCCCGGCTGCGGGGTCGCCCAAACCACCACTTCCTCCCTTCCTACCGGATCTTGGAGTCCATCTGATGATCAGGCTCACCACGGTTCTTGCCGGAATCTTCGTCGGCGCCACACTGGCCCCGGCTTCCGCGCAGGACATCTATCCCGTCACGAGCATCAAGTATGCCGGGCGGTACGACCTCGCGAGCAACACCTTCTTCCCGTCGGACATCGACCCCGACCTGTCGCCCGGCGACAGCACGCCGGTGGTGCTGTACGACAACACGACGACCAATGGCTCCCTCTCCACGGGTGCCGGCGGCGCCATCGTGACCAACCACCACATGGACTGGGGCACGCCGGACTTCGGCGGCTCCGGCGCGTCGATCACCGAGGTCCGGATCGGCTGGGCCACGAACCTGCTCGCTCCCAATGTCGTCGGCCTGCGGCTCCGGCTCTATGACGGCGCGACGGGCAACGGGAACCAGGGCACCGTGGTGGGCGACTACCTCCTGACGAATCTCCCCAACTCCGCCTCGGGCGGCTACGAGGGCTATCTCCTCGACGTGACGCTGCCTGCGGCGCTCGCGCTGAACGATGGGCCCTTCGGCTGGAGCTACAACGCCGACAACCCGATCGGTGCCCTGACCAACTCGTCCGGCCCGCTGCTCATCGGACCGCCGAACGCGGCGGGCGCCGGCGCTGGCCACGGTCCGGCCTTCGGCTCGTACGACCGGTACAGCGAGGCGACCAACGCCTACGTCACCACGGTGACGGGCACGACGGTCATGCTGTCCTTCGGCATGCGGCTGAAGGGGCGCGCGAACAACCCGCCCATCCTGCCCTTCTCGAACTACGGCACGGGCAACGGCCCGACGCTCACGGGCGAGGGTTCGGCGACGCCGGGCTCGGTCGACAACGTGCTGCACCTGCACGCTTCGCCTCCGGGCAAGGACGTCATCCTGGTCGCCGGCATCACGCAGTCGGACATCTTCCAGGCCAACCTCGGCCTGAACCTGTACGCCTTCCCGTGGGCCATCCAGCTGGCGCCGATGCCGACGCCGCTGCTCAACGGCAACGTGGATCTCGCGGCGCCGTTCGACGTGAGCCTGCAGCCTGGCGACGAGTTCTTCGTCCAGATCTTCAGCCAGAACATTTCGAACCAGTACAAGAAGTACAGCCCCGGGCTCAAGATCATCGTCCAGTGACCTCCTGACGGCGCACGACGCGCCAACACAAGGCATCCGGCGGGCCGCGCCTCGCGAGGGGCGCGGCCCGCCGCGTTTGAAGGCGCCCGTCGGCGCGCGCATGATGCGCGCGTGGCACACAAGGTCCCGACGAAGGCGACGCAGGATCAGGCCACGAGCGAAGCCGCGCGGCGCGCGCTCGAGGTGACGGCCCTGCTCGAGGTGCTCGGCAGCAGCCGGCGCCTCCTGTGGGTCAACTTCCTCTCGGGGCTGGCGCGCGGGGTGGGCTTCTTCCTCGGCGTCTCGCTGGTCGGCGGCCTGCTCCTCGGCATGGCCGCCATCGTCTTCGACAAGACCGCCTCGACCTTCGGCTTCGAGGACCTGTCGCTCAAGGACGTGCTGCGCGCCGTGGTGGTGAAGTTCGAAGAGGTCCGCCAGAAGGTCGAAGAGGTGCAGCCCGAGCTGGCCGCGAAGCAGCATCCGCCCCTCGACGAGCCGCCTCCGCCCGGGCCCGGGGACGGCTGAGCGGCGCGGCCCACGCCCGTTCGCTCCCCGGGGTCAGCGCTCGGGCAGCGTGCGCGTGAGCGTCAGCGTGCCGAAGGCCGTGCCGTAGCAGGGCCCGTAGGAGTTCATGGCGAAGTCCCACATGGAGCCGTCGGCCTCCTGGGTCTTGACCACCTCGCGGGCGAGCCGGGCCGCGTAGCGCGCGCGATCGGCGGGCTCCAGCAGGTCCAGCAGCCGCGCCGCGTAGAAGTGGCCGAAGTAGTAGAAGTAGCCGCTGTTGTAGTAGTAGGTCTCGTGCGGCACAGGTTTCTTGCGCGCCACGTCCAGGAAGCGGTGGTGCTCGAAGAACTGGTCGAGACCCTCGAGCACGTCGGCGCGCGAGACGTCGTTGGCGCCCGCGCGCTGCAGCGCGTAGTTGCAGCACTGGATGCGCGAGAGGCTGCCCTTCACGTTGTCGATCCACTCCAGCGCCATGTGCGGGATGGGGTCGATGCTGTAGCTGTAGGCGCCGTTGGCCAGCCGGCAGCGGCGCAGCGCGTCCATGGCGCGCGTCACCACCCGGCCCGCCACGGGGAGCCCGGCTTCGCGCGCCGACACCAGCGCGGCCAGCGCGGCGCCGGTCTCGAAGCTGGTGGCCCACGACGGCCGCTTGGCCAGCGACTCGAAGTCGTAGTAGCCCCAGCCGCCCGACGGAGTCTGGTACTGCGACAGCTCCTCGATGTAGGCCTCGGCGCGCGCGCGCAGCTCCTCCTCGCGCGGCGTGCCGGCGAAGCGGCCGTCGAGCAGCACGGCCGACAGCGCGTCGAGCCCGTAGACCGCGCCCCAGGTGTTGTCCACGTCCCAATCCGACGGCCGCGCGGGCACCGGCTCGCGCAGGAGGTAGTCGAGCCCCTTCTCCAGCGCCGCGCCGGCCGGCGCGTTGTCGGGATGGTCGAGCAGCGACAGGACGGCGAGGCCGGTGGTGCCCACCAGCCACGCCTTGTGGGTGTGGATGTTGCTCCAGAACTCGTCGTAGGGTCCCGGGTTCTGCCAGCCGCCCCAGCTGCCGTCCTGGTTCTGGTGCGCCACCAGCCAGTCGAGGCCGCGCTGCAGCGCGGCGACGATGGCGGCGGGGTCGGGCAGCGGCATGTCCTCGCCGGTGGCCCCGACGCGCGCCGCGTCCAGCACCTCGTCGGGCCGCAGATCGGCCAGCGAGCGGCCGTTGCGGTCGGCCAGCTCGCGCTCGGCCACCGACGGCGCGCCGTCCATGCCCTGCGCCGCCAGCGGGCCGGCGAGGCCGAGCAGCAGGGCGAGCGATGGCTTCATGGCGCACCTGCCGACGCGGTCTCGCCCGTGAGCGACAGCTCGCGCGTCCAGCTGGCCAGCTCGCGCTCGAGCACGCCCTGGTCGCGGGCGACGTCGGTCGCCTCGCGCTCCAGCTTGCGCGCCTCGAAGTCCAGGTCGCGCAGCGCCGCTTCGCGCGCCAGCCGTTCCTTGTCCTGCGTGCGGCGCACGTTGTCCAGCGCCACCGCCTTGGCGCGGTCGGTGGCCAGGCGGCTGGCCTCCTCGCGCGGCAGCGTCACGGTGCGCAGCTCGTCGCTGCGGCGCTCGCGGAGATGGTGGCGCTCCTCGGCCCGCTGCAGCCGCCGGCGGCTGCGGTTGAGCACGATCTCGGCCGTGGCGTCGCCCAGCTCGCTGGTGCTGTACATCATCTCGAGCTGCTTCAGCTCCTCGGCCGTCTCGAGCAGGTTGTCGGCCGAGACCTGCAGGTCGAGCGCGTCCTCGGCCTCGCGCCGCGGGCGCTCCTCGGCGCGCCAGCGCTGCAGGTCCTCCGCGGCCTGGCGCCGCTCGCGGTCGGCGGCCTCCAGCGCCACGGCCTCCTGCGCCACGGCGCTCTCCTGCTCGAGCAGGGTGCGCCGCCGCCGCTGTTCCAGCTCGAACGCGCCGCGGGCCTGGTCCTCGCGCCGGCGCTCGATGTCGGTGCGGCGCTTGTCGAACTCGTCGCGCTTCTTCGCCTGCTCGGGCGACAGGTTCGAGCGCGGCGCCATGGCGCCGCTCACGCCGGGCGATGGCTCGGGCGCGCCTCCCACCTCGGCCTCGGCCGCGGCCTGCTGGCGCGCGGCGGCTTCCCGCATCTCCATGGCGCGCAGCTCGGTGGGCGTGACGCGCGTGCCTTGGGGGGCAGCGCAGGCGGTGGCGATCAGCAGGCAGGCGACGGCGCGACGGTCCATGGCGGTCCTCCGGCGGGCGTGTGCCGAGATCCTACGACGCCGGCGCCCGCCACCGGAGCGACCGGCATGGCGAAAGAGCGGGCCTGTAACCGCGCGCGCTCCCGGCCGACCAAAAGGCAGCGCCCCCTGCCTGCCGGAGGACCCCGATGCGCCCCCCTGTCTTCCTCGCGCTCGTCGCGACCCTGCTGCTGCCTGCCGCTCCCGCCGCGCCCCAGGTGGCGCCGCCGCAATCCCTGTACTTCGTGATGAATGACGACGGCACCACGGCCGACCTCGGCGCCGTGGCCGACCAGCCCGCCTCGGCCCTCGGGCAGCTCTACGACACCACCATCGTGCGCTTCGTGCCGGGCACCGACGCCTCGGCGGTGAAGGTCACCGGCCTGCCCGAGTGGGCCTGCCTGCTCGGCGACGCGGACGGGGACTTCGACTTCTGGGAAGCGCTCTTCGACGACGTCGACGCGCTCGGGCTCAACGTGCTGCTCCCACCCCCGGAGCGCCTGACCTCGCGCAACCTGATCCTCTCCAGCGAGGCGGCCTTCGGCAACGCCAACGAGTCCACCTCGCAGGACGTCGGCGGCGCCTGCGACGGCACGCTCTTCACGCTGCTGCGCACGCCCGATGGCGGGAGCTTCCTGGTCGACCCGTTCCTGCGCGAGATCACGGTGCTGTCGGCCATCGACCAGCTCAGCGACCCTGACAGCGACGGCGTGGACGTGGACGGCTTTGCGCTCGACACCTCGGGCAACGTGTACCTCTCCTTCCGCGTGGACGAGCCGGTGAACGGCGTCCTGCTCGCGGACGACGGCGTGGTGTGCCTGCCCAGCCACGAGCTGATCTACGACTGGCCATACCGCGTGCTCGACGCCACGCCCGGCTCGGCGTTCATCGTGCTCGATGCGGCGGGCGCGAGCACCCTCGTGGCCCACGCCGGGCTGAAGGGCGCATCGGGCCAGCTCCTCCAGTCGCTCACGGACCTGCAGGCGCTGGAGATCGATCCCGCGGGCGGCAGCTTCGTGCCGCTGCAGCCCCCGCCCTGGCTGCCCGAGGTGCCCAACCTGCTGTTCAACGGCCAGTCCATCGGCCCCACGGTGCTCACGACCGCCGACGGCGGGCGCATCGCGACGCTGAACGGCATGCCGCTGGGCACGGTGGCGCTCTCGGGCGCTTCGCTCGGGCTCGACCCGGCCAGCACGAGCGGCACCACGTCCGACCTCAATGCGCTGCTGGTCGTGGCCGATGGGCCGCCCTGTCCGCTCGTGGACGTGGGAGCCGGCGAGGTGGACGTGCACGTGCCCGGCGCGCAGCTCGAGTTCCTGGCCGGCAATCTCACGCCCGAGGCGCCGGCCCTGCTGCTGGTGGACACGGCCGTGCCGCAGGCCGGCGAGGGCTTCGCCTCCGTGCCCCTCCCCGCCGGCCTGCTCTACCCGGACTACTTCCTCAGTTCTCCGCCCTTCGTCCTGGCGATTCCCACCGACGTACACGGGCGCCTGCGCGTGATCGGCCCTGTCGGGCCCCTGCCCCCGATCTCGTTCGTCGTCCTGGCGCAAGCAGCCGATCTGGTGCGGAAAGAGATCTCGTCGCCCGCCCTCATCTGGTGTCCGTGAGGCGGCGGCACATCGTGTCGGGCAAGGCGCAGCGATGCGCTCGAGCGGAGGCGGCCTCAGAGGCCGCCGAGCATCGAGCGCGTCGCTGCAACGCAGCCCGGCGCGATTTGCCGCCGCCTCGCGGCGCACTATCATTCGCCCTTCCCGCACCGGAGGCCGAATGATGCGCCTGCAAAGCTACTTGGCCGGCCAGTGGCAGGCGGGCGCCGGCGACGGCACGCCGCTCATCGACCCTTCGAGCGAGGAGCCGCTCGCGACGGCCACCGCGCGCGGCCTCTCGCGCGCCGCGGCGCTGGCCCACGCGCGCGAGGTAGGCGGTCAGGCCTTGCGCGCGCTGTCCTTCGCGCAGCGCGGCGCGGCGCTCAAGGCGCTCTCGGCGGCGATCCACAAGCAGCGCGAGGAGCTCATCGAGCTGGGCGTGGCCAACGCCGGCAACACGCGCGGCGACGCCAAGTTCGACATCGACGGCGCCACCGGCACGCTGGCGGCCTACGCGGCGCTGGCGACGGAGCTCCCCGACCGGCCGTTCCTGCCCGACGGCCCGGGCCTGCAGCTCGGGCGCACGCCGCGCTTCTGGGGCCAGCACGTCCTCGTGCCGCGCCACGGCGTCGCGGTGCACGTCAACGCCTTCAACTTTCCCGCCTGGGGCATGGCCGAGAAGATGGCCTGCGCACTGCTGGCCGGCCTGCCGGTGCTGGAGAAGCCCGGCACCCCCACGGCCCTCATGGCCGAGCGCATCGCGCACCTGATCGTGGAGAGCGGCGCGCTGCCGGCAGGCGCCTTCTCGTTCCTGTGCGGCGAGGCCGGCGACCTGCTCGACCACCTCGGCCCGCAGGACGTGCTGGCCTTCACCGGCAGCTCGGCCACGGCGCACACCGTGCGGGGACACGCCGCCTTCGTGAAGCGCGGCGCGCGGCTGAACGTGGAGGCCGACTCGCTGAACGCCGTGGTCGCGGGCCCCGACGTGCAGGCCGGCTCGCCCGTCTTCGACCTGCTCGTGCGCGACACGGCACGCGAGATGACCCAGAAGGCCGGCCAGAAGTGCACGGCCACGCGGCGCGTCCTCGTGCCGGCGGCGCTGGCCGAGCCGCTGGGCGAGGCCCTGGCCGCGGAGCTCGCCGGCATCAGGGTGGGCGACCCGCGCGAGGACGGCGTGCGCATGGGACCGCTCACCAACGGCGCGCAGCTCGAGTCGGTGCAGGACGGCATCCGGCGCCTCGCCGCCGCGGCACGCGTGGCCTGCGGCGGGCCGGACCGGCTGCGGAGCAAGGGCTGCTTCGTCGCGCCCACGCTGCTGCTCGCGCGCGACGGCGCCGCGCCCGGCTTCCACGCCGAGGAGGTCTTCGGTCCCGTGGCCAGCGTGCTGCCGTACGACGGCACGGCGCAACAGGCCGCGCGCCTCGTGGCCCTGGCCGAGGGCGGGCTGGTGGCGTCGGTCTACTCCGACGACCGCGACTTCGCGCTGGCGGCCGCGCTGGCCCTGGCGCCGTGGTCCGGGCGGCTGTACCTGGCCTCCGAGCGCATGGCCGAGCATGGCACGGGCGCGGGAACGGTGCTGCCGCAGATGGTGCATGGCGGCCCCGGGCGCGCCGGCGGCGGCGAGGAGCTGGGCGGCCTGCGCGGCCTCTCCTTCTACATGCAGCGCACGGCGGTGCAGGGCTTCAAGCCGGTGGTCGAGGGGGGCCTGGGGGCGCCGGCCGCGGCCGCGCCCACCGGAACGACCACGGGCTAGAGTTGTTTCGATCCGCTCAACTCGAAGGCGCGCAGCCTCCGATACCTTGAGGCGCGCTGTCAGCACCGCGCCGGCCGGGCTCGTCCGGCGGCAGCCCCGCGCGACAGCGCGACGGACCCACCCCCGTGACCGAGCAACTCCACGTCGTCCGCGTGTTCGTCTTCCGGCAGGACCGCCGGCAGATCGACTACCTCGTGGTGCGCCACCGCCCCGCGCACGACAGCTTCTGGTCGCCGATCACGGGCGTCATGCAGCCGCACGAGTCCATCTTCCAGGCCGCCGTGCGCTCCGTGGGCGAGGAGCTGGGCCTTCCCTCTCCGCGCCAGATCGTGGACCTGCAGCTGGCCACGCGCCAGCAGCTCGGCGACGTCGAGGAGATCGACTGGTCCGTCGGCTACCGCGCGCGCGGCGCCGAGAACGACCTGCGGCCCGCGGCCGACCTGGCCGAGCTGCGCTGGTTCGACTTCGACGCCATCTACCGCAGCCTCGACCGCGAGGAGGACCGGCGCAGCGTGATGAGGTTGCACTTCACGCTGCGGGCGACGGGGTGAAGGGCGGGCTCAGCCGTCCGGAGGCGAGAGCTCGACGTCGATCGTGACGTCGTCCGTGCCGATTACGACTTCGCGCGTCGCGGTGAGTGTCGTGCTGGAAGCTGGATCATTCGGATAGATGAGGGGTGCCAAGATCCTGAGCTCGTGGCGGCCCGGCTCGATGCCCAGGCACCGAACGTTGCCATCCGCTTCAATCGCCCTTGGAACCAAGGAGCCATCGAATTCGAAGCGCGTGCTGGCCCGCACAGGCGCCCCATTTGGCAGTCGGACATGCACGAGCACGGATCGGCGCGCCGGGAGCGTGATCGTCGTTTCGTCGCCGATGGCTACCGCCGAAACATGCCTCGTGATGCCCTCGTACCAAGGGGTGACGATGTTGACATCGGCTTCGGGCTCAACTGTTTCGAACACGAGGCGCCCGGACGCGTCGGGCCTCAGGGCCAGTTGCTCCCCAAGCCCGATTGCCCCGTCCCAGGCAACATCTCGTTCAACGTAGACCGTCACGTCCGAAACAGGAAGACCGCTCCCCTCCTCGGCCAGGCGCAAGGCAAACCGATTTCCTCCGCACGACAGCTCGAGCGGCCCAAGGATCGGAGGGAACGGGGCACTGCCGATGACAATGGTCTCGACACCGCTGAACCGGGGATAGTCGCCGACGACCGCCCCCGCGAGCCTCCATTCTCCCGCCGGCAGCTTCGCTCGGAAGGTGCCGTCCGCTTCGCACCGAACGACCCTTCGGCCTAATCCATCACCGCGGTCCGCCGGCCGATCCGACGGCCACACAAGGGCGACGGCCTCGCCGTGTTCAGTAGCGTCCAAGGACCCTACGTGTCCGACGAACGTGGCAAGCGGCGGAAGCGAGATGTCCAGCTTGCCCGCAGGGGTGTTGCGCGCCGTCACGAGTGTCAACGGCGACGGCCGCACTCCGGCCTCCAGCTTCACGTGCTTGCGGTCCTCTGTGCTGCCATTCTCGTAGATTCCGACCTCCCAGGTGCCCGGACCGAGGCCACGGAGCGTGAACTTCCCCTCCAAATCCGTCACCGGCGCGGTCTCCCACTCCAGCTCGGGGGACGGATAGACGACGCCGGTCGCCTCGGCCCAGAGCCCGACACCGGGCACGGGCCGCCCCATTGCGTCGACCACTTGCCCATCCAACGGTACGTCCGGCTCCAGCGCGATGAGCAAGCTCTCGCTCGCGTCAGGAAGGCTCGCGGGCACGTGGAGCGCGGCGGAGCCATGGCCTGCAGCGAAAACCCGAAGTCGCGTCTGCTGGATGAGTATCGCCTTGCTGACCGGACGGACGTCGTCCTCTCCTGTATTCACGGTCTCCAGAGGATCAGTCGTACCGTCTGCCCGTTCGGCTTGATCTCGGGCCGCGAAGAGCCTTGCCACCTTGTGGACCACGTGAGTGATAGCATGGACGTCGTCCTCTCCTGCATTCACGGTCTCCACAGGAATCGTCGCACCGTCTGTTCGCTCGGCTCGAACTCGGGCCGCGACGAGCCTTTCCCCAGTGATCGCGTCGACGACGCGAAGCCTCAGCGTGCGTTCGGGTGCAAGCTGAATCGTGACCGGATGGGCCCCTGGCAGCTGATCGCACAGCCATGCTGGCTCGTATCCATCCGCATCCGCGTGGACCCAGACATTCGAGCTCTCGAGACCTCCGATTCGGAAGCGGCCGTCGGGGCCCGTTGTGGTCGACGGGAGGGCACTGCTGCGAGCATGATCGATGCAAATCGGGCAATCCCAAAACCAATCCAAGCACGGCATTTCCATCAGCGACAAGAGGCTGATGTGTGCTCCGGCGATGAGCTGGCCGGCGGAGTCCAGCACCTCACCTTCGATCAGCAGGCCTCGCGCGATCGTGAGGTCCCCGAGGTCGAGGATGCCGCCCGGCGGCAGGTCCAAATCGCGCAGCTCGAGCACCTTTCGCGACGGTGCCCGGAGACTGAGCAGCTGCAAGCTGGACGGTCCGCCGGCGAGCTGCCGGATCTCGAATTGGCCGTCGACGTCGCTCCGCCCCGCGATCCACGAGGAATGGATCGAAAGCTCGTTTCCGCTCCAGCGAAACGGCGGTGTGCTCCAGGGAAAGTCGTAGGACTCCGGCCACGCTTCGACACCTGGCAGCGGCGCGCCCGCCTCGTCGACGGCGCGACCACGCACGATCGAGGCGGGTGAGAGTTCAATCGTTCCCAGCTCGACTGAACCCCCAGCGACGAGTCCTTCGGCCCGCATGACTCCCAGCGCAAGAGCGGGGTGGTCGATGAGCACGAGCGCGTTCGGCCGATCCCAGGTTGTGGAGGCGCTGCGTCTTGCAACGACTCGACCGGGGAGTGTGAAGCTTCCCTTCGGGTCCGATTCGACCGACGGGAGGCGCTTCCGCAACTCGGCGTCGACACGGAATTCCGTCAGGACCGAATCGAACTCATCCATCGCCCGGAGCGTCGGTTCATCCGGGATGAACCACGCTCGCGCGCCTGCCACCGGCTCGCCCGCCTCGTCGACGAGGAATCCGTGGACCGTGCACGGTTGTCCGATCGCCGTCTCGAGCAACGGCAGCCCAGCTTCGGAGCGCGTCTGCGCTTGGGCGACCTGGCTGGAGACGCCGATGACCAGTGCCAGGGAGCAGAGATTACGAGCACTTCGTCGGTTCATTGGCTGGTGCATTCCTGCTGCCCTCGGCACGCTGATCCATCCCGCGATCGATCGGCACTCTCAACCGACCAAGACCTTGCCGGTGGCGACGAGTGAATCTCACGCCTCCCCGTCGATGAGCTCCACCCTGTTCCCGAACGGGTCCTCCACGTGCGCGCGCCGCGCGCCGCCGAGCGTCTCGGCCGGCCGCGCCGGGTGCCCCGCCGCCGCCAGCCGCGCCAGCAGCGCGTCGTAGCCTGACACCGCCAGCGCCGGGTGCGCCTTGCGCGCCGGCCGGAAGTCCTCCTCGACGCCGACGTGCACGCGCACGGCGCCGCGCTCGAACCACAGCCATGGCCGGCCGGCCAGCTCGGCCGGACGCGGCACGTCGCGCAGGCCGAGGAGGTCGCGCCAGAAGACGCGCGCGCGGTCCTCGCCGCCGCGCGGCATGGCGAGCTGCACGTGGTCCAGCGCCAGCGCGCGCGGCTCGGAGGGCGCCGACCCTGGCCGCGTCCATGCGAAACAGAGCACGTCGATGCGCGACTCGCCGTGCACGGCGCCGCGGCGGCGCAGGCCCTCGCAGCGCAGGCCGCAGCGCTCGAGCACGCGAGCGGAGGCCTCGTTGCCCACGTAGCACACGGCTGCGACGCGCTCGATCTCCGGCTGGCTGCGGCACCACGCGAGCACGGTGGTGGCGGCCTCGGTCATGAGGCCCTGTCCCCAGCTCGGCCGTTCGAGCACGAAACCGAAGTCGGCCGCGCGCGGGACGAGCCGCAGGTCGATCATGCCCAGCAGCCGGCCGTCGTCGCGGCGCTCGAGCATGAAGGGAAAGCGTTCGCCGCGCGCCCGCTCGCCCAGCGACTTCTCGAGGAACTCGCGCGTGACGCCCACGTCCGCATGCGGCGCCCAGGGCAGGAAGCGCGAGACCTGCGGATCGGAGGCCCAGTTGGCGAACATCGCCTCGGCATCGTCGAGGCGCGGCACGCGCAGCCGCAGGCGCGGCGTGAGCAGCTCGTCGGGAGGGACCGGCAGGGGCACGTGAGCATCATGCCGCGACATGAGGGAAGGCTCCAACGGCGGGTCGGTCGTGCTGGTGATCGTGTCGGCCGCCCTCGGCGGGCTCGTTGGAGCGGGACTCGCGTGGAGTGAGCATCTGGCCCCGCGTAGAATGGTCGGCATGAACGAGCCCACGGGACAGCGGGCGGGCGCCTTCGTCGTGACCGGGCTCGCGGGGCTGCTGGCAGGCGCCGCGCTGATGAGCCTGATCGCTCACGAGCCGGTGACGGCCGGCGATCCGGAAGGGACGCCCCAGGCCGATCAGAACCTCGTGCGCGAACTGCACGAGGTCGCCACCGGGTTGGCGGCACTGAGTGAAGCGCTGGGACGCGGCCAGACGGCCACACCCACCGAGCCTCGGCAGCCCGAGACGCTGCGTGCCGAGGCGGGCGAGGGCGCCGCGCTCCAGTCCCTCGCCGACGCGATCGCACGCCTTTCGGAGCGGCTGGCGACGCCGGTTGGGGCCGGTGGAAGTTCCCCGACCCTCACGATCCCGCCGCCGGCGCCCGCTCAGCAGGAACGTGTCACGAAGGTGTTCGACATGGACATCACCTCGCTGCGCGCCCGACACATGCTGTGGACCGAGCAGCAGGCGCTCGACACCTACGGTCCGCCGACCAGCATCGAACCGCGTGAGCGGGGGGTGAGCTGGATCTGGTACACCACGGCCGGTCCCAGCCTCTCGCTCACCTTCCTGGATGGGCGCGTCATCTCGACCAACCGAAACGACCGCTGACGGCGCCTCGCCCGCCCCGCGCGCGCTTTGCTAGCCTGCGCGCCCATGGCCCTCGTCGAACTGCGCAAGGAAGCCGGCGTCGCCCTGCTGACGCTGAACAACCCGCCAGCCAACGCCTACAGCCACGAGATGCATCGCGAGCTGGACGCGGCCATCCTCGACGCGCGCTTCGACGACGCGGTGCACGTGCTCGTGCTCACCGGCGCGGCCGAGAAGTTCTTCTGTGCCGGCGCGGACATCGCGCTGCTCGCGCGGGTGACGCCCGAGTGGAAGTACAACTTCTGCCTGCACGCCAACGAGACCTTGTGCCGGCTGGAGCAGACGCCCAAGCTGGTCATCGCCGCGCTCAACGGCCACTGCGTGGGCGGCGGGCTGGAGATCGCGCTGGCGGCCGACCTGCGCTGGGCGAGGCAGGGCGGCGGCAAGCTCGGCCTGCCGGAGGTCTCGCTGGGCGTGCTGCCGGGCACGGGCGGCACGGTGCGGCTGACGCGCGTGCTCGGGCGCAGCCGGGCGCTGGAGTTCATGGTCAAGGGCGAGAACGTGGACTTCGAGCGCGGGCAGCAGCTGGGCCTCGTGCACGAGGTGCTGCCGGCGGCGGGCTTCCTCGACGCGGTGCTGGAGAAGGCGCGCGGCTACTGCCCGCCGGCCAAGGCCTCGCTGGCGGTCGGGCTCATGAAGCGCTCGGTCGCGAGCGGCGCGGACATGGGCCTGCACGAGCACCTCGCGCTGGAGCGCGAGCTGCAGCAGCGCCTCTTCGCCGGGCGCGACGCGGCCGAGGGCTTCGCGGCCTTCAGCGAGAAGCGCGCGCCGCGCTTCGAGGGGCGCTGAGCATGCAGGCCGTCATCATCCGCGAGCACGGCGATCTGGACGCCCTGCGCCTCGAGGACCTGCCCGAGCCGCAGGCGGCGCCGGGCGAGGTGCGGATCGCCGTCAAGGCGGTCGGCCTCAACCACCTGGACACCTGGGTGCGCCGCGGCGTGCCGGGCCACACGTTCCCGCTGCCGCTCATCCCGGGCTGCGACTTCTGCGGCGTCGTCGACCAGGTGGGCGCGGGCTGCAAGGGCCTGGCGACGGGCGACAAGGTGCTGGTCGCGCCCGGCTTCTCCTGCGGCCGCTGCGAGGCCTGCGCGCGCGGCGACGACAACCTGTGCCGGGCCTACGGCATCTTCGGCGAGATGGTGAACGGCGGCTGCGCGCAGTACGCCTGCGTGCCGGCGGTCAATGCCATTCCGCTGCCGGCCGAGCTGGAGTGGACGGCGGCCGCGGCCTTCCCGCTCACCTTCCTGACGGCCTGGCACATGCTGGTCGCGCGCTGCGGCGTGGCTCCGGGCGACACCGTGCTGGTGCACGCGGCGGGCAGCGGCGTGGGCACGGCGGCGGTGCAGATCGCCAAGCTGTTCCGGGCGCGCGTCCTGGCCACGGCCGGCAGCGACAAGAAGCTGGAGCAGGCGCGCGCGCTCGGCGCCGACCACGCGGTGAACTACGAGACGCGCGACTGGGTGGCCGAGGTGCGCAACCGCGCGGGCCGGCGCGGCGTGGACATCGTGGTCGACCACGTGGGCGAGAAGACCTTCGGCGGCAGCCTCAAGGTGCTGGCCCGGGGCGGCCGCGTGGTCACGTGCGGCGCCACCAGCGGCCCCCGGCTGGAGGCCAACCTGCAGCTCATCTTCTTCAAGAGCCTCTCGATCCTCGGCTCCACCATGGGCAGCCGCGGCGAGCTGCTGAAGATCATCGACCTGGTGAGCCAGGGGCTGCTGCGGCCGGTGGTCGACCGCGTGCTGCCGCTCTCCGCCGTGCGCGAGGCGCACGAGGCCATGGGCCGGCGCGAGCCCTTCGGCAAGATCGTCCTCGTTCCCGACGGCGCGGGCTGACGCGCAACGGAGCTGCCATGACACATACCTCGTTCACCGTGGCCGTGCTGGGCGCGGGCACCATGGGCCGCGGCATCGCACAGAACGCCGCCTCCTCCGGGTGCCGGGTGCGGCTCTTCGATTCCTCGCCGCAGGCGGCGGAGGCCGGGCGCGACGGCGTCGACGCCTCGCTGGCGCGGCTGGTCGAGAAGGCCAGGCTCACCGCCGTGCAGGCCGACCAGATCCTGGCGCGCATCGAGACCGCGGCCGGGCGCGCGGCCGCCGTGGCCGAGGCGGACGTGGTCGTGGAGGCGGCGCCCGAGGACCTGTCGCTCAAGCGCACGCTGTTCGCGGCGCTGGCGAAGGAGGCGCCGCCGCATGCCGTGCTGGGCAGCAACACGTCCTCGCTGTCCATCACGCGCATCGCCGAGGGCAGCGGCGCCGAGGCGCGCGTGATCGGCCTGCATTTCTTCAACCCCGTGCCGGTCATGACGCTGCTCGAGGTGGTGCGCGGCAAGCAGACCAGCGACGAGACCCTGCAGCGCGCGCTCGAGTTCGCGCGCACGCTCGGCAAGGAGCCGATCGTGGTGGAGGACAGCCCGGGCTTCGCCACCAGCCGCCTCGGCGTGCTGCTCGGCCTCGAGGCCATGCGCATGCTGCAGGAGGGCGTGGCCAGCGCGGCCGACATCGACAAGGCCATGGAGCTCGGGTACCGGCACCCGATGGGCCCGCTCAGGCTCACCGACCTGGTGGGCCTGGATGTGCGGCTCTCCATCGCGGAGCACCTGCACAAGGAGCTGAAGTCGGCCGCCTTCGAGCCGCCGCAGCTGCTACGCGAGATGGTCAAGGCCGGCAAGCTCGGGCGGAAGAGCGGGCAGGGCTTCTACCGCTACGAGTCGGAGGCCTGAGCGGGTGACCCTCGCCGGCCGCCACGCGCTGGTCACGGGCGCCGGGCGCGGCATCGGCCTCGCGGTGGCGCTGGCGCTCGCGAAGCAGGGCGCGCGGCTCACGCTGGTCGGGCGCGACGCGCGGGCGCTGGAGAAGGCCTCCGCGGCCTGCCGGCAGGCGGGCTCGCCGCACGCCGAGCTGGCGCGCCGGGACCTGCTGGACCGCGCGCAGCTCGACGCGCTCGCGCGCGCGACGGCGTCCGAGTGCGACGTGCTGGTGAACAACGCCGGCGTCGCGCCCTCGGCCAGCCTCGAGAAGACCGACGACGTGACGTGGGACGGCACGTTCGCGCTCAACACCTTCGCGCCCTTCGCGCTGTGCCGCGCGGCGCTGCCCGAGATGGCGCGTCGCGGATTCGGACGCGTCGTCAACGTGGCCAGCACGGCCGCCCTGCACGGCTTCGCCTACACCACGGCCTACTGCGCCAGCAAGCACGCGCTGCTCGGGCTCACGCGCGCGCTCGACGCCGAGCTGGCGCAGCGCGTGCCGGGGCGCGACGTGACCGTGAACGCCGTGTGTCCGGGCTTCGTGGACACCGACATCGTGCGCGCCGCGGCGCGGCGCATCGCGGCCGCCACCGGCTGCAGCGAGGAGCAGGCCCGCGCCAGGCTGGGCTCCATGAACCCCTCCGGCCGGCTGCTCTCGCCCGACGAGGTGGCCGACGCCGTGCTGGCGCTGGTGCTCGAGACGCCCGGCCGCACGCGCGGCGCGGCCGTGGAGTTGGGCGCGAGCGGGGGTTAGTCTGGCGCGATCCATGAGCGAGCCCTTCCGCGAGACGATCGACGCCGACGGCGTGTGCACGATCACGCTCGACCGCCCCGAGCGGCTCAACGCGCTCACCTTCGGCATCTACCGCGCCCTGGCCGACCGCTTCGCGGCGCTCCGGAGCGAGCCGCGCGTGCACGCGGTGGTCATCGCCGGCGCCGGCCGCGCCTTCTGCAGCGGCGGCGACGTGCGCGACATCATCGGCAATCTCATCGACATGCCCCCCGCCGAGGTGCTGGCCTTCACGCGCCTCACCGGCGAGCTCATCGTCAACATGCGCCGGCTGGAGAAGCCCGTCGTGGCCGCCGTGCACGGCATGGCCGCCGGCGCGGGCGCCGTCATCGCGCTGGCCAGCGACCTGCGCGTCTTCGGCAGCGAGGGGAAGATCGCCTTCCTGTTCACCAGGGTGGGGCTCACCGGCGCGGACATGGGCGCGGGCTACCTCCTGCCGCGCCTCGTGGGCCACGCGCGCGCGGCCGAGCTGCTGCTGCTGGGCGACACGCTGGACGCCGCGGCCGCCGAGCGCGCGGGCCTCGCCCACCGCGTCGTGCCCACCGCGGAGTGCCTGCCCGTGTCGCTCGAGCTCGCGCGCCGGCTGGCCCAGGGGCCGCTGGCAGCGCTGGCCTCCACCAAGCGGCTGCTCGAGGAGGAGTCGCACCTGACGCTCGAGGCCGCCATCGAGGCCGAGGCCCGGGCGCAGGCCGAGCACCTGCTGGCTCCCGACCACCGCGAGTACCACGCAGCCTTCGCCAGCAAGCGCACGCCCGTCTTCAGCGGGGCGCGCCGCGCGCAGGAGCGCCGCGCGTGAGTCGCTTCGCCTGCCACCTCTTCGTGTGCCAGAACGTGCGGCCGCCGGAGGACCCGCGCGGCTGCTGCTCGGCCAAGGGCAGCGCCGCAGTGCTGGATGCCCTGAAGCAGCGCGCCCACGCCGCCGGACTCAAAGGCAAGGTGCGCGTGAACAAGGCCGGCTGCCTCGACGCCTGCGCGCACGGCGTCTCGGTCGTGATCTACCCGCAGGCCGTGTGGTACGCGCACGTCACGCTGGCCGACGTGGACGAGATCGTGGACCGCACGCTGCTGCGCGGCGAGATCGTGGAGCGCCTGCGCGCGCCCTTCGATCGGCCCGCAGCATGAGCCCGACGCCCGAGTCCCGCGAGGAGGTGCGGCGCCGCGCGGCCGCCTTCGCGCAGCAGGAGGTCGCGCCGCACGCGGCCGCGTGGGACCGCGCCGGCCGGATGCCGCGCGAGCTCGTCACGCGTCTCGGGGCGCTCGGCTTCCTCGCGGGACCCCTGCCGCGCGAGCACGGCGGCAGCGGCTGGGACAACGAGACCTTCGTCGGCGTGTACGAGGAACTGGGCCGCGCGGACAGCTCTGTGCGCGGCTTCCTGACCGTGCACGCCGGGCTCGTGAGCCAGTGCCTGTCCGACCACGGCAGCGAGGAGCAGCGCGCGCGCTGGCTGCCGCGGCTGGCGACGGGCGAGACCATCGGCTGCTACGCGCTCACGGAGGAGCAGGCCGGCAGCGACGTGGCCGCCATCGCCACGCGCGCGCGCCGGCAGGGCGACGGCTGGGTGCTGGACGGCGGCAAGACGTGGATCACCAACGGCAGCGTCGCCGGCCTCGCGCTGGTCTTCGCCGCCAGCGGTCCGGGCGAGGGCCGCGCGGGCCTCAGCTGCTTCGTGCTCGAGCTGCCCACGCCGGGCTTCCGCGCGCTGCCGCTGGGGGTCCATCCACTCGGCCACCGCGCCAGCGACCATGCGCGGCTCGAGCTGCAGGGCGTGCGCGTGCCCGACAGGCAGCGCCTTGGCGAGGTGGGCGCCGGCCATCGCATCGCGATGTCGGCGCTGGACCACGGGCGGCTCGGGGTCGCGGCCGGCGCCGTCGGCCTGGCCCGCGGCTGCCTCGACGCCGTGCTGGCCCACGCGCGCGAGCGGCGGCAGTTCGGGCAGCGCATCGGCGACTTCCAGATGGTGCAGGCCGACATCGCCGACATGAGCGCCGAGACCGAAGCCGCCGCCGCGCTGGTGCTCTCGGCCGCGCGCGCCGCCGACCGCAGGGATCCGCAGACCACGCGCCTCACCAGCTCGGCCAAGCTCTTCGCCACCGAGGCCGCCCAGCGCGCGGCGGACAAGGCGGTGCTGCTCCTCGGCAACCGCGGGTACGGCGACGGCCAGCCCGTCGAGCGCCACTACCGTGACATCCAGGGCCTGCGCATCTACGAGGGCACCAACCACATCCACCGCCTGATCATCGCGCGCAGCCTGCTCGGGCGGCCGTGAGCGCGCACCAGCTGCTCCAGCGCGGCGCGCTGGCGCTGGCGGCCATGGCGCTGACGCTCGCGGGCTTCGAGCTCGCGCTGCGCCTCGCGGAGCTGGCGCCGCCGCCGCCGCTGTTCGTGGAGTCCGGCGACGGCCGGCTGCACGTGAATCCCGCCCGGCCCGAGGTCGTGGACGTCGCCGTCGACGCGCAGGCCGACCGGCTGCGCGTGCTGTGGCTGGGCGACAGCACGGTCGTCGGCATGCCCTACGATCCGCAGCTCTCGCCACCCCGCTGGCTCCAGTGGATCCTCGCCGCGCGCGGCGTGCACGCGGAGGTGGTCGGGCTCGCGGGCGAGGGGCTGGACGCCGGCCAGGTGGCGTCGCTCTTGCGCGACGCGCTCGCGCTGCGGCCGGACGTGGTGGTGCTGACCACCGGCCACAACGAATACCTGTACGCGGGGCCCGCGCTGCGGCCGCACTGGTGGCACTCCCTGCGCCTCTGGCGCCAGCTGCAGCGGGCGACGGCGCCCGGCCCGCAGGCGCCCGGTCCCTTCGAGCTTCCCGACCACGCGGCGGTGGCCGCCCGCTTCGCCGCAAGCCTCGACGCGATGGTGGCCGAGTGCGCCGCCGCCGGCGTGCCGCTGGTGCTGAGCGAGCCCGTCTGCAACCTGGCCGACATGCCGCCCGTGCTCGGCGGTCCGCCCGGCGCGGCGGATGCGGACACGGCCTTCGACGCCGGTCGCGCGGCGCTCGCGGCCGGCGACGTCGCCGCGGCGCAGGCCGCGCTGCGCCGCGCGCGCGACCTCGACCGCTGGCCCCACCGCGCCACCTCCCCGCTGGTGGCGGCCGTGCGCGAGCGCGCTCCGCACCTCGCGCACGTCGAGGCGCTGTTCGCCGCGAGCAGCGCGACCGGCGTGCCGGGCCACGACCTGTTCATCGACCATTGCCACCCCGACCCCGGCGGCCAGCGCCTGTTGGCGCTCGCGGTGGCCGACGTGCTCGAGGACCTGCGCCTCGCGCCGGCCACGGGCCTGCGCGGCCAGGCGCCGCCGCTGGCCGCCGGCCTGGTCGCGCTCGGCGCCAGCGACGCGCTGCTCGCGCGCGCCCGGGCGCGAACGGGCCGCGTCTTCGCGGGCCTCGCCCTGTTGCGCGACGCGCCGGGCCCGCTTGCCGACGAGGCCGCGCGACTGCTGGACGACCGGGCACTCGATCCGCTCGTGGAGGCCGGCGAGCTGGCCTCGTCGCGCGCGCTGCTGGCCCTCGCGCAGCGCGACGCGCCGGCCGCGCGCGTGCAACTGGAAGCGACCGCCGAGCACCCGGCGGCGCTGGCGCGGCTGCGCGGCATCCACGACCGCTACGCGTGGGTCGCGGCGGCGTTCCGGCGCGCGGGCCTGCCGCCGCCCTAGCGTTCGCCTTCCCCTTGCAGGCCGCCGCGGCCAGCCGCTACGCTGCGCCGCTCGCTCCGCGACGCGCGGCAGTGATGGTGGGTGTAGCTCAGATGGTTAGAGCGCCAGACTGTGGCTCTGGAAGTCGCGGGTTCGAATCCCGTCACTCACCCCAGCGCGCCGGCGGTCGAGGTCGGACGCGCGTCGCGCCGGTTCACGGCACGTCGGCCTGCAGCGCGTTGCTCAGCGCCGCGTGGCAGATCGCCCCGATGTCTGGAATGATCCACTGGAAGTAGACGGCGAGGCCGGAAAAGCTCGGCGGGAGCGGCGCCAGGTCGAGGGAGACGGTTCCCGCCGGGCTGGTGAAGTACCAGTTGTCCCACAGGACCGGCTGTGGCACCAAGGTGCCGCACTTGAACGGCGTCGGCGCGAAGTAATACGAGACCGTGAGGAGCGACGGGGACGAGGGCTTGGCATGCTCGAGCGTGAGCGTGCCGGGCGTGGCGCCCGTCAGTTCACCCGTGCCGGTGAGGACCGGAACGCCCGCCGTGCCGGCCAGCGCGTAGCCCAGGTTCGTCCAGGGCGAAGGCTCAGGTGGGCAGCCCCACGCCGCTAGGTAGAAGGAGTCCACACCGCCCGCCTTGGTGAACTCGCCGCCGGCATAGAGTGCGGTGCCGTTGCCGTCGTCGAAGGCCGCGAAAGCACTGATCAGGTCGTTCAGGCCGGTGCCGAGTGGCGACCAGGTCGAGCCTTCCCATTTCGCCACTTTCTTTGCCTCCACGCCACCCACCTTCGTGAAGTTTCCGCCGGCGAAGAGTGCCAAGCCGCTGCCATCGTCGTACTCGGTGAGGGCGGAGACGGAGCCGTTCGGGGTACCGACGTCGGACCAGCTCGAGCCATCCCATCTTTCCAGTGTGCTGCCCGTGAGGGAGGAGAGCGTTCCTGCGTACAAGGCAGGGCCGCTGCCGTCATCGTGGCCGACCAGGGCGTAGGCCGTGATGCTCAGCCCGCCACCGAGCGCCGACCAGCCCGAGCCATCCCATTTCGCGATGTGCTTCGCCGGAATTCCGCCCGCGGTCGTGAATGTGCCCGCGGCGTAGAGTGCCGGACCGCTGCCGTCATCGAAGACCGCGAGGGCCTGCGGTGTGTCGTCGAGTCCGCTGCCGAGCGCGGTCCAGTGCACGCCATCCCACTTCGCTATCCGATTCGCATTGACACCGCCAGCGAGCGTGAAGGATCCCCCCACGTAGAGCGCGAGGCCGCTGCCGTCGTCGAAGGTTCCGAGGGCTGTGACCGTTTGCACGCTGGTGGTCCCGTCGACCCCACTTCCCAGCGCCGCCCAGGTCGAGCCATCCCATTTCGCGATCCTGTTGGCGGGCAGACCACCCGCAGTGAGGAAGACTCCGCCCGCATAGAGCGCCAGGCCGCTTCCGTCGTCGAAGACCGTCAGTGCGTACACCGAGCTGTTCAGGCCGCTGCCGAGCGCCGACCAGTTCAACCCATCCCACTTCGCGATGCGGTTGGCGGCTACGCCCTCCACGGCGGTGAAGTCGCCCGCCACGTACAGGGCCCGACCGGTGCCGTCATCGAACACCGCGAGAGCATGGACGAAGGAATCTGCGCCAGGCTCCCCGATCGTGGTCAGCCAGCTCGGCTCGCACGTCGCCGACGAGGCACCGGGGAGCGGGTGCTGGCCGGCAGCCTGGCCGTGGGCCGGACACCGAAGCAGCAGGACGACCGAGCCGAAGAGGATGATGGACAGCGGCGAGAACCCGGGGCTGAGTCGCGGCACGGTGGTTTCCTCCTCTGGAGAATCGGCACCGGCGGGCCTCTCCCGAGGATCCCGCCCTCTGGCGCGCAGAACGAGGAGCCAGCCTAGCAGGATTGCACCAGGCCGACGCGAGCGCTGCGAGGCGCCCTCGAAAGGGTGCTCAAGTCCGCGAGCCGCGCCGGCCGACATCGATCCCGGAGCCTTCTCCGGACCCTTCGCCATGGCCAACACGCAACCGCTGATCTCCGAGTCGCGCCCGCTGCCCATCAAGCTGCAGGTGCTGTTCATCCTCGTGGCGCTGATCATGGTGGTCGTGCTGGCGGGCCTTCCCGAGCCCGATCGCACCGCGGGCGACGGCAGCGAACTGCTGCGCCATGGCTGGGCGAAGCGGCGCGCGCTGCAGGCGGAAGCGGCGGCGCGGACCGAGCCGCAGCCGGACGACGCCGGGCGCTGACGGCTGGTCGCCCGCGGCGCGTTGCCGCCCGGCTCCTGACTCCCCGCGTCTCGGCCAGGAACGACAGGGCCCCGGGGTCCGAAGACCCGAGGCCCTGCCCTGAACCGCGCCGCCGTCGCCGAACGGCTCGGCGACCCGGCGACGGCTCTCGTCCACCTGAGGCGCTTCGTCGAGCTGGTTGCCGAGGACGAGCGCGCGGCCGCAGCGCGCCAGGCCATCGAGCGGCTGGCGGCCGGCGCGCAGCCCCGCTGATCCCCGGACAGCCCGCGCGCCGAGACGGAGGTTCGCGGCCGGAAGCTTGATCGCCGCGCCCCGCCGCAGGCACAATCGGTCGTTTCGTGCCGTGCCTCCTTAGCTCAGTTGGTAGAGCGGCTGACTCTTAATCAGCGGGTCGAAGGTTCGAGTCCTTCAGGAGGCACCAGCGTCGCGTCGGGCTGACCGGACTGCCCCGCTGCGGTCCTCGGTCGGGGTCGCGGCGGGGCCGCGCTTCCGACCTTGCGGGCGACGTTCGCGTGGCAGTCCGGTCTGCCCGACGCGGGCAGGAGGTCGGTGGGGTTGGCGCGGTAGGGGCGCTTCGATGCGAGGAGTAGGATCGCGCCTCGCTCCGGAGGCTGCGCCATGTCCCATCGCCTGGTGTTCGCGTGTGTGATCCTCGCTCTTGCCGCCTGCGGTGGCCCCTCCTACGAGCGCCAGCCCGCCCCGCCCGTGCCCGTGCCGCCGCCTCCGGCACCTGCGCCCGAGGACGTGCCGAAGCTGCCGGCTCCGCCCGCGCCGCCGCCGCCGGCCGCGCCCGCTCCCTCCTTCGAAGTCCGACACGGCGAGGGCCGCCTGCCCTTCGAGGAGGCCGTGCTGCCGAACGGCCTGCGCGTCATCTCGCTCGAGGACCACAGCGCGCCGATCTGCGCGGTCCAGCTCTGGTACCACGTGGGCAGCAAGGACGAGCAGCCGGAGCGGCAGGGCTTCGCGCACATGTTCGAGCACATGATGTTCCGCGGGACGGACCGGCTGGGCCCCAAGGACCACTTCGACTTCGTGCGCCGCACGGGCGGCGACTGCAACGCCTTCACCAGCTTCGACCAGACCGTGTACGTGCAGGAGCTTCCGGCCAACCAGCTCGAGATGGTGCTGTGGCTGGAGGCCGAGCGCATGTCGGCGCTCAAGATCGACGAGGGCGGCTTCGCGACCGAGCGCAAGGTGGTCGAGGAGGAGCGGCGCCTCGGGCTGAACCAGCCCTACGGTGACGTGCTGGAGAAGGTGCTGGCGGCCGAGTTCACCGTGCATCCCTACCGCTGGTCGCCCATCGGGCAGATCGAGCACCTGCGCGCCAGCACGGCCGACGACATCCAGAAGTTCTGGGACACGTACTACGTGCCCAACAACTGCACGCTGGTGGTGGTGGGCGACGTGACGAGCGAGCAGGTGCGCACTCTGGCGCAGAAGAGCTTCGGCTGGATCCCGCGCTGCCCCGATCCGCCGCGGGTGACCGTGGTCGAGCCCGAGCCGACCGAACTGCGGCACATCTCGATCAAGCCCGAGAACGGCCCGGTGCCGGTGGCCGGCCTCGCCTTCCTCGCCGTGCCCGAGGGCCACCCGGACGCGGTGGCGCTGTCGCTGCTCATGGACATCCTGGGCGGCGGCGAGAGCTCGCGCGTGTACCTCGACCTCGTGCGGCGCAAGGAGATCGCCGTGGCCGGCATGGGCCTGTATGCCGGGCTCGAGCAGGCCGGATTCGCCGCGGTGGTCGGCGTGACCATGCCCTTCGGCGACACCGACGCCGTCCTGGCTGCGCTGTGGGAGCAGGTGGAGCTGGTGAAGGCCGAGGGCGTGACGGCCGACGAGCTGGCCAAGGCCAGGAAGCAGGCGCTGCGCGCCGACGTGACCGAGCTGCTGACCGTGGCCAGCAAGGCCAGCGCACTCGGGCAAGCGGCCACGATCTTCGGCGACGCGCAGGAGGCCAATGAGCGCCTCCGGCGCATGGAGTCCGTCACGGCCGCGGACCTGCAGCGCGTGGCGCAGACGTACCTGGTGCGCGAGCGCGCCAGCGAGATCGAGATCAAGCCGGGCCTGCTGTCGGCCGCCAAGTCGCTGCTCTCGATGGGCGCCAAGGAAGGCGACCAGCCGCCGATGGAGAGCAGCAAGGACGTGGAGGGCGGCCACCGCGCCGCGGCCAGCGGTCCCAAGGCCGGCGCGCGGCCGCCGGCGGGCTACCCGGCCGCCCCGCCCGTGGCGCCGCCCCTCGCGAGCGAGGTGACGCTGCCGTCGCAGGAGGCCCGGCTGGACAACGGCCTGCGGCTGGTGCTGGTCGAGAACCACGAGCTGCCCTTCGTGTCGGCCACGCTG
>Ga0209382_10000703_pt1 | contig 54140 bp, 48 predicted proteins | sample SoiMetdeltSBSDD5_FD_187599 | JGI IMG/M metagenome (GOLD analysis project Ga0209382, IMG submission 187599) | Bulk soil microbial communities from a Populus tree surrounding site in Tennessee, USA - Soil MetaG P. deltoides SBSDD5 (SPAdes) (version 2) | ecosystem: Environmental > Terrestrial >...
GACCCCGCCGGCGATGCCGACGAGCACCACGGCGACGACTTCGGGGCCGATCGTCATCCTGACGTTGCTCGACACCCTCGGCGGCAAGATCTCGGGCGGAGCGACCCCCACCCCCGGATCCCCCGCCCCGGCACCCTCACCCGACGAAGACCCCGAGCCGGAGGTAGACGAGGTGTCCCGGCCCGACGCCGACGGCTTGCTGACACCACTGGTGGGGGGCTTCTCCGAGGACGAGGCCGGAGGATCGCTTGGCGAGGAGCCCGAGGTGGCGGCCGACGGGATCTCCGGGATCGGCGCCGACGGCCCACCCGAACCCGACGCCGTGGCCGGGGGCACGGCGGCGGACACTGGAGGGTCGCTTGCCGACAACCCCGAGGCGGACGTAGACGAGGTGTCCCGGCCAGACGCCGACGGCTTGCTCACGCCACTGGTGGAGGGTTTCTCCGAGGACGAGGCCGGAGGGTCGCTTGGCGAGGAGCTCGAGGCGGATGGCGACGGGACGCCTGCGGTCGGCCCCAGCGGCCCGCTCACACCATTGATGGGCGGCATCTCCGAGGACGAGGAAGCAGGTTCGCTAGGGGAGGAACCCGAGCCGGTGGCCGACGAGATCTCCGGGATCGGCGCCGACGGCCCACTCGAACCCGACGCCATGGCCGGGGGCGCCGCGGCGGACGCCGGCGGATCGCTTGGCGAGGAGCCCGACGCCGACGGCTTGCTCACACCACTGATGGGCGGCACCTCTGAGGACGAGGACGCAGGGTCGCTGGGCGAGGAACCCGAGGCGGACGGCGGCGGGGCGCCTGCGGTCGACGCCGACGGCTTGCTCACACCACTGGTGGGCGGCACCTCTGAGGACGAGGACGCAGGGTCGCTGGGCGAGGAACCCGGGGCGGACGGCGATGGGACGGCTGTGGTCGGCGCCGACGGCTTGCTCACACCGCTAGTGGTCGGCGCCTTCGAGGACGAGGGCGCAGGGTCGGAGGGGGCAGCGTCGATTGGGTCGGTTGAGCTGGGGGTTGGGGTCCCGGGAGGGGTAGGTAAGGGCCTGCTCTCCGGGTCGGGCATGCCTGCCTACACTACCGACGTGCCGGAGGGAGCCGATCGACCGAACGCCCCGGCCACGATGCCGGCGAACGCACCTGGCAACACGCCGGCGGTGGCTCCCGAACCCGCGGGCGTCGTGCAGGTCGCGCGGCTCGAGTGGCGGTCGGCGGGGTGGATCGCCGGGGGGCTCTTCGTTGCGTTCGTGCTCGTCGGGTTGGTGCGCAACATCCCTGACAGCTTGACGCGTGTCGGTGTCGGGATCCTGTTCGCCTTCGCCCTCGACCCGGTCGTCGTCCGGTTGCGTCACCGGCTCGGCTGCAGCCGGGCCGGAGCGGTCGCCATCGTGTCGGTCGCCGTCGGCGCGCTGTTCGCCCTGCTGGTCTTCATCCTCGGGCCGCCGGCCGTCGAGCAGGCCCAGCGCTTCGGCCGGGAGCTGCCCGAGACCGTCGAGAGCTCGTACGACTTCCCGGTCGTCGGCAACTGGCTGGAGGAGCGGGACGCCGCCGACGAGGTCCGCGACTGGGCCGCCGACCTCCCCGCCCGAGTCGACACCGACTCGGTGACCGAGGTGGCGAAGTCGGTGCTGGACGGCGTCCTCGCCGCCCTGATGGTGATGGTCGTCGGCCTCGCCGTGCTGGTCGACGGCGACCGCCTCGTCGCCCGCATGCAAGCCGCCCTCCCCGCCAGCATCGAGCCCGCCGCCATCCGCGTCGGCCGCACCTTCTACCGCACGATGGGCGCGTACTTCGCCGGGTCGTTGCTGGTCGCGAGCCTCGCTGCCATCTTCATCCTGGCCGTCGGCCTGGCCTTCCAGGTACCGCTCGCCCCCGCCGCCGCGCTGTGGATGCTGGTCGTCAACCTCATCCCCCAGATCGGCGGCTTCCTCGGCGGCGGCTTCTTCACGCTCCTCGCGATGACCCAGGGCCTCGAGACAGGCCTGATCTGCCTGGTCCTCTACCTCATCTACATGAACTTCGAGAACCACATCATCCAGCCGACGATCGTCGGCCAGGCGGTCGACCTCTCCCCGCCCGCCACCATGCTCGCCGCCCTCGTCGGCGGGGCCGCCGCGGGCATCCCCGGCGCGCTGGTGGCCACGCCCCTCGCCGGCGCGACGAAGTCCCTGTACATGGAGCTGCGCTGGGGCCGCGCCCCCCGGCCCCACAAGGCGTTGGGGCGACTACTGCACCACTGAGCGCGGGCCTTAGTGTCCGGGGATGGGCAGGATCCTGAGTGGGTTGGTCGTGGTGCTGGCGCTGTCGGCGTCCGCCGCGGCCTGTGCCAGCGGCGACGATGACGACAACGTCCTCAGCGACTTCACCGAGGACGAGAGCAAGCAGGACGACGGCAAGGACGACGACAAGGGCAACGACGACGACCCCAAGCGGGGCGAGTACGTCGAGGCCCTCGCGACCGCGGCGCAGACCCCGGATCCCGATGACCCCAGCGAGGACTTCCAGCTCTCGGAGGAGGCCGCGACCTGCCTCGCGGAGGGACTGATCGACGTGGTTGGGCTCGACCGTCTCGAAGCTGCGGTGAGCCCTGACGAGATCCTCGCCGACCCGAGCGCCGACCTCGTCGACATGGGCATCGACCTGAGCAACGACCAAGGGGCCGAGGTCTTCCACCGCCTCGTCGACTGCGAGCCCGCCGCCATGCGCCAGCTCGCCGAGTCGATCAGCTCCGAGGTCACCGGCGACGACGACTTCCCGATCGACGTCGACGTCGAGTGCCTCGCCAACGCCGACCCCGGGGACATCGACGACTTCATGGGTGCGTCGCTGGCCCAGGGCGACGACCTGGAGCCCACCAAGGAGCAGGCCCGGTCGATGTTCGACTGGCTCGGGGAGTGCGCCGACCTGGAGGCCAGCTTCCTCGAAGCACTCGGCGACGTGCCGCCGTCGATCAAGCAGTGCGCTGCGGACAAGATCGACGAGGACGACATCAAGGACCTGATGGTGGCGGGCGCCATGGCCGGCGACGACGCCGATTTCGACGAGCTCCCTGAGGGCCGGGCCTTCACGGAGGCCCTGAACGCCTGCGCGGGCAGGTGAGGAGGATGACGATGCGGAAGGTTCTGACCGCGATGCTCGTGGTGCTGGCGCTGTCGGCGTCGGCGGCGGCGTGTGCCAGCGGGGACGACGACGAGAACGTCCTCGACGAGACCACCGGCGACGACACGAAGGACGGCAAGGACGACAAGAAGGACGACACGGAGGACGACGATCCCCAGCGGGAGGCGTACATCGACGCCATCGCGACATCGGCCCAGTCCACCGACCCGTCCGACTCGGACGACACGCCGATGCCCCAGCAGATGGCCGATTGCTACGCCGAGAGCTTCGTCGACGAGGTCGGCGTCGACGAGTTGAAGGGCAAGGTCACGCCGGACGAGATCCGGGAGAAGCCCGAGAACGACCACACCGACTGGGGCATCGAGGTGAGCGAGGACCAGGGGCGAGCGATCTTCCGGGGGATCCTCGACTGCGACCCCGACATGATGCGGGAGTTCGGCGAGGCGATGGCCGAGTCGATGAACGAGGGTGGCGACTTCGACCAGGCGGTCGACCCGGACTGCTTCGCCGACACCGACCCCGACGACATCGAGGACTTCATGGCGGCCGGCTTCGCCAACGGCGACGAGCTGAAGCCGACCGAGGAGCAGGCTCGCTCCATGATCGACTGGCTCGATCAGTGCATCGACTTCAAGAAGGCGATCATCGCCAGCATCGCGGCGGACGACAGCATCCCGGACAGCGCCGCCAGGTGCCTCAACGAGAAGATCGACGAGGACACCCTCAAGGACTTCATGGTCGCAGGAGTGGTCGCGGGCGACGACGCCGACATCGAGAACACCCCGGAGGGCAAGGCCTTCACCGAGGTGATCACCACCTGCATGCTCGGCGGGTGAACCCCTGGCTCAACGCAGGTCAGGCCCCGGGTGGATGCCCCCGGGGCCTGGACCCACTCAGCCTGCGTTGAGCCGATTGAGGCGGTCGCACGCGTCGACGTACTCCTCGACGAGGCGCTGCACGACCTGGGAGGTCCGCTCGACCCGGTTCATCTGGCCGACGACCTGGCCCACCGGGTTGAAGTTCACGTCCTTGGCGGCCTCGGGGTACCGGTGACCGCGCTGCACGGCGTCGAGGGCCACCATCATCTGCAGCGGCATCGGCAGGGGGCCGGGCGAGCTCTCGCCCTCCCAGGCGTCGGTCCAGTCGTTGCGCAGCATCCGGCACGGCTTGCCGGTGAAAGACCGCGAGCGCACGGTGTCGTGGCTCGACGCGTCGATGTAGGTCTGCATCTGGGCGGGCGGGACGTCGGCCTCCTCGACCGTCAGCCACAGCGACCCGGTCCAGGCGCCGGCAGCGCCCATGGCGAGCGCGGCCGCGACCTGGCGCCCGTCGCCGATGCCCCCGGCGGCCAGCACGGGCAGGTCGCCGACGGCGTCGATGACCTGGGGCCACAGCACGATCGACGCGATCTCGCCGCAGTGGCCGCCACCCTCGGTGCCCTGGCAGACGACGAAGTCGAGGCCGGCGTCCTTGTGGCGCAGCGCGTGCTTGACCGAGCCGCACAGCGCCCCGACCAGCACGCCGGCGTCCTGGATCTGGGTGATGAACTCGGCGGGCGGGGTGCCGAGCGCGTTGGCGATCAGCTTCACCTTGGGGTGCTGGAGGATGACGTCGACCTGGGGCGCGGCCCCGACGGCGGTCCAGTTCAGCAGCTCGTGGCGCTTGTCCTCCTCGGGCATCTCGGGGACGCCGTGGTCTGCGAGGACCTTGGCGGCGAAGACCCGGTGCTCGTTCGGCACGAGCTTCGTCATCTCGGCCTCGAGCTGCTCGGGCGTCATGTCCTCGATGCCCATGCCCTCGTACTTGGACGGGATGACGATGTCGACGCCGTATGGGCGGTCACCGACGTGCTCGTCGAGCCACTTGAGCTCGACCTCGAGCTCGTCGGGGTCGAAGGCCACGGCGCCGAGGACGCCCAGCCCACCGGCGTTGGACACGGCAGCGACGACGTCACGGCAGTGGCTGAAGGCGAAGATCGGGAACTCGATCCCGAGGCGGTCGCAGATCTCGGTACGCACGCCACCAGCGAACCACAGAATTAGAACACGTTCCACTTACCGCCGGTCACCGGGTCCACACTCCACGCCCGCCAGTCGTCGGTCGGCTCACCACGGGCCCACCTTGTGGGCGAACCAGATCACGAACAGACCGAACAGGATCGACATGACCAGGCAACCCAGGCAATCCCCGAGGCAGGTCCCCAGCCCTTCCGGTCGGTCGCCCATCGCCCAACCCCGGCCCGAGGGCGGGTCGAACGGCACCCAGTCCCGCCACCCCGAACCAGCCAGACCGCACCTCCCGCCGAACCACGAGCCCGCCTCGGACGGTAGCCCGGGACGACTCGGTGAACCGGCGATCGAGGCTCGTTCTGCGCTCGTTCTGCAGGCGGTCAGCGCTTGGTGGAGAAGCGTGCCGGGCCGCTACCAGGTGTTCCCCGTAGCTCGATGCCCAGCTGGTGTCGTCGCCTCGTCAACCTGGAGGCACGCTCGCCCTCATACTCCAGACCGACGACACCGCCGACAGGCCGGTACAGGCTGCCGAGCTGGCGCAGCGAGACCCGGCCTTTACTGCTCCCACCGGTTCACGTCGATGGTCACAGACCCACGCGGAGGATCGACACTCACAATGTGGACGTACACATACGCCCCCTCTGTGGTACGCACGCAGAAGTCCGCGCCGGGAACGGTCTCCCTGGTTGTCGTCTGCCTATCGAGCGCGGTGGCTTGCTGGCAGTCGCTGAGGGAAGGCGGCTTCGGCATGAAGGCCACCTGGGCCTCGTAGAACGAACTCAACGAGAGGCCGCTGCTTCCGCCGGATGGAGCGATGTCCTTCTTGGTGATGTCGCTGGTCGCCACACCCCAGTCCGGCGTATCGCTGTCCAGATCGATCCTGTGGGGAGCGATGACCTGCAAGGCCTTTCCCACGCGGGGACTTACGCCCAAGTCACCCAGTGGCGAAGGAGACGTGGTCGGCACATCGGTCACCGGAGACTCGGTGGTCGAGGTCAGGCTGTCGACGGTGTGCTGGAGATCCGCGTTCTCGTTCTCCAGCGACGTGACGGTCTCCTTCAAGTCGTCTCGGGTGGGGCCGCCGTTCGGCACGGAGATCTCCACTGTGTTGGTGCTCACCGCAACGACGCCGGACAGCAGCCCGGCCACGACTGTCGCTACTGCGCTGAGCACGGCGAGCCGGTAGCTGTCCTTCCGCTTCGTGGTCTCCGCGCTCGGCGGCTTCCCGTCCAGCGCAGGTGGATTGACAGGGGCCTGCCCGACCGGTGCACTCGGGGGTGAGGGAGGAGGCGCCGAGCCGCTGCCCGACGCGGGTCCAGTGGGTCCCATCGGTCGTCCCGCCTTTCCGCCAGCGGAGCGACATCCGCCGTCGCGTCCGCGTCAAGGCACGAACCGTAGTCGTCGGCGATCAGCCGCCAGGCCACCTAGAGGCGGTCATTGGTCGATGTAGGACCTGCCCTCAGCGGCCGGGGTCTACGAGCCGTCGCTGGGTGGCGTCGAGGACGTAGGTGAGGCGCTCGTGGAAGTGCGTGAAGCCCCCACCAGGCCTTCGCCAGCATGTTGATCTCGGCGGGCTGCTCGGTGAAGGCCGTCAGCCAGGCGCTCGGGCACTCCTCCTCGGCCGCAACGACGCTCAACCTGTACGCCCACCTCTGCCGGGCGACGAGAACCGCAACCGCCAGGCCATCGACACGGCCCTGTCGTCACCGACTGAGGACTCCCTGAGGACCGCCGACGCCTCTGAGGGCCGGTAGATGCTGGTCAGGCCATTCGCACGCCCTCCATCTACCGCTTGGTGGAGAAGCGGGAGCGGCGGTCGTGGCGGGCGACGGCGAGGCGGACGAGCTCGTCGATGAGGTCGGGGTACGACAGGCCGGTGGCCTCCCACAGCTTGGGGTACATCGAGATCGGGGTGAAGCCCGGGATCGTGTTGACCTCGTTGAGCAGGAAGCCCCGGCCGCCCTCGCCGCCCTCGTAGAAGAAGTCGACCCGGGCCATGCCGTCGCAGCGCAGCGCCTCGTAGGCACGCACGGCCAGCGACCGCACCTGCTCGGCCAGCTCGTCGTCGAACGGCGCCGGGATGCGGAACTGCGTGGTGCCGTCGACGTACTTGTCGTCGTAGTCGTAGAACTCGTTGCCCGGGATGACCTCGCCGGGGACCGACGCCCGGGGCGCCTCGTTGCCCAGCACCGCCACCTCGATCTCGCGGGCATCGACCACGCCCTGCTCGACGACGATCCACTCGTCGTACTCGGCGGCCAGCGCCAGGGCCGCGGCCAGCTCGGACGCGTCGTGGGCCTTGCTGACCCCCACCGACGAGCCGAGGTTGGCCGGCTTCACGAACAGCGGGTACGTGAGGCCTGCAGCCTCGACCGCCGCGTCGGCGTCGCCGATCTCACTGTCCCGCAGGCCGACCCACGCCACCTGGGGCAGCCCCGCCGCGGCGACGACCTCCTTGGCCTTCAGCTTGTCCATGCACAGCGCCGAGCCGAGCACCCCGCTGCCCACGTAGGGCACGCCGGCCAGTTCGAGCATCCCCTGGACAGTGCCATCCTCGCCGTGGGGGCCGTGGAGCAGGGGCAGCACGACCACCGGCAGGTCGTCGACGGTGGCCGGCGTGACGGTGGGCAGCGGCTCGACGGCGGTGCCCGTGGCCGAGAGCTGGCCGGGCAGCTCCAGGGCGCCCCGGGACAGCGCGGCCAGCGCCTCGTCGGACCGCACCCAGGTCCCCTCTCGGGTGATGCCGATGGGCAGCAGGTCGTAGCGCTCGCGGTCGGCGGCCTGGAGGACGTGGGTCGCCGTGGTGCACGACACCTCGTGCTCGGCCGACTGGCCCCCGAAGAGCACGACGAGGCGGACGCGATCGCTGCTGGTCATGGTCGGTCAGCTTAGGAGCCGAGACAATGGGGCCATGGCCGTGCAGCTGAACCACACCATCGTCTGGGCCCGGGACAACCGGAGGTCGGCCAAGTTCCTCACCGACCTCTTCGGGCTGCCCGAGGCCACCGCCTGGGGGCCGTTCATGATCGTCGAGGTGGCCAACGAGGTCAGCCTCGACTACCACACCGTCGACGGCGACATCGCCTCCCAGCACTACGCCTTCCTGGTCAGCGAGGACGAGTTCGACCAGATCTTCGGCCGCATCCAGTCCCAGCAGTTGACCTACTGGGCCGACCCGATGCTGTCGCGGGAGGGCGAGATCAACCACAACGACGGCGGCCGCGGTGTCTACTGGCAGGACCCCGACGGCCACCTGCTCGAGATCATCACCGTGCCGTACGGCGGCTGGTCGTAGGTCACCCCGGCTCGGGTCACGGTGCTGTGCTGCCAGGAGGCCCCGACATCGAGCCGGTGCCGGCGTCCTTAGCCCGTGCAAGTAGGCAGCCTCAGCGCTCCACCCCGGGGCCTCGTACGGCGGCTGGTCGTAGGTTCGCCGCCCAGCTGCCATCATCGGATGCCGTGAGATTGCGTCTGAGCGAGATCGCCCGCGTCACCGGGGGGCGCCTGGAGGGGGCCGACGTCGAGGTGGCGGGGGCGACCATCGACTCCCGCAGCGTCGAGCCAGGGCAGCTGTTCGTGCCGATCGTCGCCGAGCGGGACGGGCACGACTTCATCCCCGCGGCGCTCGCGGCCGGGGCCGTCGGCTACCTCACCGCCCGCCCGCCGACCGACGGGAACGCCGTGGTCGTCGAGGACACCGCGGCCGCGCTCGCGGCCCTCGGGCGGCACGCCCGGGAGCACCTGGGCGAAGCGCACGTCGTCGGGGTCACGGGGTCGGTCGGGAAGACCAGCGTCAAGGACCTGCTGGCCGCCGCGCTGGCATCCCGGTGGCGGACCTCGGCCAGCGTCCGCTCGTTCAACAACGAGCTCGGCGTCCCCCTGACGCTGCTGAACGCGCCCGACGGGACCGAGGCGCTCGTCGTCGAGATGGGCGCCCGGGACCGGGGCCACGTCAAGGCCCTGTGCGACCTGGCGCTGCCGACTGTAGGGATCGTCACGCGGGTCGCCGCCGTCCACACCGAGGTGTTCGGGACCATCGACGACGTCGCCGTGGCCAAGGCCGAGCTGGTCGAGGCCCTCCCGGCGACCGGCACCGCGGTGCTCAACGCCGCCGACCCCCGGGTGGCGGCCATGGCCGACCGCACGCCGGCCCGGGTGGTGACCTTCGGCACCGGCGGCGACGTCCGGGCCGAGGACGTGAGCCTCGGCCGGGACCTGCGGCCGTCGTTCCGGCTGGTGTCGCCCTGGGGTGAGACCCGGGTCGACCTCGAGGCTCGGGGCACCCACATGGTCGACAACGCTCTCGCCGCCGCGGCCGCCGCGCTGGCCTGCGACGTGCCGGTCGACGCCCTCCCCGCCGCGCTGGCTGCCGCGAGCCTGTCGCCGTGGCGAATGGAAGTGGTGGAGCTGCCGTCGGGCGCGGTCGTCATCAACGACGCCTACAACGCCAACCCCACCTCGATGGCCGCCGCCCTGCAGGCGCTCGCCGCGCTGCCGGCCCGGCGACGGGTCGCGGTGCTGGGGGTCATGGCCGAGCTCGGCACGACCACCGACGCGGACCACGCCGCCATCGGCGCGCTTGCCGCGGAGCTTGGCGTCGACGTCGTGAGCGTCGGAGTCGCGGCATACGGCGGGACCCTGGTCGACGACGTCGCCGCGGCCCACGCCGTGCTCGGTGCGCTGGCTGACGGGGACGCCGTGCTGGTGAAGGCCAGCCGGGTCGCCGCGCTCGAGCGCCTGGCCGCATTGCTGGCCGCAACGCTCTGACCAGGGCAGGGGACGTCCCCCGGGCAGGCTCAGCGCTCCGGGGAGCAGTCAGGGGACACGCCGGGCGCACCGTGCGCCCATGCACAGCGTGTTCGAGCTACTCGACAGTGAATGGCGCCGGCTGAGCGTCAACCGCAGCGCGGCACGCCGTCTGCGCGACGTGCGGGCGCTGGCCGGTGACGCCACGTCGCTCGCCGACATCGAGCGCTACGTCCGCAGCGCGTCCCCTGAGGACGCCGACCGCGTCCTGGTCGCCCTCGCCGCCCGGGCCGTGACCGACGATGCACTCGCCGCCCGGGTGCTGCTGCAGCTGTTGCTGCCCGGGACCCGCAACCTCGCCCGGCGGTGGTGGGCGCTCGGCGACCCCGACGAGCGGGCCGCCGCGGCGGTCAGCGCCGTGTACGGCCGGATCCGCACCTACCCGATCGAGCGCCGGCCTGGCCGGGTTGCCGCCAACGTCCTCATGGACGCCGCCCGGGAGCTGCGGCGGGCCGTGCCCCGAGTCGTCGCCACCCCGACGGCCGACCCGACGGTGCACACCGAACGTCGGGCCCAGGAGACGTCGCCGGCCGCCGTGGAGCTGGCCGAGGTGCTGCGGGACGCCGTAGACGAGGGTGTGCTCGGGCTCGACGACGCACAGCTGATCGCCCGGTCCCGGATCGCCGGCCACCGCGTCGCCGACATCGCCCGGACCCACCGCCTCGGCACCCGCGCCCTCTGGGACCGCCGCCAACGAGCCGAAGCCAAGCTCGCCACCGCCTTCGCCTCCTGACCCCGACCCACCATCGGTCGGGCGGGGGTGGGGTTGGGGCGGTTTCGTAGGATGCGGCGGTGCTCGGCGTCGTTTGTGTGGTGGGGGCGGCCGTCGGGGCGGCGGTTGGTGTGCGGGGGACGGCGCACAGCGACGGCGGGAAGCGGGTCTGGTGGGTGGCGGGGGTGCTCGGCGGTGGGGCGTCGTGGGTTGCCTTCGTGCAGAGTCCGGTGCCGGCGGCTGCAGCGTTGGCGGCAGGGGGCATGGCGGCGGCGAGCGTCGTCGACATCGTCGAGTTCCGGATCCCGACCCCGGTAGCGCACCTGACGACGGCCATCTCGCTCGGGGTCCTGGGGGTCTATGCGGCGGCACGCCATGACTGGGGAGGCCTCGTCGTCCGGCCGGTCCTGCTCGCCGCCGTACTCATGGCGGTCTTCATCGTGCTCTGGCTGCCGGGGTGGGTCGGGTTCGGGGACGTCCGGCTGGCCGCGGCGACCGTGACCGCGATGGTCCCCGGCAGCGGCGGTCCGATCGTGGTGGGGTGGCTGGCGTTCGCCGTCTCCGGGCTCGCCGTGCTCGTCCTCCGGGCCACGGGCAAGCGGTCGAAGGACGTCCCCTTCGGGCCGGGGCTGGCGATCGGCTGGCTCGTCGCGGTCGCCCTGACCTACTCGTAGACGTCGAACTGGTCGAGGAGCGACTCCTCGGCGCGCAGCGTGGCGTTGGTGTCGGCGCCCCGTTCGGTGGCGACGCCGTTGGCCAGGGTCTGCGCCAGCGCCACGAACGCCGTCATCGAGCGCAGCACCGCGATGCCGGTGGTGTCGACGTAGTACGTGTGGTCGGCGAGCGCCACCAGGGGCGACCCGGCGTTGTCGGTGAGCGCCACCGTGGTCGCGCCCTGCGACTTGGCCCACTCCATGCCCAGCACCGTGTCACGCGAGTACCGGTGGATGGCCGCCGCGACGAAGCAGTCACCGGGTTGCACACGGCGCAGATCCTCGACCAGCGTCCCCGCGGTGCCGCTCAGCAGCGAGACCCCGTCGCGGACCATCCCCAGCAGGTGGGCCAGGAGGAAGGCCACCGCGTGGAGCTTCCGCAGGCCGAGGACGTGGACCTGGGGGGCGTTGGACAAGGCGCGGACCGTTGCCTTCCACTGGCGGCGGTCGACCCGGGCGAGGGTGCGGGCCACGTTCGCCCGGTCGTACTGAGCCGCCAGCTCGAGCGGGTCGGAGGTGCGGCCGGCGACCTGGCTCGCCTGGGAGAAGCGGCGAAGCAGCTGGGCCTCGGCGCTGAGCTTGTCCCGACACAGCTGCACCAGGTGGGGGTAGCCGTCGAGCCCGAGGGCAGTGGCGAAGCGGACGACCGTCGACTCGTTGACGTCGAGCGCCGCAGCCACCTCGGCGCCCCGCGAGAAGGCGACGCCCTCGGGGTCGGCCAGCACCCGCTCGGCGATGCGGCGGTGGCTCCGGCTCAGCTGTGGCAGGCGCTCGCGCACCAGCGCGGCCAGCTCCTCGTAGGTGGCCGGCACGTCGCCGTTGCCGTCGCCCTTCCTTCGCATCGCCATCCCCACACCTTGCCTCCTCATCTCGCCCTCCGGAGGTTTGCAAGATCTCTTGCAATCTTCGTCGCACCTGCCATAGTACTTGCACGCGGGGTTGCAGCGGGTTGCAACGGACAGGAGAGGGCCGAGTGATCACCCAGTCGCCGACATTGGTCATCAACGAGGAACTGCAGGCGCGCTACGCCGCCGGGGAATCGGTGCTGCAGCTCGGCTTCGGCGAGGCGGGCCTCCCTGTCCTCCCCGAGGTCGCTCGCCGGCTGGCCCGGGCCGTCCGCCGGAACAGCTACGCGCCGGTCGCCGGGTCCTCCCCCGCCCGGTGGGCCGGCGCCGGCTACTTCAGCCGCCGGGGGCTACCGACCGATGCCGATCAGATCGTGTTCGGGCCCGGCACCAAGCCGCTGCTCTACGCCCTCATCACCTGCCTGCCCGGCGACCTCGTGCTGCCGGCGCCGGCGTGGGTGAGCTACCCCGCCCAGGCGGCGCTGGCCGGCAAGCAGGTCCTCCGGGTGCCCGTCCCGGAGGCCGCCGGCGGCGTGCCCGACCCCGACCTACTGGACGATGCCCTCCGGCGGGCCCGGTCGCAGGGCGCCACCCCCGGCATCCTGCTGCTGACCGTGCCGGACAACCCGACGGGCACGGTGGCCGACAAGGCGCTCGTCGAGCACGTCTGCCAGATCGCCGCCGAGCACGACCTCGCCGTCGTGTCCGACGAGATCTACCGGGACCTCTGCTACGAGCCCGACGACTTCGCCAGCCCGTCCCATTTCCTCGAGGACCGCTGCTTCGTGACCGCCGGCCTGAGCAAGCAGATGGCGCTCGGCGGTTGGCGCATCGGCCTGGCCCGGTTCCCCGACACTCCGTTCGGCCGTCGTGTCCAGCAGGACGTCATCGGTGTGGCCAGCGAGGTGTGGAGCAGCCTCGCCCAGCCGATGCTCGAGGTCGCGGCGTTCGTCCTCGACGAGCCGCCGGCCATCACCGCCCACGTCGCCGCCAGCCGCCGGCTGCACGAGCAGGTCGCCACCGCGGTGCACGACGAGTTCGTCGCCGCCGGCGCCCGGTGCCGCCCGCCCGGCGCGGCGTTCTACCTCTATCCCGACCTCGGGCCGCTGCGGGAGGTGCTCCGGCTGCTGGGGGTCACGACCGGCCACGAGCTGGCCCGCCACCTGATCGAGCGGTACGGCGTCGGCGTCCTGCCCGGGGAGGACTTCGGCGACGAGCCCCACGCCCTGCGGTTCCGGGTCGCCACCAGCCTCCTCTACGGCCGCACCGACGAGGAGCGCTGGGCGGCGCTGCGGGCGCCCAACCCGCTGGCGCTCCCCTGGGTCGACGCCTCGCTCGCCAAGCTGCGGGCCACGCTGCAGGCGATCACGGCCGCCTCGTAACGTCCGAGGCGTGGGGGTCCTGAAGTGGGTACGTGCGCTGGCCGCCCTGATCGCGGCGACGGTCGATTGGACGGGTGGCGGGGTCGGCTCCCCTGCCACCACCGCGACCGCGACATCGTCTGGTGGGTGGGAGCTGACCGTGTACTACACCCCCGTCGAGCAGTACCACGACGGCCCGCGGCAGGCCGTCCGGGGCTGCCCGGTGCTCGAGTGCGAGCACGGGGATGCAGACCTCGGGTCCTATCCCGCCGACTTCGTCGACGCGGTCGAGACCGAGGGCAACGGCCGGATCTCTAGCGGTCCCAACGCCGGGCGGTACCTCAACTGGTCCTACGACATCGGCTTCTGGCTCGACACCGTGCCTCGCGACAGCGCCGGCGGCGCGCTGCGGGCATGGCAGACCGCCGCAGCCGACCCCGAGACGCTAGCGCGCGGCATGGCGTTCCGTGTGGTCGGCTGCGGCACGCTCGACGACGGCTCGGCGGTGCCCGACGCGGTGTGCCGCCGCTTCCTGGCCGCGACCTGGAAGGTGGTCGACGAGTTCACCCCGGGGCTCGGAGGGCCGAAGCACGTCGACCTCTACATCGGCGATGAGACCGGTCCCGGGTTCACCGAAAGCGACATCTACACGACACTCGTCGACGCCCAACTGTCATTCTGAGGTGATGCGGGGGGTCGTGGTGCTCGGGTGGGCGGTTGTGCTCGCCGTGTTGGCCGGGCTCGCCGGGTGCAGCAGCGGCGGGAGCAGCACCACCTCCGGCTGGCAGCTGACCATCTACTACACGCCCGTCGACCGCTACCACGCGGGCGACCCCCAGCCGGTCGTCGGTTGCGCCCGGCCCGACTGCAACGGCGGCGCCCCCGGCTCGGAGGACCTCGGGTCGTACCCGGGCGACTTCGTCGACGCCGTCGTGTTCGAGGGGAACGGGCGGATCACCGCCGGGCCCCACACCGGGGAGTACCTCAACTGGACCGACCAGGCCGGGTTCTGGCTCGACGCCGCGCCGCGGGACCGCGACGGCAAGCCGCTGGTGCCGTTCGTCAGTGCCGACGCCGACGAGGACGTGCTCGCCGGCGACACGGCGTTCCGGGTCGAGCGCTGTGGGCGGGCCGCCGACGGCACCGAAGTGGCAGAGGACGTGTGCGAGCGGGTGCGGTCGGCACACTGGGTTGTCGGCGGGGCCTTCGGAGCCGACCTCGGCGGCGCGAAGCACGTGGACATCTACGTGGGCGAGGAGAGCAGCGCCGACTTCACCGAGAGCGGCTGGTTCACCACGCTCACCGAGGTCGAGCTTGCATTCCCGTGAAGATCGCGCCGGGGTGACGGGGCCGACGTCCAGGTAGCGACCACGATGCGGCCCAGTGGGCAGGGCACGAGAACGACAGCGAACTGGGCGCGCGTCGGTGGTGGTCGGGCTCATCGCGGCTGTCGGGGTGCTGGCCGCGGGCTGCACGCCGGGCGGCGACGATGACGACGACACCGGCAAGGGGCCGCCCGAGAAGGTCGAGGACGTCACCACCACCAGCAAGCCGGTCGACCAGCCGCCGGCCTCGGACGTCGGCGCGGTGCAGCCGATCATCCAGGACCTCGTCGACGGCTACGCCGAGGCGGTGAGCACGATCCTGGCCGATCCGGCGATCGCCGGAGAACGCGGGAACGAAACGGTGGCCGCGTTCGTCGCACTGTTCGAGGACGGCAGCGACCGCGCGGACGAATCGCTGGCGGCCTGGCAGGACTACGCCGACGAGGGGACCACCTTGGAGCCGGTCAGCAGCGACCACCCGACCGTGGTGGTCAACATCGACGGTGCCGTGCGCCGGGTCAGCGACGACGAGGTGCGCTTCGCCATCTGCGAGATCCAGCGGTACGTCCACAAGGTGGACGGCCGGGAGACCGAGCGGGTGGACGAGCGGCTCGTCCCCGGCACGGGCGAGGCCGTGCGGGTCGACGGCCAGTGGCGGTTGCGCTCGCTCGACAAGCCGAGAGGCCTGCAGGGGTGCTCCAGCGGCACGGAGGGGAGATGACCCGATGAGAGGACCTCGTGCTTCCGCGGTCGGCGTCGCCGTCGCGGCTGTGATCACGGTGCTCGGCGCTGCGGCCGTCGCCGCAGGGAGCCCGGCCTCGGCCCAGGGCGCGGACGAGCCGGGCTGCATCACCGACCCGGCCTCCTGCCACGCGGGGACGGGGACCGGCGGCGGCGGCCGGCCGGTCGTGCGCATCGACCTCGGCGGCCGGGTCCACAGCGGGCCCAACAACATCTGCACCAACGGGCTCGTGGGTGAGTGGAAGAGCTGGGAGGAGCTCGGCCTCCCCTACCCGGCACCCGACGCCGACGAGCACCCGGGCGAGACGTTCTGGGTGCTGATCTGCTCGCGGGCCGACGGCCAGCCGTGGCCCAGTTGGCTCGACGCCATCGATCGCAACGGCTGGAGCGGCGGGGGCCCGCCGGCAGCCGCCCCGACGCCGGCCGACATCCTCCCGCCGCTCTGGGCCGAGGTGCAGACCCGGCTCCACAACCCGACACTGGCGTTCAGTCCGCCCGGGCAGAAGTCCAAGGTCGGTGTGCCGACGTTCGTGGCGATCACCAACCCGCAGGTCCCGACCCGCTACGAGGCGACCGTCGGCGCCATCACCGTGTGGATCGACGTGGACCCGACGGCCACCCTGCACCCGGGCGAGCCGAACGCAGGCGGCATCCCGTGCGGGCCGGCCGGCTCCCGATTCGACCCGGACGGCCCCGAGCCCAAGGAGCAGGCTCGGGGGGCGTGCGCGCACACCTATCGGCGCCGCACCGGCGTCGGCGATCGCCCGGACGCGTGGACCGGTGACGTGACGCTGGTGTGGACCGTCGAGTGGGGTTCGACCGTGGCCGGCACCGGCGGGCCGCTCGACGCTCCCGACACAGTCACGCCGTTCGGGCGGGGCGTCGGCGAGATCCAGGGCGTGGTGGTCGAGGCGGGCGGCTGAGCGACCGAACTGCTCGTCACAGCGGGCGCGCGAACACCGATCGTCCCCGACGTGGCACCATGCGGGGCGTTGCCCTTGGCGTAGGTGCGGAGCGGAGGTAGGCCGTGTGGGACGGTGAGGGCCGCCGGAACCGATTGACAGAAAACCGTGTAGCGCTCGGCTTGTTGGCGCTGCTGGCGGTGGCGAGCCTCACGGCGGCCGCCTGCTCGAAGGACGGCGACGACTCGGCGTCCGGCGACGACAGCCCGCCCACCAGCACCACCCAGCCGCCCGGCAACCGCACGGCCCGCGTGGCCGGCTACGTCGTGCGCCTCCTGGCCCGGTACGACGAGGCCGTCAGCAAGCTGACCGCCGACCCGGCCGCGGCCAAGGACCTGCGGGGCGACCTCGCGATGGAGTACCGGGCGCTCTTCGAGCCCGGCAACGCCGACGTCGACCGGGCGCTGGGTCAGTGGGCCAGCGACGCCGACAGCGGGACCCGTCTCGAACCGCTCGACGACGCCACGCCGATCAACGAGTCCAAGCTCGACGGCGACATCACCACCGTCTCCGCCGATGCGGTTTCGTTCCCGGTGTGTGACATCCACAACTACAAGCAGTTCGACGGCGACGGGACGCTCGTCACCGAGGTGAAGGACCAATTGGCGCCGGGCACGGGAACTGCAGTGCGGGTCGACGGCGTCTGGTACCTGGACAAACTCGAGACAGCCGAGAACGCAGTCGGCTGCGCAACGGAAGGCGGCAGGCCATGAGGACCCGACGAGCGATCGCAGCGGCGCTGGCCCTGACGGCGACGCTGCTCGGGGGAGCAGTGACGCTTCCGGCGACGCCGGCGTCCGCATCGCCCGCGACACCCGCAGCGCCGACTGCGCCGACGGGCGGTGGCGGGTTGTGCATGAAGGTCGACCCGGTGACGAAGAAGTGCCTCGTCACCCTCCCGCTCCCCGGCGACCCGGGCGAGCCCGGGCACCAAGGTCCTGGCAATCGAGGGCCCGGCAACGACGGTCCGTTCACCGGATGCCGCTGGGAGCCGTACGCCGGTAGGGGCTACACCGATCCACCGCGACCGCCCGCCGTGTCTCCCGACGCCGTCTACAGCATCTGGATGTGTTACAAGGACGGTTTCCCGCTGTACTGCCCGTGCAGGACCGCGTGGAACGAACCCGGCGTGGTCCAGCAGGCGACGCCCCTGGAGGTGGCGCAGTCGATCAACGTCGAGGCGCTGCTGCACGCCCCCCACCTGGTGCTGTATCCGCCCGGCGGCAACTCGTCGCTGGTCAGAGCGCCCGTGTTCGTCGCGGTCGACAACTGGCAGGGCGACGTCACCGACCATGGCTGCCTCGGGGCGGTGTGCGTCGACATCCTGGCCCACCCGACCCTGACCTACACGCCCGGTGACGGCGCAGCCACGATCGTGTGCGAACCGGGTGGCACGCACTTCGACATGAACGGGGCCGACCCCAGAGACCAGGCGGCAGCGGACGGCGCCTGCGCCCACATCTACGGCAAGCGGACCGGCGTCGACGGCCGCCCCGATGCGTGGCCCGCGGAGGTCACGATCACGTGGGAGGTCACGTGGGCGGGCGGTGGCCAGAACGGTGCGCTCCCCGATGTCGTCCAGACCACGCCGTTCGCCCAGGCGATCGGTGAGAGTCAGGGCGTGGTCACGAAGCCCGGTTGAGTGGGGTCCCGTTGGGTGAACCGAGCGTGAAAATTCTCGGGGGTGACTGGACCTTGACCTGGGCATCGGGGACCATTCAGTACTGACCGTAGGGAGTTGCTAGAGGATTGACCAGGAAGGTCGATTAAAGTTCGTGAACTCGGCGGCGCTGTCCGCGCTGAGGCCGCCGAGCCCTGGAGGACATGGGAACCCCTGGCGAGGCGGTCAGGGCTTGGCAGGTAGGGGAGCAGACGTGGGCGCGGCGAGCGGTCGACGGGTGGCAGAGGCGAAACGCCAAAACCTCTCTGCGGCGCGCGTCGCCGCAGCATTGCTGGTCCTCCTCGTCCTGACCGCGGCGTGCACAGGTGGCGACGACGACGACAGCACCGAAGAGGGCTCGAAGCAGGCGTCACAGACCGAGCGTTCGACCACCACGACCGCGCCCGACGAGCCGCCCGGCACCAAGCCCAACCAGGTCACGCCCTACCTCCAGGACCTGCTGGACCACTACGACGAGGTCGTCACCAAGATCGCCGCCGATCCGTCCGTGGTCGAGGACCGCGACGACCCACTGGTCGAGGAGTTCCTGAGCCTCTTCGAGTCGGGCAGCGACTTCGCCGAGGGCTCGATCGAGGGGTGGGAGAAGTACGCCGCGGACGGCACCACGGTGACGCCGCTCGTGGCCGGCTACCCGATCAACGTCACCCGGCTCGAAGGTCCCGCCGTCACCGTCGACGAGGACGAGGTCACCTTCGGCCAATGCACGACGCTCAACCTCGTCACGCATCAGAACGGGCAGGAGCAGCAGCGCTACGACCGCAAGCTGCTGCCGGGCAACGGTCGAGCCGTGCGGGTCGACAACCACTGGCTGCTCGTCGAGATCAGCACACCGGAGAACATGCAGGGATGCTTCCGAGGAAGCGGGGTGCCGCAATGAAGCTGAAGAAGACCGCCGCCGCGGTGGGTGCCGGCCTCTGGGGCGCCACCGCCGCACTCGTCATCGGGTGGGCCCCGACCCCGGCCGGCGCCGCGCCGAGCGCCGACTGCAACCCGGGCAACCCTCAGACGTGCGAGGCGGGCGCCGGCGCCCCGACCCTCAAGGTGCGCGTCGACCTCTCGGGCCCGGTGGGCACCCGAGCCCGCTCGCGCCCGCTGATGTGCCCGTACCCGCCACTGGAGGACCAGGAGGCGCGGTGGATCAACGTCGGTCCGGACGACAGCGGGCACTACCTCGACCGCGAGTACGAGGGCATGGTGCCGCCGACCCCGGACTCCGACTACTGGCTGGCCTGGTGCCCGTACCACATCGACGGCTGGCGCAACCCGACCGGCGTCAACATCGTCGGCGGCGGTTGGAGCAACACGGGCAACCCGCCACCGCAGCAGCCGAGCGCGGCCACCATCCGGATCGAGCTGTGGGCGATCGTCCAGGGGCTGCTGCACAACCCGACGCTCTCGCTCGACCCGGCCATGAACCTCCGCTCGCTGGTCAACACCCCGACGTTCGTGGCGATCAACAACCCGCAGCAGTCGACCCTCTACACGGCGACGGTCGGCAACGTCTTCGTGTGGATCGCGGTCGTTCCGAACCACACGCTGCACCCCGGTGAGCCGGGAGCGCCCGACGTGCCCTGCGACGAGGACGGCACCGCCTACAACCCCGGTGGCGCCGAGCCGATGGACCAGTACCGGGCGGCCGACGGCTGCGTCTACCTGTACAAGCGCATGAGCGACGGGTGGCCCGGCAACGTCACCATCAACTGGGCCGTCACGTGGGGCTCCAACCAGGCGGGCCAGGCGGGCACGCTGACGGCCGCGCCGAACGTCGGCAACTTCAACCGAATCGTCGGCGAATCGCAGGCCATCGTGACGAAGGCCGGCGACTGAGCCCCATGGGCCGCTCGGGGATCGCATGGCGAGACGCCGCAAAGGACGCCGTGAGGCGAGAGGACAGGACCAGATGACCATCGACGATCGACCGCCTCCCCCGCCGCTGGGACCAGGCCATCCCGCGCCCCAGCCGGCGTCCCGGCCCCAGCCGGCCGCGCCGCCGCGGGGCCGGCCGGCCCTGCCCTCGGGAGGGCGCCGGCTCGGTCGCCGGGGCGGCGTCCCCGTGTCGTCCACGCCCGAGGGCCTCCCCACCCGGCGGCGCTGGGGCCGGTTCGCTGCCGGCGCCATGCTGGCGCTGCTCGGTGCCTGGGTCTTCGCCATCCTCTACGTGTCCGCGGGCCAGCGGGTCGAGGTGCTCGTGCTCTCACACGACGTCGACTCGTACAAGCAGCTGGAGAAGGGCGACTTCCGCAAGGTACGGGTCGCGGCCGACCCGGGGGTCGAGAAGGTCAAGGCCAGCAAGCTCGACGACATCGTCGGCCGCTTCGCCGCCGTGCCCATGAAGGAGGGCAGCCTGCTCTCCGACACCGAGCTCGTCCCCAAGGACCAGGAAGAGTCCATCGTCGCCGACGACGAGCAGAAGGCCTACCTGCGGATGGACGACGGCAGCGTGCCCGATGACACCTTCGCCACCATCTACATCCGACCGGCGTCGACGACCAGCGGCGAGAAGCCGGAGAAGATCCCCGGCTGCCGGATCCTCTACAAGAGCGAGCCCGGCGAGAACGACCGCAAGGTCAACGTCGTCATCATCATCCCGGAGGACAAGGCCGACGAGCTGGCCGCAGCCAAGGTCGAACAGCTCATGATCCTTGGTGACGGAGACTGAGGATGCCGGCGTACGTGCTGGTCGGCGCCAAGGGCGCACCGGGGGTCACCACCGCGGCCGCGGCGCTCGCCGCCGTCGCCACCACCGGCGGGCGGTCGATCTTCGTCGAGCTCGACCCCTCGGGCGGCTCGGTCTCGGTGCTGACCGGCCAGCCGGCCGTGGTCGGGCTGGTCGAGGCCGCCGGTCTGCTGCGACGCACCACGTCGGCCGCCGCCATCGACGACAACGCCACCATGACACCCCACGGCATCGCCACGCTGCTGGCTCCCAACTCGGGCCCGGTGACCGAGTCGGTCATCGGCTCGATCGGCGAGCGCTGGATGACCGCCCTGCGGACCGCGGCGCTCGACGTGGTGGTCGACGGCGGGCGCTGGGAGCCGGGGCAGTCGACTGCGCGCCGGATCGTCGGCGCCGACCTGACCGTCATCGTCGTGCGGGCCACCGTGGCCAGCATCGAGTCGACCCGGCACATCGTCGACCGGGTCCGCGAGGCCACCAAGCGCCCGGCCGCGGCGCTGGTCGTCGGCACCAAGCCGTACCGGCCCGAGGAGGTGGCGTCGCACCTCGACCTGCCCCTGGCCGGCGCCCTGGCCTGGGACCCCCGCGGCGCCGGGACGCTGTGGGCGGCCGGGGTCAGCCGGGGCTGGACGCGGACCCTGCTCGCCCGCTCGGCGGCGCAGGTGTGGGCCAACCTGTTCGACATCGCGTCGCCGCCCCCGTCGGCGCTGCCCTCCGGGCAGTCGCAGGCCCAGCCCCAGCACTACAGCAGCGGCGAACACGGGGCGCCGCCACCCGGCCCGGCCCACATGGCGGGCTCGGCAGCGCAGCACCCGTACAACCAGCCCGTCCAGCCGGAGGTTCCGCGCCTGTGAACGAACGGCTCGTCGAGCAGCTCCGCCGCATCGTCGCCGTCGAGATCGGCGACGAGACCGCCCGGCGCGAGCAGGAGGGGCTCCCACCCCTCGACCAGCTCGACCGCACCCAGATGGCGCGGTCGATCCTGCGTCGCGAGCTCGACGGCCAGTGGCGTGCCGCCCAGCGCCGCGGGGAGATGACGCTCAACCCGGACGAAGAGGACCACGTCATGGACGCGGTGCTCGCCGGGCTGTTCTCGCAGCTGCCGGGCCTCGAGGCCTACCTGGCCCGCAACGACGTGACCGACATCTTCGTCGTCGGCTGCGACAACGTGCGGGTGCGGATGCTCGACGGTCGCGAGCAGCGGGTGCCGCCGATCGCCGAGAGCGACGAGCGGCTCATCGAGCAGATCCAGGCGCTGGCCCGCAAGGGCGGGGCCCTCGGGATGGGCGCCGGCATGGCCCAGATCGAGAAGGAGTTCTCGCCCTCCCGGCCGCTGCTCGACCTGCAGCTGTCCGACGGCTCGCGGCTCGCCGCCGTGGCGTGGGTGTCGGCCCGGCCCTACGTGTCGGTGCGGCGCCACCCGCTGGTCGACGCCGACCAGGAGACGCTGGTCCGCGAGTGGAAGATGTACGACGAGGGCATGGCCAGCCTGCTGGGCGCGGCCATGCGGGCCCGGCTGAACATGCTGATCGCGGGCGGCATGGGCCGGGGCAAGACCACGCTCATGCGGGCCCTGCTGCACGAGTGCCCGCCGGACGAGCGCATCATCGTGCTGGAGCAGGAGGCCGAGCTGCAGCTGGGCCTCGACACGCGGCGCCATGACCACGTGCTGGAGCTGGTCGAGCGGCCGCCCAACATGGAGGGCCACGGCTCGGTGACGCTGGCCGATCTGACCTGGGCGACCAAGCGGCACGCCCCCGATCGGATCGTCATCGGCGAGGTCCGCGGGCCCGAGGTGGTCTTCATGCTCGAGGCGGCCTCGGACGGCATCGCCGGCACGCTCTGCACGCTGCACGCCCGGTCGTCCCGGCAGACGTTCGAGAAGCTCATCAACTACGCCCGCCGCGGTGGCGCCCACTTCGAGCGGGCCGACGTGCTGCAGACCGCAGCGTTCGCCCTCGACCTGGTGGTGTACCTCGACCTGACGCCGGACAAGCGCCGGGTCATCTCCGAGATCAGCCAGGTCGTCGGGTACGACACCAGCGACAAGCAGGTCATCACCAACGAGTGGTTCATCCCTGGTCCCGACCGGTCCGCGGTCCGCAACCCCCACGGCCCCATCCCGGTCGACATGCTCGACCTGCTGATGGACCACGGCTACGACCCGGAGCTCCACCGCGACAACGGCTACGACGGGAGGATGTGGTGACCAGCATCGCCGTCCTCTGTGGCTTCATGGTCGTCGGCGGCATCTTCCTCGCCGCCTCGGGCCTCCGCGTGGTCCCGGACACCCCCTCCCGCCGCTCGTCGCGCACCTTCGAGTGGCCGACACCGGACCGCCTGGCGATGATCGTCGGAGCCTTCTTGATCATCCTGATCTTCACCCGCTGGCCGGTGGCCGCCTTCGCCGCGGGCGCCGCGGTCTGGTTCTTCACCTCGCCGGCGCTCCGCCAGCGCAGCGAGGCCTCCGACATCGCCGATGCCCTGACCACCTGGGCCGAGATGCTGCGCGACGCCACGGGCACCCCGCGAGGGATCGAGGGAGTCCTCGTCGCCACGGCCGCCGGGTCGCCCAGCAAGATCCGACCGCACGTCATGCGCTTGGCTCGGCGCCTGCCCTACGAGTCGCTCGACACCGCGCTCGACGGCCTCGCCGACGACCTCAACCACGCCATCGGCGACCTGGTCGTGACCGCGCTCCGCCTCGCGGCTCACTCAGGCGGCCGCCAGATCCGGGCGGTCCTCGACGACCTCGCCGCGGTGGCCCGCGAGGAAGCCGCCATGCAGCGGCGCATCGAGGTGGCCCGGGCCCGACCCCGCGCCGACATGCGCACGGTGCTCACGATCATCTGCGGCTTCATCCTGCTGTTCATCGTGATCGCTCGGGACTACCTGTCCCCCTACCGGTCCGTCACGGGACAGCTGGTGCTCATCATCGTGATCGCCATGTGGGCCGCAGGGATATCGGCCATGTCGGCGATGGGCCGCTCCCGCCCGGTCGAGCGCTTCTTCAAGAGCGAGGCGGCATGACCATCGCCATCGTCGCTGGTCTGCTGCTCGGCTACGGGCTCTATGTCGGGTGGACCGGCCTCCGGCCCGCGGCCGAACCCCTCGGGGATGCGCTCGCCCGCCTGGAGCGTCGTCCCGCACCGGTGCGCGTGACGTCCGAGGACACCTCCGAGGACCGGGACCTGCGGCTCGGCGCCTTCCTCCTGCGGGCGGTGCCGCCCCTCGCCGAGGCGTTCGAGCGCAACCGCGCCGACCTCCGCATCATGGGCCGCAGCTCCGAGGAGCAGGCCGCGCGGGTCGGTGCCTACATGCTGTTCTTCCTGGTGCTCGGGCCGTGGCTCGGCTTCGTCTCCTGGATCGCCGGTTGGCACCTGCCGGTGATCCTCCCCGCGCTGTTCTCCGTCGGGGGCGCGTTCTTCGGGTTGCTCCTGCCGTTCGCCAGCCTCAAGAGCGAGGCCAAGGACCGGCGCAAGACCTTCTCGTACGCCCTGTCGGCCTGGTGCGACGTGGTGGTCATGAACCTGGCATCGGGCCGCGGGGTCGAGCAGTCGATGGAGACCGCCGCAGGCGCCGGCAACGGCTGGCCGTTCGCCGAGCTGCGAGGCGCGCTCCGGGGCGCCTACGTGCGCGGCGACACGCCCTGGGAAGGCCTCGCCCGTTTGGGCGAAGATCTGCACATCGGCGACCTCGACGAGCTGGCGAGCACGGTCGCGATGGCAGGTGAGGAGGGGGCATCCGTGCGGGAGTCGATCGCCGCGAAGGCGCAGACGATCCGCCAGCGCATCACGGCGGACGACGAAGCCGAGGCCGCCGCCCGGACCGAGCGGATGACGCTGCCGAACGTGTTGCTCGCCATGGGCTTCTTGCTGTTCCTCGGCTATCCAGCGATCGCTTCGATCTTCGGGATTTGAGAGCAATGCGCCACCCATTGGGAGAGGGGTGGCCATGGGGAGAAGGGAAAGGGCAATGGACAACGTGAGGATGACCTGGGTCTGGGTTGAGACCCTCGTTCGGGCGTGGCAGGACCGGCGCAGTGACGACGGCGGGATCCTCGACGAGGTCGCCATGATGGGCGCCCTCGCCGCGGCCGCGATCGTCATCGGCGGGATCGTCGCGGCGTTCCTGACCGGCAAGGTCAACTCAATCAACATCGGGTGGTGAACCCGATCTGATCCAGCGGACGGAACATGCATGCGCGAGCTCGGGGTGACCGGGGTGGCGTGACGGCCAACGTGGCGATCCTGCCCACGGTCTTCACGCTCTTCTTCCTGATCGTCCAGATAAGCCTCTGGTTCCACGGTCGTTCCGTAGCGACGGCCGCGGCGCACCACGCTTTGGAAGCCGCGCGCGTCCGCGATGGCACCGCAGGGGAAGGACGGGTCGCAGGCCAGGACTTCGTCGACCAGGTCGGCGGGCTCAAGGGCATCACCATCACGGTCAACCGGGGCGCCCAGACCGTGACGGTCGAGGTCGACGCCGACGCCCTGTCGGTGGTGCCGGGCTTCCAGAAGCACATCAACGTGGACCTCGAGGCGCCGGTCGAGCAGGTGACGCCGTGACGCGGCGTGACGAACGCGGGAGCGCGGTCATCGAGCTCGTCGCGCTGCTGCCGATCTACATGATGTTCATCGTCGCCGTCGTGTTCGTCGGGAAGCTCAACAACAGCTCGGCCAACATCGAGGCAGCCGCGCGCAGCGCCGCTCGGACCATCAGCATCGCCCGCGACCCGCAAGCCGCCGAGGGCGACGCCCGGCGCGTCGCCGCCCAGATGGCCGAGGAAGGATCAGCGTTCTGCTCGCCGATGGGCTTCAACGCCGTAATCCGGCCCCCGGTCAACGACCAACCGGCCGAGGTCGAGGTCACCGTCACCTGCAGCGTCGACCTACGGGAAGCCACGCTGATCAAGCTGCCGGGCAGCCGGACCGTCACCGCCCAAGCCACGGAGGTCATCGACCTCTACCGGGAGACCACGTGAGGGGCGCGCGCCGCGGTCGGCGGCAAGACCGTGGATCCGTGTCGGTCTGGACGGTCGGGATCTCGCTGGCCGTCTTCACGGTCATCGGCTTCACCCTGGACGCCGGGCGTGTCCTCCGGGCACGCAGCGACGCCTACGGCACGGCCGCCGCGGCCGCCCGCCGGGGCGTCCAGCAGATCGACCTCCGCGTGGAGGTCGGCGAGGGCCGGACCGTGCTCCTCCCGGACGCGGCTCGCGACGCGGCGTGCGCCTACGTCCGGGAGCACAACGCCGGCTACACCTGCCGCGCCGATGTCGACGTGAACGCGCTCACCGTGACCGTCACCGTCGAAGGCGACGTCAAGGGCCACATGCTCGGGATCGGAACGCTGCACATCGACACCACCGCCACGGCGGAAGCCGTGCAGGTTGGGCCATGATCGTGCGGGACATATGGACTTTTCTTGCTCTCCGCGCTTTTTGGGGGAGTGAGGTGCATCGGCGGGTCGGGGGCGTGGGTCCCCGGCTCTTGGCGTTCCCGCGATTCGTCACAACAGGAGGTGCACCGTGAGACGACTGCGTGCTCTATTGCAAGCGCTCGGTGCCCTCGCCGTGCTCGGCGGGCTCATCGGGGGCCTTCCGCTGGCCCTCGTGACGTGGGGCGACTGGCCCATCACCGGGATGCCCACCAGCGAGACCTTCAAGGACTTCACCAGCTCGGCGATGAGCGACGACGCCCTCTTCGCCGTCCTGACCGTCGCGCTGTGGGCGACCTGGGCCCTGTTCGTCTGCAGCGTCATCGCCGAAGCCGGCGCCCAGATCCGAGGCCGCACCTCGGCCGCCAACTTCGGCGGGCCGCTGCAGCGCCTCGCCGGCAACCTCGTCGGCACCATCCTGATCAGCCTCGGCTCGTTCAGCTCCCTGGCGGCCAACGCCATGCCGGCCCACGCCACGCCGGTCGTCCACAACGAGCCGGACAAGGTCTTCGTCATCGAGGAGACACCCCAGGCCACCGCCGCAGCGGTGACGGCGGGCTCGAACGAGGTGGTCTCCTCGGCCCCCGACGAGAACCCGGCCACCGAGAACGTCGTCGTGCAGCGGGGCGACACGCCCTACTCGCTGGCCGAGAAGTACCTCGGCGATGGCCTGCGCTGGCGCGAGATCTGGGAGCTCAACCAGTTCAAGGTCCAGCCCGACGGCGAGGTGTGGTCGAACGCCAGCGGCCCCGTCCACGCCGGCTGGGAGCTGGCCATCCCGGTCACCGACCACCCGATCACGCCGGTCACGTCGACCACCATCACGCCGACCACGTCGACGACGGCACCCTCGACGCCCTCGACCCCGGGCGGGCCGACGACCCCGACCACCCCCACCACGCCGACGACGCCCACCACCCCCACGGCACCGAACAACGGCGAGCTGACGGTCCAGAAGGGCGACAACTTCTGGGAGCTCGCCGAGAGCCAGCTGGCCGCCAACTGGGGCCGGGCGCCGACCGACGCCGAGGTCGTGCCCTATTGGCAGCAGCTCATCGAGGCCAACCGCAACCGGCTGCTCCCGCCGCATGACCCCAACCTGATCTACCCCGAGCAGCATTTCACGGTCCCGGCCACCCCCGCCGACCCGCTGGCCCCGCCGGCACCGCCCGCTCCCCCGCCCCAGCAGACCCCGCCACCGCAGCAGACGCCCGGCAGCGGCTCGACGCCGAGCACGTCCACCACCACCCCCGGCGGCGCCGGCGGGTCGACGTCGACCACCGCACCGTCGACCTCGTCGACCACGGCGCCGTCCACGTCGTCGACGTCGTCGTCCAGCACCACCTCGACCACCCGGCAGACCGCCGAGGTGCCGCCAGGCCAGAACACCCCGCCCACCGACCCGACGGGCAACAACACCGACCCCTCGACCCCGCCCAGCTCGGACCCCCGCCCGCCGGCGACCATCGGCAAGGAGGCGCCCGAGACCGAGAACACGGCCAACCACCGTGACGTCGGCGGCAAGCGGAGCGTGCACCCGGGGCTGCTCTACGGCGGCGTCGCCCTCGCCGGCGCGCTGCTGATCATCGAGCGGCGGCGCCGGGCCCAGCTGCGCCACCGGACCCGGGGCATGGCCATCGCCATGCCGCCGCCGGAGATGCAGCACGAGGAACGGGAGCTGCGCTACGGCACCGACGTCGACGGCGCCCGCCTGCTCGACGTGGCGCTCCGGGCAGCAGCCGCCGCCTCCGGGGCCGCCGGCCTGCCCCCGCTGCGCTGGGTCGAGGCCACGCCCACCAGCGTCCGGCTGGTGCTCGAGGCGCCGTCGCCCCCGCCCCGGGGCTTCATGGCGGCAGCCCCGAACGTGTGGGCCACCGCCTCGCCGTTCGAGGAGCTGGCCATGCTCGCCGCCCGGCGCGACATGCCGACCCCGACGCTGATCCCGCTGGGCAGCACGGTCGACGGCACCGAGATCCTGATCGAGCTGGAGTCGAGCGGCGTTCTCTCCGCCTCCGGCCCCATGAACGAGACCCTCGGCCTGCTGCGGGCCATCGCCGTCGCGGCGTCGACCGCGCCGTGGAGCGAGCAGTCCCGGGTCCTGCTGGTCGGCATGGAGGGCGAGCTGACCGAGATGCCGTGGGTCACCTCGATGCCCCGGCTCGCCGACGCCCTCGACGAGGCCGAGGCCCACGTCCAGCGCATCAGCGCCTCGCTGCGCCAGCTGCGCTGCCAGACCACCGCCCAGGCCCGGGCGGCCGGCGTCGGTCCCGAGGCGTCGGAGCCGCTGGTCGTCGTCAGCGCCGTCCGGCCCAGCGACCTCGGCGAGCGCCAGCGGCTGTCGGCGCTGGCCAACCGCCCCCACGGCGGCATCGCCGTCATCACGCCCGCCAACGGGACGCCGATCGGCCGGCTGCTGTCGATCGGCGAGGACGGCTGGCTGCGGATCGTCGGCATCGAGAAGGAGGTGCGACCCCACCGGCTCGACGTCGACGACACGAGCGTGGTGGTGGCCCTCCTCGACGTCGCCGCCCGCCACGACGAGGTCCCCATGGAGGAGGCCTTCGCCCAGTTCGACCTGCGCCGGGCACCCGCTCCCGTGCTGACCATGCCGGAGCTCCGGCCAACCGGCACCACCGCGACGGCCACGATCGAGGCCCCGCCGGCCTCGCCCGCCTATCCCGCCTTCCTGCCGGACGAGCCGTCCCCGGTCGAGCCGGCGGCCGAGCTCGACCTCCAGGTCGGGATCGAGATCCCGGTCGTACCCGACGACGAGGCGTTCGCCGCGCTCACCGACCACGACGAGCCGGACGTCGAGGACGTCCTCCGGGGCCTCGAGGACGAGATCGCCGCGGAGACCGCCGCCGTCGACCACCTCGCCTCCGGTCCGGCCCCGGCCGCCGAGCCGACCGAGCCGCCTGCCGGCCAGACCGAGGCCGTCGGCCCTCCCGACGCCGAGGGCGACTCGTGGGGCCAGCCGACCGGTGCGCCGATGCCCGGCCCCGAGGCACCCCCGGCCACCCCGTCGGCTGAGGCCTGGACCACCCCGTCTGCCCCGACCGAGCCGCCCGCCGCCGACTCGTGGGCGGCGCCGACCGGCGCACCGATCGCCGGCCCCCAACCGCCGCTGCCCGCGCCGGAGCCGCCGGCGCCCATCGACTTCTCGCCCGTGGACCTGCCGGAGGTGGAGTTGCCCGAAGTGGAGCTGACCCCCGTGGACCTGTCGCCGGTCGACCTGCCGCCCGTGGACGTCGCGCCGGTGGACGTGCCTCCGCCGCCCCCACCCCCGCCGCCGCTCGACGTCGCCCCGCTGGCGGCGCCGGTCGAGCCCGCGGCCCCGGCCTACGAGCCCGCCGCCCAGGCGCCCACCCAGGAGCCCGAGCCGGTCGTTTCAGTCGCGGCCGAGCCGCCCGCCACCCCGGTGCGCGGGCTCGAGGCCCTGATGCAGGACGTCGACGTCCTGGTGCGGGTGCTCGGTGAGGTCCAGGCGGTCCGGCCGCCCCGGCACGAGAACGACGTCGAGGCGCCGCTGCTGCCCACCCGGCAGAAGGGCCTCGAGGCCATCACCTACCTGGCGCTGCGCGAGTCGACGGTCGACCGCGAGGACCTGGAGATCAACCTCTTCCCCGACGGCGCCAACGCCTCGAAGACCGTGTACAACACGGTGAGCTCGGCCCGGGCGCTGGTCGGCGAGGACCTGTTCCCCCGCACCGAGGGCGGCCGCTACGAGCTGTCCGAGCGGGTCGTCACCGACTACGGGCTGTTCTGCGACCTCGTGGCCCAGGCCGACGAGACCGACGACGTCGACGTGGCGGCGCAGCTGCTGGGCGAGGCCCTCGGCCTGGTACGGGGCGAGCCGTTCGTCGGTGTCGGCCGCAACTACGCGTGGGTCGGGCCCCACCGGGGGATGATCGTGGCCCAGGTCGTCGATGCCGCCGAGGAGCTGGCCGAGATCCGGCTGGCCACCGGTGACTGGCGCCTGGCCGAGTGGGCCGCCCGCCGCGGCCTGCGGGCGTTCCCGAGCGACGAGCGCATGTACCGGCTGCTCATGCGGGCGGCCCGGGCGGCCGGCAACGTGCCCGGCGTGCAGCGGGTCTTCCGCGAGCTGTGCGACGTCATCGCCGACCCCGACATGGGCGTCGAGCCGGAGGACACCCTCCACCCGGAGACGGTGCAGCTCCTCGAGGAGCTGACCCGCGCCTCCAACCGCCAGCCCCGCACTGCGTAGCCACGAGCCTCCGCTGCGAATTACGACAGGGTTCGTCGTGGCTTGGTTCGGCGTTCACCCGGGGCCGGCAGCATGAACCGGTGCCTGTGCGGGGGGACGTCGCGACGCTCGACAACGTCGAGCGGGTGCCGGCGCCTCATCCGCTCGCGTTCGAGCAGCGGCACCTTCGGTCCGGCCGGCCCGTCATCCTGACCGGGCTGTTCGACCAGGCGCCCATCCGCCGGCTCGCCGACGTCGCCACCGCCCGCCGCCACCTCGCGGACATGTCGCTGCGGGTGACCCCCAACAACTGGGGCCCGTACCTGCGGGGCCAGGACGGCGTCGCCGCCCGCCAGACGTCGTTCGCCGGCTTCGTCGACGAGCTCGCCTCGGGCCGCGGCAACCCTGACGAGTACTGCATCGAGTACAGCACCCCCGACGAGCTGTCGGCCTACCTCCCGATGCCGGCGTACCTGCAGCTGGGCGACCCGGCCGACACGTGGGAGTCGTACGTCTTCCTGGCGGGCGCCGGCAACACCACCCACCTCCACTACGACTACGACTTGCGCCACGTGCTCATGTACCAGGTGTTCGGGCGCAAGCGCTACGTCGTCATCGACCCGCGGGAGACCCGCAAGCTGGCGCCCGGCAGCGGGGCCCACGTGCGTCGCACCAGCGCCCTGTTCCTCGAGCACATGAGCGACGCCGACCTGCTGGCGTTCCTGCGCTACGCCAACGCCTGGGACTGCACCCTCGAGCCCGGCGAGGCGCTGCTCATCCCGGCCACCTGCTGGCACTACGTCGAGTACGTCGACCTGGCCCTGTCGGTGAACTTCTGCCTGCCCCGCAACCGCTACTTGAGGGCGCTGGCCGAGATCCTGCCCGAGTCCAACGTCGAGATGCTGGCGCTGGCCAGCCGCTTCCGCGACGAGACCACCGCCGGTCCCGCCGAGCTGGCCGCGTTCGAGGCGCTGCAGGCGGCCGACGAGGCCTGGTACCCCGGCGAGGACGCCCGGATCGCCGCCCTCGACGCGCTGTGCGTCGACCTCTGCGCGCAGCTCGGCCTGCCGGTGGCGGGCGAGCCGTACCACGTGGCCGACATCGAGCGCCGCTCCCGGGTGACCCGACGCGCTTTGGAGGTGTCCGCGGCGCATCGCTAGGGCGTGAGCCGCATCTGGCCCTCGTTGGGGCAAAAGGACAGCGCAGCCAACGGCACGACCACCACGCTGCCCGCACCCGCGCCCATACCGGCATCGGCGCCCGGGCCCGGCGGCTGGCAGCAGCCACCGCCCGACCCGGACTACGGCTACGACGACGACCTGCCGGCCGCCCGCTACGTCGCCCGCCCCGTCCGGCCGATCGCGCAGCTCGCCGCCCGGGTCGCGCTCTGGGGTGCGGTGGCGCTCGGCGCGCTGGGCGGGATCCTCGGCTACGTCCGCAGCGGCCGCGCCCCTGAGGTCACCGAGACCGGCACGGTCGACGAGGAGGCCGGCGTGCCCGCCCCGGTCGCCGGGCTGGCCGAGGTCGCCGTGCGCGAGTGGCTGACCACCTCGACCGAGAACCGCGACCGTCTGAACGAGCTCTTCCTGACCCCGCCGCCGCTCGACAACAGCGACACCAGCCGCATCCAGGTGTTGCGCACCACCGCTATCGCGGGGAGCCGCCTCAACACCGCCGGCTACTGGACAGTGACGGTGGCAGCCGACGTGGTCGAGTCGGCCGGGGAGGACGGCGGCCCCGGAGCGCTCCCGACCACCTGGTACGTCGAGATCGGGATCACCGGCACGACCGGCGGCGGCCTGGCCGCCCTCACCGTGCCGGCCATCGTCCCGCCACCGACCCTCAGCGAGGCTGCCTTCGCGCCGAACGCCCCGTCGCCGGGGCCGCCCTCGTCGAACGACCCCATCGCCAACCGGGTCGAGGAGTTCCTGAACGCCCTGCTGGCCGGCCACGGCAACCCCGACGACCACATGGCCGACGGGCTGCACATCCGGGCCGTGACCCCGGCGCCGTTCGCCAACGTCGAGCTCGTCGAGCTGTCCGAGCAGGAGATCACCGAGGGCAAGTCCAAGGGCGACGTGCGGGTGTGGGCCATCGTCGAGCTGTCGACCAACGGCGGCTCGGTCTACGAGGCCGGCTACGAGCTGAAGGTCCGCAAGGAGATCGACCGCTGGCGGATCGTCGCGGTCTACGGCGCCCCGAAGGTCGACACGGTCGAGCCGGGCGAAGGCGGCACCGTCGAGACGCCGGGCTCCGCGGAGAGCGGCTCGACCACCTCCACCGAGCCGACGTCGACGACCACCACCGTCCCGACCACCGCCGGAGCCGGCGAGGTCGGCTCGGACGCCCCCTAGCCGCCGAGCGTCCGATCGTCCCCGAGACGTAACCCGCAATTCGCCTGACGAGCCGCGCTTTTCTCGCCAGGCCAACGCATCCAACGCGTGACCGCCGCAACAAGCACAGAGAAGGGGGTGGCGACCGTGCACCTGCTCCAGAGCTTCGTACTGGCCGCACCGGACAAGGGTGGGGGCATCAAAGACCTGTTGACCGGTCTCCTCGGCGACGCCCAGACGCTGCTGATCACGACCACCGCCGTGATGGCGGTGTGGTTCGTGATCTGGAGCTGGATCCGCACCCGGTCCGTCGTGCCGACCCTCGGCGCGCTGCTGCTGGGCGCCATGGTCCTCTGGGGCGTGAACAACATCGGCGGCCTGCGGTCCACCGTAGAGAAGGACATCAAGGAGCACGGCGGCCCCACCGGGGGCGACACCGGCATCCGCGACTGACCGGAGCCGGGCATGGCGTCTTACGACGACGAGGACGAGGCCGAGGGCATCGTCTGTGCGACCTACACCCACGCCCGCCGGCACCCGATGGTGCTCGGGCACATCGGTGGCTGGACACCACCGTTCCAGCTGTCCATCCCCCAGCTGGCAGTGGTGATCGTCACCGTCTACGTCGAGGCCCAGACCTACAAGTGGTGGGGCCACTTCATCCCCCGGCTCGCCGGCCTGTTGCTCGGGGTCATCATTCCCTGCGGCCTGGCGTGGGCAGTGCGCAGCGCCCGCGTCGAGGGCCGCAGCCTCGCCCGCACCGCGCTCGCCTACCTGATGATGGCATGGACTCCGCGCCAGGGCGTCGTCGGTGGCCGGGCTTGGAAGCACTCCAAGCCCGGCCGCCCTGGCCTCGCCAAGGTCTACGTCGCGCCCGCGCGGCCCATCGCTGACGAGGGCCGCCGGTGAAGCCCCCCGCCCGCGCCATCGTCGGCAACCTCGTCTGGTCGACCGACGGCGGGGTCTGGGCCGTCTGGGAGGCGTCGCCGTTCCCCCACGCCCACATGGCCACCGCTGACAAGCTGGCAGTCCACGGGCGCATCCGGGGCCTGCTGCTCGGGCTCCCGCCGGACTCGATGCTGCTGTCGGTCAGCGAGCTGATCGACCCCATGGACGTCGTCGACCGCATGGTCGACGGCGTTCCCGTCGACCGCAACCCCGCCTGGGGTGTGGTCTGCGAGGCCACCGCCGACTGGCTCGACCAGGTGCCGCTGCACAACCGCCGCTACTACGTGGCCGCGGCGCTCCCCAGCATCCGCCGAGCCTGGCAGGACCTGCTGCGCGACGCCGTTTCCGACGTGACGTCGGCCTTCGGCATCGACCCCGCCCCGATCTCGCCCGAGGAGCTGGACCTCCGCCAGCGCCAGGCCCACGAGCTGGAGGTCCGGCTCGGCCAGCACGTCCGGCTCGCCCGCGTGACCGCCGGGGAGATCTGCTGGCTCTACGCCCGCGCTCTGCGGCGCGAGGCCGACGAGCCCTGCTACGACGAGCTGTGGGAGCCGCCGGCCGCCCGGGAGGACGACCGGCCGCGGGGCGTCCTCGCCCAGCTGACCGACGCGGTGGTCAAGGAGGGCGGCGACGCCGAGGACGAGGACCGCCCCCGCCACCGCCGCTACGTGAAGGTCGAGACGGGCGTCGGCGTCAGCTACCAGACCGTGCTGGCCATGGCCGACATGCCCCATTACTTCCACTTCCCGGGGGGCGGCGGCGAATGGCTGTTCCACGCCGACCGGGTCGGGTTCCCCGTCGACTGGTGCGTGCGCATCCGCTCGGTCCGCAACCTCGACGCCCAGGCCCGGGTGCGCCGCAAGCACCGCGACCTCATCGGGCAGGTCGACGAGTACGACGGCGACCTGTCGGGCGCGCCGCCGGCCCTGGCCGAGGCCATCGACGCCATGGAGACCCAGCGCGCCCAGCTCGGCTCCAACCCCGCCGAGCCCGAGCTCCAGATCACCGTGCTGTTCTCGGTGGCGGCGGCGTCGCTGGTGGAGCTGGAGCACCGCGCCGCCGCGCTCCAGGCCCGCTTCGAGCCCCAGGAGTACGGGCTCGCCCGGCCCACCGGCGGTCAGGCGGCGCTGCTGCGCACCATGCTGCCCGGCACCGCGGCGTCACACGTGTGCCGCGACTACACGCAGTTCCTGCTGACCAGCGACCTCGCCGCCGGCAGCCCGTTCTGCGGGCCGGACGTCGGCGACCCGACCGGGCTGCTGCTCGGCGTGTCGCTCGACGGCGGCAACAACTCGCCGGTCCTGTTCGACCCGGCCTTCGGCCCCAAGGCCAACGCCAGCCCCTCGCTGGCCGCGGTCGGGCGGCTGGGGTCGGGCAAGTCGTTCTTCCTCAAGCGGCTGTGCTGGGACACGATCGCCCGGGGCGGCCAGGTCGTCACCATCGACCGTACGCCCGCCGGCGAATACGCGCGCTTCGCCGAGTCGCTGCCCGGGCGCACCCAGATCGTGCGGCTGGAGGCGGGCGCTGACATCCACCTCGACCCCATGCGCAGCTTCAGCGGCGACGAGCGGACCACGGTCACGCTCGGGTTCCTCTCGCTGCTCGCCGGCAGCTCGGCGCACAGTGACGAGGGCGCGGCGCTGGCCGAGGCAGTCGACGCCATGGTCGCCCAGCCCGACGCCTGCCTCGCCGACGTCGTCGACCAGCTGGAGCGCATGGGCGCGTCGACCGCGAAGCCGGACCCCGCGGCCCGCAGCCTCGCCCGCCGGCTGGCCCACTACCGGCGGTCGGCCACCGGCCAGCTGGCGTTCGGCAAGGGCCGGCCGATGACCCTCGACGCGGACTTCATCGTGTTCTGGGCGCCGAACCTGGCCCTCGCCGACCGCGAGACCCTGTCCAGCGACGCCGGCATGCGGATGATGCTGCCGGAGCAGGTGCTCGGCCAGGCGCTGCTGTACCTGGTCGCCGCGGTCGGGCGCCGGGTCGTGTTCAGCGACCCCCGTCGGTTCGCCGCCGCGCTGTACGACGAGGCGTGGGCGCTGCTCGCCTCGCCCCACGGCCAGAAGCTGCTGATCGAAGGCGTCCGGGACGGCCGCAAGCACAACGGTGCGATCTGGCTGGCGTCGCAGCACCCCAACGACTTCGCCATCGCCGAGCTGGAGGACCTCCTCGGCTCCCGCTTCGTGTTCCGCCAGGCCCGCCAGGCGATCCCCACCGCGCTGCGCTTCCTCGGAACCCCGGACAGCGCCGACGCCGCGGCCACGCTGGAGGGCGGGCTCGACACCGGGACCTGCCTGTACCGGGACGTCCGCGACCGGGTCGGCCTGATCCAGGTGCTGCCGCCGGCGCTGGCCGAGGTCGAGGAGGCCATGAACACCTCGCCGTCCTCCGCCCGTCCCGACGCCGCCGAGGACTACCTCGACAACGACGCCGACGACGACCTCCTCCGCCGCCAGGGCATCGAAGACCTCGGCACGATCCTCCACCAGCCGGGCCGGGTCCCCATCTCCGTGGCCCCGACCCTGGAGGCCCCCGCACCACTCCTCGCCCCCGACCCCGACCCCGAGCCGGTGGTCGCCCCGGCGCTCCCCCGTGACCCGGCCCCGGCGCCCGTGGTCGCCGCTGCCCCGGCACCAGAGCCCGAACCGGCCCCCGGTCCCGAACCGCAGCCGGTGGTCGCACCGATTTCGGCGGACCGCCGAAATCGTCGTGAGGAACCGGAGGCGGTCCCCGGCCCCGAACCGGTCGCCACACGCCGCCCGGCCCCGGAGCCGGTGGTCGCCGCTGCCCCGGTGCCCGTTCCCGAACCGGAGTCGGTGGTCGCACCGATTTCGGCGGACCGCCGAGATCGTCGTGAGGAACCCGAGGCCGAGCAGCCCCCGGCCGCTGCGGCCGAGGCAGAGCCGGCCGGCAGCACGGCAGGGGATCCGGCGGCCGCGGCGGCGAAGGCGAGGGCGGAGGCGAGGCGGAGGCGGCGCTCGCCGTTGGCGCAGGCACTGGCAGAGGAGGTCAGCCCGTGATGTCGCGACTTCGGAGCAGCAGCAAGAGGTGGACCTTGGTCGCGGTGGCGGGGTTCTTCGCCATCACGGTGGTGTTCGGCAACGCCGCGACGGCCGGGGCCCGGGAGGTGAAGCCGGCCGAACCCACCGCGCCCATCGACGACCCCGGCTTCTTCGAGGACCTCGGCGCCCGATGGTGCGGCTCGGCCCACGGGAGCGGTAGCTGGCTGAACCCGATCGGGCTGAGCGCCAAGATCATGAACGGCACGTCGTTCTGCAAGGGCGTGCAACAGACCGACGACAAGGTCTACTGCAACAACTCGTCGCTGCTGTCGCTGTGGAACCCGAACATCGGCTTCGGCTCGCCGGGCGGCGACGCCGTCCAGGGCAGCCCCAACTGGGGCGACGCCGGCCAGCTCACCGCCAACGCCGTGACCCCCGGCGGGGTCAAGGTCATCATGGACCAGCTCAACGGCGACTGGTACAGCCTCGACCGCAAGTTCTACGAGGCCGACGAGAGCACCAAGTGGTACCCCGACGAGGCCACCGACGAGGCCGTCAACCGGGGCAACTGCGAGCTGCTCCAGCACCCGCCGTCGAAGACCTGCGCGGAGATCAAGAAGCTCCCCGAGGACCAGCGCAACCGGGCCAAGCGCGACGGGGTGATGCCTGACGACTGCGTCGGCACCTACCCGAGCGCGAACTACAACATCTCCTACGACGGCGGCGGGGCGCTGAGCGTCGACCGCAAGATCTGGGGTGCCCTGACCGGGCTGATGTTCAACATCGGCAAGGCGTCGGTCCAGGTGTCGACCTGGGCGATCGGCAAGGCGTTCACGCTGAACCTCGCCGACTACACGAAGATCTCGACGACCATCTCGAACCGCTACAACACCGAGATCGTCGGGCCGTTCAGCATCGAGGCGTTCGCCTGGCTGGCGCTCATGGCGTTCGTCGCCATCACCGCGCTGCGGGGCAAGCTCGGCATGGCGGGCGGCGAGTTCCTGCTGGCCATCGTGATGTTGGGCATCGCCCAGGTCCTGTTCGTGAACCAGGACACCTACATGAACTCGATGTCCACGTTCATCAACGAGGCGTCGAACAGCCTGTTCCGCATCGCCGGGACCGGTGACCAGAAGGACCCGGGCGAGCCGCCGGCCGACCAGCTCACCAAGGAGGGCCAGAGTGCCCGGGAGAAGTGGTGGGACGACGCGCTCGACCCGCTGAAGAACCGGATCCACGTCGAGTTCGTCGAGAAGCCGTACGAGTACCTCAACTGGGGCACGGTCGCCGAGAACATCCGGGTCAGCGAGAACGAGGACGGCGAGTGCTACAAGCGGGTCCAGCGCATCGTCTCGATCGGGGCGACCGGCGACGACGGCTGGTCGTGGCGCTACCTGGGTGAGGTCGACGACAAGGACCCGAGCAAGAAGACCTGCGACCAGATCGTCGCCTACAACCGGAACCCGACCGGCGCCCGGATGCTCGGCGCGCTCGCCACCATGCTGATCGCCCTCTTCGTCGGCGTGACCTTCACGCTGATGGCGGTGACCGTGATGATGGCGAAGATCACGGTGGCGATCCTGTTCGCGATCCTGCCGTTCGTCGTGGCCATCTCGGCGGCCCCCGGATCGGGCAGACGCCCGTTCATCCTGTTGGTCATCTCGATCATCCAGGCGGGCGGCACCGCGGTCGGGTCGAGCGCTCTGCTCGCGGTGGTGGTCATCGGCGACGACGAGATCCTCCAGCAGACGAAGAACGACCCCAGCGTCAGCCTGATGGAGCGCTGGACGATCTTGTTCATCCTCGTCGCGTTCATCTACTACGCCCGCCGCAAGCTGTCCCAGGCCGGCCAGGCGTGGGCGGGGCGGACGGCCGACACCATCACCCGCGTGGCCCCGGCCGCCGCCGGGTGGCAGGGCAACGGCGGAGGTGGCATCGACTTCTCGTCGGTCGACCGCGGTGGCCAGCGCGCCGGCTTCTACGCCCGCCAGGGCGCCTACCTCGGCGCGGCGGCCGCCGGCTACTCGGCCATCGCCGTCGGCCGCGGCATCCACATCCGCGGGGTCGAGCGCCGGGTGGCCCGACGCAACCTGCGCAACCTCGAGATGATGAAGCAGCAGGACGAGCTGCCGAAGATCTACATCAAGCAGTCCCGCGACCGCCGCGGCCGGGTCAAGACCGAGACCCACATGGAGCAGACGATCCGGGCGCCGCGGCACAACCACGGCCCCGGCGGCTTCCAGATGCGAGGCGGCCCCTTCTACCAGAATCTCCGCGGCAGCCACCGTCAAGCGGGCGAACGGGCGATGCGCTTCGCCGGCGAGCGCTTCGACCACCGCAGCGGCTACATGGTGAACCCCGGGCCCCGTCCCCCCAGGACACCACCGACTCCACCCCAGCGGCCGCCGCGTCCCAGCCGGCGGACGTTCGGCTGGTACAACCCGCGGCGCTACAGCGTGCTGCGTCGCCTCCCCGGCAAGTGGCGCATCTAGCGACTGCGTGACCCGTGGCCGCACCCCTCGCTGCCGTCCCGGCCGCCGCCGAAGGCGCGGCTGTAGCAACGGGGACTGCGGCGCGGGCGGGTGTGGCCGCCGGCCGAGCCGGCGCCCAGGCTGCTGCGAAGGCCGGGCAGGCGGGGGCCAAGGCCGGGCAGGCCGGTGCCAAGGCAGGAGCGAAAGGCGCGAAGGCCGGTGCCCAAGGCGTCGGGCGGACGGCCGGCTCCGCCGGGCAGAAGGTCGGGCAGGGCGCTCGCCGGGCCGCGCCCCAACGCCCGCCGGGCCGGGCCGGCCAGCGCGGCCCCCAGGCCCGGCGCGACCCCAAGGCCGGGCAGCGGGCAAGGGACGCGGCCCGCGAGGCCCAGAACCGCAAGCAGGAGGACCGCAAGAAGAAGCGCCAGGCCCTCCGGCACCCGAAGCGGCATCTCAAGAACCAGCTCAAGAACCAGTTCCGTCACCAGCTCGGGCTGCCCGAGCGCAGCGACGAGGCCGCAGTCCGGGGCGGCCGGGCGGTGGCCGAGAAGACCGGCCGCTTCGCGTGGCGCCGCGTCCGCCGGCTGGCCCAGCTCGACCGCAAGCAGAAGCTCCGCAAGTACACCCGCCGGGGCACCTACGTCTTCGTCCTGCTGGTGGCGCTGATCATGTACCCGTTGCTGACCGCGTCGAGCGCACCCCCACCCGTCGACGCCACCGACACCCTCGACGAGCCGCCGCCCGCCAACCCCCTCGGCGCCGGCCCGATCCCCCCGGCGCTCATGGCCACCGTCGCCCAGCGCACCGGCATCCCCATCGAGGCGCTGCGGGCCTACTCGGCCGCGGCGGGCGGTGAGTGGGCGATCGACTGGAAGATCCTCGCCGCGGTCGGCAAGAACGAGTGCGACCACGGCCGCAGCAAGGCGCTGTACTGCTCGACGCCGTACAACGTGTGGCGCACCGACCAGGGCGGCGCGGGCGAACGGGGCCCGATGCAGCACCTCGGCCACCTGTGGCGCGTCGGCCTCAACGACCCCAACGCGGCCGACGTCAAGGGCCCGCCCACGCCCCACAACGACGACAGCACCCACGTGGCCACCGACGGGGACGGCGACGGCATCGCCGATCCCTGGAACTGGTACGACGCGGTCGGCGGCGCGGCCCGCAAGATGACCCTGTATCGCAAGGAGCTGAAGGCCAAGGGCGCCGGCTACGACACCGACGACTTCATGATCGCCGCCTACAACGCCGGCGTCGGGGGCGCCACCCAGAACGGCCCCAACATCGCCAACGTCATCAACAAGGACTACGTCGACAAGGCGAAGGCCGAGTACGCCCGCATCCAGCAGGCCACCGCCGACCTCAACCTAAGCCCCACCGGTGGCTTCGGCCTCTGCCCGGTCGGCGGCAAGGTGACCTTCTCCGACACCTGGGGTGCGCCCCGCAGCGGTGGCCGCAGCCACCAGGGCGTCGACATGCTGGCCGCGACGGGCACCCCGGTGGTCGCCGTCGAGAACGGCACGGTGACCAACCGCAGCAACAACCTGGGCGGCAACGCCTACGGCCTCACCGGTGCCAGCGGCACCTACTACTACGGCGCCCACCTGTCGGCGTTCGGCAGGCTGGGCCTGGTGAAGGCGGGCGACATCATCGGCTACGTCGGCGACACCGGCGACGCCAAGGGCACGCCCCACCTGCACTGGGAGGTCCACCCCGGCGGCCTCGGCAGTCCGGCGGTCAACCCCACGCCCTACGCCGACCGGCTCTGCGGCAAGGGTGGCGCCAACACCCAACACGCCGGCCAGGGCGGAGTCGGCGCCGGGCCCGGCGGCTACACCCTGCCGCTCCCCCAGCACTGGTTCAACGAGCACCGCTACTGGTTCACCAAGCCGCACCACGACTACCCCGCCGCCGACATCCCGGTCTCCCAGGGCGAGCCGGTCTACGCCGCGGCATCGGGCACGGTCGCCGACGCCCCGGCCGGCGGCTCGTGCGGGCTCGGTGTGACGATCACCGGCGACGACGGTGTCCGCTACATCTACTGCCACGGCACCGACGGCGGGCGGCTGGTGCACCCGGGCCAGCACGTCAACGCCGGGCAGCTGATCATGCACGTCGGCTCGACCGGCAACTCCACAGGTCCCCACCTGCACTTCGGCATCCGGGTCAACGGGGTCAGCCGCTGCCCCCAGAACTTCCTCGTGGCCGTCGGCGAGGGCCGGGCCCCGAACCCCCAGAGCCTGCCGTCCTCCGGTTGCAGCTACTGATCCGAGTGGCCCGCGCAAGCGGGCAGCTCGCAGTGCATCCGTAGGGCATGGTCGACGAACCGCTGCCGCGGCCGCTGTCGGTGCCGTCCCGCGACCTCTGGGACGCCGAGCGCCGCCGCCGCGAGGAGATGCGTCGCCGGGAGCTCGAGCGCGAGCTCCACCATGCCCGTCGGGACCTCGACCGGCGGGCCGAGGAGACGAACTGGGAGCTGGAGCGCCGGCTGAAGTGGCTCGGCCGCTACGGCACGAAGAACAACCCCCGGCCACCGGCGATGGGCGCGCCGGGTGGCCTCGGCGGCATGGGCGCGGGCCACGGGGGCATCGGGACCGCCGGCCACGCCGGTGTCGAGAGCCACGCCATCGAGACCATGGCGGGCATCGTCGCGATGATCCTGGCGATCCCCCTGTTGCTGGTGCTGGCCACCGGGCACCTGTCGGCGCTGATCTTCGACGGCGCCGCGCCCCACTACGCCACCGGCGACATCCCCCACATCTTCTCCGAGCTGGGCAAGCACCTCTCCGACCCCGGCCGGGCCTGGGACGACGTCAACACCGGGGGCCGGCCGCCCGGGCCGCTGGCCTGGTACGGCACGTTCGCCCTCCTGGTGCTTCCGCTGGTCTGGCTCGGGCAGCGCTACTCGCACCTGCTGCTCCACGGCCTCGACCCCGACAACGAGCACTTCGCCACGTGGCGCGACATCCGCCACCTCGCGCCCCGCAAGCCGGCCGCGCACCAGGTCGTGGTCGGCACGATGGCCCGCCGCAAGATCGTGGTCAACGACCTCCACAGCCTGCTCCTGGTCGGCCCGGCGCACTCGGGTAAGACCAGCGGCGTGGTCATCCCGGCGCTGCTCGAGTGGCAGGGCCCCGCAGTGGTGGCGGCCAGCAAGGGCCACGTCATCCACGAGACCATCGGCTGGCGCAGCCAGCTGGGCGACGTCCACGTCTTCGACCCGTCGGGGACCGGCCGCTACCCCCGCTCCGGCTGGTCGCCGCTGGCCACGTGCGGCACGTGGACCGGCGCCATCCGCACCGCCCGCGACATCACGCTGGCGACGAAGGCCTCGATGGGTGCCGAGAACGATGCCGGTGACCTCACCGGCATCGTCGGCAGCGACCTGTGGAGCAGCTCGATGGCCACCGCGCTGGCTCCCTACCTGCTGGCCGCGGCCTCGTCGGGCCGGACGATGACCCACGCGGCCGAGTGGATCGAGCGCGAGGAGCGGGCCGAGATCCTCGAGATCCTGCGGCCGCTCGACCGGGAGGCGGTCCGCGCGCACGAGACCATGTTCCTGCGGGACGACCCCGTGCGGTCGCAGTTCTTCCACGTGATGTACCAGATCCTCAGCGTCTACAAGGATCCGGTGGCCGCGTCGTCGGCCGACCGCCACGACATCGTGCCCGACGAGCTGCTCGACGGCGGTGCCAACACCCTCTACCTGGCGACACCCGAGTACGACCAGGCCCGCTTCCGCCCGCTCTGCAGCACGATCGTGCGCCAGATGCTGACCGCCGCGTACGACCGTTCGACCCGGCACGGCCACCCCATGGACCCGCCGCTGCTCCTACTGCTCGACGAGGCGGTCGGCGTGGCCCCGGTGGTCGAGCTGGCCCGGCTGGCCTCCAGCGCGGCCGCCCGGGGCGTGCAGATCGTCAGCGTGTTCCAGGACTTCCGCCAGATCGAGGACGAGTACGGCGGCTCCGCCGGGCTGATCGTCAAGAACCACCGGGCCAAGCTGCTGCTGTCGGGCAGCCAGTACATCGACGCCGCCCGCGACGACCGCCAGCTGCTCCGTCCCAAGCTGGGCCAGCACCTCGAGGAGGGCCAGGGCGCCCTGTTCTACGGCAACGCCCCGCCGGTGCGCCTCAAGCTGCGCCACTGGTTCAAGGACAGAGAGCTCATCAGGCGGGCCGACACACCCCAGGACTCGCTGCCGCCGCCCGATCCCGGCCGCTCGCGGTCGGCCATCGACCAGCGCCAGGCGCTGCAGGTGCAGGCCTGGATGGGCCGGGGCACGCTGCCGGACGAGGACGACACGAACGAGGAGCCCATCGGCCCGCTCGGCCGGGTCGACCCGACCCGCAGCTTCGCCGACCTCTTCGGCGCGTCGGAGGACGACAACGTCCTGCCCGAGAACGTGTCCCGCCTGCCGCGCCGCCGCGGTGAGCGGCGGGACCGTTAGTTACCCCACCGCTTCCTCGCGCGGCCCGTGGCCGTTAAGGACTGGCTAGGGCGCGATAGCGATGATCGTGAGATGGTTCACCCGACGACGCATGTAGGAGCAGCGGTGGCCATCTTCCGCGTGGTTGCGCAACACGATGGTGAGGCGTGGGCCGTTCGCATCGAGGACGACGCCGGCAAGCTCGTCGGCGGGACCCAGGCGACGACCGTCGACCAGATCGACGCCAAGGCTCGGAACGTGGTCGCCGGATACGTCGGCGCCCCACCCGACCGGGTGACGCTCGCCATCAACATCCAGCTCGACCCTGCGCTCCAGTACCGGCTCGACAACCTGGAGCAGCTCCGCCGCGAAGCGGATCAGCAGATCCACCTCGCCGAGCACGAGCTGGCCGACGCCGGGATGTCGGTGACCGACATCGAATCGCTGCTCAGCGACACCGTGACCAACCAGGAGATCGCCGGCCACGGGCTCCGCCGCTTCCCCCAGGCGGTGGCGGTCCGGTTCGACGACCGGGGCCGCTTCGCCACCGTCACGTGCCGGGCCTGCCTCGAGAAAGACCGGGTCAGCTACGCCGACCTGCCGCCGGAGGGCACGAACACCCTCCTGTTCCGCGGCCCGCTCATGTGCGACGTCTGCTTCGAGGACATCCCGGCACGCGAGTGATGCTTCTTCTAGGGGCGGCTCTGGCTCAGTCCTTGTCGAGCTTGTCCAGCTCGTCGTCGAGGGAGACCGAGCGCAGGTAGTCGCGAAACTCGATGTCCTCCTCCTCGACGGTCAGGGACACGAGCCGCCGTTGGACCGTGACCTTGGCCTTGACCGGGGTGTCGTCCGCGATGCCTTCAATCGACTGCAGGAACCGGCGAATGTCCCCAAGCGTCATGTGCCTGCCCGCCGGACGACCTGTGATGGTACGTCTCATAACTCCGATCATTCTTCCACCCAGCGCCCAGGGCAAGGTCGCGGCACCTATTTCCCATCTCACCAGTGGTAGTGGTCCTGACGGGGGATGTTGAGCTCCCGGTTGAGGTCGTTCGTGTCGAGGCCCTCGGGCTGGTCGACCACCGTGCTGGCCGGGACGTCCGGGGTGTCGGGGTTGGTGTCCGGGTCGACGCCGAGGCCGACAGCCTGGCGTTCGACGTTGCCGATCCAGCCGTCGTCGCCGTCGACCTTGCCGTCGTGGTTGCGGTCCATGTCCTTGGCGTCGAAGCGACCGTCACGGTTCGTGTCGAGCTCGCTGAAGGTGACAAGCCCGTCGTGGTTGGTGTCGAGCCCCTTCGGCATGTCCCGGGCGTCGCCGCCGGCGTACCAGCCGGGCACGCCGACGTTGTGCATCCCGGCGTCCGTGTGGTTGAGCTCGTGGTACAGCACGTTGATGCCGTAGCCGTCCGGGTTGTAGGCGGCGATGCGCCGGTCGCCGGCCTCGCCCCAGGCCAGCCCGGCGGCCGTCTTGGCCTGCTCGGGGGTCAGCTCCCGGATGACCACCGTGCCCGGGCCGCTGCCGAGGCGGGCGAGCATCTTCTGGCCGGTCGGCGACGCGGCCAGGAGGTCGAGGTCGGCCTGGGCGTGGTCGACGAACTCGGGCGAGCCCTCGATGGTGATGTTGCGGGGGATCTCGGCGATCTCGATGGTGACCCTGGTGGTGGTGCCGTTGCCGGTGACGATGTCGCCCGCCTTGGCGTACACGGTGTTGCTGCCCGCGATGTCGGTGACGCTGTCGCGGCCGGCGCCGGTGTTGACGACGTCGTTGCCCGACCCGCCGTCGAGGACGTCGTCGCCCCGGCCGCCCGACACCAGGTCGTCGCCGGTCCCGCCGTCGATCCGGTCGTTGCCGGCGCCACCCTCCAGGTAGTCCTTGCCTCCACCGCCGCGGACCTTGTCGTCGCCGTCGCCGCCGTAGATGCGATCGTCGCCCTGACCGCCGTCGACGGTGTCGTCACCGCGGCCGGTGTCGACACGGTCGTTGCCCGACCCGCCGTCGACGTGGTCGTCGCCCTCGCCGGTGCGGATCTCGTCGTCGCCTCCGCTGCCGGCCACCGCATCGTTGCCGCCCGGCCCGAGGAGCGGGGTGAACAGTGCCCCCAGCCAGCCGGGGGTCGGGGCATCGCGGTACCTGTCGTTGCCCTCGCCGAGGTCGACGGCGTCGCTGCCCCGGCCACCGTTCACGTCGTCGTTGCCGTAGCCGCTGCTGATGAGGTCGTCGCCGCTGCCGCCCACCACCCGGTCGTCGTCGCTCTCGGTCAGGATCGTGAAGCCGATGCGGGTGCCGGCGGCCACCTCGACGACGTCCTTGCCGCGGCCGGTGCGGATGACCAGCCCATTGGCCTCGGCTGCTGTGAAACGGTGCTCGACGCCGTTGACCGTGACCACGACCTCGCCCGTCGCGGGGTCGATCTGCACGGTGACCACGTCGTTGCCGCTCCCCGTGTCGATCAGCACCAGGCCCGGCAGGCGGGTGATCGCGGGGCCGTCGTCGGGCGCCATGAACCGCAACTGCTCCAGCGCCTTCAGCCGGGCCAGGCCCGGGTTCGCCGAGGCGGGCGCCGGCGACCAGGTCCCCGCGGCCTGCAGCAGCCGGCCGCCCAGCCGCTTGCCCGCCGCCCGCACCTCCTCGAGCACGTCCTGGTAGCGGTCGACGAGCCGGCTGAGGGCCCGGTCGTCGGCCATGTTGGTGTCGGCGGTGAAGTCGATCTGGTCGTAGCTGGTGCGGAGGTGGTCGATCGCGACGCGCGCGGTCTCTATGACCTGGGCGTAGGTCCGGGCCGCGACGTCGAGGCCGTCGAGCCCACCGGCCGACAGCTGCAGGGCGCTGCCGAGGTTGAGGATCTCACCGGTGGCCCGGGGGCCCGCCACCCCCAGCCAGCGATCGGACAGCGTGGCCCAGTGGGTGTGCACCCGGCGGTACGACCGGTCGAGGCTCGTGCGCAGCGTGCCGAGCGTCGCGGCCATGGAGCGAACGTGCACCGGGTCGTCGGGCGGGTACGGGAAGGCCTCTGCGCCGCCCATCGGCTACCCGTAGGGCGCCATTGGTTCGGTCAGCCGGTCGTGGCGCCGCCGGTCGACCTCCCGGCGGTACTGGGGCAGGACGTGGCCGTCGAGGGTCTCGTAGGCGTCGGCGGCGGTCTTCACCTGGCCGGACATGAAGCCGAGGTCCTGGATCACCACCTCGAAGGCGGAGCCGAACGCGGTGACCAGGCCGAGCAGCCCCTCCTGGGCGCCCGGGTCGGCGAGCCAGCCGAGGGCGTTGAGGTCGTTCCGCATCGACCCCACGCCGGTGGCCTGGGCGGCGAGCTCGGTCGACGCGGCGCGCAAGCTCTCGGGCTGGACCTTCAGCACCATGCCCCGGAGATGTCACTCCGGGGGCTGCCGGCCGCGGCGCAGGTTTCGTAGCGAGCGTTACGAATTGTCGCTAAGGTCGGCGCAATGGCACGGACCCTGCAGGCTCGGAGCGTCGAGACCCGGGCCCGGCTGCTCGACGCCGCCGCGGTGGTCATCGCCCAGCACGGCATCGAGGGCGCCTCGGTCGACGCCATCAGCGACCTCGCCGAGCGAACGTCGGGCTCGCTCTACGGCCAGTTCGCCAGCAAGGACAACCTCGTCATCGCCCTGCTCGACCGGGCGAAGGACCTCGTCGCCGACCGCATCTCGTCGGACATCGCCGCCGCCGAGGGCCTCGACGCCCGCCTCGCCGCCCTGTGGCACGGCTTCGTCGAGCCGCCCGAGCCGGCCCGCGACTGGCTGCGGCTGGAGCACGAGCTGTTGGTCTGGGCCACCCGGCCGGGCAATGTGACCGCCCGCCAGCGCCTGAGCCTGCGCTACCTCGCCGAGTACCGGCTGGTCACCGCGACCCTCGAGGACTGGGCGGCGGAGGGTCTGGTCGACCTGCCGCTCCCGCCCGAGGAGATGGCGCCGGTGGTGGTCGCCACGCTGATCGGGCTGGAGATGACCCATCGCCTCCACCCGAAGGCCGTCGGCGAGGCCGCAGCCGTGCAGGCGCTGCGGGCCCTCCTCGGCGCCCGGGAGTGATCGTCCGTGATGTCCGTGAAGTGGGAAGGGGAACCATGGAACTGAGCCAAGTCGACCTGCTCGAGGACACCTGGGCCGAGGCGGTGCCCCACGAGGCCTTCAACCTGTTGCGGCGGGAGGCGCCGGTCTACTTCCACCCCGAGCCGGACGGCGGCACCGGGTTCTGGGCCGTCACCAAGCACGCCGACGTGGTGGCCATCAGCCGCGACACCGCCGCCTTCTCCTCCGAACGGGGCAGCACGTTCGTCGACGATCAGACCGAGGAGGCGCTGGCCACCTTGCGCCTGACCATCCTCAACATGGACCCGCCCAAGCACAACCGCTACCGCCGGCTGGTCAGCCGGGGCTTCACGCCCCGGGTGGTCACCCAACTGCTCGACGCCATCGAGACCCGGGCCAAGCGGATCGTCGACGACGTCATCGACCGGGGCGAGTGCGAGTTCGTCGAGGACGTCGCCTCCAAGCTCCCGCTGGAGATGATCTGCGAGATGATCGGCCTGCCCGAGGCCGACTGGCCCCGCATGTTCGAGCTCTCCAACCGGATGATCGGCGCCGACGACCCCGACTACCAGGACGACGGGCCGGACGGCGAGACCGCGGCCATGGAGATCTTCGCCTACTGCGACGAGGTGGCCGCCGACCGCCGGGCCAACCCTCGCGACGACATCATGTCGGTGTTGGTCCACAGCGAGATCGACGGCGAGCGGCTCGACGACATGGAGCTCAACCTCTTCTTCGTCACCCTCGTGGTGGCGGGCAACGAGACCACTCGCAACCTGATCAACCACTCGATGCTGGCGCTGATGGAGCATCCCGACCAGGCCGAGCGCCTGCGCCGGGACCCCGAGCTGTGGTCGACCGCGGTCGACGAGATGCTCCGCTGGGGCACGTCGATCCACAACTTCCGGCGCACCGCCATGCGCGACACCGAGGTGCGGGGCCAGGCCATCGCCGAGGGCGACAAGGTGGTCATGTACTACATGTCCGCCAACCGGGACGAGGACGTGTTCCCCGACCCGTTCCGCTTCGACGTCGGACGCACCCCCAACGACCACGTCACGTTCGGGGGCGGCGGCGTCCACTACTGCCTGGGCGCCAACCTGGCCAAGGCCCAGATCCGAGCGATCATGCGCCAGATCGTCGACCGCCTCGGCGATCCCGAGCCCACCGGCCCCGCCCGCCGCCTGCGCTCCGACTTCGTCAACGGCATCAAGTCCATGCCGATCTCGTTCACCTCGGCTTGACCCGGTGACCCGGTGACCCGGTGATCCGCTAGCCCGCATCGCCCGCCAGCGAGCTGGGCGACGGGGTGCCGTCTCCCCGGGAGGAGCGAGACGGCACCCCGTCAACCTGGGCGGCGGCGCCGCGTCAGGTGGTCTTTTGTTGTCCGCCGCCGGGCGTCCCGGTGGATGGCGAGCCGCCGTTCGGGGCCTGGCCCGGGGCCGTCGACTGGGTCGGCATCGACTGCGACGTGTCGACCGTGCCGGGGCCGGTGACACTGCCGCTGTCGCCACCGCCGGCGTCTCCTGCGCCGAGGGCCGGGGCCGGGCCGAGGCCCAGCTCGGCGCGCAGGTCGTCGAGCTTGGCGCTGGCGCCCTGGAGGTTGACCTCCCGCTCGAGCTCAGCCATGGCGCCCTCGGGCGTGGCCGCGGTCAGCTCGGTCTTGGCCATGGCATCGGCCATCCGGTCCTGGATCTTGTCCTCGATCTCCTTGAGCGACGGGGCGTCGCCCCCGACGTTCGCGTTGATCGCGTCCATGGCCTTGTTGACCGACTCCTGCATCTTGGCCTGCTCCAGCTGGCCCAACATCTGCATGCGCTTGGCGGTGATCTCCTCCAGGCGCATGGCGTTGTCGTGCACGGCCTGCTTGGCCTGCTCGGCCTGCTGGTCCGCCACCGTCAGCTGCTGCTGGAACGAGTCGGCGTTCGACTGTGCGCTCTGCATCTTCATGGCGATGGCCTGGGCGGCCTGGTTCCACTTGTCGGCCTCGGCGGCGTCGCCGGCCTTGGTCGCCGCGTCGGCCTTCAGCAGGGCTTGGCGGGCCAGCTCCTTGGACTCGGCCACGTCGGCGGCCGCTTCGGCCATCTCGTCCGCGACCCGGGTGCGGTGGGCGATGACCTTGGCGGCCTCATTCCGCAGGCTCTGGTCACGGGACCGCGCCTCGTTGATGGCCGACTCAATCTCGACCTTGGGGTCCATGACCTCCTTCGACTTCATGCCGAACCAGGTCTTGATGTAGTTCCACCATCGTTTCAACACGGTTGGTAGGTCCTTTCCTCTCGATGAGGTCTCGCGGCGGGTCAGCGGCTGCCCATGCCGCGGCGGCGACTGCCCATGCCCCGGCTGCCGCCGCCTCCACCTCCGCCCCCGGCGGACGGCGACGGGGGCAGGCCGATCGACCAGCTGCCGAACACGCCGTCGTCCATGGCCGGGCGGGTGCGCGGGATCGACATGCCCCGCTTGGACAGGAGGGCCATCGCCGCCATAGCCGCCGTGGTGAGCCACGGGCTGCTCTCGGGTTGCCGGTAGTGAGGCTGCTCCGGCGGCGCAGCTGGGGCCTGCGCCGGGACGGTCTCGACCGGCGCCGGCGTGACCACCTTCGGGAAGAGCGGCTCGACCTCGGGCCTGGCCGGCGCCGGCTGGCCCTCGATGCGGGCCCGGGCCGTGTCCAGCTTCCACTCGGCGTCGACGATCTTGGGGTAGGCCGCCTCCAGCTCGGGCCGGGTGTCGGCGTTCTCCAGCATCTCCTGGGTCTCGGTGAAGAGCTGGGCGCCGTCGGCGAACGCCGCCTTCGCCTCGGCCGGCACGCCCGGCTGCTCGACCCGGTCGGCGAGGTCGAGGACGCCGTTCGCCACCCGATCCACGGCCTCGCGGACCTTGGTCTCGGCGGCGCCGATGTCCCGGGCTTCCGCCGCTTCCGCGCCCTTGCGCATCCGCCGGGATGCCCACCACATCAGGCCGAGCACCCCGACGGCGAAGATCGCCAGGACCACCAGCAACATCCCGGCCCCGCTGGTGCCGACGGCGTCGCTGTTCACGTCGTTCGCCAGGCTGGACACGCCGCCTGCGAGGTTCCTGGCCGCCGCCACTGTTGCCGTCGCGTACGAGGCGCCATCGTTGAGGGCGTCGCTGGCGGCGTTCTCGGCGGCGATGATCTGCGACCGGCTGTCGACGTTGGACGCGATGCCGACGTCGTTCACCGCGAAGACGATGACCCGGCCGCGGCCGCCGAGCTCGGTGCGCACCGCGTCGGCGAAGTCGCGCGTGTCGTCGTAGCTCTGCACCGACGAGCTCAGGACGATGACCTTCAGGTAGCCGTCGCTGCTCTGCAGGTCGGCCGTGGTGCTGTCGAGTTGCTCGAGCGTCCGGTCCGACAGCGCCCCCTCCTCGAAGGTGACGTCGTGGTTCCGGAGATCCTCGGCCGCCGGCTCCACCTGCTGGAAGACACTGGCAACGCTGGCGCCGGCGACGCCGCAGCCGGCCGTGGCGGCGAGCGCAAGGGCAGGAAGCCATCGCAGGGCTGTGCGCCTCGGACCGCAACGACGACCACTCATGCGAGCGCGGAGCCTACGGACGCCTTTCCGTGAACCAGCCGCCCCTTGGGCCTCCTACGGCCAAATCACCCGGTCCGGGTGACCAGGTCCAACGCGAAGTTCTGGCCCACGAGATCGTGGCCGAAGCTGTGGTGGGGTTCCTCGTCGACGAGCTCGAAGCCGGCCCGCTCGTAGATACGGCGGGCCTCGACCAGCACGCTGTTCGTCCACAGCATCATCCGCTCGTAGCCGGCGCCTCGGGCGAAGCGGATGCACTCGTCGACCAGCTTCCCGCCGACCCCCTTGCCCCGGGCCGACCGGTCGACCAGGAGCAGCCGCAGCTGCGCGGTCTCGTCGTCCTTCTGGGTGCAGAGGATGCATCCCGCGGGCGCGCCGTCGACTTCGGCGACCCAGGCCGCAGTCCGCTTGGCGAGCTCCGGGTCGGCGTGCCGGGCGTCGACGAAGTCGGCGACGATCCGGGCGACAAGCGCCTCGAACGTCTCGTCCCAGCCGTACTCCTGGGCGTAGAGCTTCCCGTGCCGCTGCACGACCCAGCCGTAGTCGCCTGACCGAGCGGGCCGGACGACGACCGTGGTCGCGGCGCGCTCCGCACCACCGAGGATCGACTCGACGTCCCGCATGGCGGCGACCAGCCGGCGGCGCCGGGGGTCGTCGACCTTCGCCAGGATCTCGCCGACCTGGGCGGCCGACCGCTCGTTCAGGGTTCGGTACGCGGCCTGGCCGGGTCCGGTGAGCGCGACGACCTGGCGGCGCCCGTCGCGGGCCGAGCGCTCCCGGGCGAGCAGGCCGTTCGCCTCCATGCGGGACAGCAGCCGGCTGAGGTAGCCGCCGTCCACGCCCAGCGCCTGGCGGAGGTCGACGACGTCGGTCCGGTCCTGCTGGCCGAGCTCGAACAGCACCCGTGCCTCGGGCAGGGGGTGGGGCGTGTCGAGCAGGCCCTCGTCCAGCAGCCCGATGATCCCCGTGTAGAAGCGGCTGAACGCTCGGACGGCGTGTACCTGGTCATCCGACATGGCCACGAGTCAACCGCCCAACCCTTGCCTATGTCAACGGATTTCTTGCCTAGGTCAAGATTTCGTCCGCGGTGCCGAGGAAGATGTAGCCGGGGAACTTGGGTCCCTTGAGGTAGGTGTTGCGGAGGGCCGTCATCTCCAGGCCGGCCCCGGTGACCAGGTCGGCGATCGGGCGGTCGAAGTGGCAGCCGCCGGCGACCTTGCGCTGGATCGGGGTCAGCCAGTGCTGCCAGCGGGCCACCTTCGGGTCGGGCGACAGGCCGTGCTCCAGGAAGTGCAGCTCGCCGCCCGGGCGCAGGACCCGGCCGATCTCGCCCAGCGCGGCCTCGACGTCGGGGATGGTGCACAGGCTGAACGTGCTGAGCACCGCGTCGACGGAACCGTCCTCCAGGGGCAGCGCCTGGCCGTCGAGGCCGAGGAACTCGACCGGCACGTCGCTCCGGGCGGTGCGCTCCTCGCCCAGGCGCCGGGCCGTGTCGTTGGGCTCGATGACGAGGAGCTTGTCGACCTCGTCGGCGTCCAGGTAGCGCAGGTTGAGCCCGGACCCGAAGCCGATCTCCACCACGTCGCCCCGCAGGCCCTGCACAACCTCCTGCCGCAGCGGCCGGAGCTCCGCCATCCCGCACACCCTGTCGACGAGCCGCGGCAGCACCTTGTCGTCGTAGAAGCCCATGGGGCGACGCTATCCAGTGGGGCCGAAACGCTCGACGCGGATGCGCTCGGCCGGCATCCCCGCGCCGATCAGCAGGTCGGTGACATGGTTGCAGAACCCGGTCGAACCACAGACGTAGGCGGTCTCGACGACTGCCGCCGGGTCGTCCGGCAGGTCGGCGGCAACAAGCCGGCCGGGTGGGCGCTCCGAGTCGGGCGCCGCTTCCCGGGTGTAGGCCACCGCGCACTCGGGGCCGGGCAGCTCATCCGAGTAGTAGAGGTCCGCCGGCGACCGAGCCGACACCACCAGGTGCAGCAGGTCGCTGCGGCCCTGCTGGCGGGCCAGGCGCAGCATCGACATCAGCGGCACCACCCCCGAGCCGCCGCCCACCAGCAGCGCGGGCGACATCCCGTCCCACACGAACCACCCGCCGATCGGGCCCCGCAGCTCCAGCTCGTCGCCGACCTCGACGACGTCGTGCAGGTACGTCGACACCTCCCCGTCGTCCAGCCGCTCGACCGTCAGCTCCAGCTCTTCGCCGCCGTCCGGCGCCGACGCCACGGAGTACGACCGCTGGGCCGTGTAGCCGTCGGGCGCGGTCAGCCGGACGACGTAGTGCTGGCCGGCCTCGAAGCGCTGGGGGCGCCCGAACCGGAGGCGGAAGCTCTTGGCCCGGGCGGTCTCGGCGACGATGGCGGTGACCGTCGCCGCCTGCCAGGGGTCAGTCACCCTGGTAGCGCTGCTCGAGCCAGGGGTCGCCGCGGTCGTGGTAGCCGTTGCGCTCCCAGAAGCCGGGCTGGTCGTGCTCCATCAGGCGGAGGCCGGCCACCCACTTGGCGCTCTTCCAGAAGTAGAGGTGGGGGACGACCAACCGGGCGGGGCCACCGTGGTCCGGCTCCAGCGGCTCGCCGTCGGCCGCCCAGGCGACCCACGCCTTGCCGCCGGTGACGTCGGCCAGCGGCAGGTTGGTGGTGTAGCCGGTGTGCGACACCGCCAGGACGAACGCCGCCGCGGGCAGCGGCCGGGCGATCTCGAGCAGCGTGTCGACCGAGACGCCGTCGAAGGTCATCCCCAGCCGGGACCAGGTGGTGACGCAGTGGATG
>Ga0209382_10000707_pt1 | contig 53945 bp, 48 predicted proteins | sample SoiMetdeltSBSDD5_FD_187599 | JGI IMG/M metagenome (GOLD analysis project Ga0209382, IMG submission 187599) | Bulk soil microbial communities from a Populus tree surrounding site in Tennessee, USA - Soil MetaG P. deltoides SBSDD5 (SPAdes) (version 2) | ecosystem: Environmental > Terrestrial >...
GCCACGTGAGCACGTACCGATCGCACGTTCATCTCGGGTCCCAAAGCACCGTGGCCCCTCGGATTAGCGTTTGGTCTTCGGCTTCGATGAGCTAGGACGCTGCGCCCGACGTCGCGTTTTCTCATTCGCTTCGTCGCGCGACTTCCGGCGCTCGAACGCCGCTCGCTTGGTGTTGAGCCGCGCGAGCATTCGCGGCCACTGTTCCTCTCGAAATCGCGAGTAAGCAATGCGGTCGACCGGGATCGCGGCGAGTACGTCTATGTCATACGTAAATGCAACGCGCAAAAGCCGGGTATCCAACGCGAGCTTCTCAACACGCTTTACAGCTTGGCGAACCGTTCGCGGATCCCCGGCTTCATTCATGTAGTGCTCGATGAACGCTTGCACCACGCTCACCGCGAGGCGCGCTTGTGCAACCCCTATGGCGTTGCGCTTCGAGGGGAGCGCATCGAGATTGCGAAGCCGACTCTCGAGCACGTCGAGAGGATGCAGTAGTTGGACGGTGGTTCCGTCCTCTAGCGTCAGCTGCGATGCACGCCTACGTATCGCGTCAGTATCGAGACCCACGATGCCGGAAAGAAAGTCGACCTGCTTGATGCCTTGCTCAGGAAGAGTCGCGTAGACCTTGGCGACCTGAGGGCCGAAGTCATCGAATGTGCCTTTTCGCAGTTTCCATGGCTGACCGAGCGACCGCTGCAGCTTCTGCGCCGTTTCATTCGAGCCGATGAAGTCGGCGTCCATCGTCACCACACGGGAAAGCTCGCCTGCCGGTTGAATGCCGTAGTACACGGCCCAGGTCGCAAGCGCTTGTCCGCCCACGAGCAGCGCATGCGGACCACACACCTTGAGGATTCGCTCGACCTCATCGGAGGTAAGCTCCGCCTCCTGCAGTGCGCGAGTTGGGCCGCTCACACGAGACTGGCCTTAGGCCATCGAACCTTGGCGCCACGAACTTGCCCAGGCTTCAGGAGCAACATTTGGCCTTTTGAGACGTCAACCGACCTCGCAATTCGGCGATCGCGCTCTTGCGACTTCCGCTTGAGCACTTGGAGCTCTGCCATCGAAGGCTCACTTGCAGCACTGCGAATCTCGAACGGAATTCCCCGATGTGCCACGACCTGCTGCAGATACAACCGGATTGCATCGCTCAACTCGAGGCCGCACGCGGCAAGAACTCTGGCGGCATTCGCCTTGAGATCAGCATCGATCCGGGCGCGTACTATTGCATCTTTCATGACCACAGTGTAGCTACATTTCTTGAGGACGGGAAGTGCATGCCCAGAAATTGCACAGCTGGAAAAATTCAGCGGCAGACCACGGTGAAGTCCTTGATTAGGGACGATCATTGATCGCTCACCGTGAGGCGGTTACCGACCGCTCCTGCGCCCCGACCGCCAATCTCGATCGAGCTGGCTCGGACTCGAACCCACGACCCCCTGATCATGAATCAGATCGAGGGGCAATCATCGGGGGCACGATCGCCTGCACGCGATCCTGATGTCGCCGCACGAGCGCGCACGCTACGGTAGCTCGCCGTTTTAACATCAGCGAGGTCGCGACTCGTGATCACGCTACCATCGGCCGCGGCAATGCTGGCACTCGTGGTCGGCGCCGCGGCCTCGCCATTCACATTCGACGGCTCGCGGCCGCTACCTTGCAGCGCCGATCGCGGTCACGACTGCACGCCGGGCGCTTACGATTGCAGGGTGCTGGAACCGCAGCCCGACAAGCCGGCCCTCTTCCACATCGATTTCGCGAAGAAGGAAATACGCTCGCCATTCCGCACGACTGTGCCAACCGTTACGCATACGACCGACAACAGCGAGTCGCTGGTGCTGCAGGGGGCGGACCTGCCGCTCGCATGGCACACCCAGTGGGACACAGCGACAGGAAGACTCGAATGAATATGCCTTCGCCTGCCAACGAGGAGTTGGCAGACCGCATGTCCTCTCGACTGCTCGATGTCTTGATTCGCGCCGGGTTGATTGTCGCGCTGGTAGCGCTCTGCTATCGAGTCTTTTCGCCCTTCCTGACGCTGATGGTCTGGGCGTTGATTTTGGCCGTAACCTTATATCCGCTGCATCAAATGCTCGCGCGCAGAATGCGCGGCAAGCAAGGCCTGGCGGCCACTGTGCTGGTGATACTGGGTGTTCTCGTGATCGTCACCCCCACCGCGCTGCTGATGAATTCGCTTGGCGATTCCGTGCGCGGCTTCATCCACGACGTGCAGAACAACACGCTGGTGATTCCAGCGCCACGAGAAAGCGTGAAAGAGTGGCCGGCGGTCGGCGAACGCATTTACACCACTTGGTCGGCTGCCCATGCGAACCTGCCGGCACTCGTGCAGAGCTGGCAACCGAAAATTGGCAAGCTGGCACAAGCGGCGCTGGCGGTCGTCGCGAGTGTCGGCGGCGAATTGTTGCTATTCCTGGCCTCGTTCATCATCGCCGGTATCGTGATGGCGTATGGCGCATCGGGCGCAGACGCCACTCGTGCCATCTTCGCGCGCATCGTCGGCGAGAAACGCGGTAAAGCCCTGGCTGACCTTTCCACGGCAACCACTCGCGCAGTCGCGCAGGGGGTCATCGGCGTGGCTTTCATTCAGGCGATCATCATCGGGTTGGCCCTGCTGGTGGCCGGCGTACCATTCGCTGGCATCTTTGCGATCATCGCTCTTCTGTTGGGCATTGCGCAGGTGCCGGCACTCATCGTCACACTACCGGCCATCGGCTATATCTGGGCGAGCGGCGACTACAGCACAGGGATGGCCACGATGCACACCATCATCCTGGTGGTCGCGGGCATGGCGGACAACGTGCTGAAGCCACTCTTGCTCGGTCGAGGCGTCGATGCGCCGATGCCCGTGATTCTTTTCGGCGCGTTGGGCGGCATGGCCAGCGCCGGAATCCTGGGGATGTTTGTCGGCGCAACGGTGCTGGCGCTGGGGTATCGGATTTTCATGAGCTGGGTCGCAAACAACGAAGAACCGGACGCGGTGCCGACAAAGAACGAATGAAGCAGCGAGTCCACGCGCAGAGCAAGGCCATGCCTAGCACGCGGAAAGGACACTTGACAGTGCTCGCGACTGCACTTGCCTGGTGCGCGCTCCTCACGGCTTGCCAATCTGTCGGACCCGATTTCGTACGTCCTGACTCCGCATGGCTCGACGCTTGGCAGGATCCATCGACCGAGGCCGCCACCGCAGGACTGCCGAAGCCCGATCAACCGCCACCGGACGACTGGTGGCGCAACTTCAATGACCCGGTCCTCGATCAGTTGCTCGCCGAAGCGCAACGCCTGAATCCCGGCGTGCGCACTGCAGGCCTACGCATCATGGAAGCGCGTGCGCAACTCGGCATTGCCAGCAGCGGGCGGTACCCGCAAGTGCAACAACTCACCGCCGACGCGTTGTCGGCGGGCGAACAAAGAACGGGAGAGCCGTCGACTTCGGTTGAAAGCTACAGTGTCGGTTTGTTTGTGGGATGGGAAATCGACTTCTGGGGAAAATTCAGGCGCGGCATCGAATCGGCCGATGCGGCTTACCTGGCCAGCATTGCGCAGTACGACGATATTCACGTACTGCTCGCGGCACAGGTTGCCAGCTCGTACGTCACCATTCGCACACTGGAACTGCGATGGCGCATTGCGCAGGAGAACACTGAACTACAGCGGCGGAGCCTGGAAATCACCGAGAGTCTGTTCAGAAGCGGAAACGAATCCGAACTGGACGTGCAACAAGCAAGGTCGCTGTATCTGGGCACACTGGCAACGCTGCCCGAGCTGGAAACCGCACTGCGCCAGGCGCAGAACGCATTGAGCACCCTGCTCGCACGCCCGCCCGGGCCGTTACCAGAGATGGAGCAGGGCCGCGAACAAATTCCTACCGCGGCACTTTCAACGATCGTCGACATGCCCGCGGATCTGCTGCGCCGCCGCCCTGATGTGCGCGCCGCCGAGATGCAATTGGCCGCGCAATCAGCGTTGATTGGTGTGAGCCGTGCGACGTTGTTTCCGTCGATCGCGCTACCGGGTTCAGTGGGGTTGTCCTCCACGTCGGCCGACTGGTCCATACAAACGCTCAGCTGGGCAATCGGTCCCACGCTGCTGTGGAACATCTTTGACTACGGTCGCCTCAAGAATCAGGTGCTGGTGCAAGACGCACGCTTTCAACAACTATATGAGGTCTATCAGGACACTGTATTGCGCGCGGCGCGTGAACTGGACGACGCAGCCGTCGCCTTCGCCAAGGGGCGCGTGCAGATCGATCTGTTGGACCAGGCAGTTACAGCGGCGCGGCGTTCGCTCGATATCGCCACCGTTCAGTATCGCGAAGGATTGGTCGACTTCGAGCGTGTGCTCGATTCACAGCGAACGCTGTTCACTCAGCAGGACCGATTCGTGAGCAATCGCGGCAATGTCTCGCAGAGTCTGATCGCGTTGTACAAGGCCATGGGCGGCGGCTGGCAAGCGGCGCGGCGCGAGCCAGTACTGGACGATCGGACACGCGAAGTCATGATCAATCGCAGCAATTGGAACGGGTTGCTCGACGCGCCGCTGCCGCCGCCGGAATCCGCGGCGCAAGGAACATCGAGGCGCTGACCCATGGAACAACATCCCGCACCGGCCACAGTGACAGCCCCTGATGACGAGCAGCCCGGCAAGGCTACGCGTATCGGCGGCGGCATTGTCGCGGGCCTGATTGTCGTGAGCCTGATCCTGTACTTCGTTGGCGATCGACTCACGCCTTACACCTCGCAGGCGCGGATTCAGGCCTTCGTTGTGCCCATCGCCGCCGAAGTCTCGGGCAAGGTGCAGAAGGTCCACGTCAAGAACAACGACGACGTGCAACCGGGCCAGCCATTGTTCGATATCGATCCGGACACGTATGCAATTTCACTGGAGCGCAGCCGCGCCGACTATGAATCGACGCGCCTTGCAGTGAATGCTTCCGGCGCCAACTTCGAAGCGGCGCGCGCTGCGTACCAGGCGGCCATCGCCAACCGCGACATGGCGGAAAAGGATGCCAACCGGCTCGAGAAGCTCTACCAGGAAGACCCTGGCGCGATCTCGGTGCGCCGCCTGGAAATTGCGCAATCGACTCGCGATGAAGCGCGCAGCAAGGCCCGGCGAGCCGAGGCCGACATGCGTCAGGCGCAGGAAGGTGCCGGTCAGCAGGACGAGGGCAACGCCGCACTGCTGAGCGCGAAAGCGGCGGTGGTGAAAGCCGAGCTGGATCTGGCCAACACAAAGGTGATCGCGCCTGCCGGCGGTAGAGTCACGGACTTGCGTGTCGACGTCGGCCACTTCGCACAAGCGGGCGCGCCCGTCATGACCCTGATCGCCGTGCACGATGTATGGGTAAGCGCCGATCTGACCGAAAACAATCTCGGCAACATCGATGTCGGCGATGAAGTCGCTATCGTGCTGGACGTGATGCCAGGAGTGGTACTGAAGGGTCGGGTGCGCAGCGTCGGTGGTGGCGTCTCGTCCGGTCAAAACGGCGCGCCGGGCACCTTGCCCACAGTAGAGAACAACCGCGACTGGCTCAGGCAGGCGCAACGCATTCCCGTGGTGATCGAGTTCGATGCGAGCGACGTATCGCGCCTCAAGGGTGTGCGTGTGGGTGGGCAGGCCGACGTATTGGTGTATACGGGCGAAAGCCGCATCATGAATTTCTTCGGCGCCATCTATATCCGTGTAATGAGCTGGCTGTCGTACTTCTACTAGTGCACGCCGATGGACCGTTTCGACAAGGCCAATCTGCGACTCGCCGTCGGCCTTGGATTGGCCGTGCTGATTGCCTATGGCGCTGCGCTGCCCGTGCCCTTCGCGGTGTGCGTCATGGCCGTCATCCTCTTGTGCAAGCCGGGTCCGCCAATGCCCGTTGCCAAGGGCATCGTGACTGCCCTTGTGCTGGCAGCGATGCTGACCGGTGGCGTTCTCATGGTGCCCATGCTGGAGAACTATGCCTTTACCGGCATTATGCTCACCGCTGCAGTCTTATACTGTGTGTTCTTGCTCGGCGCGCGCGGCAACGGCGCCATCACGACAATTCTCGCATTGGCCTTTGTGCTCATGCCGGTTGCAGGCGTTGCGGAGCAGGCGCTTGTAGGCATGCTCGCGGTCACGCTTGCCATCGGCGTTCTGCTCGGCGTACTCGTTAGTGGGCTATCGCATGCAATTTTCCCCGATGCGCCCACGCTCCCGCGCGTACAAGCCCCTGCCTCGCCATTGCGCAACGAGAGCGCGCACTGGATTGCGCTGCGTGCCACATTGATTGTCATGCCGGTGTTTGTTCTGGCACTCACCAATCCGTCGCTCTATGTTGCAACGATCATGAAGACCGTGGCGCTCAGCCAGCAGGCTGAAGAAACCAGCGCCAGCGACGCGGGTCGCGAGCTCGTGGGCTCGACCTTGATAGGTGCACTGCTTGCGGCCGCACTATGGGCGGGCCTATCGCTCCTGCCCAACCTCTGGATGCTGATGCTGTGGATGATCTTGGCGGCGCTTTGGACGGGGGCGCGGATGTTCGGCGTCCGCAGATCCACTCACCCACCTTCATTCTGGAGCAATGCGCTCATCACCGCACTGATCCTGTTCGGCCCGGCGATCGAGGATAGCGTCAACGGCAAGAGCGTGCTGCAGGCTTCGCTTGTTCGCACGGCGTTGTTCGTTGCCGTCGCCTTGTACGCCTGGGCAACGATCTACGCTCTGGAACTCTGGCGCAACACCCACCTTCGACGCCGAGCGTTCCTCACTCGGTCATTGTCGGAAAATGGACCATGACCCTTACCAACTTCCTCGTCGGCTTGCCCGTCACGTTGCTGTGCCTGATCGTTCAGGCGACGATGGCGCTCTGGAGCGTCCGCTACTTCGTTGGCAAAACCGAAACGGTCGAAGGTGCCAGTCGATTCCTGCAATCCATTCGACCGCTCCTGACCTCCATGCTGCTGATGATGTTTGGCAGTTTCGTGCAGATCTCGCTCTGGGGCGCATTGTTCGTGTGTCTGGGCGAGTTTGACGATCTGTATCAAGCCATCTATCACTCGGCCGTGAACTTTACTTCGCTGGGTTATGGCGACGTAGTGATGGGTGAAAAATGGAAACTCCTCGGGCCGCTCGAAGCCATGAACGGTGTACTGATGCTTGGCATGAGCGCTGCCGCGTTGATGGCGATTCTTCAGGAAGTCATCAAGCTGCAACGCGGTGCTCGCCTATCCCGTTAGGGCACGCACACGAGGCGTGAGGGCTCGGACGTCTCACGCTGTCGCATCGTGTCGCGAGTGGTCGCACCTGCTTCGCGCGAACGTCCCCGGTGCTACGCCGCATGACCCTCCGCACTGCTTCGAAAAATTTGTGAGACTGGAGCTGCGGGGTGCATCGCGGCGTGGATGGCGCTCGCTGTCGCACGTCGTCGCGCTGCGTTCCACATTGTTGCGCGTGGCGACAGGACGGCTGTCGACGACTGCACGGACCGTCATTGCCGCTACGCTGCGCCAAGCTGCTTCGCCGCGCGGTTGTAGTCGCGCGGCTCGACCCAGAAGAGCATCGCGAATCGACCCTCGCCTGCCCCAATCGCATAGCCCGCAACGACGTTGATCTGGGCCCTGGCCAGCGCGCTGAGCGGCGGCACCGCGGCTCCGACTTCGTCCGTGCCCTGCACGAGAAAGCACCGCTTGGTCCGGCTCAGCTTCCATTTGCGCTGCTTAGCGGTGGCCTTGAGGCCATCGAGGTCGTCCGTGACGAGGTCGAGTTGCGCCGTGCCGCGCGCCTGCGGAAATCCTGAGAACGCGAGCAGGTTGACGGTCGCAGCGCCTAACGACTCCAGAATGCGAGCCAACTCTCCGGGCTTGTTGGGGATCTCCACGTAGGCGTAGCTCACCTTGCGAATCGTGTTTGGCATGGCGGTTCCCCCATCGGTTTCATCGGGTCCATCGCGGGGTCTATTCTATGCGCGCCCGCCGCGAGCCACAGTCGGTGACTGCCATGCAACTCATCACTTTGAAGATCGACAAGCCGGACGCCACCAACTTTATTCTCGGCCAGACGCATTTCATCAAGTCGGTCGAGGACATTCACGAAGCGCTGGTCGGCGCGGTGCCAGGAATCAAGTTCGGGCTCGCATTCTGCGAGGCCTCGGGCAAGTGCCTGGTGCGTCGGTCGGGCACTGACCCGCAGCTCGAGCAGCTCGCGTGCAGGAATGCGCTGGCCATCGGGGCCGGGCACAGCTTCATCGTGTTCTTGGGCGATGGCTACTACCCGATCAACGTGCTGAACACGATCAAGGGCGTGCCGGAGGTATGCCGCATTTTCTGCGCCACCGCCAATCCGACCGAAGTCGTGGTTGGGGAGACCGAGCAGGGTCGCGGCATTCTGGGCGTGATCGATGGCTTTCGCCCGCAGGGCATCGAGGAGGCCGCCGACATCGAATGGCGGCGCGGGCTGTTGCGAAAGATCGGCTACAAGCTCTGAGCTACCGCTTCGGCTCCGGCGTCAGCGCCATCTCCCACCGCGAGTACGAAGGTAGTCGGCCCGCGAGCAGCATGACGATCGCGATGAACCCGGCCGCAAGGCCGAGCGCAACGATCACGTCGAGCCACCGGTCGAAGGGGCGATCGTTCGGCGCCAACGCCGGCACCACGATCAGGTATTTGTTCAGCCAGATCCCCGCGTTGATACTGGCGGCGATGACGCACAGCGCCACCAGAGAGCGCTTCACTGCGGCGAAGATGAGCGCGGCAAAGGGCAGGAAGAAACAGCCCACCATCATGCTCCAGTAATAAGGAGCGTAGTGCCCGTACATCTGCCGCCACACGGGCTCGAACTCGCGCGGCATGTTGCCGAACCAGATCACGAAGAACTGCGCCCAGTAGAAGTACAGCCACATGAGCGTGAATGCGGTGAGCAGCATGCCAAGGCTGCGGATTCGATCCGGCCCGAAATGCGTGCGACCCAGCAAGGCCGGAAACAGGATCAGCGCAGCGGTACCGGCGAACAGATTGCCGAACCAGAAATGGATCGGAAACACGGTGCTGTGCCAGTGCGGGAGCAGCATCATGCCGAAGTCCCACGCAAAAAACGTATTGCAGACGACGAAGGCAACGAGCACCCAGGGCGACAGCAGATAGAGTTGCCGCTCGGTCGTGCGTGGATCGACGCCCGCGCCGTCAGGCAGATCCGGCTTCAGGCTCTTCATCACGTAGAACGCGCTCAGGCCGTAGAACAGCAGCAGGCCGAACAGATTGCGGATCAGCAGCCAGCGAGCGTTCAGCCAGGGACTCGCATGCCCCTCGCCAGCGGCGCTGAGCCAGTGGAACAGCTCATCGCGTGCGTACACGTAGATCAGCAGGAACATCACGAGCGCGAACGGCAGGAACGCCATCGTGCTCAATTCGGCGAGACGGTAGTAGGGCCGAGCCCAGCGCGCTCGCATCAAGCGAGTCATCGCGCAGAACGCCACGCCCGCCTGACTGATGCCCATGAGATACAGAAACGAAACAGTGAGCAGACCGAAATCCAGCCCGCTAGCCCCGCCGCGCAGCCCATACACGAGACTCGCGACCCCCAGTACGAACAGGCCGATCAGCGCCCACAACACGACGCTGCGCCGGGGTGAGGGCGCTGGGTCCTGCGCCGTGACGACATCGATGCTCATTGCGGTTGGCTCTGCTTGCCGAATGCGCTCTTCACGTAGTTGACCACGTCCCAGCGCTCCTGCTGGCTCAGCGCGTCGCGATACGACGGCATCGCCACGCGGCCGCGGGTGAGCGTAAAGAACAGCTGCCCGTCGGCCTGACTCTGCGTGTAGTCCTTGTTCAGGTCGACCGGTACGGGATCGAATTTCTTTCCGACAGGCCCGTCGCCGTGACCTCGCTCGCCGTGGCAGACCACACAGTTCGTGCGGTACAGGGATTCGCCGCGCGCCACCGAGTCGGCCGTCGCCGGTACCGGATTTCGCACGGTCGCAGCTGCATCCTTGGCCTTGAATATCTCGCTTTCGGTCGTGGGTGCGGGCAAAGTCTCGGCGCCCGTGATCGGTACCGACCTGGGCGACGGCGGCGCCAGCGACTTCTGTGCCTTCTCGGCCGGCTGATCGACCATGTTCTTGTTCCAGGCAAAGCTCCATCCCTGCATCGGCTGAGCGAGCAGCGCGAGCGCGAGGATTGCGACGTGAGTGCGCTTCATGGTCGTTGCTCCTGCACGTTGCGAACCTCTGCCGCGCCCGCCTCGCGCAATAGGGCTGCTGCCTGCGCGACGCGCTCGTCGTCGTCGCAGGTCACGGCGACGGCGAACCTGTCCACGGCTGCTTCGGGCGCGTAGGCACGGTCGCGAATGGCGGGCAACCGCGAGCTGATGAGGAAGCCGATGACCGTTGCCAGAATGCCGAACAGGATCGTCATCTCGTAGGTGATGATCAGGAACGGCGGAAAAGGAATGATCGGCCGGCCGCCAGTCGGATGCAGGTAAAGCACGGCGGTGCCCGCTGCGAGCGTAAATCCGGACGCGCCGCCGAGGATCGCGCCGAAGAACGTGAAGCGCTTGATGATCGATTTCTTCTCACCGAGCGCCGCCTCCGCTCCCTCGAGTGGAATCGGCGAGATCACCGCTGGCGCTGCAAACCCAGCGCCCTTGAGCTTCGCGGCCGCGGCCAGCGCGCCGTGCGGATCGACGAAGAGTCCTATCGCGCTGGTTGCCATCGGTCACCTCCTGCCGCACCCGTGTCTCGTTCGGGAACCTCGGCCGCCGCCTCCGCCAAAGTCTCCTTGACCTCGTAGATCGACACGCTCGGAAAGATCTTCACGAACAGCAGAAACAGCGTCGAGAACAGCGCGATCGTGCCAACCAGGATCGACAGCTCGACCAGGCTCGGCACGTACACGCCCCAGGCGTCCGGCAGGTACTTGCGCGACAGTGAGGTGCCGACGATCAGGAAGCGTTCGGTGTACATGCCGATGTTGATCGCAATCGACAGGATCAGCATCGGCACGAATGAAACCCTGAACCGCTTCGAGATGAGCAGGAGCGGCGCAAACGCGCAGAACAGGATCATTTCCCAGTACAACGGCGCGTAGTAGCCGAACAGTTTGTACTTCAACGCTTCGATCTCGGGAGAGTCGCCGCTGTACCAGCCGGTGAACAGCTCGAGCACGTTGATGTACGTCCAGATGAGCGACAACGCCAGCAACAGCTTGCCCAGGTTGTCGAAGTGCACCTCGGTGATGTAGCGCTCGAAACCCATGTACTTGCGCAACAGGAACATCACCGTGACGATGCCGGCGGTGCCGGAGTAGATCGCTCCGACGACGAAGTACGGCGCAAAGATGGTCTGGTGCAGCGCCGGCACGATGGACGAGGCCCAGTCCCACGACACGATGCTGTGCACCGAGACCGCCAGCGGAATGATTAGCACCGCGAGCAGCGTGTAGGCCCACCCGAGGCGATGCCATTCGGTGTCGGTGCCGCGCCAGCCGAGCGACAGCAGCGTGTACATGTGGTGCCGCCAGCCGGTCGTGCGGTCCCTGACCGCGGCGAAGTCGGGGATCGATCCCATGTAGATGAACACCGAGCTGCCCGTGAGATAGGTCGCGATGGCCGTGACGTCGAACAGGAGCGGCGAGCGAAAATTCGGCCACAGCTCCATCTGATTGGGATACGGAAACGCCCAGTGGATGAACCAGGGACGCCCGACATGCACCATCACCATGATGACGGCCACCACCAGGGAGAACAGCGTCATCGCCTCGGCGCTGCGATACATCGCTTTGCGCCAGGAGCTGCGCGTGATGTGCAGAACGCAGGACAGCAGCGTGCCGGAGTGACTCAGGCCGATCCAGAAGATGAAACCGGCCTCGTAGGTGCCCCAGACCTGCGGATGATTCATGCCGGCAGCGGCGATGCCGAGTTGCAGCTGGTAGAACCACGGGAAAAGGAAGCAGACCACTGTCAGTCCGACGGCACATCCGAGCGTGATGTAGTACTTCGGGCCGGTCTCCACCAGCGAGCGCACGATGTCGCGATTGACATCGGCGTAACTCAGGTCGCGCTCGTTCATGTTTGCAGCTCGCTCCATCACCCGGTCACCTTCTTCAAGTAGATCACCGACGGCCGCGTGTTCAGCTCGTCCAGCACGCGATACGCCCGCGCGTCCTTCAGCGAAGCGGACACGCGGCTCGCAGCATCCTTGCGGTCGCCGAAGACCATCGCTTCAGCCGGGCAGGCCTGTACGCAGGCAGGCACCATCTCGCCGTCGCGCACGCGCCGGCGGCCGTCGTCCTTCGCATGATCCTTCGCGAGGCGAATGCGCTGAATGCAGAACGTGCACTTCTCCATGACGCCCTTCTCGCGCACGGTCACGTCGGGATTCAGCTGCTGCTCCAGCGGCTGATCCCAGTGATGATCGTTGTAGTTGAAGTACCGGACCTCGTAGGGGCAGTACACCGCGCACGAGCGCGTGCCGATGCAGCGGTTGTAGACCTGGACGTTGAGTCCGTCCTGATTGTGATACGTGGCAGTGACCGGGCACACCGTTTCGCACGGCGCGGCCTCGCACTGCTGGCACATCACGGGGATGAAGCGCAGCTTGATGTCGGGATACTGGCCCTCCCAATAGCGCTCGATGCGGATCCACTGCATCTCGCGGCCGCGTGCGAAGGCCTGCTCGCCGACGATCGGCAGATTGTTCTCGGCCTTGCATGCGACCATGCACGCCTCGCAGCCCATGCAGCGATCGAGATCGATCGTCATCGTCCAGGCGTAGTCGAGCTCCTCGTAGTAGCCGGGCTTGCGGTATTCCCGCCATTTCTCGCGCAGGCTCCGTTCGGGTTCGACTGGTTTGTCTTCGCTCGGTGTGGGGGTCATGCGGACACCACCTTGATAGGAATGTTGCGCAGTCCGGCGCTGTGATCCGCGCCGGTCGGCGTCGTCGTTGCGGCCGTCGTCTGCACGATGCCCCGGCCGAGGTCTCGCGCCGTGCCATCGGTCTTGAGCAATTTCACTCGCCGCCCCGTGGGAACGACCTTCACGCGCGTCGAGCTCCAGGCGAGAGCGCCGGTCGACGGCTCGATCTGCGGAGCCAGGATCTGCAGCGGATTGACGCCGCGATGCTGCGCATAGCGGCCGTACTCGGCGTGTCCCTGTCCGATCGGCATGGCGACGACGTCGGGTCGGATGGCCTCGAAAACGCACACCGGCGCGCTGATACGTCCATGCATGGATTCCACGTCGACGACGTCGCCGTCGCTGACCCCGAGTCGCTGCGCCGTCGTTGGGTTCAGCTCCACCCACGACCCATAGACCACGCTGGTCAACGGATCGGGCAACTCCTGCAGCCAGGGAAGATTCGCACCGCTCCCGTCATGGAGATTGGAGAGGAACGGATGCAGGAAGAACGGATACGCATCGGCCGGTCCAGAGAACTGCGGCGCGTCGACCTTGCTGTCCTGGATGACGCGCGCGGTAACTGCCGGTAGGTGCCCGGTTCGGCGCGTGTCCTGCCCCCACACACCCGCCTCGAGCACCGAGTTCCAGAACGTTTCGAAACTCTCGGCGCCGGCGCCGGGCGCGCCACGCTGATGGATCTCCTGCCAGCCCTGCCGCAGACAGTCCTCCATGGTCTTCCAGGGCAGAGCACCGCCGAGGCCGAGCCGCTGCGCGAGATCGAGAATGATGTCGCCGCTCGCGCGCGTGTCGTACAAGGGCGCGACCACCGGCTGCGCAATCGCGCCGACGGGGAACCCCACGCCCGGCTCGGGGAAGTCGTCGCCCCAGCTTTCGAGATAGGTGTGGCTGGGCAACACGAGGTCGGCGAGCGCCGTCGTCTCGTCCATGAAGCTCGACAGGCTGACGATCAGTGGGATGCGCTCGAGCGCCTGTCGGAAGTCCGCGGCCGCGGGCAAGGCAAATACGGGGTTGGTCTTGCTGACGATCAGGACGTCGATCGAGCCGTTGCGCGCATCCTGCGCAAGCTCGGAGAGAGTGCGATAGCCGGCCTGGCGCCGCGGGGAATCCACGACGGGCGGCGGATTGAACACCACGCCACCCTCGGCGCCGAGATTGCCGACCAGATGATTGAGCACGTTGACGGCGATCAGAATGTCGACACCGTTGGTGTGATTGCCCGCTGCGCCGCCGCCGATGGCGAGACCAGGCTGCGTTTGCGCGAAGCTGTCGGCGAGCCGCTCGATCGTGCCTTGCGCGACGCCGGTCTCGCTCGCGACGCTTTCGGGCGAGAAGCGCGACAGATGGCTCGCCCAGTCGTCGCGATCGGCACCGCGATAATGTCCGGCGCTCACGATGCGATGCGCGAGCCCGAGCGCCAGGAGACCTTCCGTGCCAGGCCGCGCCGCGATCCACTCGTCGGCCGCCGCACCACTGAGCGACATGCGCGGCTCGATCTGCACGAAGCGCCCGCGCACACCCGGCTGCCCCTGTCGACTGTGGCCGTAGCCGAGGCTGTGATGGACCGGTGAGATCCATGAGCCGAGAAAGTCGGCGCCGAAGGACACCACATAGCGCGCGTTGCGCAGGTCGTAGTACGGCAAGTGCTGCTCTCCGAACACGCGCTCGTTGGCGGCGTACAGCGTGCGTGGATGAGCAAAGTCGTAGTGCAGCAGGCGCTGTGAACCCAGCTGTTCCATGAACCGTTCGAAGACGAGCGCGAGGTGCCCTCGCACGCCCTCGCTCAACAGGCAAACGCGATTGCCCTGACCGTTCGCGCGCAGCGGGCGCAGTCGATCCGCAAGGCTCGACAACGCTTCGTCCCAAGTGGCCGGCTCGAAGCCGCCCTTGCCGCGCGCGGCGATTCGCCGCAGCGGCGTAGTGATCCGATCGGGGTTGTACAGCGCATGTACGCCGGCCTGGCCAAGCCCGCACAGCCGTCCCTGGCTCACCGGGTGCGACGGATTGCCTTGAATGATCTTCGGACGCCCCTCGCGCGTGCGGACCGAGATCCCGCAGCCCGCCGGGCACATGGAGCACACGCTGTTGTACCAGACGGCGATTCCCGGGCTGAATTCCTCCGGCGGCACGACGTATGGAATCAGATGTTCGCGAGGATGCTTGATCGATTCGGCCAGCAGGAGCCCTGCACCGACGCCGACGCCGCCCGCGCCGACCAGCCTCAGGAAATCTCTGCGGTCCATTTTCGCCATTGCCATGCCTCGCCTTATTTGTGACAGGTCCAGCAATCGAGCCCGTTCTGCACTTCGTGAGTCTTGTGGCAGTTGAGGCACCAGCCCATCTTCAGCGGCGCCACGCGCTCCACGCGCTGCATCGTCTCCACAGGCCCGTGACAGGTCTGGCATGCGACGCCCGCCTGCACGTGGCGCTTGTGTGGGAAATAGACGAAGTCCGGCAGGTCGTGAACCTTGATCCAGGGGATCGGCTGCTGATCCGCCCAGTACTCCATCAGCTTCCTGATCTGCGGCCGGTCCTTCGCGACGATCCGGTGGCAGGTCACGCACTTGTTGACGCTGGGAACGCCGGCGGCGATGGAGCGCCGCGCTTGCACGTGGCAGTACATGCAGGGAATCGCGTTGTCGCCCGCGTGAATCTTGTGACTGAAATCGATTGGCTGCCGCGGGCTCGTCGCCGGGAAGAATGCCGCATCGGCCCAGAAGCCGATCAGCAGACCAACGAGGCCGACGGCGATCGTCAGGACCGCCGGTTTCAGCGCTCGCAATGCAGGCACGATAGAAACGCCCATCAGTACCTCGCAGAAATTCTCAACGCACTCCCAAACCTTCGCCAAACGTGTTGCCGAACGCGTGGATCGTCTGCGCCACCGAGTCGTTCTTCGTAGCGCGCAGATACGTATCGGCCATCTTGTGCAGCACCTGGTAGAAGAAGACGTTCATGTCGTCGATGGTCATGTCCCGTGTCCACAGGTCGATCGCCGCGGTTGTCTTGCGGCCGCTGTCCCAAAGCGCGAGCATCATCGACTGACATGCAGCAGGCCCGCCGCCCGGGGCCTCCGCAGCCTCCCACTGGATGCGCGTTGCGACGTTGTCCGCATCCAGGTCGACTGTGAGCCTGATCTCGGCGGTTCTCGGCTTGCCGCTGGTTGACGTCATTGGGAAAGCTCTATGTTCGATGCGCTCATTCTCGCGGTCATGCTCGGCATCCTCGTCAGCCTGGGCGCCGGCCTGTTCTTCCTGGTACGCGACCGCGGCCGCTCCGAACGCACGGTGATCTCACTGAGCATTCGCGTGGCGCTGTCCGTCCTGCTGCTCGTCTTGCTCGCGTGGGGCTTTGCCAACAGGTTCGTCATGCGCTGACCCTAGAACCAATAGACGAACGTGAACAGGAACACCCAGATCACGTCCACGAAGTGCCAGTACCAGCTGCTCGCCTCGAACGCGAAATGATTCTCCGGGGTGAAGTGGCCCTTGAGGATGCGCAGCAGAATGATCGCCAGCATCGTCGCGCCGAGCGTCACGTGCGCGCCGTGAAAGCCGGTCAGCATGAAGAACGTCGAGCCGTAGATGCCCGAGCCAAGGCTGAGTCCGAGCTCACGGAAGGCGTGCAGATACTCGATCACCTGCAACGTCAGGAAGGTCACACCCAGCGCGACAGTGACGCCCAGCCACAGCTTCAGCGCCGTGCGGCGATTCTTCCGCAACCCCCAGTGCGCCAGCGTGATCGTGCCGCTGCTCGAGACCAGGATCACCGTGTTGATGAAGGGCAGCCCCCACGCCTTCATCGTCTCCGTGGTCGTCCCGCCCGGCGTGATGAACAGCGGCCACGTGTCGGCGAAGTCCGGCCACAGCAGCAGGTGGGTCTCGAGATGAGATCCGGCGCCTGCCAGCCAGGGCACCGACACGGCGCGGGCGTAGAACAGCGCACCGAAGAATCCGGCGAAGAACATGACTTCCGAGACGATGAACCAGAGCATCCCGAGGCGGTAAGAGCGATCGAGCTCCGGACTCACCAGTCCCTGCAGCGACTCCCTGATCACCGTGCCGAACCAACCGAACATCATGAACGCCAGCACGGCGAGTCCGGTGTAGAAGATCGGCGCGCCGAACTGGCCGGGAGTGGCGACCTTGCCGGTGGTCTGATGGATCAGCGTGGCGGCGCCGAACGCCGTCAGGAACAGCGCCACCGAGCCGATGATCGGCCAGACACTGCTGTGCGGCACGTAGTATCGAGGGGCTGTGCTCACGAGCTTGGCACCTGGAAGAAGGTATAGGAGAGCGTGAGCGTGCGAATCTGCTGCGGCAGGTCGGTCGCGATGTAGAACCTCACGGGCATTTCGGTCTCGGCGCCGGCCTCGACGCGCTGATTCGCGAAGCAGAAGCACTCCAGCTTGTTGAGATAGGGCGCGGCGCGGCCCGGCGCAACGCTCGGCACGGCTTGTCCCGTCACCGCGGTGCCGGCGCGGTTGCGAACATAGAAGCGCGTCGTATTGATCGCGCCGAGGCGCACCCGCAGCTCCTTCTCGACGGGCCGGAACTCCCACGGCATACCGTTCGCCGCCTGCGCGAGAAACTGAATCGTTACTTCGCGCTGCGTTGCCGGCGCACTCACGGCCGCGCGAGCACCTGCCACGGTTCGACCGTTGAGACCGGTCAGCTCGCAGAACGTCCGATACAGCGGCACGAGCGCGAACCCGAACGCGAACATCCCCGCGGCTGCGATCATCAGCACGATGGCATGCTTGCGTGAATTGTTGGGCGAGTACTTCATCGCAGCGTCGCTCCAGCGCCGGCCCCGGCCGGCTCGGCTGGCGTCGGCTGCGCGTCGAGCACCCGCGCGAGGGCCGGCGGCGTCTCGAACGTGTGATGCGGCGCCGGCGACGGAATGGTCCATTCCAGCCCGCGCGCGCCTTCCCAGACCCGATCACTCGCCTTCTCGCCGCCGCGAATGGTCTTGATCACGATGTACAGGAACAGGAGCTGCGTCAGGCCGAGGAGCGCTGCGCCGATCGACGAGATGCGATTGAAGTCGGCGAACTGCAGCGAGTAGTCCACGACCCGTCGCGGCATGCCGGCGAGTCCTGAGAAATGCATCGGGAAGAACGTCAGGTTGACGCCGATCGTCGCCAGCCAGAAGTGAATCTTGCCGAGCCGCTCGTCGTAGCGGTGGCCGGTCCACTTCGGCAGCCAGTAATACACCGCCGCCATCGTGCCGAAGATGGCGCCCGGATACAGCACGTAGTGGAAGTGCGCGACGACGAAGAAAGTGTCCTGGTACTGGAAGTCGGCCGGCACGAGCGCGAGCATCAGCCCGGAGAAGCCGCCGATCGTGAACATCATGACGAAGCCGAGCGCGAACAGCATCGGCGTCTCGAAGGTCAGCGAGCCCTGCCACATCGTTGCGACCCAGTTGAACACCTTGACGCCGGTGGGAATCGCGATCGCCATGGTCGCGTACATGAAGAACAGCTCGACCGCGAGCGGCATGCCGGTCGCGAACATGTGATGTCCCCAGACGATGAAGGACAGGAACGCGATCGCCGCGGTCGCGTACACCATTGAGCGATAGCCGAACAGCGGTTTGCGCGCAAAAGTCGGAATGATCTGCGAGGCGATGCCGAACCCCGGCAGGATCATGATGTAGACCTCCGGATGACCGAAGAACCAGAAGATGTGCTGGAACATCACCGGGTCGCCGCCGCCGGCGGCCGCGAAGAAGCTCGTGCCGAAGTGTCGGTCAGTGAGCACCATCGTGACCGCAGCGGCGAGCACCGGCATCGCCATGATCAGCAGGAACGCGGTGATCAGCCAGGTCCACACGAACAGCGGCATCTTCATCAGCGTCATCCCCGGCGCGCGCAGATTGAGGATCGTGACGATGATGTTGATCGCGCCCAGCACCGACGAGATGCCCATCAGGTGCACGCCGAAGACGAAGTAGTCCGTGCTCGGCGGACCGTAGGTGGTCGACAGTGGCGCATAGAACGTCCAGCCGAAGTTGGGCGCGCCGCCTTCCATGAACAACGACGACAGCAGCATCGCGAACGCGAACGGCAGCAGCCAGAAGCTGAAATTGTTGATGCGCGGCAGCGCCATGTCGGGCGCGCCGATCATGATCGGGATCATCCAGTTGGCGAGCCCGACGAACGCCGGCATGACCGCGCCGAAGACCATGACAAGGCCATGCAGCGTCACCATCTGGTTGTAGAACTCGGGGTGCAGCAGCTGGATGCCTGGCTCGAACAGCTCCGCGCGTATCAGCATCGCCATGCCACCGGCGATGAAGAACAGCAGAAAACTCAACCACAGATACAGCGTGCCGATTTCTTTATGGTTCGTGGTCAGCAGCCAGCGCGCGACAAAGGCGATGAGAGGATGGCGATGGATTTCTGACTGTGCATGTGCGTGCATGGGAGTTCACCTGCTCGCAACTAGCGCGCCTGGTAAACGGTCAGCGGCTGGATCACGTCGCCCGTGCGGTTCGCCCACGAATTTCGCTCGTAGGTGATCACCGCGGCGAGCTCGAGATCGGACAACTGCGGCGCCCACGCCTGCATCTCGGTGCCCGCCTTGCCGTTCATCACGCGGTTCAGATGGTCCTCGATCTTGCCGGTCACGATCGGACTGCCGGAGAGCGCCGGATACTTACCGGCCTGGCCCAGGCCGGTGGTCTGATGGCAAGTCGCGCAGTGCTTCACGAACACGTCCTCGCCCCGCGGCAAGAGTTCGGCCATCGACCACTGCTTGTTGCGCGCAGCGACGGCCTCCTGCGATGCGAGCGCGAGCGCCTGCTTCTGCGTGGAGAGCCAGCGATCGAACTGTGCTTCGGGCCGAACGTCGACGACGACCGGCATGTAGGCGTGATCCTTGCCGCACAGCTCCGCGCACTGGCCGCGATAGACGCCGGGCTTGTCGATGCGCGTCCAGGCCTCGTTGATGAAGCCCGGAACGGCATCCTGCTTGACTGCGAAGTCCGGCACCCACCAAGAGTGAATGACGTCGCGCGATGTCGTCAGGAAACGGACCTTCTTGTTCGTGGGCAACACGAGCGGGCGGTCCGCCTCCAGGGGGTAGTGCGCGCTCTTCGCCTGGAGATTGTCGATTTGGCCGCGCGGAATGTTGAAGTTGCTGTAGTAACCGAACCCGGCATCGACGTACTGGTAGTGCCATTTCCACTGCGAGCCGGTGATGAGCACCGTGAGATCGGCATCGCTGTTGTCCTCGATCTCGATCAGCGTGGCCGTCGCCGGGATCGCCATGCCGATCAGGATGCAGGTCGGGATCAGCGTCCACAGCACTTCGAGGCGCTTGTTGTCGTGAAAGTGCGCCGGCTCGGGCCGCCGCGAGCGCCGATGGGCGAAGGCCGAGTAGAACATCGCGCCGAAGACGATGATGCCGACGACGACGCACACCGCGAAGCTCAGGTGATGGAGAGCTTGGACGCGCCGGCTGATTTCGGTCACGCCTTCGCGCATGTCGAAGGCGGCAGCAGCGCGAACGTCGCTGACTACCCACAGCAAGCCGCTCGCGAGCATCACTGCGCGCGGGTGGCTTCGCCTCAGTCCCGCCTTCCAGATCGTGCGCACTGGTGGCATGGGAAACCCCATACAACGTCGAGTTCGAGCCGCGTCGGTCGAGTCAACGTCAGCGACGCAACTGTGCCACGGTTCGCACCTGGCGATGACCGTGCCAATCGCGATAGCGCAGAGCGTCGGCGCGCTCGATGCGACCCTTCCAGTTACCCCGATGAGCCAACAGGAATTGCTGGCCGTCGATCTTTGCCTGCCACGGCTTGCCCTCCCAGTCTATGAACGCCAGGCTCGCATTGATGTGGTGTTGCCACTTGCCCTCTGCGCGCGGCGTCAACTCGAACTTGTCATCGCGAATTCGGGCAGTCCATCGCTCATCGTCCCACGCGACGAATTGCATCCTGTCCTGCGTCCAGGGTTGCAACGGGAGTTGCGATGTCGACGCGGCAGCCACTCCGGCTGTAGCGCCGTACGTGATCCCGTAGAGCATTCTCGCTCCCAGGATCGCAGCCACAACGGCCGCCAGCAGCACCGCGAGCACTCTGGTCATTGGTCGGCAGCGAGCGCAGGCGTGAACAGTTTTTCGTCGATATGAGTGTTCACGGCCAGCGACTTCAGCGTCGCCCGCCAGCTGCCATCTGGGCGCGACAGCCACGTCGGATAGCGAACGCCGCGTTTCTCGAGTTCCCACGGACCACAGATGACGCCGACGTTGTCGTCGTAGGCTCCCATTGAGTAGGGCTCGCCGCGGGTGTCCACCAGATACCAGGCGATTCGAGTGCCGCCTTCATGCACCTCGAGGCTCCCGTTGCTACCGGTCGCGAGGCGAAGCTTGGGATCGCGCGCCGCAATGCGTTGCAGCGTTCGATATACGTGTCCTGTGTAGCGGCGCAGATCGCGCGCCATCGAGTCCTCCGCAACCTTCTCGAGCCGTCCCTGTCGGTCGACGCGCCAGCTGCGGTCGCCCGTGCTGTCGACGATGCGGATCTGCTGCAGATTCGCGCCCGTGGTGTCGATGCGCAGGCGCGACCGCTCGTAATCGCTCATGCTCACGGCGCCGACGGCGGTCCCGTCGGATTTTCGGTACTGATCGGAATAGAGGACGGTGCTGGTCACACCGGCCCACGCGGGCCTGCCGCCGATCGCCAACAACAGATGCTCGGCGAGGAGCTCTGCGTCGCTCGTCGTTGCGGCACCCGCAGCATTCGGCCAGATTCCGAGCATCGCTGCGAAAAACAGCACTGTGCGGATCATTGGAGTAGCTCCAGCGTCCACGCGCCGACTGGAGAGCCTAGTCCTCTCCTTGCAGGAAAACCATCGCGTCAGCTGTTACCGCACAGTGGATGAACGCTGAGGCGTTCACGGCGCATTGCGGCACTGTGCAGTGATTTCGCGCGCCGCAATAATCCACTTCCCATTGGGTTCACTCCGCGGTGAAGATGCCCTGTGTTGCACCGCGCCGGTATTCGTAGTGGCCTTGGCGCTGCCCACTCACTCCATCAGGCTTTTGAATCGGGAACTCTGCCTGAGCGGGTCGAAGTTGGGGTCGATTTCGAGCCACTCGGGCGTGAGGTGGTACGGGACCTTCAGCAGTGGCTCCAGCATGTCGAGCGCCTTTTCGTTCTCGCCGACGAGGATGTAAACGCGCACGAGCTGGTGCTGGACGTAGGGGCCCAGGTGCGCATCCCTCGAGGTCGGCAACAGGTCTACTGCTCGCTCGGCCGCGCGGATCGCTTCGGCCTTCCTTCCGAGGTACGCGAGCGAGAGGCCGAGGATGACATGGGCTTGAGCGTCTTCTGGTACAGCCTCGAGCTGCTTCTCAAACTCCACGCGGGCGATCTCGGCGTACTTCCGGACATTCGAGCCGTCGCGCTTCAGCGCGGATGCTTGCGCCAGGCAGTGAGCCCAGACACCGCGATTCTCGTCGAAGGCGCTCGGCGTGAGACGAAGGAGGAGTTCGCGCTGCGGTTCGTCCAGCACCCAGGCGAGGTCCGCATAGTTGGCCACGAAGGCCACGAGCGCAGTCGGATCCGCCTGCCTTGGCGCAGCCGTCAGCACCTCGCGAGCTCTCGCCAGGTCGCCCTCAGCGAGATACGTCATCGCCTTCTGTTCCAGGAATATGAGGTTGGTGGGCGCGAGGGCGAGCCCGCGGTCATAGGCGTCGCGAGACTCTGACTGGCGGCGCAACCGGAGAGTCGCAAAGCCGAGGCGCCGCAGCGTATTGAGTGAGTGAGGATCGAAGCGTAGCGCCTGTCCGAGATCGCCGAGCGATGCTTCCCACTGTCCCAGGTACTGCCGTGTGAATGCGAGGGAGGTTGCGTACTCTGCGTTCCCTGGAGAGACACGTCGCGCCCGCTCCATCTCGGGAAGCGCTCGCACCGCGTCCTTCGCGACGATGGTGTAGTAGTAGCCGAGCGCTTGATGGCCTTCCGGACGCTCCGGCGCGATCGCCAGCGCCTTCTGCGCGGCCGACAGCGCCCGCTCGGCCCCGGCCCTCGTCGGAGTGCTGTTGTTGTAGATGAATGAAGAGGCAAGACTGAGCCGCGCCCACGCCTCCACGAAGCCAGGATCGAGGGCCACAGCCTGCTCATAGTGGCCGATGGCCCGCCGCAGGCTCGCAGGATCCAGGACCGTCATCGACTGCGAGGTTTCTTCACCCCGCAGATAGGCTTCGTAAGCCGGCAGGTTCTCGGTTGGCTTCGTCTCCAGCCTGCGTTTCTCTCCGGCCGTTAGCGCGATGTCGAGCGCCTGTGCCACCCGCGTGGCGATCTCTCCTTGAACCTGGAAGACATCCGTCAGCGTTGCGTCGAAGGGTTGCGCCCAGCGCGACGCTCCGCTCGAGGCCAGGGTCAGCTCCGGGCTCACCTGTACGCGCCTCGTGCCATCGCTCTGCGTCACGAAGCGAACCGCGCCCGTGAGCAGGTATTCGGCGCGCAGCTCCTTGCCGATCTGCTGCGGTTTCTTCTGCGTCTTTTTGTATTCGTTTGAGCTCGTGCGGGCGATGACCTCCAGGCCACGCACGTTCGTCAGCTTACCGCGCACCTCATCGGTGATACCGTCGGCAAAGTAGTCGTCTTCCTGCGAGCCCAGGTTTTCGAACGGAAGCACGGCCAGACGTGTGGCGCCGGCGTCGATCGGTGCGTCAGCAGGCTGGCGTGACACCACCATCACAGCGACGACTGCGACAGCGACGACAAGGACGGCAGCAGCGCCGAGCACAACAGCACCGCGGCGCGTCAGCAGCATGCGACGACGCACGACGATAGACGGCTCGCTCGCAGGCGTCGCAGGTGTGGAGTCAACCGGCGCAATGAACCGATAGCCTCGCCGCGCGAGCGTCTCGATGAACCGCGGATTTTCAGCACTGTCGCCGAGCACATGGCGCAGCTTCTTGGTTGCTGTGTTGAGACCGTGATCGAAGTCGACAACCGTGCCTGCCGGCCACAACCTTTCGCGCAGAGCCTCGCGCGTCACGACTTCTCCCGGACGCTCGAGGAGCATCGCCAGCAGCTGAAATGGCTTCTCCTGCAACTTCAGTTTGCGGCCGTCCCGGCGCAGCTCGCCCGTTTCGAGGTCGACGTCGAAGGTCCCGAAGTGTTTGCGCGTGGGTGGCAGCATCGGTTGCATCTGCACTCGGCAAGACATCCTATCAGTACGCGTTCAAGGCGCTTCACCGGTGCCGACAAAGGCCTCGCATTCAGCGACTTGTTGGTACACCCACAGTTCACCGCAAAACCATCGCTGGTGCATTGAGCCACGAGGCTGCGCGAGACATGTTGCATGGCAAGTAACACCGCCTCGACGAGGGTCCCGCCATGCAAACGCCGCCGACTCCATATTCGTTTGAGATTGCACGGGTCGCAGTCGCGACGGTGCTGCTGGCGAGCGCCGTACTTGCGAGCGCGGAGCCCGGATCGACTGCCAACCGTGTACCGGATCTGCAAGGCATCTGGATCGGTGCCACTTTGACGCCGCTGGAGCGCCCGGCGCAATTCGCGGACAAGGCTCGCTTCGAGCCCACTGAAATCGCCGAGCAGCAACGCCAGGCGACCGAGCGGTTCTGGGCCTCCGGCCACAAGCCGGGCGAAGTCGGCCGCGACAACGATGCCTTCCTCGACAACGATCTGAAGATCCTGCCGGACGGACGCACCTCGCTGGTCGTAGAGCCGGCCAGCGGTATCGTCCCGCTGCGTCCTGAGGCCGAACGCATCCGCGACCGCAACCTCAGCAACCACGACAACTACGAGACGATGAGTCAATGGGACCGCTGCATCACGCGCAATCCGATGATGTTCTTCACGGGCGTGTACAACGCCGCGTTCCAGATCGTACAGACGCCTTCGCACATCGTGATCGCTGCGGAGATGATGCACGATACCCGTCTCATCCGGCTCGACGGCAGCCCGCACATCGACGGACGGATCAAGAGCTGGAGCGGAGATTCACGCGGTCGCTGGGAAGGCGACACGCTGGTCGTCGAGACGACGAACTTCAACGGCAAGGGATGGATCGGCACGGCGATGGCGGCGGGCCGTTTGCGTGGCCTGCCGTTCACCGAACAGCTGCGCATCACGGAGCGCTTCACGCCGGTCGATGAGCGCACCTTGCGTTACGAGATCACGATCGATGATCCGCCGATCTACGCGAGCCCGTGGAAGGCCGTGATTCCGCTGATCAAGGACGACCAGTACCAGATGTATGAGTACGCCTGCCACGAAGGTAACTCGGCCGTGCGGGCGATCATGGGCGGTGCGCGGGCGCAGGAGCGCGCGAGCCAGAAGTGATTCAGGCGGCGCGCTCGTCACGGCTTCTTGCAATTCGCCGGAGCGACCGGAGGCGTACAGAAAACACCTCCCTCCGTGATGGTCTGGTTGCCGCCCTTCTCGGTCGCCAGGATTTCCAGCTCATAGATTCTGTTCGGCTCGAGGTACTGCTTCGGCACAACGAAGGAAGTTTCGTCCTTCGAGATGTCAGCGTCGAACGAGGTCTTGGTTTTTCCCGGTGGCAACACCGGTACGGTCACATCGACGACGAGAACGTGGTAGCCCGCGATCTCGACGGGTCCGAGCCGCGGGACGATCGGGCGAGTCACTCTGTTCCACCTTATGAGGAGCGACGCGTCGTGAGGGACGATGGCGCCATCACTCGGCGCCGTGATTTCAGGGCCGGCCGGAATCTTGTGCGTGAGTCTCGCTACGCCTTCAAATTCCACGCCGCCGCTCTGGCCTTCGAATTCGTACGTCCCGGCCGGCCACGCTGCGAGGAGCTCGTTCAGCGGGATCGCATCTTCGGAAGGCTCGCAGCCGAGTGCATTCTCCAGGTCGATGATTGGCGGCTCGACGCGTTCCTGGAAGCCTTCGGTCACATCGTGGGTACCTTCCATGCCATCTACCGACCGGAAGCGGTAGACGACCTGCTCGTTCGGACCTTCGACCGACCCTTCCGTAATACCGTCGGTGTCGAAGCTGATTTGAATGCCCATGTCGCAAGCCGACGAGTTCGTCTCGAAGTGGATGTTCGTCAGCTTGAACGGCTGAGGCCTGGCGGCAGCGGCGGAGGACGTCATTGCCGCCAGCGCTACACCGGCCGCAGCGACCTTGCTGGTTAGTGCAAACAGTCTCTTCATGACATTTGCTCCAGTGGACTCCCAGTCGCAAAACGGATGGCTGCGACATCTAGGACGCAATGCCGGGTGAAATCCTTCGCATGCAACGCGCCTGCACGCCTGCGAAGGATCGGCGCTTGCTGGGCGTCTAAGTACGTCAGCTTCAGGAGCAATGGTCATGACACACATTGAGCGTCGATGGCTCGCGGTACTCGCCGCAGCAGCCGTAAGCGGAGTGGCCCCGGCGGAAAATGGCAAGGAGCAGGAGATTCCGTTCGAGGAAGCGCGCCTGTTCTTCGAGCTCAACGACACCGATGGCGACCTGGGCATCCACGGCTTGATCGACGGCGACGAATGGAAGCGACTCGAGATCGAGGACCCGAACGACGTACGGATGCTCGACGTGCTGGTCCGCGGCCGATTGCGCCGCCAGGGGCTCACCGAGATCTTCTTCGAGAGCGCCGAGCCGCCGTTCGACGAGCTGGCGCCGAGGGAATTTTTCAAGCGGTTCCCGGAAGGCGTCTATGACATCGGCGGGATCACGCTCGACGGCCAGGAGCTCGACAGCGAAGTGCGGCTGTCCCATGTACTCGCTGCGCCCCCGGCCAACATACGCGTCGCGTCGATTCCTGCCGCGAAGAATTGCGATGTCGAGCCGCTGCCGTCCGTGAGCCGGCCGGTGACTATCGACTGGGATCCGGTGACGAGATCGCATCCGAGGATTGGCAAATCCGGCCCGGTGACCGTTGACCACTACGAGCTGATCGTCGAGCGCGAGGAGCCGAAGCTGCTCATCTTTTCCGTCATGCTGCCACCCGAACGCACCCAGTTCACGGTGCCCGCCGGGTTCATCTCGCTCGGGGATTCGTTCAAGTTCGAGATCGTCGTGCGGGCGACGAACGGAAATCAGACTGCGGTCGAAAGCTGCTTCGAGGTCGAGTAGTGGCACCTGCGACTCAATGCCGAGGAGCGATCTGCGCTGCACTGGGCGCCACAGCATGCGCAGGCCTCCTGGTCCTGTGGGCCGATGCCCGGAACCCGCCGGCAATGCGACCGGTCGTGCAGAGCGATCGAGACGACGATGCGGTGCGTGCGTTCGCGGCGTCGGCGTCCGCACTTACGAAGTCACCGCCGTCGACCTCGCGCGTCGACAGCGATCCCCACGCGCTCGCCGCGCTGGTCGTTGCCCTCGGCGATGCGGACGCCAACGTCCGCCTGGACGCTGTCTCCGACCTGGGCCTGATGAGCGATACACAAGCCGAGTCGCTACTGGCCGTCACGGCCATGCAGGACCCTGCGCCTGCAGTTCGAATCGAAGCGCTGTACTCTCTGGAATCGCTGCGTGCCGAGTTTCAGTTGGCCGCATTCCGACACGCGCTCGATGACTCTGACAAGGACGTTCGCAAGACGGCAGTCAGCGCACTCGAAGAGCTGGGAGGCGACGCATCCACCGAGCTTCTCTGGGTCGCGCTGGGCGATCGCGACGCCGCCGTCAGAGCGGCGGCGGCGGACGCGCTGACCGATGTCAGAACCGCCAGATGACGCCGAGCGAGGGCAGCAGCGGCAGGGAGCGGATGCTCTCCGTCAGGAAAACGGGCTCCTCGCTCTCGTCGTCCAGCTCATACTCGGTACAGCAGCTATTGCGACGATTCAACGCGTTGCTGACTTCGAAGAAGAGCGTGAGCCAGGCGCCGCCCTCGAACTGGAACTTGCGCGCGATCCGCGCATCGATGTCGACATACGTCTCCAGACGCTGCGCGTTGGCCATTGGCGCTTGCAAGGTAGCGCTGTCCTCCGTGGCAACGAGCTCGACTTGCGTGGTAGGCCAGCCGCTGCGCCACAAGCCGGCGAGACTCAGTTCCCAACGCTCGCCTTTCCATCCAATTCCGAAGTTGAGCGCGTGCTCCTGATCCCAGCCGCGGCGGACGACCGTCTCGGACAGCTCGTCTTCCGCGCGCGACCAGGCGTAGCTCGCCCACCAGAAGAGCGGGCGCGACCGAACGCTGCGCAGCGATGCTTCGACGCCCACCGCGCGCGCGCTCACGGGGTCGAAACGCACGCGATCGGGCTTTAGCTCGGGCAGAATCACGAGGCGATTGAGCAGGTTCTCGTAGCGCGGCTGCGGATCCGTGTAGCGCTTGTGGTAGCCCTCGATTCGCAGGTCCACGGTCTCGCTCATCCGCCGCTCGAAGCTCAACAGCCAGTGCTCGGCGCGCTGTGTGTCCGCGAATTCTGTAACGCCGTCCGAGACCGGCAACTCCTCGATGCTCATCCCCTGAACGAAGTGACCCCAGCTCGCCCGCAAAGACGTGGTAGCCCCAAGCCGATAGAGCACGCTCGCGCGGGGACTCCAATGCCCGCCATCGTCGCTCAGCGTCGAACGATCCCAGCGCAGGCCGCTTTCCAGGGTCAGCGGCTCGGCCACCTCGACGCGGAGCGAGGCATACGCCCCGTACTGATCGCCTCGCCGCTGCAGGTCCAACATGTTCGCGCGGCTGTCCTCGCTCTGTAGTCCTGGAATGTCGAATACGACATCGAACTCTGCCTGGTCCTGGTAGCGATAGCGGCCCTGGCTGCGCCGCCACTCTCCGCCGAACTGCAGGAGGGTCGCGCCGAAGGCCTGCCAGCTCCAATCCGTCTGCAGGGAGTCGATGGTGTGCTCGCGGCGGTCCTCGAGAGATCCGCTCGAGATCCCCGGCTGCTCCGCTTCGCCCTTGCGAACACTTTCGAGATCTGCGCGCGCGAGCAGCGTCGCGCCAGTGACCGATTCGCGCGGATGCATGTCCAGCCGCAGCCACCAATACCGATCGCGATAGCGCGCGCGTGCCTGCTCTTCGAGATCGGTGTCTGCGAGCTCGATGTCGTCGTCGAACTGCAGCAAGTTCGCCGAGATCGCCATCGAAGAGCCGAGCTGATGCCCGAGCCGTGCGTAAACGTCCGTGTACGAGGGTTCGCCGAGATGCATGCCGCTCCACTCGAGGACGCGATCCAGATTGCCGCGCCGCGCGGACACCGCCCAATCGGCCCGCCCTGAGTGGAATCGACCGGCCGCCAGCGCTGAAGCGTTGTACAGGCTGGCCGAGATCTCGCGATGCGCGGCTGTTTCGGCGCGCACGGGATGGATATCGATCACCCCGCTCATGCGGTCGCCGAAGTTCGCAGGAAAGCCCCCCGTGTACACGTCGATCGTGCCGATGAGCGCCGGGTCGATGGCGCTGAAGACACTCTGAAAATCCTTGAGGTGAAATGGGTTCGCAAGCCGCAAGCCATCGAAGCGCACGAGAGTCTCGTCGGCCGCGCCGCCGCGCACGTAGAATTTCGCACTCAAGTCCGTGGCAGCAGCACCGGGCAATCGTGCAAGTGTTCGCAGCGGATCGTCGCCGACGTTCGGCGCGAGCTGCAGCTCGGCTGCACTGAGGCGAGTGAGGGAAATCTGCGGCGTGCGCACCCACGCGTAGCGACTCGCCGTCACGACGACTTCCGTGACCGCCGGTGTCTGCGACGGTGCGATGGTGCCGGTCGGTAGCGTCGAGCGCGTCAGGAGCAGAGTTCCGCTCGGGCCTTCCATGATCCGAATGCCGTGGGGTACGACGAGTTCTTCGAGGATCTCGCGCGCGGTGCCCCCCGACGGCTCGCGCATGACTCGCATGTCCGGCTTGACCAGATCGCTGCTGTACAGGATCGACAGGCCGCGCGCCTGCAGTTCATCGAGCGCCTGCTCGAGAGAGAGATCGGCGAATCCGGAGGCGAGCGCGGGTGCGGCCGCTCCGAGCAGCGACAGAATCGCAGCTACGCTCGCCTTGCGCCTCACTTGATCAGTATCGTCCCGTCGGATAGCACTTCATGTCGCAGGTCGGTCGTGGCCAGCATGACCTCCAGCGCTTCGAACGGTTTCAGCCGCTGAATCGATCCGTGCAGGATCGTCGCAGTGGCCTTGCGTTCGATCGCAGGGCTCGCATAGCGCACCTTGACGCCGGATTCTCGCGCCACCCACGCAAGCAGAACAGTCAGGGGCTGGTCGTCGATGTCGGGCGCGGTCGCCAGGCTGTGGATCCACAGCCAGTCCGGATCGTTCGCGGCGATTGCGACGCTCCTGAAGACATCGTCATCGCCGATGGTGATCTGCTCGCCCGCAGCGCCGCGGCGGCGCACCGCGCCGTGTTGCAACAGTACGGCGCCCTCCCTGACCCGGACTCGATAATCACCGCCCCGGTATCGCACCTCGAATTGCGTTCCGACGTCCTTCACCGACGTCGAGCCAGCGACGATCAGCATCCCGGGCTGCTCCACGTTGCCCCCGGTGTCCACGTACAGGGTGCCCTGTTGCAACGACAGACGTGCCGGAGAGTCGAGCACGAGCTGCGTTCGATCGGCGATGCGCACGGACGTACCGTGGATCTGCAGCGCCGCCGCACTACCCGGAAGCGTACGCAACTCAGTGCCCTCCAGGAGAGCCGCCGCAGTCTCCTTCAACAAAGTCCACTCGCGAGTACCAGCAGGGCGGACCTGGACTGAGCCGATCACGCGCTCGACCTGTCCGACGTTCGCGACCGGTTGAGGACGTGATCCGAGCAGATTCAGAGTAAGCCCGGCCGCGACAGCGAGCGCTGCGATGCTCGCGGCCAGCGTCATGATCTTGCGGGCACGACGAGCGCGCAGTTTCGCCCGCCACGCTTCCGTCATCGCCGCGTAGGCGCGCTCGCAAGCCCACTCTGGCGGCGCTTCGCGGCGCCCACACGCCTGGATCAGCGAAGCCAGCGCATCGGCCGGAACGGGTGATCGGTCGCTCATGAGACTAGAGACTCCAGTCCAACCCGCGTGGATGCGGGGGCGCAGGGGTGTCCGCCATTGCGAGGATGACCTCGCGGAATGCGCCGCGGGCGCGAGTCAGCAACGACTCCGCCGCCTTGGCACCGATATCGAGGCGTGCGGCGATGTCCGCCACTGCGAGTCCGTCGACGTACTTCCACTCGAGCACGTCGCCATAGTGCTCGGGCAGCGCGTCGATCGTCGCCTGCACCAACCCCTGGAGATCCGAGCGCCACGCCTGGACTTCGGGTTGTGACTCTGGCGGCGCGGCAATCGCTTCGAGCACCGCGCGAATGTGGGGTTCTTCCTCGATTGGCCGCACGAGCCCGTCCGCGCGGTGAGTCTTGCGGCAGAAGTCGATCAGCGTGTGGCGGCAAATCTGACACAGCCACGTATACAGAGCCGCCTCGCCACGGTATGTGTCGAGTCGCTCCATGGCTTTGCAGAAGCTCTGCTGGACCACTTCGCTCGCTGCGTCGTGATCGCCGGCCAGGCGCGACAGCGCAAAGCGATAGAGCCGCGGAAACGCACGATCGAAGAACTCCCGCAGCGCCTGCTCGTCCCCGCGCAGGATGCGCTTCGCTACTGCAAGATCAAGATTGGTCGCATCCCCGGTCACGGCCCCTCTGCCGACGGTCCGCTGCACGCGCACTTACATCGTTGGACGAAGCAGGTCGCGAAATCCTTCGCGACGCGCAAGTTGTTGACGAGTCAGCGAAGCCGCGACGGTCCGTGTAATCCATCATCGGCGCGACACTGACTCGCCTATCCAACTCAGGGAACGGCGATGGCGACCATCCTACCAAGAAGGCGTGCCGACGGGACGGTCGGCTCCATATCGACCGTCCGCCTTCACGACGGGAAGACCCTGGTCGACCGAGAACCGAAGACACTCTCGCGCCGCGTGGCTGCGGAAAAAATGGGCCCGCGTGCGCGGGTGACGTCACCCTGGCGAGCCTGATCACACCGATCGGAGCTTCATTTCTGTCTGGCGATCGACACCATCCGCGTCAGCTTCCTGACCGTGGTCCTCGCCGGGTAATCATCCGTATTGTCCGATCCGATGACGGCCTCGACGATCTTGTCTGAGATGTCGATGTGCAACGTCCTCTCGATCGCCATGTGGATCATGATCACGTCGAGCGAATCCGCACCAGTCCCGACCGCACTCAAGGGCGAATCCAACCCGACGGCCGATGGATCGGTCTTGAGCTGCTCCGCGACGATCTTCTGCACGACCGCCTGATCGTCGGCCGCGCAGGCCACGCCTCCAGCAAGGGCCGCCCACAGAAGCAGGACATGCAGAAATCGGAACATCGTGATCTCCAGTGTACGGTCGGGAATCAGTGTTTTGAAACAGCGCCGCCAATTTCGGTCGCAGCGCCTTCGATGAGCGGCGTGAGAATGTCATCACCGTCCGACTTGGCGCGGCCCTTCGCTGTCTTCGTGAGCAGCGGCGTCGTTGCGCCGGGTTGCCGCAGCAGGAATTCGAGCTGCATTTCGTCCTTGGCCTTGACGGAGGTAGCGACGTCCGCAGCCGTGCGCACGGCGCCGCTCAAGACGATCGAAGTGATGGCGTCCTTCGCCGGAACATAGCCGAAGTTCCCGAGCGCCTTACCCAGCACGCCGCCACCGCCTCCACCGCGGCGATGGACGACCTCGGTCGACAGGATGTAGTCGCAGCCGGCTTGTCGCGCTTCTTCCTCGAACTGGTTCGGCAGACGCGCCTCGAGGAGCGTGACCTGCAGCGTCGGCCCGTTCAGATATTCCGAGAACATGCGGCGAATGGTCTCGCTCGCCTGCGTGCTGTCACCACTGCCCATCTGCACCTTCGTTTTCACGAGACCGATGCGTACGCTTTGTGAAGCGGCCTCCTCCACGCCTGCGGCAGAGGGAACAGCTATCGCGGCTAACAGACCGAAGGCTACGAACGAGAGATAGAAGCGTTTCATTGAGTGTCTCCGGTGTGGCGCATCAACGCGACAGCAGCGCGCCAACATTCACGTCGATCCGCTCGTTCTCCACCGCTGCAAACAACGGTCGGGAGACCAGGCCAGCGCGTTGGATGAGCAGCGCATCCGGGAACTGCTCCATGCGCACGTTGTTGAGGTTCACCGCCGCGTTGTAATACTCGCGACGATGCGCGATCTGTTCTTCCAGGCCGCTGATGCGTCGCTGCAGCTCGACGTACGACGCGCTCGCCTTCAGGTCCGGGTACGATTCGGCGGTCGCGAGCAACCGACCGATACCGCGCGACAACTCGTCTTCGTCCGCGAGTCGTCCGGCCTCGGGACCGCCCCTGCCGGTCCGCGCCCGCAGCGCCGTGAGCTTCTCGAGCAGCTCGCGCTCGTAGCCCGCATGCCCGCGCACCACATCGATGAGCTTCGGCAGCTCGTCGTGCCGCTGCTTCAGCAGAACGTCGATGTTCGACCAGGCCTGATCGACCTGATGCTTGACGCCGACGAGCCCGTTGTAGATGGAAATTCCGTAGGCGATGAGTGCAAGCACGATCATCACCAGCGCAAATAGAACTATCGTCATGGAGTCTTGCCCTCAGGAAGTTTTGGTCAGTTCGTAAAGGATCCAGCAGAGGATCGCGATGCCACCGGCGATGTACCAGAGCGAGCGCTTGCGCAGCTGCGAGGCCGCAGCAGTCTGGCGCTGATTGGAGACGATTAACGGCCCGCCAGCGCGTCCCTTCCAGATCACTACAGCGGTGGACTCGAGGTTCGGCGGCGGCACGTCCTGTTTGATGGCGCCTGCGCCGCTCAGCAGCTCGAGGAGACTGATCGCCACGAACATCGGGCCGCGCAGAAATGCCGGCAGCGCGTCGAGCAGTTTCTGGCGCCATTCGCCGCTGCGAACGAGACGCGCCCATCGTTCGAACGTGCGCTCGTCGCCCGTGTTTTTCAGACGGTGCGCCTCATCGAGCGTGCCGAGCACATAGACATGGCCGTTTGCTTCCATGCGCTGCTCCCGCACTCGGACGCGTTTGGTGCCGTGCCAGTCGAATTCGCTGCCCGACAGCAGCTGGATGCCGCCGGGCGGCAACTCGTCCTTGCCCTTCTCCCACACGTCTTCGCTCAGCAGCAGATCGGCGTCGCGCAACCACACCGGCATGCGACCCGTGTCGTCCTCGAGCCATAGCGTGTCGGCCTGACCGCCGCTACGCGCCATCACCTGCACCCACTCGCTGCCGCGGTGCTGGCCCGAGTTGCTCTTCTGCCAGACCTCCACTTCCAGGTTCCACCACACGCAAGGCACGCCCGTCACGACGGCTGGGGTGGGACGCTGCGTCACCGCGCGACCTTCGAGCTCGACCAGGCCCATCGCTGCGCTGCTCACTTTCGCAGTCGGCGTATTGGCCACGTCCAGCGCATGTCGAAGGCCGATGATCCCTTTACGGAAGACCCAGAAGCCCGCTGCGATGAGCGCGGGGAACAGTACGAACCCCAGAAGCACCACGAACACGATGATCAGCACGAACGCGGTGCCGATCGCGAGCGCGAGCTTGAGACCATTGCCGGAGGCTGTCGTAGATGCGGTCATTGCACTCTGTTAAACGACAACGAAGCGCAAGACCTGTCAGCAGCCCGCTCAGCTGCCCTTAAGTCTGTATCGCCGCTTGCAGCTGCCGGCGGGCCTTCAACGCTTCGAAGAAGAACAGCGCACAGCCGATCGCGAGGATCGCGATGCCTGCCGCTACGGCACACGCACCAGCTCGACGCGCCGGTTGCGCGCACGTCCGGCCAGCGTGTCATTCGGTGCACGCGGCCGCATTTCGCCAAATCCCTGCGTCATCAGTCGCGCCGCGACGATGCCGTGACGAGTGACGAGCGCCTGTTTGACGGCCGCAGCCCGGCGTTCCGACAACTTCTGGTTGAAGTCATCCGCCAGCAGACTGTCGGTGTGGCCTTCGACGCTCAGCTTCCAGTCGGGGTGACGCTCGAGCACCTCGGCGATGATCAGCAACGAGCCCGCCGATTCGTCACGAATTTCATTGCTCCCGGAGCGAAAGAAGATGTCCGGAATTTCGGCGCGGCCTTCCTTCATGAGCGATTGCTCCAGCTTCGCGACACCGCTGGGTGGCGTGCCGGCGCCAGCGCCTGCGCCCCCGCCTGAATTGCCGGCAGGCGGGGCCATCGCGCAAGTGAAGCTGACCTTCACCAGGTCCAGGTTCGACTGGTCGCCGCCATCGGGCTTGAGGCACTGCTGCGGGATGTAGCCGAGCATCTTGGTCTGCGACTCGCAGTCCTTGCGTTCTTCGGGGGTCTTCGGCTTGATGGCATCGACGCCGATCCGGTACTTGAGCGTCAGCGGATTGTCGGCCTGATCCAGAAACCAGAGCTCCGCCACATAGCCGAGGAAGTTGCCGCTCACATGAATGGCGGGCAGCGCAGTCGGTACGCCGTTCACCAGCACGGATAGGGTCTCCGGCTTCGGCGAAACGACTTTCGCCTGTCCGGGCAGCTGCCTGCGGTACACGCTGTTCGGGTCCTCCCGATTCAGCGACGGCGGCACGGGGAATCCCCAGAAATAGGCGATGCTGAGGTCGGCGTGCCCTTGCTTCTTGAGCTCCGACAGCACCAGCGACGACGTGCCCAGTGAGGTCAGGCCGGGCACATCCTCGGGAAGTTCCGTGTCGAACTGTTGCAGGTAGGCCCGTGACGTTCGCAGGTCCTCCAGCCGCTGGATGCGCTTGCTGACGTAGCTTTTCAGACGCGGCGGATCCGTGGAGAACAGGTCGCCATAATCCATCTTCTCGGCGCTGTAGTTGATGCGCGCTTGCGTCGCAGTCACGGATTTGATGGTCTTGATCGACTCGTAGTCTCCCGAGCCGCTGTTGACCGCCGTGACCAGCGTCATTCCCTCGCAGAGCGGGATGCGCGGCGCAGTATCAGCGTGTGCGGCGGGGGCGGCGGCCGAGGCCGCCAGCAGGAGCATGCGAAATGCGTATCTCGATTTCATGCCTCCTAGAACGACAACCCGCGTTCAAACCGATCACCTAGTGCGACGCCGCGCAGGTGGCCATCTGGCGGGCGACTTCATCGCGGTACCGGAAAACGTCGGCGGTCAAGATGCCCCGCTTCTCCATGTCCTGCCACATCGCATGACTGCGGACGTACGTGCTACAGGCCGTTCGCTTGTCCTTCAGGGCCGCGTAGGTGTGGCCAACGAGCATGAGCGCCTGAGCGGTCAGCGCTCTTTGCCACGCGACAGCGGGATCCGCCGGCGCCTCGTTCAGCCGGGCAACCGCTTGAGAAGCGTGGCGCAACGCGATATCGCTGCGCCCCAGCTTTGCCTGGACCTCGCCGACGCCGGCGCGAACGATGGCTGCGCTGTAGCGCATGATCACGCTCTCCGGCGAGTCCGCCGCCAGCCTCTCGTAGAGAGCCAATGCCTTCTCACGATACGGCAGCGCCAGAGCACTCGCGCCGCTCTCTGCCAGCATGTCGCCGATTCTCGCGTTCGCGTAAGCAAGATCTTCGCGTGCTGCCGCGTTGAGCGGATCGTCCGCCATCGATTGCTCGTCGAGCACGAGCTTCTTGCGAAAGCTCTCGAGTGCGCCGGCCGAGTCGCCGAGCAAGGCGCGATACTCGCCGTCAGTCTGATAGGTGTTGGAGAGCAGACGGCGATAGTCCGCGTTGCGCGCGTCGGCGGCTACCAGCGCTGCACAGATCGTCATTGCGGCCTGATTGCTGGCCAGCCCATCGGTCAGCGCGCCCGTCAACACCTGCGCCCGGCCGAGATTGATGTACGACACTGCAAGGTTGCGTTTGTATTTCTCGTTGTCGGGCTCGGCTGCCGCCATCGCCTGGCGCAGCTTCAGCGCTTCACGATGGTTCTGCATCGAACCGGCCGCATCACCGGTTTCCTCGAGCGCGAGTCCGAGATTGTTGTAAGCCCTGCCGAGCTCGATGCGGATCTGCGTGTCCGCCGGATTCTCCGCTAACGCCTGCGCGTACTCGGCAATGCCCCGGCGCACATATTCCACACCGCGCGGTATTTCATTCGTCTCCTGGAGCTGGGTGCCGATGGTGATGTAACTGCCGGCTAGATCTGTCCGCGCCCGCTCATCGTGAGGATCGGACGCGACGATCGCTTCCCTGATCCGCGACGCCTTCACATAGCTGTCCAGCGCTCCGGCCCGATCGCCCAGGGAGGCCGCGGAGAAGAGTCTGCCGCGTACGTCGCCGACCCGGTCGTATGCAACGGCCAGCTCGCGTTGCAGCTCCCTGTCGTCGCTCGCCTCGCCGGCAAGGCTGTCGAGATAGGTGAGCGCGTTCTTCACCAGCATTTCCCGGGCAGCGGTTGCGCCGGGCAGATTCTCGATCGCGTCGTAGTATTCGAACAGTACGGAGTTCGCCAGGCGACGCACATCGTTGAAGCGCTGCTCAGCACGCGCCTTCTCGGCTTTCGCGATCGCTTCCTGTTCCCTCGCCTTCTGCGCCTGCCACGAAGTCGCGACGATGCCGGCGATCAAACTCAGCACAACGAGTACGGCGGCTGCAGTGGCTGCCTTGTTTCGCTGCACGAATCTCAGGGCGCGATACCCGAACGCGTCCTGACGCGCGAGCACGGGGAGGCTTTCGAGGTGACGGCGGATATCGTCGGAGAACCGCTGGACGGACTGGTAGCGACGCTCCGGTTCCTTGCGCAGCGCCATCAGCACGATGTTGTCGAGATCGCCGCGCAGTCCGCGCGCCCAGCGCTCCGCATTGCCGACAACTGCGCTCGGTCTTCGCGGTTCTGTCTCCGTGATGGCCCGCCAGATATCGTGCGAGGTGCGCGGGAGATCATAGGGCTGACCGCCCGTCAGCAGCTTGTACAAGACGACACCGAGTGAATACACGTCCGAAGCAGTCGTCAAAGCTTCGCCGCGCACCTGCTCCGGACTCGCATAGTCCGGCGTCATCATGCGCAGCCCTAGCATCGTGAGAACCGATTCGCGGTACTCGCCCGGCTGCAGGACCTTGGCGATGCCGAAATCGAGCAGCTTCGGCACGCCGTCGCTGCCGACCAGGATGTTCGAGGGTTTCAGGTCGCGATGGATGACCGCATGTCGATGGGCGTAGGTGACGGCGCCGCAGATCTGGCGGAACAGTTGCAAGCGCTCCGTGATCGAGAGCTTCCGAGCGTCGCAGTAAGCATCGACAGGCACGCCCTCAACGTACTCCATGACGAAGTACGGCCGGCCATCGTCCGTTGCGCCGCCGTCGAGCAGATGTGCGATGTTCGGATGATCGAACGTCGCGAGAATCTGTCGCTCCGTGTGGAAGTGCCGCAGCACGGAGTCGGTGTCCATGCCGCGCTTGATCAGCTTGATCGCGACGCGCTTCTCGTACTGCTGGTCGGCGCGCTGCGCGAGATAGACGACGCCCATCCCGCCGCCGCCGATCCGCTGCAGGATTCGGTATTGGCCGACGGTCTCACCGATCAAGCGATCGTCGTCGGCGGGCGCGGGCGCGGCGTCCTGCGGCCGGATCAGGGGTTCCTCGATGAAGTGGCTTGCCTGTCGATGAGACGCCAGCAGCACTTCGACCTGCCGTCGCAAGCTCGCGTCGCCGGCGCAGCTCTGCTCGAGGAACGTGGCGACACTCTCCGGCGGCAGCGCGAGTGCGGCGTGGAAGATGTTTTCGATGGTGCCGAGGGAGCGCTGCGTGCCGGGCGGAGTCGACATCACCGTGCTCCGCTCACGCGCGGGAACTTTGCAGTTCCGAGTACAGCCACGCTTTCGAGAAGGTCCAGTCGCGCTGCACGGTGACGACGGAGATGTTCAGGTGGCTGGCAATCTCGTCGTATTCGAGCCCGCCGAAGTATTTGAGCTCCACGACCTGCGCCTTGCGCGCGTCGAGTTGCGCGAGCTTCTCCAGCGCTTCATTGAGCTCGAGGATCTCGCGCGTCGGCTCCGGCAGCACCAGTGCTGCTTCCTCCAGCTCAACGGCGCTGGCGCCGGCCCCCCGCTTCTTGCGGTGCGTGGCTTTGGCGTGATCCACCAGGATCTGGCGCATCGCCTTGGCTGCGACGGCGAGGAAATGCGCCCGATTCGCGAAGTCGGGATTTTCCTGACTCGCCAGGCGCACATAGGCCTCGTGCACCAGCGCCGTGGTCTGCAGCATGTGTCCCGGCGACTGCCCGCCCATGTAGTGATGTGCCAGTCGGCGCAGCTCTCCATAGACGAGCGCCGTCAGCCGCTCCAGAGCGTGGTGATCGCCGCGGCTCCACGCAGCGAGGAGCTGCGTCAGTTCCCGGGGCCCGGCCGTGTCCAGAGAATCGCTCATGATCGCTCGGACGCCGATGGGTCGTTTATTCGTATTTCGGATCGTGGCGCAAATCTGCCGAACAAGGAAGGGTCCATGATCGGTTTGGCCGCGAGTCGTCGTTTCTCTCGGCATGACAATCGCTCGACGCGTGACCTTGCTCTCCATCTTCGCTTTCGTTGGCACAGTGCTTGCGACCAGCGCTGTCGCTGAGTCTGACAACGACGGCATGGACCTGCTCGAGCGCAGCATGGCCGCTTACTCGACGCTCCCCGCATACGCCGATAGTGGTACGGCGGTACGCGAAGCGCCGGGCCTCGTCGACCGTTGGAAGTTCAAGACGTACTTTTCCCGGCCGCGGAATTTCCGTTTCGACTTCCAGGGCGTGACCAGCCAGAGTGCCGGGCTCCCGATGGACTCGAGCACGCAGCACATCGTCCTGTGGATGATCGAAGGCGAGCTGCAGTCCTTCAATCAGCAAATGCGCTCGCACAACACCGTCGGGCGAACGGGCAATCAACCGGGCGAACTGCTGAACGCAAGCGCCTACACAGTCGGCACGTCGGTGCTGATCCCTTCGCTCCTCTTCGCCAAGTCGGATCTGCCGGGCTCGATCCGACAGATCCGGGAAGCGGCATATGCCGGGCTCGAAGCCGTGAACGGCCATCGCTGCCACAAGATCGTCGGCACGGCGGCCCAGTTTTATCCGTCGGGCAAGATGACGAACGTGCGAGAAGTCACCGTGTGGCTGGATGAGCAGAGTCTGCTCGTGCGGAAGGTTTTCGAAGACACACCGAGAGGCTATTCGTCCGGCTCGTATCTGCGACTGACGATCAATCTCGATCCCCAGGCGAATCCCAGGCTGGAACCTGCGCACTTCCAGTTCACCGTGCCGAAGGAGTAGCAGCCATGCACTTCACAATCGGCCCGCTGTATGCGATCCCGCTGGCGATTTCGTTGTACGTGTTCTCGCAGCACGCGACTGCCGCGAGCGATCCGACGATGCATGCGTGCTCGGTGCTCACGCGGGCGGAGGTGAGAAAGATCATGCCCTGGTCGGACCAGATGGAGAGGATCTTTCCAAAGGAGGAAGAAGACCAGTTCGCGAACGGTTCGGGGTGCGAGTATCCGTCCGTGCGCGTTCAGATCATGTCGACCTCGCCGGATCAGTGGCAGCGCTGGGTCGACACCTCGAAGAATCCCTCGGTCGAGCGCGTCGCGGGCGTCGGTGAGGAGGCTTACATCCGCGACAACAAGGGCATGTTTGCGGAGCTCTATGCGAAGAGCGGCCCGTACCTGGTCTCGCTGCAGAAGAGCCTGAAGCCCGGTGAGACGACGCAGGCATCGAAAGCTCAGCTGATCGCGCTAGGCCAGGCACTCGTGGCGAAGCTGCGTTCGAGTCCCACGGTGCAACAAGCCCCCCGCGCCTCCAAGGAAGGTACGCCCGAAGGGACGAGGGCAGCCTGCGCGTCGTGCGGCTCGTTGAAGGATCCATTCCGCGATCCTTGGTCGGACGACCCGCCCGATCTACCGGACGAAGAGGATTCGCCGAGCCCTTCGCGCTCGAACACCTCGGCACTGGCCGACCTCGAAAATCGCATTCGCGATCTGGAAACCGCTTCGTACTTCGAGGTCGTGAGCCCGAAGACCGGGAACACGATCTTCCGTGTCGGCCCCGGGGGTGCGCGCTTCTTCAACGAGCGCGAAGAGCCTGTCGCGGCTATCGGGACCACAGATGAGGGTGGCTACTTCTCCGCGCGTTCTCCAAGCGGCGCCGACGCGTCCATCGGCACAGCATCGGGTCGCGCCGGCGTCCGCTTTATCGAAGGCAGGACCTCGCGCATTGACCTCGGGACCAAGCAAGGTCCGTTTGGGCTTCGCTTCCCAGCGGGCGACGGTTTGCTTGCCGGGCTCGGTGAATCGCGCGCTGGGAGCGGCGCGGTGCTCGTGGGTACCGCGACCGACGGCGCCACCCAAGGTTCGATCGTCGTCAGCGAGGGGCGCGCCGTCGTCTCGATGACCAAGCCAGCGTCGCGGGGCGGCGTTGCATTCGCGGAAGCAAAGATCGGCGGAGGACTCCTCGACGTAGCCACCGCTGGCGGCATGTCAGCCGTGAAGATGGGACACAACAGTCAGCGGTACGGCATCGTCCTCGCCGGCCCGGCTCTCGGATTCCCCTACGTTCCCCGGTCGGGCCTGCCCGGCAGTTATTTCATGGGATGCGCCAGCGGCGAAAAGCCGGCGTGCCTTCCCGAGGTCGCTTCAAAATGACATTGCGATCCCCCGGCGTCATGGTGACGCTCCTACTCTTCACCCAGCTCGTAGGCGCGAACGCCCAGGCGGCCACGGCGACTTGTCCAGACGAGCGCAAGCTCCAGGAGCTCGAGCGTCGCGTGAAGGACCTGGAAGCCCGCGCCTATCAGGGCCGCCTGGCCGGCAGCAAGGTGGTCGCACCGTTCGAAGTCACCAACGAAACCGGCAAACGCGTCTTCAAGGTGGACGACGGCTACGTGTGGTTCTACAACTCGAACGGCGCGACCAGCGCGAAAGTGGTGATGCAGGACAAGGGCGGATATTTCATCGCGACATCGACCACCGACAAACTGACGACGACGATCGGCGCGGTCGGTTCGCAAGCCAACGTCTTCGTGACGGAGAACGATCAGCATCGAATCAACCTCGGACGCAACGACAAAGGTCGGTATGGACTGCGCGTTTACGAACCCGGTGGCAAGATCGTCGCGGGCATCGGGCAGTCGAACGGCAACGACGGAGTCGTGTCGGTATCGGACACTCAAGGCAACCAGCGCGCTGCGATGTTCGTGAGCCCGGGCAGCGGCGGCATCCTCCAGGTCCTGAACAAGGCAGGCCAGGCCGTCGGCTCTCTCTATGCGACCCAGGCCGGCAATGGCCGGATGGAATTATTCAACGACGCCGGCCTCATCATGGTTCAGGCCGGCGTGAACGAATACAACATCGGCATGGTTCGCGCCGGACCTGCAGGCTTCCACCCCGGCGTCGGCATCCTCGGTCTCCCCGGCAGCTACATCGCCGGCAAGGCGGAGCAGTGAACGTACTGCGAGCGATGGCTTCAACCCAACCGTACAACTGGTAACAAAGGAGCCGTCATGATCAAGCGAATGTATCTCTCGCTCGCCGTCGTCGCGGCAACACTCGGCGTCGGCACCGCCCAGGCGGCCAGCGACTATCTGATCCATGTTGACGGAATCGTCGGCACTTCCACGATCGCCGGGTTCGAGGACTACATCGAAGTCGAATCGTGGTCACTCGGATTCGTTCGCAGCGACCGGGTGCTCGTGAGTTTCCCAGACCGATGCGCCAGTCAACCGTCCACATGACAAGGAGCTTTCCGGCAGCATTCGGACATCTACGCGAGAGTGCCGCGCTCGGCTGCACCTTATGGAATCTCTACTTTGAAAACGTCGTCGGTCTTGGCGGCTCCGAACCACGGGCGCAGGTACACATATCCTCCCAATGCCTCATGCGTCCACCGGGCTTCTGACTCGACATCTTCACTTCGGAACTGACTCTTGTGACAGGCGAGGGACGCGCGCGTGGCCGCGAGGTCGGCGTCGCCGTAGGGCACGCGCACCGTCAGGAAGCGAGAAGCGACGGGCGACCAAGGCACAGCGAAGTCCCTATCGAGGGGTTTCGGGAGCCGTTCCTTTGGGAACCCCGGATAGAGCAATGCAGCTGGTGCCCCTTCGACCCCGGCTTGCACCAGCTGAGTGACGACGTCTCCCACAAGTCGATGATCAGCGTGCCCGTATGCGCCCTCCGGACCAAACGTGATGATGACATCAGGGCGAAACCTCGCGAACAAGGTACGAAGCTCGCGCTCGACCTGAGCCAGGTATTCCCATGGCGGGCGGCTGATACGCCCAAGCTCGGCATCCTTGAACCCCAGCAAGATGGGTGCATCGATTCCCAGTGCCTGGCAGGAGCAACGTGCTTCCTCCGCGCGCACTTTGGCCAATTCGGGTCCCGCGGGGATTCCTGCGTGAGGGAACACGCCTTTCTCACCCTCGGTGACGATGACCAGTTGAACCCGGACCCCCTCGCGGCCGTACTTCGCGAGCAGCGGTCCAATCAAGGATTCATCGTCCGGATGGGCAAACACCGCGAGTAAGGTCCTGGGCTCCGCGGCCTCGGCGAGTGAGACCCATGCGAGTGCGACAAACAGCAACCAGGAAGGCACTCTCATCGCTGCTCACCTCGTGTGATAGATGGGCAGCGCGCCTGCGAGTGTTGCTCCGCCTGCAGTTGTCGCTGCGCGTTGCATGTTGTTGCACGACGCTCCACAACTTCCAGACTGGATCGCGGGGGCATGACTCGGCGCGCGAACCTCGCCTTTAGATGAGCGCGCTCTGGCCCAACCAAAAGTCTTCCCCGCTGCGACAAAACTGCTATACACGATTCTCAACCAGCGCAACTTATCTACGAGTCAGCTGAAGTTGCGAGCGTCTGTGTAGTCCATCATGGGGCGACGCTGACGCGGCGATCCAAGTCTTTCATAACGAAACGCTTTTCCCGGAGCGTCAGTGTAGTGCGCGACTACACCGATGGCCATTGACGCTTGATCGTTGTGGGCTGAGTTGCACGCAGTGTCGAAGCTACGCGTAAGTCACTGTTACACAGTGGCGCGCCCAAGGAACGAACACAGCATGTCAACCATATCCTGATCTGGGTGTGACGCTGAATCACGGGAGCCCCACATGCCTCAGGCTGGACACACGACGAGGATGTTAGTGTCTTTAGCTTTCCTGGTTGCAGGCTGCGATAGCGGCGACGGAGTTGCGAATGACCCTCCAGCGCCGCCCGTCCAGGAACCGCCCATCCCCCAACCACCCGTCCCGGAACCGCCGGTCCAGATCAAGGGACTGGACGCGCGGCCAAGCAACACAACCTGCATTGCGCCGGAGCGTGCCACCGGCAGCGTCACCATCGGCACGCAGCGGGCGTTTCCGAACCTCAGGCTCAGCGACCCGGTTACTCGGGTTCAGCTGAACCCCATCGCAGCGCTGCAGGCGCCGGGCGATGCGAGCCGCTGGTTCGTGGCGGGACGGCTCGGCGTCGTGCGCGTGTTCGACAACAAGGAGGACGTGACCGCCGCCTCGCTCTTCGTCGACATCGGCCCGCGCGTCGACTCTTCGTGCGCCGAATGCGGCCTGATCGGGATGGCGTTTCACCCCGATTTCCCCAGGACGCCGCGCGTCTACCTGACGTACACGAGCATGCAGCACACCCTACGCGGGCCGGACACGCATCTCTCGGAATTCACCTCGCCCGACGGCGGACTCACGCTGAATCCCAATTCCGAGCGCGTCATCCTCACGATCCACAAGGTGGGCGTCAATCACCATGGTGGCCACATCGCCTTCGGCCCCGACGGCATGCTGTATTTCGCCACGGGTGACGGCAACGGCCCGCAGTTCGACGCCGCGCAGCGCCTGAGCTCGCTGCTCGGCAAGTTCCTCCGCATCGACATCCGCGGCACCACCGGCACGGCACTCTATCGCATCCCCGCCGACAATCCGTTCGCAGCCAGCACCACGTTCTGCAACGTGACAGGCTCAGGCCCGCAGAACTGTCCCGAGATCTACGCCTGGGGCTTTCGCAATCCCTGGCGTTGGAGCTTCGATCGGCAGACCGGTGAGATCTGGGCCGGCGACGTTGGGGAAAGCGCAATCGAGGAGGTGGATCGGGTCGTGCGCGGCGGCAACTATGGCTGGCGCTGCTTTGAGGGTACGCAGCCGACGACGGGCTTTGTGTGCGACACGCCGGTGAATCCGCGGCCGCCGGTTGCCGAGTACTCTCACACGGTCGGGAGGGCCGTCACGGGCGGCTATGTCTACCGTGGAAGAGCAATTCCGGCTCTCGTGGGCCGCTACGTCTTCGGCGACTTCGTGAGCGAGCGTATCTGGGACATTCCGAATGACACGCAGCCCACGATGACCATGACCGGAGGGCTCGAATCGGGCTTGAATATCTCCTCGTTCGCAGAAGACATAAACGGCGAGCTCTACATCGCGAACATGGGCGGCAATCTGCACCGCATCACCGCCGCGGGCGGCGGCGGCACGGGCGTAGCCACGCAACTCTCCGCCACCGGCTGCGTGGACACGTCGAACGCAACACTGCCCGCGAGCGGGCTCATTCCCTACGCGCCGCACGCAGCGTTCTGGTCCGACGGGGCGACGAAGGAGCGCTGGATCGGATTGCCGAACGGACAGAACATCACCGTCGGCGCCGACGGCGATTGGGATTTCCCGAATGGCACGGTGCTGATGAAGAACTTTCGTCTCAATAGCCGACTGATCGAGACGCGCCTCTTCATGCGCCACCCCGATGGAGTCTGGGTGGGCTACTCGTACGAGTGGAACGCGCAGGGGAACGATGCAACGCTGGTGCGCGGCGGCAAGCGGGCGACCATCGACGGACAGACCTGGATCTACCCGAGCGAAGCGCAATGTGTGCAGTGTCACACCGAGGCGGCGGGCGCGTCGCTCGGGCTGGAGACGCGACAACTCGCGTTCAACATCAGATACCCGCAGACCGGCCGCGATGCGCATCAGCTTGTAACGCTCGATGCGATCAACACGCTGACACCGCCGATTGCCAATCCAAGCGGCGAGATGCCGTATCCGGATCCGAGCGGGACGGTGGGCACGCTCGGCGAGCGTGCGCGCGCGTACCTGCACACTAACTGCGCGCAGTGTCATCGCCCGAACGGCCCCACGCCCTCCAACATGGACCTGCGTTACGACACCGCGCTGGCGGACACCAACGCCTGTGGCGCCGTGCCCGGACACGGCGACCTCGGCATCGCCAATGCGCGGCTCATAGCGCCCGGTGCGCCCGACCGCTCAGTGCTGCCCGCCCGCATGAACGCGCGCGGTGTTCCCGAAGCCATGCCGCCGCTTGCTAGCTCGCGGGTCGATACAGCTGGCGTGACGCTGATCCGCAACTGGATCGGATCGCTCGCGAGCTGCAACTGACCGGCTGCGTCAGCAGGGATGCAGACGCACTCACGAACGTCCGTGTGACGAGCAGCGCATTCCGTGATCCTGGAGTGAGTCGATCGTCCGCCGGCCACTGCGCAACGCAGCCAAGGAACCTTCCGCGAAACTCGTTCGTGTCCTGCTTTGTAAGGTGGGTCGAGCAGGCACTTGAACAACACCAACGAGCCGGTCGGGCGCGGGCTGCTTGCAAAATCGAAAGTCACAAACTCCGAACGGCAAGCCTCCTTCCAAGTTGCAATCGCCGTTCACCGAGCGCCGCAAAGGCGAAGACCGGCGCAAAGGCGAGCGCCGTAAGGCAGACCGACGCCAAGGCGAACGCCGCCAGGCCTCCTCGCAGTCTGCGCGCAAACCGAAGCCCCCGCTCACCCGCCGAGAGCGGGAGATCCTTGATCTGCTATTGCAGGGAATGACCAATCGTCAGATCGCACACGCCATCGGCGTTGGGGAAGAGACGGTCAAGAAGCACCTGTATCACGTATATCGGAAACTCGGCCTGCACAGTCGCTCACAGCTAATCATCGAGCAGGGCTTGAAGAAGCGGTAATCGCGACGGCTCGACCGCTTGCTTCGTGAAGTCAAACCGAACTTGCAGATTTGTGGCGCACGGCGCGTTTTGTCCATCAGTCCGGTTTGCGAGCTCGACAGTTCACGCCCATGGGTTGGCTGCCGTTTTTGCAGCGGTCTGCTCGGCGAACTCGTGCGGGTGCCGTGGATCTTTGCGTAACGACTGGATCACTTGACGTAACGAGCGAAGGGAACTCCCTTCGTGTGTCGCTCGTGTCCACTTGAGCACGAGTCTTCGATGCGAGCCGCGCTATGACAAAACCAATCGATGTCCTTCTCATTGAGCCTTCGGAGTCGGACGCCCGCCGGGCGCTTGCAGCAATCCGTCGCAAGGCGCCTGATCTCTCGACTGTTCATGTCTCGAGTGCTGACGCGGCTGCCGGGCTCATCTTTGATTACTGGCCCACTGAACACCCGCAGGTTCCGCGCTTGGTCATCGTTGATGTCGATGCTGCAGGCCAGCCTGGCAAGAACATCTTGCGCCGGCTAAAGAGTGCTGCTCTCACGAGCAACGTCGCGACCGTCATCTTCTCGGCTCGTCCTGCTCCAATGGGTGAGCTGGAAGGCTCCTCGTCTCGTGCCATGAATGTCCAGAAGCCGGTGGACAGCGATGCATATGCAGTACAAGTGGAGAGAGTCGTAGACGAGCTGCTCCTGGCGCGAGCCTGAGTACTGCGTGAGGGCTCGAACCCTGCAGGCCTCGTTCAGCGATCCACCAGCTTCACGTTCTTTGCAACCCAGCGCTCGACGATTGCTTTCACTTGCGAGCAATAGTCTTCGCGGGTGTCGGGTTTTGTGATGAAGCCGTTCGCGCCGAGTGCGTGGCTGGCCTCGACAGCCGACTGGTCACGCGTAGCTGTCAGGACGATGACAGGAATCGCACTCATCCGCGAGTTGCTGCGCAACCGTTCGATGACATGCAGTCCACGATGAAACGGATGGCCCAGTTCCAGCAATACGAGCTTGGGGCTTGATTCGGCAAGGAAGACGAAACGCAGTGCTTTTGTCGCATCGTGGAAGCGAACAATCCTGGCGTGTGGCGCAGCATCACGTATGGCAAGCAAGGTAAGGTCCGCACTGGCATCTGAGTCGTCGATGACCAGCACATCTACTGCGAGTAAACCCTTTAATGCAGTTGCGGTTGCTTGCTTGTCTTCCATGTGATCACCGCGAGCAACGCCTCCTCGTTTGTTGTTGGTCACATGCAGAACGTCGCGTGACTCCTCGAGGTTTCCGTCGCAGTTCGATCTTGCCAACGCTTACGAGCCTGCATCTGTTCGCCTACGCGACGGTCAGAAAGCTGCTCTACCACAAAAGTGGAATGTTCCGCGCGCAGGGCTGTTGTAGTGTCAGCCCGCTGTGACTTCTGGCGCAGCGCGCTCATTTCCGAATTGGTACCTGCCGCATGGTGACGAACGTAGCCGTCTGCACCGGCACGTTCGTGCCCGGCTGCCCCGAACCAACCGATACGTGATGCTCGCCGGCAAAGATCTGCCGCACGCCATCGCGCGTTACGAAACTCAGATCGCGCGGTGATAGTTCGAATGAAATCGCACGGCGCTCGCCCCGCTGCAGTTCCACTCGCTGAAATCCGCGCAATGCCAGACGCGGGGCGCCATCGAAGGGCGGCGGGTCGAGATAGAGCTGTGCAACTTCCTCACCCACTCGGTCGCTCGTGTTGCGAACGAGGGTCGTGACACGCAGGCCATGCTCGGGAGCACCATCGACTGCTTCGATCTGCAGCGGGTCGTATTCAAACGTCGAGTAGCTCAGACCATACCCGAAGGGATAAACGGGCGTGCCATCGAAGTAGCGATAGGTGCGGCCTTTCATGTCGTAGTCATGGAATGACGGCAGATCGGCAACGCTCCGGTAAAACGTGAGCGGCAATCGCCCGGCGGGGTTGGCCTTACCGGCGATCACATTGCCTATAGCAAGCCCGCCGGCCTGCCCCGGATACCACGCCTCGATGATCGCAGCCCCATGCTGCTTGGCCCACGACAGGTCCAGCGTGCTGCCATTCATCAGTACCACGATGAGCGGCTTGCCGGTCGCGTGAGCTTGTTCGAGGAGTTTGCGTTGATCCGCAGGCAAATCGAGCGACGTCTTGTCGCCGCCGGAGAACCCGTCCAATTCGACCTTCATCTCCTCGCCTTCAAGGTCGGAAGTGAGTCCTACTGCTGCGACAACAACATCAGCCTGCGCCGCGGCCGCTGCCAGATCTTTCTCCGCTCGAGTGGACACGCGGTTCCACAGCACTTCCACACCGCCCAGCAACAATGCTTCGGTCGTCACGCGGATCGGATAGCGGTGTCCCTTCTCCAGCGTCAGCGTGACCGTCTCCGAACGAGTGCCCCAAGGCTGATTTTTGTGTCGCGCCAGCACATTACCGTCCAGCATGAGCTCGGCGTTCGGCCCGCTCAAACCCATGCGATATGTGCCTGACGCCGCGGGCACGAGGAATCCGGTCCAGACGACACGATAGTAGTCCGACAGCTGCGCGAACTCGTTCCCGCGCATCGCGATGCCGGGCTCGATGCGCGTCACGGTTGGCTTGGTATTGAATTTCACCTCAGATGCGCGCTTGCCGTACTCGGCGATCGATGCATAACGCTGCGATGGCAAGGTATTGGCATCGGCGTTGTAATACTCGGCGCGCAGCCCTGGCTTGCCGTCCGGCGTACGCAGCGCTGCGGTCGGAAGCGGATCTCCATCGGTGATCGAAGGCGACCACGGCACCGGCGTCACTTCAACATCGGGCAGCGCACGGCGCAGACCTTCGGCCAGGGAGATCGGCGGACTCGACAATGGCGATGAATAGTTACCGCGCAGTACGCGTGTCGCATCGGCATGCGGTCCGACCACGACGATGCGTTTGATTGCCTTCAATGGCAACACACCATCGTTCTTCAACAACACCAGGCTCTTCTCGGCGCTCTTGAGCGCCAACGCATCCCTTTGCAGCGTCGTGGTTGGGGATGCCGGAGTGTCGATCGATGGCCTGCCCGCGAGCCCCGCCAGGTCACCGTTGCGATAACGCGCCGAGAAGAGGCGAACAAGTGCCCGGTCGATATCCTGAATGCTGATGAGCGCGCGCTCGTAAGCTTGCCGGTAACGATCGCTCAGTGCAGCGATATCGAACAGCGTCGAGGTGTTGCACTCATTGTCGACGCCGGCCTTGAGCCCCGCCGCCACTGCCGCTACCGGATCCGGTGCATATTTGTGGTGGTCGCTGATGTCCTTGACGGCGTCACAATCGGAAACGACGTAGCCCTGGAAGTTCCAGTCGGCGCGCAACCGCTCCTTCAGCAGCAAATCACTTGCGCACGCCGGCTGGCCGTTGACCCGGTTGTAGGCACACATGATTGAGCCGGCACGGCCTTCGACGATGGCCGCGCGGAATGCCGGCAGGTAAGTATCTTCAAGGTCATGCGGCGAGACGAACACGTTCGCTTCGTGACGCGTCGACTCCGGACCGCTGTGTACGGCAAAGTGCTTTGGCGATGCGATGACATGCGGCCTGTCCGGGTCCGCGCCCTGCATGCCGCGCACGTAGGCAATCCCCAGGCTCGCGGTGAGAAACGGATCCTCGCCGTACGTTTCCTGCCCGCGTCCCCAGCGCGGATCGCGAACGATGTTGATGTTGGGCGACCACGTATCGAGCCCAGTCCCGATGCGGCCCAGCCGCCCTGTCTTTCGGCCCAATGCATGCAGCGCACGTACTTCGAGGCTGATTGCGGCAGCGACGTCGTGCAGCAGTGTTTGGTCGAATGACGCTGCAAGTCCAATGGGCTCAGGAAAGTTGGTCGTCGGCACCGGACCGAGCGCCCCATGCAGCGATTCGGTCCACCAGTTGTACGCGGGGATTCCCAAGCGCGGGATTGCCGGTGCGACATTCAGAAGCTGATCGACCTTTTCATCGAGCGTCAGTTGCGCCACGAGTGCCGTCGCCATTTCGTCGGCACGCACCCGGATGTCCGGTTGCTGATCGTCCTTCGCCGCCGCGGTAGTCGATACGGCGACGCTGAGACAGAGGATGAGCGCACGGGTGCGTGATGACATCGAACACATGGGGATCCTCGCGACTGCTAATCCCTTTGCCTCGCCAACTCATTCGCCGCGTGCACGAGGAAGATGTAGCTCGCGCCCAGGTTGATGACGTACTCGTTCTCGCCCCAGAAGAACGGCCAGTCTTCCTTGTTTTCCGGATAGTCAGGCTTGAGGATCAGCACACCGGGCACGATGCCGCCGGCGATGAAAGAGAAATCTGCCCGATTGCTGCCATACGCCACGCGCTTCGAATGCGCGCCGACGGAGGAAACGAAGGAGACGTTCGAGTCGGGATGCGTGCCGTACAAGTAGTCCAGGCCGCGGAACGTGTGTTCGGGCGGGAAGACTTCCGGGAATGCCCGATGCAGGTAGTACATCGTGACCGCGAAACCGATCACGGCACCATTGCCGGCCCAACCGCCACGCGTGATCGGCACGCCGAACGGATTCTCGCCGAGATCTTTGACGAGCTGCTCGCGGTACCTGAGTGCGCGCGTCCGCAGCTTCTTCTGGAACGCGGCATCCATGTGCGGTATCGCGCGGACCGCATCCGCCGCGTGGACGCTGAACTTCTGGTCGATCACCGGCCAGAGCTCGCTCACTCGCTTCGCGTACAGCGCATCCTTGGTGGTGATTAGTAGCTCGATGGCGGCGCGCAGCTCTTCGTCCGTCGGATCTCCTCCTGTCGTGTTGCCGTGGCTGTACAGATTCGGCTTGCGGCCTTTCTCGAATTTCCAAACACGCAGCGCCGTCTGCAGGCACTCGTCGGCCAGGGCATCGTTATAGCCACGCAGCGCTCTGCTCGCCGCTGCCAGGCCCGCGGCGGATCCAAAGTTCAACGCCGTAGTCGCCGTCGTGAATGCCCAACGATCGTCGGGCGAAGAGCTCGCATCGGATGGATCATGAATGCGGCCGTCGGTCTTGGTGACCGCATCGCCGAGGTGCGTGTACTGGCCCAGATCCGGCTCCACGATCCCGGGAATCGCATGATCGAACACCCGATGCTGTGCAATCAGCATCAGCGTGCCGTGCTCGATCTGCTGCAGCAGGTCGGGGACACCGTCCGGACGATGGATTTCGACGTGGCGGTTCTGCTGATCGATGCTCGTTTCATCGCGTACCGGGCGGAATCGCTCCCATACATCGACTAGCGACATGACGGTGTGATAGTGCGTTTGAGTGCGCAGATCGAAATCACCCGCGTCGTACCAGCCGCCGATGTCGAGTCCGGGAATATGCTCGCCCGGCTTGAATGGCGAGTCGAGCTCAGGGCCCATGGCGTATAGATCGAAATGCTGGTGATTGGGCGGCGCCTGCCGCGCGTCGTCCAGGTGCGCAGCGCCGTGCCACACGCGGTAGGCTTCTTTGACAAGCATGTGATCCATCTGTACCGGGAAGAACACGTCGCTGGTCGGATGCCAGGCATCGGCAAATACGTCCGCAGCGATGCGGAACGCGCGGGTGCGCTGTCCTTCGGCTTCGATCACGTAAACACCGGCTTCACGCACGCCGCTGAAATCGAACGTGGAGTAGGTGTACCGCAGATAGTCTCCCCAAGGGGTCGGCGATCCGGCCAATACCTCACGACTGGATCCGTCTGCGGCGACGCGCAGCACGCGTACCGTCGCAGGCTGGCCGTTGCGCGGGTCACGCTCGAGGATCGCAACCTTTTTCTGCTGCGGGTGGTAGCCGACTTGCGAGTGTGCGATCACGGTAGGGCGTACCCATTCGGGCACTGCGCTCGCTCGCAGATTCCATTCGAGCACGGTCCCCTTGGCACCCGCGGGGAGCAATTCACGAACAACGAACCATCCGTTCTGCGCCTGATTGCGTCCGTCGAGGAACTGCAGCTCGCCAGTACGCGACTCGATACTGACGCGATGCTCCGTGGCCTCCGGCGCCAGCGTCAGAGTACGACCTCGTGCCAACGGCACACGCACAACCTCGCCTGCAGAGTCGCGGCCGGTCGGACCTACCGGATATAGAGGCAACGTGCCGCTGCGCTCGCCCATGAGATAGGTCTTTCCGAAGTACGCCGACGGCAGGAACTCCAAGTTGAATCCGGCTTTGCCGACGAGCGTTGCGGGCAGTGGAGCGTCGAGTACGACACTCAAGGTGAGTCCATCGGCGCGTGGCTGTGCGCGAAGGGTGTATTCGAAGTTGAACTTGGTATACGCAAGCCGGACCTCGATCGCGTCCTGCTCGCGCAATACCGTCCGGCGCTTGAGCTCGGGCAGCATGTCCCACTGCTCCGGCGTCGGGCCCAGGCGCACATCGCCGTTCGTTGCGGTCCGCTCGCCGTGATGAATCAGCTCGACGCCGGCGATCTTCGCGTCGCTGAACAAGCCGTCGTACCAATTGCTGAACACCAGGACATCGACACCGGGCGTCGTGAAGTACTCGCGATCGTTTAGCTGTAGCGTCTGTGCCAGCGCACCGTCGACCGGCAGTGTCGCAGACGTCGCAAGGGCGAGCGATGCCAGCCCGGTGCCCGCACGTCTACGGAATGAGCAGATCGCCGCGATCATGTGTTGGCCCGTCATCAGCCCCGCAGCAGATCCACATGCCCCGAGCCGCATGCGCTGGCGCCCAATGGCTGCAAAGTTGGGCTCGCCATAACTCAGACAATATAACAACAGCGCGCCGCGGCGTTCAAGCGTCGATCATCGACGAAAGGAGTGCGCGAAGCATACGGCGCGCAAGTTTTGAAGAGCCTGTCTCATGCAGGCGTCGCATGCACACGCGAATGCAAGCGCGTCATGAATTGAGACGCGCCCGGAAATGTGGTTCGTATCCAGCGGGTCTCGACAAGATGGAAAACTACACCGGATGTGCGCTGATGCTCGATGAGAACCGAGTCTCCCGACAGGCTGACGCATCGTGTCGCGCGTTGTCGCACCTCACGCGAAGATCCGGGGATAACGCCGCGAAGCAGCGTCATTGTTCAGGCGCGCGGTCGCGAACCGGACCCTGCATGCGCGATAAATAGTCCGCGAGCCCCTGCATCTCGTCCGCTTTCAGGCTCCTCAAGAATCGCGCCAGCTCGTCGTCCACATTGAACCGATGGCCTGCAGCGAGGTTGCGCATTTCCTTCACCAGATATCGATAATGCTGATTGCGCAGCGAGGGCACGAAGCCATCGTCATCTCCACGACCGTCTTCGTCATGGC